>Ga0074195_1000916_pt1 | contig 48149 bp, 35 predicted proteins | sample EPASupsiteHSE623_FD_64525 | JGI IMG/M metagenome (GOLD analysis project Ga0074195, IMG submission 64525) | Bioremediated contaminated groundwater from EPA Superfund site, New Mexico - Sample HSE6-23 | ecosystem: Environmental > Aquatic > Deep subsurface > Groundwater > Contaminated ...
ACCAAAATCATGCCAGTTTTTTGAGCCATCCCCAAATGCTGTCCCTATTGGGGAAATAACACATATTTATGCGGAATTTACCCACTCGTTTGGGAGAAGACCCCTTCTTTCGAAAGATAAAGTGTTGTGTAAGCAAGTCCGGCCAATCCGGTATGTAGCCCCAGATGAGGCGTTTCGATTGTTTCCACCGGTAGACTGGCCTTCGTCAAATAATTATGTGCGTGCTTGTCCCAGCCTTCATTTGGAAAACATAAATCCAAATGTCCAAAGAACAAAGCGATACCAGCATGGCCCTGTGAGACCGAATAAGGATGCCAGTGAGTGGAACCCGGATATCCGGTTTGCTTTTCAGCGGACTGTACAGCCTTCTCGATTATTTCGGAAGTGGTCAGGCGCAATGCTAATTTTCGGGTTATTTCTCCGACAGAAGCTGTCTCAGTCGGGGAAAATATCGAATGCCACGACGATTTTTTAAAGAAAGGTAACCGTCGATAAAATGTTTTGATACCTGCCGCCATTTTCAATATTCCGACACCAAATCTTGGGTGTCTTGTAGGAAGTCCTTGGTCAATTCAACTCCAAATTGACGGGACTATCATGCTGTGGAAGTATATTTAGCACACTTGCCGGCTGTTTAGCTTTTCCCAGCACCTTGAAGCCTAAATCTTTTAACCAAACCGTCCCCTTGCCGTAAAGAGCCGATCCAAAAATAATTTTTGTGCAGTTGTCCGGTATATCCAAGGTAACATCATATTTTGTCCAAGCAGTTGTGCCGTGAATAGGTCTTTTGTCCATATTGTTGATAGCCACCGGCTCAGTATCACTGTCCGCGCGTATCCATAATATAGAGCTATTCGCAACATTTTCCGATTTTAACCACCCGGAAAACTCCACGCGAGAACCTCTGTATTTTGCAGCAGCGATACGCTGTTTAAACACAAGTCCACTATTATCGTTTCCGTCGTATTTAAGTAAAACCGTCCCAGAGTCAGCGCTGACGTTATATTGCGTCAGTTTCGTTCCCACTTCCCAGCCTTGAGGGATAGCATTGGCATTTTTTGCGGCAGTGGCAAGTTTAAGATTGACCGGGGCTGGATTAACAACAAATTTGCGTGACTGAGCCGCAGGAACATATACATTAGCAAGAGGTGTTTTGTTGTCGATGGTTTTGAAAGCCAAATCGCCAAAAACTACTTTCCCTTTGCCCCAGAGATCCACACCGAAATGAATCGTGCTGCATTTTTGGGGGACATCAATGGCAACTTTGTATTTCGTCCAAGACGATTGGCCATTAGAAGGTTTTGCGCTTGTGTTGTGGAAAGCCATTTCTTTGCTGCCATCGTCGACTCTCAGCCACAATTCCGCACGTTCGCCGACATTTTCCAGTTTGATATAAGCGGAAAACTCAACACGGGACCCTAAATACTTGCCCGCTCTAATCATTTGCACTAAGCCGCCAAAGTCATTTTTGTCGGCAGCTTCGGATTGTACCGAAACCATGTTACGCATTTGACCGTTCACGCTTTCAGTTGCCCTTCCAATGGAAAACGAATCAGGGTTGTTGCCATTTTTGTGCCAACCGCTTGGCACTGAAATTTCAGCAGACGCAACAGTTGAAAAACAACAACCAATGAACAGAAGACCTAAAAACAAAACCGTCTTTTTCATATATCTCCTCGCTTATCGTAAATTTGCTTTTTGCGAATGAACTATTTGATACAGTCAGCACCGCAGGTATGACCACCCACAGTAGCTCCACATCCTTGAACATGTGTCTCGGCATCGCAACAATTACTGCAATGTGTGCGAGTCTGACAACCACAACTATTAGCGCATGTATCATCGCATGTGGCGCACGAGTCGCCAACGCAAGAGCGTGTACATCCATATGTGGCCTTATCGTTACCGCTCTGCAACCCGTGGTTTTTATCCATTATGCGTAAATCCAAATCGAACTCGCTGTCGATTGATGTCTTTGCTTTGCGATTTGCTATGACTTTTTTTGCGCCAAAAGCAAATGCGCCAAGCACGAGCATTGCACCGCCAGCTATGGCGCCTGTTTTAGATTGAGAAGGTATCGGCTCCTGTTTTGATTCTGGAAGCGGAACAACTGTAAGTGATTTTTGCACCGGTCTCACATCAACGATTGCGTTGTCAGCCTTGCGATAGTTGGAAGCACGCACTGCGGTTCCCTGTAAATCAACCACATCGCCGCCGCTTGCTGTTGCACCGTCAAAAAATTTTTTCCAATTGCCATTTTTTTGATACTTGGGCAAATCCTGCTCCACCCTGGCAGTTGTTTTGGTTTCGAAAGTTTTGGACGCAGATGCTTGCAACTGTTCTTTCGTTTTATCTTCCGAAGTGATGGCTGTCTGCGTTGCATGCACTTCCTGCGTCTTGCCCCACACGGCGTAAAATAATGCTTTTTCCTGTACCGTAAGGGCTGGTTTGCTTAATAATTCGTGTTTCAAGTTCTTAAGAAAGAGTTCCTTTTCAGAAACCTTTTCCGCGCGCACTTCGGCGGGTAAGCTGTTCCACGCCGGTGCCACATCGCCTTTCTCGCCATGTGCAACCAGATATGCCTGATATCGGAAATACTCTGCATGTGCAGGGTCATTAAACGCAATCAATGTTGTCTGTGAATGGCTATCTCCAGCGCGGCTACTACCTACCTGCCAGCAAAATACACACATCACACACAGAAGTAGGCTTAACAGGATGCCGTTTCTCTGCAGATATCTCTCCGAATGTTTAAAATCCGCCCCTAAGGCGGTTTGACATAAAGCGGTGTGGATATCGCACAATGTGCTCCTAACCCTGAATTATTATATGTAGCGGCCTATAGCGTGTCAAATTTTTTAGAGTTTGTTCGATAGACTACTCCGATAACTACAGTACACGCGTGGATAGTTCTCATTTCATTTTTTGCGGTTATCCCGAAAGATACCGTGTGGTTCCTTTTCCGACTCCGCGGCCTGTTTTGTATAATAACCAGACAGGCGGCAGGTGGCGCTGTGAACATATGCTTAAAAAAACCGCATGCAAAACAGCATTGTTTTTTGTACTGGTGTTTGTTGCCGCATTCGCGGGACATGGTTTTGTCCATAAGGACTTGACGGACAATGATTGTCAAATATGCTGCGCATTGCGCGGCAGCATCGGCTTTTCTCCTGTTTCTATATGCCTGACGCCGCTCACGGCGCCGGTTCCTGCTTTTTTTTGCATCTTTCCGATAGTTGTGGTAATTTCCGTTTTTAACCCGATTTCTCCAAGAGCGCCGCCTCAGTTCTAAACATACCGAAAATTCACAAAAATTCATGGAACGCGACAGCGCGTTTTAGTTCTGCGTGTTTGTCGCAGATTAAATTATTTCGAGAGGTGCTCATGCGCAAGAGTATTTTTTTCATAGCGCCGTTTGCCGCATCGCTGGCCTATGGCCAGCAGTCGGCGCCGGCGGCCCCGCCTGCAAACCGTTTGCCTGATATAAGCGTAATCGGCAATATGTACGGCTATGCTTCCGACTATAAAACCGACACGGCGCGCAATCAGTTCGCAGTCCACGAAATCGAGCTGGCTTTGCAGGGATATGTTTATCCCCAAATAAAAGCTGACGCGATTATCGCGGCGGAGAAAGAGGGCGGCGGCTATCATACCGGCGTTGACGAAGCTAAATTGACGTTCGAAAGGCTGGCGGACGGCTTATCGGCGCAAGCCGGCAAGGTGCGCGTGAACTTCGGCAAAATAAACAGTCTCCATCCGCATTCGCTTCCGACAGTTGACCGGCCCGCCGCGCTGACGGCTTTTTTCGGCGAGGAAGGGCTTGTGGGGCAGGGAGCCGCGTTGAATTATACTTTGCCGCTGCCGTTCTTCCTGCAAGCGGAAGCCGGGGCGTGGAAAAACGATGCGCCGGAATCCGCGCTGCAGGACGCGACGGTCAACGACATAAACGGCAACCCTGTCACAGTGAAGACCGGTACGCCCGACGAAAGTTCAGTTTTCGGATTCTCTGACGGGATATTCACCGGAAGGCTGCGGTCGTCGTTTGCTCCATCCGCGAAAAGCGAATTGGAGTTTGGCGCAAGCGCGGCAAAGGGGCGCGGGCCTTTCTCATCGCTGCATACGGATAATGCGACGGTATGGGGCGGCGACCTTGCCTTCAGGCTGTGGCCCGGCGCGCACTCGCGGCTGACCTTCCAGAGCGAGTATTTTTATCTTGCACGTGAACTGCCCAACGAGAAGCTTCACAGGCGCGGTTTTTACAGCTACCTGAGCTGGCGGTTTGACAAGGAGTGGGAAATCGGAAGCAGGTTTGACTATGCCGAAAGCCCGTATGAGCAAAACACAATTGAGCGGGCTATTTCCGGCGCAGCCACTTACAGTTTCAACGAGCTGTTCACGGCGCGTGTGCAGTATAAATACAGGAATATTGAGGGCAATCCCATCAACGAATGCTGGTTCCAGCTTATATTCGGTATAGGACCGCATACGCACAGCATGAGCTGATGCGATAAAACAACAATATGCTTAAAAAAATCATTTTAATCGCCGCAATCTTTTGCCTGCCGCTATCAATATGGGCGAAACCCGCGACCGCTGTTAAAAACATCGTCGCCAGCAGCCAGGACCTCGCCTATATAGCCGCCAGAGTGGGCGGCAGGCATGTGACTGTCAAAAGCCTGACGTCCGGCGACGAGGACCAGCATTATGTGGAGGCCAGGCCGAGCATGGTTATGGCGCTCAAAAATGCCGATGTCTTCGTGCGGATAGGCATGGAACTCGACATGTGGGCCGACGCGCTGATGATTGCGGCGAAAAACGACAAAATCATGCGCGGCGGTTCAGGAGAGATAGATGCTTCAGCGAATATCGAAAAGCTGCAAGTGCCGTCCGGCAAAATAGACATGTCCATGGGCGATATTCATGCTTTCGGCAATCCGCATTACTGGCTTGACCCGCAAAACGCCGGCGTTATCGCAAAAACAATAGCGGCAAGGCTGTCAGAAATTGATTCTGCAAATGCGCAGGATTATAACGCAAATGCCAAGGCATTCGGCGAGGAAACAGCCGCAAAGCTTAGGGTCTGGCAGAAACGGCTTGAGCCGTATGCCGGCTACAAAATAGTGGTTTATCATGATTCGTGGCCTTATTTCGCAAAACGGTTCAATCTGATAATTGCCGGGCATATTGAACCGAAACCCGGCATACCGCCGTCGCCTTCGCATATCGCGTCGCTGATTGATATGATGAGGCGCGAAAAAGTAAAGGCCATCCTGTGCGAAACTTATTTCAACGGGAAAACCACGGGCTCGCTGTCTGAAAAAACCGGCGTCGGCGTGGCGTCGGCGCCTTTGAGCGTGGGTGGGGTCAGGGGCGCGGATACCTATGAAAGGCTTATGGACTACATAGTAGCCAGACTGGAGGAAGCTTTCAAAAAATAGCGGTTATCATATGCGGGGGCGGCATTCCCGCCCTTCGCGCATCTGACATTCAGCAGCGAGGAGCTTTTATGTTTGATTTGATGTTAGCGCCGTTTGCGGCATGTCTTATTCTTGTCGGGATACATGCGTATCTCGGGATACATGTGTTGGAGCGGGGGATAATTTTTGTTGACCTCGCGCTGGCGCAACTGGCCGCGCTGGGCAGCATAACCGCCGTGCTGGCAGGGTTCCCGCTGCATACGCCGCAGTCATATGTATTCTCGCTTCTTTTCACTCTCGCGGGCGCGGTGCTTTTCTCGCTGACGCGCGGCAAGCGCAACGGCGTTTCGCAGGAGGCCGTTATAGGCATAGCCTATGTGGTGTGCGCCGCCGCTTCTGTGCTGGCGCTGGAAAGGATACCGGGCGAGTCGCAGCATATAAAGGAAATGCTTGTCGGAAACATTCTTTTTGTGAGCTGGCGTCAGATTATGGAGACGTTATTTCTGTACGGACTTGTCGGCGTTTTCCATTGGGTCTTCAGGAAAAAAATCATGCTTATTTCCAGCCGGCCCGCCGACGCGGAAAAGAACGGCGTTTCAATACGGTGGTGGGATTTTCTGTTCTATGCGGCATTCGGGCTTGTGGTAACCAGCTCGGTTGAGATAGCGGGCGTGCTGCTGGTTTTCTCATTTCTTGTGATTCCGGCCTTTTGCGCCATGCTGCTTGTGCGGGGGTTCACGCCAAGATTGGCGGCGGGCTGGACAATGGGCGTGTTCACCAGCTTGGCTGGCATTTACGCCTCCGCGCGTTTCGATTTGCCGACCGGCGCGGCTATTGTTTGCGCTTTCGGGGTTCTGGCTTTTGCCTGTATCGTTATTGCCTCGCTTAAACCCGGATTGTGCAATAGATAGCGGGATAATGAGTCAAGTCCGGCAGCATCGCGGAGCACTTTTTTCCGCTTTTCACAAACCGGATTCCACACAAAAATATTTCTGGACTGGGCCGCTAAAGTTTGTAAAATCATAGGGCCTGTTAAATTCTTTGCGCGTGCCATGCGCCGGGCAGGCCGGCGATACTCTCGACGGAGGATAGAAAATGCAGCTTAGTTTTATAGACTATGTCGTCATCTCGATATACTTCCTGTTCGTGATATCCATAGGAATTCTGCTCAAGCGCAAGGTGAAGTCCAGCACGGACTTCCTCGGCGGACAGGGCGGCAAGAACGCCATCCCGCTCTGGATAACCAGCCTCGCCTTCATCTCGGCCAACCTCGGCGCGCAGGAAGTGCTCGGCATGGCCGCCTCCGGCGCGAAATACGGAATCATGACCGCGCATTTCTACTGGGTGGGCGCGATACCGGCGATGGTCTTCCTCGGGCTGTTCATGATGCCGTTTTATTACGGCAGCCGCGCGCGCTCGGTGCCGGAATACCTCAGCCTGCGTTTCGACGAAAAAACCCGCCTGCTAAACGCCCTTTCTTTTGCGACCATGACCGTTTTCTCCTCGGGCATATCGCTTTACGCGCTGGCGATTCTGCTTAAAGTGCTGCTGGGCTGGGATTTCGGCTTTTCAGTGCTGCTTTCCGCCGGCATAGTGGCGGTGTACACGTTTACCGGCGGTTTGCGCAGCGCCATTTATAACGAAGTCCTTCAGTTCTTCCTTATAGTATTGGGCATCACCCCGCTGGTGTATGCGGGACTGCGCCGGGTAGGCGGCTGGAGCGGAATGCAGGCGCAGTTGCAGCCCGTCATGACGCATACCTGGCAGTACATGGGCTCCGCCAACGACAATCCCATGGGTATCGGACTTTTCGGCATGCTGATGGGACTGGGCTTCGTGCTTTCGTTCGGCTACTGGTGCACGGACTTTTTGCTGGTTCAGCGCGCCATGGCGGCAAAAAACATGTCCGCCGCGCAGCGTACCCCGCTGATAGCGGCGTTCCCTAAAATGCTGATGCCTTTCGTGGTTATTCTGCCTGGTCTTATAGCGATAACCATGACGAAGATGGGCGGCGATTTCGCGCTTCCCTTCAAGGCCGACGGGCGCATGGATTACGATATGACGCTGCCCACGATGCTGGCGCATTTTTATCCGTCCGGGCTGCTCGGCGTGGGCCTTACCGCGCTGATGGCTTCCTTTATGTCGGGAATGGCCGGAAACGTCACCGCGTTCAACACGGTGTGGACCTACGACATCTATCAGGCCCACATCAACAAAAACGACACCGACGAGCATTACCTGCGCATGGGCAAGATAGCCACCGTCGCCGGCATAATCGTTTCCATCGCGACGGCCTATCTCGCGCGCAGCTTCAACAACATCATGGATCTGCTGCAACTGGTGTTCGGCTTCGTGAACGCGCCGCTTTTCGCGACGTTCCTCCTCGGAATGTTCTGGAAGCGCACCACGGGGCACGGCGCTTTTACCGGGCTGCTGAGCGGTACCGCTTCGGCGGCGGCTGTCCACGGCCTGACCGCCGCGGAAGGCAAGGGCGGCTGGCTGATACCCGGCTCCATGTCATCGCTGCATGAATTCCATTCGACGATGGGGCAGGCGTTTGCGATAGCGATTACGGCCTGGGTCGTCTGCTTTATCGTGACGGTCATCATCAGCCTCGTCACAAAACCCAAGGCGGACGAGGAAATGCGCGGACTCGTCTACAGCCTCACCGAACGCCCGCAGGAAACCGAGAAACGCTGGTATCTCAGGCCGGTTTCGCTGGCGGTTGCGGTTTTGGTGATGACGCTGGCCCTGAACTATATTTTCCATTAATGGAGGACGTGAAAAATGCTAGACATACTTCTTGACGACCTGCGGTTTCCGATAGGACTGCTGTTTTTGATATTCAGCCTGATTCTCGTAGTTACGGGGCTGATACTGCCGTTGAAGCCAGGCGCCGACACCAACCTGAATCTTTTCGCCGGCGGGGTGATGGGCGTTTTCGGGCTGTTCATGCTTGTCACGTCCATCTTGTCGGCTCGCGCCGCCGCGTCCGGCAACGAACAGCATTAACCTGTAATTCAACGCAAATCCCCGGCGGTTGCGCCGGGGATTTGCGCAAACCTGCACGGAGAAAAATCCCAAATGTCCGCCACCCCCCCGCAAGCCGCAGTCACGCCGCAAAGCGACAAGTTCTCAGGAGAAAAGTTCGCCTGCCTCACCGAGGCGGAGCAGAACTGGTACAAAAACGTCTATCAGGGCGACAATGCGCCGCAGCTCACGCTGCGCGCGGTGCTCATGGGCGCGGTGCTGGGCGGGTTCATGTCGCTTTCCAATCTTTATGTCGGCCTCAAAACCGGCTGGGCGCTGGGCGTGGCGATAACGGCGTGCATACTTTCGTTTTCTCTCAATAAGACGCTGATGGCCCTGTTCCCTCGCTGGTTCACCACCGAGATGTCCATGCTGGAAAACAACTGCATGCAGACCACCGCCTCTTCGGCGGGGTATTCCACCGGCGGCACCATGGTGTCGGCGATATCGGCCCTCCTTATTATCACCGGAACGCAACTGCACTGGTTCACGCTAACGCTGTGGACCATATTTCTCGCCGCCCTCGGCGTGTTCATGACCATACCGATGAAACGCCAGATGATAAATATCGAGCAGTTGCGCTTTCCCAGCGGCATCGCCGCGGCGGAGACGCTCAGAAGCCTCCACTCAAAAGGCGGCGACGCGGTAAAAAAAGCGCGCCTGCTGGGACTGGGCGGGCTTATCGGCGGCGTCATAGCGTGGCTGCGCGACGCGGGCATTCCCCGCTGGCCGCTGTCGCTTAAATTCCCGCTGGACCTCATGAAAATGCCCGACAAGCTGCCGCTGGGCCCTTTCACTCTGGGCGGGCGTCCGCTTGCGGACTGGACGATTTCTTTTGACATGAGCGCAATCATGGTGGCGGCCGGCGCGATAATGGGCTGGAAAATAGCCTGGTCGCTGCTGCTGGGCGCCGTCATAAACTACGCCGTGCTAGCGCCGAAAATGGTGGCGCTCGGCGCGATAGATTCGACTCATCTGGGATACAGCGCGATAGTGCGCTGGAGCACCTGGGCAGGCGCGTCCATGATGGTGACTTCGGGGCTGCTGCTGTTCGGCATGCAGTGGAAAACAGTGCTGCGCGCCTTCAGCGGGCTGTCGTCCATTTTAGGCAAGAAAAAGGATTGCGATGAGTACGACCCGATTGCGCATGTGGAAGTGCCCGGCTCATGGTTCGTGACGGGAGTGCTGGTATCGGGACTGGGCTGCATTCTGGTGCTGCATTACGCTTTCAACACGTCGCTGTTCATGGGTGTGATTGCCGTGGCGATGAGTTTTTTCCTTGCCATAGTGGCCTGCCGCGCCACCGGCGAATCGGATATAACCCCGATGGGCGCCATGGGCAAGATAACCCAGCTTACCTTCGGCGCGTTGGCGCCCAGCAACATGGTCACCAATCTGATGACGGCCAGCGTCACCGCCAACGCCGCGTCCTCTTCCGCCGACCTCCTGACCTCTCTGAAAACCGGCTATCTGCTGGGCGCAAATACCCGCAAGCTGTTTTGGGCGCAGTTTGCCGGGATATTCGCGGGAACGCTCATAGTCGTGCCGGCGTTTTATCTGCTGGTGCCCAACGCGGCGGCTCTGGGCACCGACAAATGGCCCGCTCCCTCCGCGCAGGTGTGGGCGGCGGTGGCGAGGCTTTTGTCGGCGGGTGTGCATTCGTTGCACTCCACCGCGCTTGCGGGAATGTGCGTGGGCGGCGCGCTGGGGATAATTCTTCCGCTTCTTGAAATGCGGCTTTCCGAAAAGCACCGCAAATTCGTCCCGTCTGCGACCGGGCTCGGCCTTTCGCTGGTGATACCGTTTTACAACTCGCTGTCCATGTTCATCGGCGCGCTGGTGGCGCGCACGATAGAGCGCAGAAACAAGGAAGCCGCGGACATGTATATCATCCCGCTGGCTTCCGGTCTCATTGCCGGCGAATCAATACTGGGCGTTATGATAGCGCTGCTTATTTCCCTGAAAATATTCAATTGATTGACGGCAAGATTTCACGGAAAGGCCCGCATAGCGCGGGTCTTTTCCGTTTATAGTGTGTATTGAACCCGGATTGTGCAATAGACTTGTCCCTGAATAAGGTTTTGAGCCTCAAAACCTTAGAGCTTATCCGTAAATAATCTCGCGGCTGCAATTTCGGCTTTTGGCCTATGCCTTCGCGGTCTTCGGCTTACAGGCCTACGGGCCTGCTCGCCGCAGCCCGCTTCGGCTCGGCTCAAAATCCAAAATTTCGTCTGCTGAGCTTATTTACGGATAAGCTCTTATTCGGGAGCAAGTCTATTATCGCCGCGGTTAGAACCGGTTTCATAATTTCCCCGGCGCGTCGTAATAAAGCGCAGCCGCGCCCAGAATGGCGATATTTTCCGTGTCCGAGACCTCTATCCTTATATTATCGCGGGCACGCGAGTATGCGAAGGAGCGGATGCCCGCAAGCATTGCCTCTTTAAAAAACGGATACGCCTTGCTGACCGAGCCGCCCAGTATGATGATTTGCGGGTCCACTGCGTACATTATCATCTTGAGCGCTTCGCCCGCATGCGCGCCAAACTCCGCGAACATTTCAAGCGCGCCGGTATCGCCCTGCAAAGCCCGCCCGAACGCGGCCTTGCCGGTGGTGTTATGGACATCCCTGAAAAATTGGCCGCTGCAAAAATACTCGTAATTGCGCCCGTTATAGGGAATCATGCCGAACTCTCCCGCGCCGCAATTCGCGCCGGAGTAAAGCCTGCCGTTGGCGATTATCCCCGCGCCCAGCCCCGTGCCCATAATCAGGCCCACCGCCGAGTTGAAACCGGCGGCCTTGCCGAAGTATTTTTCCCCGGCGGCGAAACAATTGGCGTCGTTGTTGATGTAAACGGGAACGCGGTAGCGTTTCTCCAGCAGTTCCTTGAGCGGAACTTTTTTCCATGACGGGATGTTCTGGACTTCGTAAACAATCCCCTCCGCCAAATCCACCACGCCGGGCACGCCCGCGCCGATGCCTTTCACCTCCGGCGACATGGCGGCGTCAATCAGCCGGTATAATTCCTCAAGCACCGCGTTCTCCCGCCCCCGGGCGTTTATCGGGGCCGAGGCCAGTTGAACAAGTTTTTTTCCCCGCACCCGCCCGACCCGGAAATTGGTCCCGCCGAGGTCCGCTCCAAGTATTTCCATGCAGTCACCCGCACCGCGAAATTTACACTTTACGGATGAAATGATACCATAGTTGCGTCGCAAATCTCCTTATCAAAAGGGCTACATCAATGACAGATTCTCCCTCCGGAACAACCGCCGGCGCGCCGCGTCTGAGGCGGACGCTTACGCTTTGGGACCTTATTTTATACGGTGTGATAGTCATACAGCCCACCGCGCCTATGTCGGTGTTCGGCGTGTTAAGCGACCGGGGGCACGGGCATGTTGTCACCACCATTCTGCTCGCCATGGTGGGAATGCTGTTTACCGCCATCAGCTACGGGCGGATGGCGCGCGCCTATCCCAGCGCGGGCTCCGCTTTCACCTACGTCGGGCAGGAGATAAATCCCGCGCTCGGCTACATTACGGGCTGGAGCATGGTCATGGATTATATGCTCAATCCGATGATATGCATAATCTGGTGCAGCCAGCAGGCGCATGTCTTCGCGCCGGGCGTGCCGTACGGCGTATGGGCGGTGTTTTTCGCGCTGGTTTTCACGGGGCTGAATATTCAGGGGGTGAAAACCTCCGCCCGCGTCAACGCCGGGCTGGCGGCCGGTATGGGCGTGGTCATCACCATATTTTTCGTGACCGCCGCGCGTTATATTTTCGGCAATTCGCATGACGGCCCGGGGTTTTTCACCCGGCCCTTTTTCGACCCGCAGCTTTTCAACGCGAAGGCCGTGCTGGGAGGCACTTCAATCGCGGTGCTTACCTATATCGGCTTCGACGGCATTTCAACGCTGTCGGAGGAAGCCGAAAATCCCCGCCGCAACATACTGCTGGCCACCGTGCTGACCTGCCTTGCAATCGGACTGCTGTCCGCGCTGGAGGTTTACGCCGCGCAGCTTGTCTGGCCCGCCTCGCAGCCGTTTCCGAATGTGGAGACGGCTTTCGTTTACGCCGCCGGACGCGCGTGGGCGCCGATGTTCGCGATTGTCGGGTTTACGCTGCTGGTGGCCAATTTCGGCTCCGGCATGGGTGCGCAACTCGGCGCGGCGCGGCTGCTTTACGGCATGGGCCGCAGCAAGGCGCTGCCGCAGTCTTTTTTCGGCGTCATAGACCCCAAGCGGCATGTGCCGCGCAATAACGTCATCTTCGTCGGGGCGGTGGCGCTGGCGGGGGCGTTCATTATCAATTTCGGGCTGGGTGCGGAAATGCTTAATTTCGGCGCGCTAATCGCGTTCATGGGCGTGAACCTCGCGGCGTTCATGCGCTATTACGTCCGCAACAGCGAGAAAAAACTCGCCAATTTCCTGCCGCCGCTGCTTGGGTTTTCGATTTGCCTGCTGCTATGGCTGAACCTCAGCCGTCCCGCCAAGATTGCAGGCGCAATCTGGATGCTCGCAGGAATCGCGTTCGGCGCGTGGAAAACCCGCGGCTTCCGTGGCACGCTGATTGATTTCGAGCTGCCCCCGGAAGACGCCTGACTCTCAACAACAAACCACAACGCGCTGAACGTATGTTCAGCGCGTTGTGGTTTCCAGATGACCCGGCTACTTCAATTCCGCTTTTTCCGTCAGCCTGATATCGCGGGACGAGGCTCCCACCCGCAGCTCGTAGCGTCCCGGCGCGGCGCGCCAGTCGCGTAGTTTTTCGTCGTAGAACGCGAAGGCGTCTTTGGCGAGCTTGAACGAGACGCACTTTGTCTCGCCGGGCGCCAGTTCCACGCGGGAGAAACCCTTCAACTCCTGCTCCGGCCTGTCCGTCTGCGGCGTTTCGTCATGCACGTAAAGCTGCGCGACTTCCGCTCCGGCGCGGTCGCCGGTGTTCCTGACGTCAACGGAAATTTCCATCTCCGGCGCCGCCGCGGAATCGCTGGCTACGGTTTTTTCCATGTTGGAGTACGCGAAGTTCGTGTAGGAAAGCCCGTGGCCGAATGGATACTGCGGCTCGACTTTTTTAGAGTCGTAATGCCGGTAGCCCACGAAAATGCCTTCGGCGTAATTGACGACGTTATCCGTGCCCGGAAAATTGCCGAACGAGGGCGTGTCCTCAATCCGTTTGGGGAATGTAACCGGCAGCTTGCCGGACGGGTTGACGCGGCCCAGCAGCACGTCAGCTATGGCGTGCCCCCCCTCCTGTCCGGGATACCAGGCGAACGCTATGGCTTTTACTTTGTCCGCCCAGCGGCTCATCAGCAGCGGGGAGCCCGCCTGCAAGACGACAACCGTGTTTTTGTTGGCCTTGAGCACTTCGTTGAGCAATTCCTCCTGTCCGTTGGGAAGCTCAAGCGATTCACGGTCTATTCCCTCGCCTTCCATCGCGTCCGAAACGCCGAGAAAAACGAGCGCGGCGTCGGCGTTTTTGGCGGTTTGCGCGGCCTGGGGTATGTCGCCGAGCGCCGAATCCACCAGCGCGAGCTGCACGAACGCGTCGCCCGCGCGCTGGAAGAATTCCACGCGGACGGCATAGGGATGGTCCGCCCTGAGGTCTACCAGCCGCGAATGGATTACCGGCGCGTGGTCGGACCAGTCGTTCACCACAGATCTGTCGTCCAGCCAGAATCTTACGCCGTCGTCGCTGCGGGTGGCTACGTTATATACGCCGTCTTTTGGTACGCGCAGCGTGCCGGTCCAGCGCATGGAAAAGTTCTCCGGGCCGAGCCCGGGGGCGGGTTTTGCGCCGTTCGTCCACTCATGGAACGCCGCCGGTTCGACGCGGGACAGTACGGGCTCTCCTTTCAACTCCGTGCCGTTGAAATACTCCGCGAACAGGCCGGGACCGGCGCCCTTGCCAGGCGGCGGCGACAGCCAGGCGGAATCTATGGTGGTAACGTCGCCGGGCAATTTGACGCCGCGCGCGTAGCTGATTTCCAGTTCCTTGCCGGCGCGGTTGCGCAATCCCTCAAGCGCGCTGACGGCGTAAAAGGGCGAGACTTTGGAGCTGCCTGCCCCGCCGGTGCGTGCTTCTGCGGCGTTGGGTCCGATTACAGCCACGGTTTTGATTCGGCTGGTATCGAGCGGCAGTATGCCGTCGTTTTTTAGCAGGACGATGCCCTCCTGCGCCATGCGCAGCGCGAGCGCCTGATGCTCCGGGCTGTTGACGGCGGACAGCGGCGGCCTGTCGGCGTCTTTGCGCTCGAATATTCCGGCGGTGAACATGACGCGCAGTATCCTGCGCGCCTTGTCGTCAATAACGTCCTGCGAAACCTTGCTGTCTTTGATCGCCTGCTGGAGTTTCCCCCCGCCGAAGAATTCGCCGGAAGGCATTTCAACGTCGAGCCCGCCGTTGGCGGCTTCCACGGTGGAATGCGTGGCTCCCCAGTCCGAGACGACAAAGCCTTTAAAGTCCCAGAGTTTTTTCAATACTTGATTTTGCAGATAATCGTTTTCGGAGGCGTGATGGCCGTTGATTTTGTTGTAGGCGGACATCACCGTCCACGTTCCCGCGCGCACGGCGGCGAGGAAGGCGGGAAGATATATCTCGTGCATGGTCCGCTCGCCCGCGCGGGCGTCCACCGTCATGCGGCGGGCCTCCTGATTGTTGAGCGCGAAATGCTTGGTGCTGGCCAGCACTTTTTTGCCCTGCAAGGCCGTCACATAGGACTCCGCCATGCGGGCGGACAGATACGGGTCTTCGCCGAAACTCTCGAAATTGCGTCCGCCGAGCGGGCTGCGGGCGATGTTGACGCAGGGGCCCAGCAGCATGTCGTGGCCCTGCGCGAGAGTTTCCGTTCCCATCGCGGCGGCCAGTTTGCCCATGAGCGCGGTGTCAAAGCTCGCGCCGCTTAAAATGCCCGACGGGAACGCGGTGTTTTTCCTGTCGTCGCGCACGCCCAGCGGGCCGTCGGTCATGTGCAGCGGCGGTATGCCCAGGCGCGCGTTGGGGCGGATGTCCATGTCGTTTACGCCGCTTAGCATGTCTATCTTTTCGTCAAGCGTCATGCGGCCCAGCAGGTCCGCAACGCGCGCTTCCACCGGCGCGGAAGGGTCTTTATAAACCGGCTCCAAGGCGAAAACAGCGGAGGGCAATGCTGCCAGCAAAGCTAGAATCAGTCGTTTCATCATGTATCCTCAAGCGATTAGTATGCGAACGGGCCGCAGCCGACAGGCGCGACCACCGTAATTGTAGAACTAAAGGCGCGGAGTGTAAAGTTCACGATTTCCCTTTGTTGCAAGAGTGATTTTTGCTCAAGTGCCTTTGGACCTAGTTGAGAGGGGCCATTTGGCCCATCCCAAATTGGCACCAACGGTTCATGCGGGAAGTATGGGAAACCGCTAGAATATCCGCATAAGGCTGTCCAAATCCCGAGGAGGAGCGATTATGAAGATGGCGGTGAAGTTGCTGCTGGCGGCGGCGCTCATCGCGCCCGTGTGGAGCGCGCAATCCCAGGCCGAAGGCCTTGACGCTTTTGAGGCGGCTCATAATAAAGGGAGCCTGGTTCCCGATAGCGGAATCGTGGTTCCCGCCGCGAAAAGCGCTCCGGTCCGTGCGGCCACAAGTGTTGCGTCCGTCGGCAAACCGGCAAGCTATATTCGCCGCGCCAAGCTCCTGCCCGACGGGCGGGTAGCCAACATCCGCCTGAGCCGCAAAGGCAAGGATGATTACAACTGGGGCGCCCTCCGCATTGACCCGGCAAAGGTTTCCCGGGCATTTTGGGGAACCAATGAGGGTATATTGGGGAACATAGCGGGGGCCAACGGAGATGCCGTGGGCCACGCCTTTGTGGCTTTCGAGTTCAAGAAGGGCGGGCTCAGCGCGGGACGCTACCTCGTGGTCAGCGTGGAACCGGTTGTGAATGGCGGCGAGGATTACGTCGGCATGGACACCGACCACGAGATAGTCTGGCTGCTGTCTTCGCTGGAGAGTTATCTGAAGCTCACCGTGGACAAGGAGGGAATAGACGTGCATCTGGAGCCCTTCTCGGGCGAAGCGGTGGACAAGCAAGGCCTTGAGCTGATGGTCAGGGAAGCCATCAGGCAAGCCGTCGCCGACCGCAACGGGGAGCGCTTTCAGGTTTTCACGAACAACTGCGTCATGAACGCGCTCAAAGTGGTGGACGCCGGCCTGCGTCCGGAACAGAGGCTGTCTCCTCCCCATGAGTTCATGTCGCCCAGACGCTCTAGCCTTATGCTGGAGGCATTGGGCCTGCTGGACGAAGGTTTTGACTGCACGCCCTCCAATCCCGGTTGCGGCCTTGTCAGGGGGCCGAAATAGTTCGTGCGGGCATTCGGCAATTTGCTAGAACATACTTGGTAAAATCCAGGGTTCCGAACAAGGAGAAAGCGATGGGAATAGACTTGCTCCCGAATAAGGTTTATGAGGCAAAAAGACAGGATTTTGGCTTGCAGCGCAGCGGACTGAGGCGAGCACACTCCGACGGGGTGTGTGAGCCGAAGGCCGCGAAGCTGCAAGCCGAAAGCCGTGATTTTCGCCCAAAAAATTATTCGGGAGCAAGTCTAATGGTGGCAAAAGCGTTATTGGCGGCTTTGCTGTTTGCGCCGGAGTGCTGCGCGCAGTGGCAGGCGGCGGATTCCAATATCGTCCTTAAAGTCATAAGCAACGGCGTAGTCCAGACGTTCCCCTATATCCCGAGCGAGGGCGAATCTGGAGCGAGGGGTCTAAAAAGCGGCGGGGTTCCTGATGTTGCCAACAAGGCGTTTGCCTGGCCATGGTTTGACTCAGACGGCAAAAAAGTCGTAAAACTGGAACCGGCGGGATACATTCGCGTGGCGAGGCGTTTGCCGGACGGACGCATATCCGGCATCCGCATGAGCAGCAAAGCCGATGGCGGTTATGAGTGGGCTGCCGCGTATGTTGACCCTAACAAAATAGAGCGGGTTTACTGGGGCGAACATCGCGCCGGCACGGGCCATGTTTTCGTGGTTCTCGAATTCGCCCCCGGCGGTTACAGCGGAGGGCGGTATCTGCTTATCAGCGTTGAAAGCATGCTGATGAAAGGCGAGAGCCTGGCGGCTCTTCTCCGGTACAACCACCCGATAGTGTGGATACTATCGTCGCTGGAAAATTATCTGAAACTGGCTGTTGAAAGAGATCAAATCACGACGCGCATCTGGCCGTTCTCCCCGAACATCGGCAAACCGGCGCTTGTGCTGATGGCGAAAGAGGCGATTAAACAGTCTCTCGTCCGCCGCGACGGAGAGCTTTTCAGTGTTTTATATAACAATTGCACCACCAACGCGTTGGCTATAGTCAACGCGGGTCTGGGGCCGGACCAGAAAGTTGTCACAGAAGCCCCCAAATGGGCGACTTCAATGCTGTTCAGCAAAGGCCTGCTGGCGAACAACGGTTACACGTTCTCGCCCGATAATCCCGGCGGCGGACTTGTTGAACTGAAGTAGGAGGCAGCTATAATGTCGCTAGACCAAGGAGAAAAGCGATGAACCTCATGATTAAACTGATTGCGCTGGCGGCGCTGCTTGCGCCGGCGCGCGGGGCGTGGAGTGCGCCGCCGTTGGACCTAAAGGCTATCAGCGCCGCCGGACAAGCCGTGCCGGAGCCGGTTTCTCGTGCCAGTAAAGCCAAGAGCGGCTCCGTCCTCAGCGAAATTTTCGGGATAGACAGCAAAAGCGGCTCATTGCTCAGGGTTGGCGACAAAGAGGCCGACAGGCGTCCGCCCAGGCTCCTTTCCGTCACGCCGGAGGGCGCCAGCGTGGTGTCCAACGTGAAGTGGGGCTATGGCGCGAAAGACAAACCCTTCTGGGATAAAACCGCCATAAATCCCAATATGCTCGAGGAGGTTTACTGGGGCCGGGACGTTGACAAGGACGGCGGCGCGGGCCACGCTTTTATGGTTTTCAGGTTCAAGCCGGGCGGGCTGGTCAGTTCGCGCAAGGGCGCGACCAGAAGCAACAGTCTCGTGCTCAGCGTGGAGGCCAGACTCAATGAAGACGAGGCCTGGTCCGCTGTGCCCGGCGCTTTGGGCGCTTACAAGATAATCTGGATGCTCTACAGCATGGAAACCTATATAGAAGACACCTACCCGGGCGAAGTGGCTTCAGTGGACATCCACCCGCTGACCGTTTCGCTGGACCAGAAAAAGGGAATGCTGAAGACCGCGCTTGAAACAGCGGTGAAGGAGCGGGACGACGAGTACTACAACACCGTATACAACAACTGCACCACATGCCCGTTGTGGGTGATTAATTCGCAACTGGGCCCGCTGCAGGGCGTGCTTGCCGTCAAGCCCACCACCGCCACCAAGCTTCTTATCGCCAGAGGGCTGATTCCGGCCAAACCGGTGCGTTTTACCGCGAATAATCTCAGCGGCGGCGGATTTATAAAGCCGCACAACTGACAATCCGGTTGGAATCCTCCGGCGGTTTTGCGCCGGGGGCGCGCTGAAGACAAAGTTTTGCGCCATAATGTCGTCTCAGGAGGGTTTCATATGAAGAGTTCTACAAAGCTGTTATTCGCCGCCGCGCTTCTCATGCCTCCATCCGCAGGATGGAGCAAGGGTCTTGACGATCTTAAAAAAATGCAGCCTGCCGTTGCGGTGCCGGCGGCTCCCCGAACCCCAAACCCCGATGCCGATGTTTACAAGGATTATATCGGGCAGGCGGGGCTTGTTTCAGAATCCGGAAACGTCTGGAAAATAGGCAACGTTCGCTGGAGCAGGGGCGCCGACAAAAAATATAACTGGGATACCGCGCTGATAAAGCCCGGCATGGTGGAGCAGGTTTACTGGGGGCAGACTTTGAATGGTTTCGGACACGCTTTCCTGGTTTTCAAGCTCAGGTCGGGCGGGTTCAAAAGTTTACGCCCCGGCGCATACCGGAGCGACTATCTTGTCCTCAGCGTGGAGTCAAAACTCAAACGCGACGATGTTTGGAACCCGGTGGTGGGAGCGTTCGGCGTGTGGAATATAGTCTGGATACTTTCCACGCTGGAAAGTTTCGTCGAGGACAACGTGCGCGTGAACGGAACTCCCACGGACATCTATCCGCTGCTGCTGCCCGCTTCCGCCCGGCGCAAAATGACGGATGTCGCGCTGCGCCTGTCGGTGAAGGACCGCAGCGGCGAGATCTTCAACACATTCACCAATAACTGCGGCATCAACGCGTTGTCCGTCGTAAATTCGGCGCTGAGTGAGGAACAGGCCGTGCATGCGGTGCTGCCGTCATCGGCGACCGAGGAGTTCATCGGCAAGCACCTGGTGGGACAGCCGGTGCATTTCACGCGCGAAAATTCGGGCGGCGGCATTATCGCGCCGCGATGACTCAGGGCGCGCCCGCCGAAAAAGCGAAAGCTTTCGTGCGCGCTTCGCGCAAAGGTTCCCGCCGCAACTGGTTCGTCTATGTGGTGGAATGCGCCAACGGCGCGTTTTACACGGGGATAACCTGCGATGTCGTCCGCCGGATGGAGCAGCATAATTCAGGGCGAGGCGCCAAATATACCCGCGCGTTCGGTCCGGTAAAGCTGGTATGGCTTGAACGGTCTCGCGGCGGACAGTCCGCCGCGTTGAAACGCGAAGCTCTGGTGCGCCGCCTGCCGCGCGCTCAAAAAGCGCGGCTTATAGGTAGATAGGAGCGTGACCAGAATTCGGGTGCAATCAAGGCGGAAATATGCGATACTATATGCGCATGGTGTTCAAAAGTGAAAGCTTGGATGGTTAAGCAAACACGTTTACCCCTGCAAAACCAAAAAGAGCAGTATCTCAAGGAGACACAAGTGAAAAAGTTATTCGTAGGCGGGCTTCCGTTCGAATCTGGGGATGAGGATCTTCGCACGCTGTTCGACGGCTTCAATGTAGCCAGCGCGACCGTGATAAAGGACAAGTTCACGGGCCGCTCCAAGGGCTTCGGTTTCGTCGAGCTCGATGACGCCCAGATGGACGACGCCGTCGCCAAGCTTAACGGTTCCTCCATGCAGGGCAGGAAGCTTACCGTGAATGAAGCCAGGCCGATGGTGAAACGCTCTTCCGGCGATTTCGGCGGCGGCAGAGGCGGCGGACGCGGCGGAGACAGAGGTGGTTTCGGCGGCAAGCGCTGGTAGTTTCCTCCCCCATAATTCAGCCACAGAGCAAGCCCGCAGCCCCGGCGCAAGCCGGGCTGCGGCGTTTGCCGGTTTTCCGGTGAGGCTACTCAGTTCAGGCGGTGCAAATGCAAACCCTACCAGCAGCAACCACGTCAGCGCAGGCAGTTCCGGCTTCAGGCGCATCCTGCGGGTGCGGCGCGCGCAAGCCGAGCATCCTGCTTACCACCATATGCAGGCCGATAGGCCCCTCGGCGGGCGACGCAGACAGCGTCGGCTACGAGTTGCTGCACGGCCAGGTTACCCGCGCGCAGGGAATATTCAGCCCCCGCGCCGTGCATCACACTTACGGGCTCGATTACATAGCCGAAAACATTACCGCGCCGGCCACGGTGCTGCATTATCCCTCCCGCCGGGAGCTTATAAAGGAACTCAAAACCGGCAGGTATGATTATGCCGCCCTTTCCTTCATAGTAGCCACTTTCCACCGCGTCAAAGACACCGTCGCGCTGATACGAAAATATTCTCCCGGAACAAAAGTGATTCTTGGCGGTTACGGCACCGTGTTGCCCGACGAGCTGCTTACCCCGCATGCCGATTATATCTGCCGGGAGGAAGGCGTGGGTTTCATGCGCAGGCTGCTGGGCGAGCCGCCGCTGGAAATGCCCTACCGGCATCCGACCATAGTCAGCAAGCTCAGCGTGTTCTCGAAAGAGGTTTCCAACACAGGCATGATTTTCGCCGGGCTGGGCTGCCCCAACGGCTGCGATTTCTGCAGCACCTCGCATTTTTTCAAGCGCAAGCATATAAAGCTGCTTTCAACCGGCAAGCAGGTTTACGACGTGGTGCGCCGGTATCTCGACATCAATCCGGACATGCAGTTTACCATTCTAGACGAGGATTTCCTGCTAGACAAGACCCGCGCCATGGATTTCCGCGCCGAGGTGCAAAAAGGCGGCGTGCCGATTTCGATTTTCGCGTTTTCCAGCGTGAAGGCGCTCAGCATGTACACGATGGAGGAACTGCTGGAAACCGGCATAGACGGCTTCTGGATAGGCTACGAGGGCACCCGCTCCGGCTACGGCAAGCAGCAGGGCAAGCCGACGCCGGAGTTGTTCGAGGAAATCCGCAGTTCCGGCGGCACGATACTCTCTTCGATGATACTGGGGTTCGACTATCAGACGAAAGATGTCATCCGCCAGGAGCTTGACGGACTTATGGCGCTAAAGCCCGCGCTGGGACAGTTCCTCATATACAATTTCACCCCCGGCACTCCGTTGGCCGAGAGAGTCATGGAGCAGGGGCTTTTGCGCGAGGAATTCGCGGCGGACCCGGCGCGCAGGCACAAGTTCGCCACCGGATTCGTCAGCATGATAAAACATCCTCATATGTCCGGCAAAGAGTTGCAGGACATGCAGGCCTGGTGCTTCGAGCAGGATTACAAGCGGCTGGGCCCTTCGATTTACCGCACGCTGGAAGCGTGGTTCAACGGGTATATGAAATACCGCGATTCCAAGAGCGCCTATCTGCGCGCCAAGGCGGAACAGTGGCGGCTGGAAATCCGCAAAGCCTACCCCATTTTCCTGACGGGGCGGCTGTTCGCTCCCAACGCGGTGGTGCGCGGATATCTGGCAAATCTGCAAAGCCGCATCCACCGCGAAATCGGCGCGCCCACTATAAAGGAGCGCGCGTTGGCCCTGCTGGCGATAGGCGCGGCGGGCTGGACCAAGTTCAAGCTGGTCACCGACACTTTCCAGCATCCGGCGCTGACCAGAAACGTCTACCGGCAGGAAAAAATCTGCTGCGGCGGCGGAGCCTGACCTATTTCGGGGACACAATACTAAATTGCGCCATGCAACCATTGTGGCGCAATTTAGTATTGTGTCCCCGAAATACCTATTCGCCTATATCTTCGTTCCAGAGCGCGGGTTTGGCCTTTATGAAATCGCGCATGAGTTTTTTGCACTCTTTCATATCGAGATTGAGCAGCTTCACGCCTTGTTTTTTTGAATACTTCTCAGGGCCCTTGAAAGTTTCGTTCTCGCCGATTACGACGACGGGGATTTTATACAGCAAAATCGCGCCGGTGCACATCTCGCAGGGCGAAAGTGTCGAGTAAATCTCGCACTTCCTGTAGTCTTTGGCCTTGAGCCTGCCCGCGTTTTCGAGGCAATCCATCTCCGCGTGGAGTATGGCGGATTTTTTTTGCACGCGCCGGTTGTGCCCCCTGCCGATTATTTTCCCGCCTTTAACCAGCACCGCGCCGATAGGTATGCCGCCTTCTTTAAGCCCTTTTTCGGCTTCTTGCAAAGCTGCCAGCATGAACTTGACATGACGGGTCTTGTTTTTCATTTTGCGCTCCCGAAGGGTTTGGTTCCAGTTTTTTTAAGTCCAGCTTTTTCAGGAAGAGCAGCGCGTCCTCGCGGGTTTTCACTTTGCCGTCCACCTGCGCCAGCTGCACTTCCTCCAGCACGCGGCCTATTATTTTGCCGGGCTTGAGCTTGAGCGTTTTCATCGCCGTGTTGCCGTCTATTATGCGCTCCGGCAAAACGTCCGGCGCATGCTCGAAAAACCGGCTGAACATCAGGGTGACGAGCTGCAAATGGCGCAGCGTTTTTTGCGGGCCGGTGCGGCGCAGTTTTCCCGAAAGACTGAAGGGCGGTTTTGCGGCGTCCGGCAGCAATTTCGCCAGCGTCGGGTATGAAAGATAGCTGGCGTAATCCGCCCAGCAGAGCAGAAGCATGGGCACTCCGGCTTCGCCGGTTTCGCGGAAAAAGCGGTGCACGGCGCGGTTTGTTATCTCCTCGTTCGTGGCGAGGTGTCCGGGGCGCAGATGCTCGGCTATCATGGCGCAAATCAGGCGGGTTTCTGCGTTGCTGGCGCGCAGGCGGCGCAACTCTTCCCGCGCCATGCGCGCGCCGATTTCCTCGTGCAGGAAAAAACGCAGCCTGCCGCCGATTTTTTTGGCGGTGGCGGGTTTTGCGATATCGTGCAGAAGCGCGGCCATTTTAAGAGTGCCGGCGCGTTCGCGCCACGGGGCCAGCTGGTTTTTGAACTGCGGAAATATCCGGTCCAGATTGCAAAGCAGGTATTCCACGCGGTCCACCACGTCGAAGGTGTGGCGCAGCACGCCGCCCTTGCCGTAATAAACTTCGGCGCATTTTCGCTGCGCTTCGAGGTCGGGAAAAACCGAAGTCAAAAGCCCGGCGGAATCCATCAGCTCCAGCCATTTTTTAGTGTCCGGCGCGGCGAAAAGCCGGGCGAATTCCTCGCGCACCCGCTCTCCCGCGGACTTGGAGATGAGGGCATGGTCCTTTTTTATCCGCGCCAGCGTGTCCGGCGATATCCTGCAATCCAGCTCCGCCGCGGTGCGGAAGGCGCGCAGCATGCGCAGGGGGTCGTCCCTGAACACTCCGGGACCGCTGATTTTTACGGTTTTTGACTTAAGCGCCGCGAGGCCGTTTAAGGGGTCTATTATCCGCGCGGGGTCGAGACCGGTTATGCGTATTCCCCCCTGCGCGCGCTCGATTGAAAACGGCGCGTCAGCCGGATAGGCGGCGGCGTTGAGCGTGAAATCGCGGCGGCGCAAATCCTCGTCTAGAGTTTTTCCCTGGAAGGCGGAGACGTCAATCTGGAAATCGAAGGGCTTTTTCGCGCTCACACGGTAAACGCCGGTGGCGTCGTCAAGAGTGAACCAGTTGCCCGAAAACGCTTTGGCCAATTCTTTGGCGGCTGATTGCGCCTGTTTCGGCGGAACCGCGATGTCTATATCCGGCGAAATCCGGCCGGCGGCGGCGTCGCGCACCGCGCCGCCCACGAGCCAGGCGTTTTTAAGTCCGGCTATTATGGCGCTCGCGTTTGCCATTATTCAGGCGGTTCTCAACCTGCGCGCGGGTTCCTGGGTCAGGAGTTTTTCCATCTCCTGCTTTCGCAACTGGCGTTTGAGGACCTTGTTGATGGCGTTTTTAGGCAGGGATTCCACAATCTCGATATCGCGCGGGCGTTTATAAGGGTCGAGCTTCTCTTTCAAAAACGACATAATTTCCCGTTTGACGGCGTGCATCCCCGGTTTGAGGATGATGAAGGCTTTTATTATCTCCTCGCCGCGCCTGTCGGGCACGCCGATTACGGCGGATTCGGCCACCGCGGGATGCTCGTGTATCACCGCCTCCACCTGCGCGGAGAACACCTTGAGGCCGTTGACGATTATCATGTCCTTCTTGCGGTCGCGTATGAAGAGGAAGCCGTCATCGTCTATAACGCCGATATCGCCGGTTTTGAGCCAGCCGTCCGGCGTGAAAAGCTCTTTCGTGGCCGCCGGGTTGCCGTGGTAGCCGGAAGTGACGTTGGGGCCGTGCACGCAGATTTCGCCTTCGGCGCCGCGCGGCACTTCGTCGCCGTGGTCGTCTATTATTTTTATCCGCACGTCGGCTATGGCACGGCCCACGGAGCCCGTCCTGCGCGCGCGCGGGACGTTCACCGTCACGATGGGCGACGTTTCGGTGAGGCCGTAGCCTTCCAGCAGCGGCACGCCCAGCGTCTCCTCGAAATGTTTGTGCACCGCCGCGCTGAGCGGCGACGCTCCCGAGCCGCACATGCGCACCTTCCTGAAAGCCCAGTACTGGAGATACAGCCACTTGATGCCTTTGGCCTCCTTGGCTATCAGCGAGAATAGCTGCGGCACCGCCACCATGAGCGTCACGCCTTCCTTGCCCATCATGTAGAGCCAGGGCTTTGGCGGCGTCAGGTGCGACACCAGCACGTTGGTGCAGCCCCGCATAAGCGGCATCATCCCCGTCGTGGTGAACGAAAACGTGTGGAACAGCGGCAGCAGACAGATGAAAACGTCGTGGCGGGTTATGCCGAAAGCTTTCATCGTGGCGGAGACGTTGGTGAGAATGTTGGCGTGCGTCAGAATCACGCCCTTGGGGTGCCCTGTCGTGCCGGAGGTGTAAAGAAGCGATACCGTGTCCTCCGGTTTTACAACCACTTCGTTGGCCCCCTGCTGCCACGACGAGGCGTCGAGCCGCGCCCAGAAATCCAGCACGCCCTCTTCCTTCTCCGTAGGCGGTTCCACGGAGAACAGCAGCCTGAACGCCGGCAGTTCCGCTTTCAGCGCGAGATAGGGCGCGATGAACTCCCCGGACGTGATGGCGGCTTTGGCGTGGCAGTCGGACAGGATGAAACGGATTTCGTCGGGGCGGGTAACCAGAAAGTTTATCGGCACCGCCACCGCGCCGATTTTGGACAGCGCGATATGGGAGATGAGAAACTCCGCGCTGTTTCGCAGGATTATGGCGGCCTTGTCGCCGGGGCGCAGCCCCGCCTCCCAGAACATGTCGGCGGCGCGGTCTATGGACATCAGCACTTCATGGAAAGTCCACCTCCGGTCTGTTTCAATCAGAGCGGTTTTGTCGGGATGGCTGGAAGCGCTGTGCAGCATCGCCTGATAAAGATTCGTTATTTCTCTCATTGGTTTATCCTCCTAAATGGTGCGAAGCCCTTTTTTTCGTGGCGAAATAATAGACGCTTGCCGCCACGCCCATATAAAGCGCGGTGGGAAGCGCGTCTGAGAAAACGGGATGCGCGCTCTGCAAAGCCTGAAAATCCGCTATAAGATTCCCGGCGACGGACATGTAGGCGGCTGACAGCGCGCGCCAGAGATGCGCGCCGCCGAACTTGTCGCCCATGACGACAAGGCCCGCCACGGCTATGCCCATAAGCGCGTCGCCCGCTATCAGTCCGGAGCAGTAAAGCGCGCCCGAGTCGTGCTCGCCCAGCGGCGCGTCGCCGGTGTGCTTGCGCGCTACCGCCCACGCTATCACGCCGCCCAGCAGTATCATGGGCCAGTTGGTTATCGGCAGGTAAAGCCCGATTGAAAAGGCCAGCGCGGAGATGCCGCACAGCTCGCACGTCAGACCTATTCCCGCGCCGAGGGCGAGCAACAGCCACGGCAGGTTTCCGCCCGTCGCGCCTTCGATGAGTTTCGCCATCAGTTGCGCCTGCGGCGCTTCAAGCGCGTGGGGATGCGCCGCACTGGACGCGCCGAAACCGTAAGCGGCGTACAGTATCAAGAGGATAAAGCCCGACCGCACCGCCGAGGCCATCGCGCCCATAATTTGCGCCAACTGCACTTTCCACGGCGTCGCGCCGATGAGCGCGGCGCATTTCAAATCCTGCGACAAATCGCCCGACAAAGCAATCGCTATGCACACAATCGCGCCGCCGGTCACGGCGGCTATCTTGATTGTTTCGGGGCTGTGGCCCAGCGCAAGAAAAAGCAAAGTCAGCGTGAGCAGTCCTGTCGTGGTCATGCCGGAAACCGGCTGGTTTGTTGTGCCGATGAGGCCCACCATTCTCGCGCTGACCGCCACGAAAAACGCGCTGATGACCAGCACGGTAAGCGCTTCCAGAAAACCGAGATGGAAAGCCGGATACAGCCACAACACCAGAAAAACCAGCCCCACGCCGCCCGCCACCAGCGAAAGCGGCATATCCTGTTCCACGCGCTTGTCAGACCCGCGCATCGCGGCGGCTTTAAGCGCCACGAAATGAAACGCAGCGCCGCCCGCAAGCGCGCCCGCCGCGCCCACTACCATGAATCGCGACAGATGCATCAGCCAGGAGGCTTCCACGCCCGATTCGTACGCGAACCCGCCGACCAGAAAGCCCAGCAGCGCGCCGCCGAAAACGATATGCCTGTGTTCCGGGTCTCGCGTCGTCGCCTCGCCGCTTTCGGCTTTAGTTTTCAGGTGCGCCCTGCTTTCGCCGAAAGCCTTCATGCTGTGGCGCAGCGAGGCAGCTATATCCGGCAGCGAGAAAAACACGCTTATCAACCCGCCGAAAGCCACGCCGCCCGCGCCGATATAGCGCAGGTAGTTGGAGCGCAAATCGTCGGTGCACATCATGTCTATCGGCATCGCGCCGGGGGCGATGATGTTGTGCCCGCCGAAGGCGTGTATCAGCGGTATTATCACCCAGTAGCCGAACATCCCGCCCGCGAACATCACCGCCGCTATGCGCAATCCCACAAGGTAGCCCACGCCCACGAACAGCGGCGAGACCTCGTAGCCGAAACCCGCCTGATGGAGCTTGGGAAAACTCCACATCACGGTGTCCTTGAAAACGCCCATAGCCGACATTATGAACTTGAATATTCCGCCGGTGAAAATCCCGACGAACACGGGTTTCGCGCTGGCCCCGCCGGTGTCGCCCGCTATAAGCACTTTGGCGCAGGCGCTGCCTTCGGGAAACGGCAGGTTTTTATGTTCCTTGACCACCAGCGAATGCCTCAGGGGTATCATCAGCAGCAGGCCCAGCAGCCCCCCCACCGCGCCGAGCATGAAAACGTCATGGTTCGAAATAGTGCCGCCCAGAAAAAGCAGCGCCGGCACGGTGAAAATGACCGCCGACGCCAGTCCCTCGCCAGTGGAGGCGAAGGCGTGGACTATGTTGTTTTCAAGGATGGTGCCGGTGCGCCCCAGCAGTTTCGGCAGAATCATGCGCAGCGTGGCCATTGAAATTATCGCCGACGGGATGGAGGCCGAAACCGTCATGCCGATTTTAAGGCCCATGTAGGCGTTTGCCGCGTTGAAGACGATGGAGAGGATGAGACCGAGCACCACCGTCTGCACCGTGAATTCCGCTATCGGCTTGTCGGACGGGATGTAGGGGTGTATTTCGTCTTTATGACGGGGAGAGCCGGGGTCCTGGCTCATTTCGCCTCTTTACCGGCTAATCTGATTACCGTGCCCAGCGTTATTTCCGCGCAGAGGAAAAAGTCCGCCAGGTCAAGATACTCCTGAGTGGTGTGCGGCTCCCACATTCCGCAGCCGAGGTTGGGCGTGAATATCCCGTGCCGCGCGAAAATATTGGCGTCCGAGCCGCCGCCGGAGGACTTGGCCTCAAGTTTTATGCCGGCGGCTTTTGCGGAAGCCGTAAGCGCGCCAAGCACTTTGTCCGAAGCCGGGATGTTCATGTTGGGATAGCTGTTGATGTGCCTGCATTCGATTCTGGCGCGCACCGTTTTTCCGTCAAGCTTTATGGCGGAGGCTTTGGCCGCTTTTTCCAGCGTGTCGAGCATGTGTTTGACCTGTCGGCGCAGTTTGGCGGGGTTGTGGCTTCTGGCCTCCGCTTTCAACTCCACCAGCGGGGTGATGATGTTGGTGGCCGAGCCGCCTTCGATGATGCCGATGTTGGCCGTGGTTTCGGCGTCAATCCTGCCCAGCTTCATTTTGGAGATTGCCAGAGCGGCGACGCGCAGCGCCGATATCCCCCGTTCCGGGAACATGCCCGCGTGCGCGGCGATGCCGTGGACTTTTATTTCAAGCCGGTCCGCCGCCGGGGCTTTGACGGTCGCGCCGCGGGGGTCTTCCGTATCCAGCACTATGCCGCGCCGGGATTTCAAAAGCGAAAAATCGAGGTTTTGCGAGCCCTGCAATCCTGTTTCCTCGCAGGTTGTGAAAACGACTTCCAACGGCGGGTGCGGCAGGTTGCGCTCTTTTATTATCGCCAGCGTTTCCAGTATTACGGTGATGCCGGACTTGCAATCCGCGCCCAATATGGTGGTGCCGTCGGAGGTGATGCGGTCTTTTTTCACCTGCGGCTTGACGCCCTTGCCGGGCGTGACCGTGTCCATGTGCGAGGAAAGGAGAACGGGCGCGATTGCGGGCGCGCCGGGAAAGCGGGCTATCAGGTTGCCGGTCTGACTGCCGGTTTTTTTGCCGGCGTTGTCGAAAACCACCTTGCAGCCGAGGGCTTTCAGCCGCGCCTCAAGCTTGCGGGCGATTTCACCCTCCTCGCGCGTGACCGAATCCGTTTTGACCAAATCCAGAAAAACGGAAACCATTCTTTTTTTGTTTTGTTCGGTAAGAAAAGCCATCGCAATCTCCGTAACCGGCATGAAGCCGCCGCCGTCCAGGGCGGCTGCGTTGAGTAGGCTGTAATATTACAGCGCCGTGGTTACCAGCGTCTCGGTGGAAATGACGCCTGTTATCGGGCGGATTTCATGCACGACGACGTTTGAGAGGCTCGGCAAATCCTCGGACTCCATGTCCAGCACCAAATCCCACCTGCCGAATACGGCGGAGACGTGCGCCACGCCCGTGACTTTCTTTATTTTCGCCAGCGCGCTGGTTTCTTTCCCCGCGCCGAGTTTTACCAGGACAAGTCCCGTAATCATATAAGCCGCGCTCCTTATTTGGAGAAGTTACGTTCTATTATAGCATTACAGCGACTCTATTTCGGGGACACAATACTAAATTATGTTAAAATAGCGGCATGGCAAGAATGGCAAGGGTGATAGCACCCAAATACCCGCATCACATAACCCAACGCGGCAATCGTCGCCAGCCTGTATTTTTCAAGGACTCCGACTATAAGCTGTATCTGCAACTCATGGCAGAGTCCTGCGCCCGGTTTCATGTTGCAATATGGGCTTATTGCCTCATGCCCAATCACACTCATTTGATTGCGGTTCCCGAAGATGAAACCGGACTGCGGCAAGCTGTCGGGGAAGCGCACCGCCGGTATACCTGTCAAATCAATGCGCGCGAAGGCTGGAGCGGGTTTTTATGGCAGGGGCGGTTTGCGTCCTGCCCGATGGACGAGCGGCATCTTCTGGCGGCGGCGAAATATGTGGAACTTAACCCTGTTCGCGCGAAACTGGCAGGCAGGGCTGAGGATTATCAATGGAGCAGCGCGCGGGCGCATCTTGCAAGGAAGGATGACGCTCTTGTGCGGGTTTCCGCGCTGACCGATATAGTAGGCGATTGGAAGAAGTTCCTCTCGGGGCCGGAATGCGAGGCGGATATCGAGGCTTTGAATCGGCATTCTAAAACCGGCAGGCCGTGCGGCGGGGAGGCATTTGTAGCCGAGTTGGAAAACAGGTTGGGACTAGACCTTCGCAAACATAAGCGCGGGCCAAAGAAAAAAACAAATTAGTATTGTGTCCCCGAAATACAGTGTCCCCGAAATACAAAAGCCGCCCGGGGTTAACCGGGCGGCTTTTGCGCGCTTTGAACTGTTTTATTTCTGCTGGAGCATCTGGTCAAGGGCGATGCCTCTGCTGCTTGCTTTTTTATTCCAGAGCATCATCGCATTGATAGGAGACGCGGGAGTGGGGCTCTTATCAAAGCGGAATTGATAGCCCGAGGAACTCACTATCCAGAAGCCGTCGTCCTTTTCCTCGCCCGCCGAAAGCTGCAATCCGGATGCGCGTAGTTCGGCAAGAGTGGAACCCACATGTATGGAGGTGTCGGGAACAACGTACTCACCATCCCACATTATCAGGCCGGTAACGACAGCGGCGTTGTCTGACTGGGAGAGCATGAAGCTAACCGTTGGTTTCCCGCCGGCGGTGAGATGGATATTGCCCTGCACGCCAGCATTGTATTTTCCATTAGCGCCGTGCGAAAATATCGGCGAGAACACCGTCAGTTCGGGATTAGATGGGTAAGCAGGATAAGTCTTGAACACTTCCCCCAAGCTCATCCCCACCTTAATAGTGGACGCAATGTCCCCAGCGACCGCATAGCCTCCAACCGTTGTCATAAGCGCTGCCACTAACATTATTCTTTTCATCACAGCTCCTTTGCGTTTTTGTCTTGGCGTGGATACCATTCCATCGCGCCTAGTCATATTATGGCATGGCATGGCATGGCAATAGAGCATTGGACCTAATTTGAAAAGGGTCTTTTGGCCCATGCCGGTATGGGTCTTTCCTATTTCGGGGACACAATACTAAATTAATTTAGTATTGTGTCCCCGAAATAGGGGGCGGCGGGGGTGCGCAATTTTGTAAAATATTTAAGTGAAAGTGCTGATTCAGCGGGTGCTCAGGGCTGCCGTTACCATAGACGGGCGGGAATGCCGCCGGACCGGCAAGGGGCTGGCGATTCTTGTCGGCGTGGGAAAAAACGACACCGAGGCTGACGCCGTCTGGCTGGCGGATAAAACAGCCCGCCTGCGCGTTTTTGCAAACGAATCGGGCAAGCTCGACCTGTCGTTGCTGGATATAAAAGGCGAGGCGCTGGTTGTCTCGCAATTCACTTTATACGGCGACGCCACTAAAGGCTGCCGCCCGGATTTCGGCTCCGCCGCCGCGCCGGAATACGCCAGAAAAATTTACGGGCTTTACGCCGGCAGCCTCGCCGCCGCCGGGATACCGGTCAAAACCGGCGAGTTCGGTGCGCACATGGAAGTGGAGATTTTAAACGACGGTCCCGTCACACTGATGCTGGAAAGAGAAAATGGAAGATAACATCCCCCCCTCGCCGCCGGACGGGCAGAACATTCAGCCGGAACTGCCTTTGCAATTGCCGCCGAAAAAACCGGCCCGCAAGGCCGCCGCTCCCCGGACTCCGCGCGCAAAGCCCGCCGTTGGCAAACCGCCTGTTCGCAAGGCCGCCGCGCCGCGCAAATCCGCCGCGCCGAAACCGGCTCTTTCCGGAGCGCCCCGCGCGCCGCGCCGCCGCGTGCCCAAAAAGGCTTTCGCCTGGCAATATCTTTTTGACGTTCAGGCCGGTGGGATACGGGTCTGGGAATATGTTTTCTGGATACTGCTGGCTGCGGCCTGCATATTCGGATTCCGCTATTTCCATTACTCTTGGTTTGAAAAAATAAGGCTCGCGCCGGTTAAAGCGGCCTATTACCGCGACGAGATAATCCGGGTCGAACTCTTCACCAGAAACCCCGCGCTGCGCGGCAAGTGGCAGTCCGCGCCGCCGGTAGTGCGCATTCTTGACGAAGCGGGGCGTCCGCTCAAAGGCATAGGCGGGTTGCAAACGTTTTACATGGAGCGCGGCGCGTCCGGCAAATCATGGTCCGGCGTTTTCCCCTGTCCCTGGAATCTGCCGCCGGGAAAATACCAACTTTCGCTCGAAGGCGGCGGCTACGACAAGAAGAATCTGGACGCGCGCCCTGTCGAAGTGGCCCGGCGAGTCCCGCCCTCCATCCCGCCGGGTTTTGTGGTGCTTACCATGGAGTACGCAAACGATTATCATTCGCTGAAAATAAAGCTGCCGGACGGGCGTTTTGCCGGCGGGGAGGGCGTGGCCGAATGGGCCAGGTATCTGGGCGCGGACGCCGTGTGGGTGCTGGTGGGCAAGACTTCCGGCTTTGGCGGGCGCGCGTGGAACCCGGTGGATTTCGAGGCGGTGCGCAAAATCGGTGAGAATTGCCACAAGCGCGGCCTTAAATTCGGCGTCTGGGTGATGAGTTACCTGACGCAGGTGGACAAACGCTTCATGCCGCGTTACGAATGGGCGCTGGAACTCGACAAGGGCGTTCCCGTGCAGGTGCGCGCCATATCGCTGCGCGACAAGACACGCCCGGACGATATCGTGGACCTCCTTTCCAAATTCAAGGCGATGCCGGAAGTGGATTACCTAGGCCTCGACTATATAAGGAACGCGCTCGGCGGCTACGAGCTGATGAACGATTTCTACGCCGAGATGCCGTGGGCGCCCAGGCCCGCCGGGTGGGACCGGATGTCCTACGCCGACCGGATGCGCGCGTTCGCGCAGATGAAAATCGCGCGCTCGAACAAGGCGTTTATCGACGACTGGCAGTGGTGGCGCGCCCACCGCGTGGCGCAGCTGGTGCGGCATGTCAAAGAAAAACTGGGAACGTCAAAACGTCTCTGGACGTTCACTCTCGGCTGGGAAAAAGGCTGGCAGCACGGACAGGACCCGGTTATGATGAACGACGCCGGGGCCGATATCGACGCCGTCATGCTCTACGAGGCCGACGCCGGCCAATACGCCGAGATGATGAAGGACTGGCATTCCTACGCCCGCCGCGCCGACGTACAGCTTGTGGCGGGCAACGCGGTGGACTGGCCGCTGCATCAGGGCGGCGGCACCGCGGAATATAAAAGGCGCTTCGCGTGGGCTGCGCGCCAGCTTTACGCCGACGGGCCGGTGAGAGGCATCTTCATCCACGACCTGACGCGGCTGCTGCACGGCAGGCTGGGCCCGCTCTCCACGCAGCAATGGGCGGCGGCAACGAAAGAGGTCATAGCCGATTTCCGCGCGCTGTCCGCGAAGGAGAAAAAGTGAGATTTTTCAGGACGCCGCTTGTTTTCGCGCTGGCGCTTTTCGCGACTGGAAACTCTTTCGCCGCGGCTAAGGCCAGGACGGTTAAAATCACGCTGCCGGACAAGACCGCTGTTACCGCCGAACTCGCGCTCACAGATGAGGAGCATGAGCGCGGGCTCATGTTCCGCAAGACTCTCGGCGAAAAGCGCGGGATGCTTTTCGTTTTCGATGCAGAAGCGCTGCGCACTTTCTGGATGAAAAACACGCTCATGGACCTCGCCATAGCTTTCGCCGGCGCGGATAAAAAGATAACCGTGTGCTATGACAAGGTGCCCAGGTCCCGCGCCGATACCGCCGACGGGGACGTGGCCCGCGTCATAGGCTACGCCAGGTATGTGCTGGAATTGCCACCGGGTTCGTGCGGCAGGCACGGGCTTGCCGCAGGCGCGCCGCTCGGCTTTGCGCTGCCGGAGAAAAAAGCCAAATGAAGGAAGCTTTGCTTTGCATGTATTTGTTCATCGTCTGCGCCCCGGTCCGGGCTCAGGACGCCGCCGATGACAGGGAACTGAAGGCGCATCTCATAAATCTGGTCAACATAAAAACCGCCCAGCCCGAAGGCAACGAGACGGAGGCGGCGCGCTATATCTACCGCGTGCTAAGCCGCGAGCACATAGACTGGGCCATGTACCGCGCCGCCGACAACCGCGCCAATCTCGTGGCGGTGCTCAAAGGTTCGGGAAAAGAAAAACCGCTGCTGCTCCTCTCGCATCTAGACACTGTGGGGGCGGACCCGCAGGAATGGAGCGTCCCTCCCTTCAGGGCGACGGAAAAAGACGGCTATATCTACGGGCGCGGCGCCTCGGACTGCAAGAGCCTGGCCGCGATAGATTTGGCCGTGCTGGTGCGGCTCAAACGTTTGGGCGTGAAACTCAGGCGGGACGTCATCATGCTCGCCTCGGCGGACGAGGAATCCGGCGGCGCAAAAGGCCTGCGCTGGATGCTAGACAATCACTGGAAGGATATTGACTCCGGCTTCGCCATAAACGAAGGCGGCGGAATGCTGCTGGACGCCGACGGGCGGCCGCGCGTGGTTTTCGTGGACGCAGCCGCCAAGATGTACATGGACATCAAAATCACGGCCAAAGGCGCGGCGGGACACTCGGCCCTGGCGCCCGCCGACAACGCGATTTACCGGCTCGGCGGAGCGCTGCACAAAATAAAAAATTACAGGACCGCCGCGCGCATAACGCCGCTGACGCGCAAATTTTTCGAGGGCATATATCCGTTTCAGGATACCGACGCGAAAACGACCATTGACATGCTGTTTTCGTCCACAGAAACTGTCCGGCTGCAGGCGGCTGCGGCAGTGGCGCTGGATCCGTTTTTCAACTCGCAGATACGCGATACCGTGGTCGCCACGGTGCTGAGCGCCGGTTCCGAAAACAACGTGGTGCCGGGGCGCGCAAGCGCCATACTCAACTGCCGATTGCTGCCTGACTCCGACCCCGACCGCTTCGTTGAAGACATCAAAAAAGCGATTGCCGACGACAAGGTGGAAGTGTCAGTAATCGAGCGGCCCGAATTGCCGTTTCCAAAACCGATGGAGATGAACGACGAGTTGTACTCTTCTATCGTGCGGGCCAGCTCCGCCGCCTTGTCGTCCGCCGCGCTTGTGGGCGGCGTGGTGTCCCCCTCGAACGATTCGGAGCATTTGCGCCGCAAAGGCGTCACAACCTACGGTTTCTGCGGCCCCGCCACCTACGGCAAGGCCTCCGGCGTGCACGGCGCCGACGAGCGTATCTCCGAAAAAGAGCTCTATCAGCAATTCAAGCTGGTATACTCCGTGGTAGCCGACTTCGCCGCCGAGCGGTAGACAGCCGCCGTCGGAAATTGCTTTACTTTGGCATGGATAAGAGTCTGAAGGCAGTTTTGGCGCTTGCCTTGTGCGCGCCTGTGTTGTGGGCTGTTGCCGCGCCGGCTCAGGACAAACCCGGCGCTGTTTCGCAAAACGCGGCCGCGCCGGCAAAGCCGGCTTACGAGAAGAAGAACACCTGGTTTTCGCTCAAGGATTACAGCGGCAAAACCGTTGACCTCGCCGATTATGCGGGGCGTCCGGTGCTGGTCATATTCTTCGCGTCCTGGTGCCCCGATTGCCGCAAGGCCGACCCGGTAATCCACCATCTCAAGGACGCCTACGGCCCCAAAGGGCTTTCCGTTATCGCGGTCTCCATCGAAAACGAACCGGAAAAGGTGCGCGCCCACGCGGAAAAGTACAAGTTCGATTTCCCCGCGCTGGTGGGCGGCAAGGCGCTTTCCAAATCCGCGGCTTACAAGGCGCGCGGCGTGCCGGGCTTTTATCTGCTTGACGCCGGGCATTCCGTGGCGGGGCATTGGTTTGACGACCAGAAAAGCTACGACAAGGAATTGAGCAAAGCCATTGAGGCGTTGCTGGCCAAAAAGTCCTGATATCCGTTCCAAAACAAGACGCCGTCACGCAAAAGCTTTTGCGTGACGGCGTCGCTTTATTGCTGCAAGGTCGTTACAGCGGGATGTTGCCTGCGTTGTTATGCGTGCCGGGGTCTCGCTTGTTTTTAAGCAGCCGCAGGGACTGGATTATGCGGAAGCGCGACTCGCAGGGTTCTATAACATCGTCAATGGAGCCGATGCTGGCCGTCTGGTAGGGCGAGGCGAACTTGTCGGCGTATTCCTTGGAGAGTTTTTCCTTGAGCGCCTCCTGCTGCTCCGGTGGGGCCTCTTTTATCTGGCGGGAGTTCAGTATTTCAATCGCGCCGCGCGGGCCCATCACCGCGATTTCCGCGCTGGGCAGCGAGAAGTTGAAATCGCCGTTGAGGTGCTTGGAGCTCATGGCGATATAGGCGCCGCCATAGGCTTTGCGCAGCACCAGCGTGATTTTGGGCACGGTGGCCTCCGCGTAGGCGTAAAGCAGTTTCGCGCCGTTGCGGATGACGCCGCCGTGCTCCTGCTCCACGCCGGGCAGGTAGCCTCCCAAATCCACTAGCGTGAGCAGCGGGATGTTGAAGTTGTTGCAGAAGCGCACGAACCGCGCCGCTTTCACGCTGGCCTGAATATCCAGCGCGCCGCCCAGCTGCGCGGGGTTGTTGGCCACCACGCCCACCACGTCGCCGCCGAGGCGCATGAAGCCGACGACGATGTTCTTGGCGAAATTCTGGTGCACTTCCAGGAACTTGTGCTCGTCGGCCAGCCACCAGATGATGTGCGTCACGCGGTAGGGCCGGCGCGGATGGATTTCGCAGATTTTTTCCAGCAGCGGTACGCGGCGGTTGGCGGGGTCGTGGGAATCGCCCATCGGGGGGCGTTCGTTGCGGCTTTGCGGCAGGAAGCTCAGCAGCTCGCGCACCTGCCGGAAGCAGTCCGGCTCGCTCTTGGCCACGAAATGGCAGACGCCGCTTTTCGTGGAGTGCGGGCCGCTGCCGCCCAGCGTGTCGAAATCCACCTGCTCGCCGGTGGCGGATTTGACCACCTCGGGGCCGGTGATGAACATGTGGCTTATGCCTTCTACCATGAAAACGTAATCCGTGAGCGCGGGCGAATAGACCGCGCCGCCGGCGCAGGGGCCGAGGATGACCGAAATCTGCGGTATGACGCCGGAGGCCTTGACGTTGCGCGCAAAAATGCGGGCGTAGCCGTCGAGGCTTTCCACGCCTTCCTGTATGCGCGCACCGCCGGAGTCCAGCAGGCCGATGATGGGTATTTTGGCTTCTATGGCCTTGTCCATGACGGCGGCTATTTTTATCGCGTGGGCCAGTCCCAGCGAGCCGCCCAGCTGCGTGAAATCCTGGGCGAAAAGCGCCACGTCGCGCCCGTTGACCTTGCCGAAGCCGGTGATTACGCCGTCGCCTTTTATGTGCTTTTCCTTGAGGCCGTACTCGGTGCAGGCGGTTTCCACCAGAGTGCCGGTTTCGGCGAATGTGCCGTCGTCCACCAGATACTGTATGCGCTCGCGGGCGGTGAGCTTGCCTTTGGCTTTTTGCGCGGCGATGCGCTCGGCTCCCGCGCCTTCGTGCGCTTTGGCGTACACCTCGCGGAATTTGCGCAGGTTTTCCGGGATTTCGCGCACCTTTTTGGGCTTGCCTTTCGCGCTTTTGCCAGATTCGGCGGGGGTTGCCGCCGGGGGTTGTATCAAATCGTCCATGATGTGCTCTCCTCGCTAATTTAGTATCGCGACGGTGGTTATGTAGTCCTGGGGCTGTTGGCTAAGCTGTAAATCGAATATCCCCGCCCCTCTGGCTTCCCAGGCGCGGCGGGCGCGGTTGAACAGCGCGGGCCGGAGGGCGCCCGCTTCAAAACGCACGTCGTAAAGGTCAGTGGACAGGCCGATGCCCAGCGCCTTGAGCACCGCTTCCTTGCGCGTCCACAGCGCGGTAAGTTCGCCGGGGCCCGCTCCCGCTGGTATTTCAGTCGGATAAAATGAGTCGGCGGCCCAGGAGCGCGGGCGCGGCTCTATCTTTTCTATATCCACGCCCACGCTTTTGCAGTTTTCGCAGACGGCGGCGGCGCCGTAATCCCCGCTGTGGGAAAGCGAGACGGAGGCGTCCAGCCGGACGCCGTTGGCTGTAAGATACGGCTCGCCGGTTTCGGTTTTAGAGACGATGATTTCCCTGAACGAAAAGCCGCAGTCCGGGCGCTGCTCCAGAAACGCGCGTTTCGCGGCCGCGCGCGCGCGCAGCCACTCCGTCCTGCGCTTTTCCAGGCGCAGCGCGGCGAATTCCGTCAGCTCAGCGGGGGAAAGCAACTCTTCCGGCACGAGGATTTCGCCGCGGTGCACCAGCATCAAAACGCCGTTTTTCATCAGGAGCCTATCATTATGTAATCCTGCAATTCCACCCAGAGCCTGCCGTCCGCGTCGTAGACGCAGGAGTCGTAGACGCTTTTGCCTTCCTTGTTTTTTCCCTTGAACACGCAGGAGATGTAAAGCTTTTCCGGAGACGCGCCGCCGGGGGACACCAGCAGTTTGCCGATATAATCCGGCAGCGTCATGCGCTTGTCCGCATGCAGGTCGCGGAAACCGCAGGCCTGGAACGCCGCCTCGATTAGCAGCGGGTAGGCGCAGGTTTGGGGCTGCGGGTCGCGCCACAAAGGCGCCGCGGGCCGCCTGTATACCGCGAACACGGTTTTGTCGTCCACCGAAAGTATGCTGTCTAGCACCTGGAAGCTGGGGCCGTGGAAGTAAATTTTATACACCTCCTCTTTTGACGCCAGCGGCTTGAGGCGCGACGGGCCGGTTTTGGGCATGGTTATGTACGCCGACTCGAATTCCCCCAGCGTGCGGGCGGAGAAATGCTTGCGCGCCGCGCCCATTTTGACGCCTTGCGGGTTGATGAAGTCGGATTCTATATTCATGTCCACGGCGCCGGTTTTGGAGTTTTTGTCAGCCGCGATGCGCACGGATTGCGGCTTGTCCCGCAGCAGCTTTATGGGCAGCGAGAAATGCACGTCTTCGAGCCCCGCCGGAGTTTCGCCGAGCAGTGTGGCCGCCGCCTCCATGAATGTTTCTATGCCCATCACGCCGGGCACGTAGGGCGTGCCGCTTATGGAATGGTCGGCGAGATAAGGGTCGCCGGCCAGCGAGAACTCTTTTTCCGCGCGCAGCGTTTTTCCTTTTTCCAGCTTCGCTATTGCACCCAGAAAATGAGTTTTCGTTCCTGCGCCGGGAGCGCCGCCGCCGGAGGTTTCCCCCCCGCTGTCCGGCGCGTTTTCCTCCAGGCGCAGTTGGGCGTCCCAGTCGAGCTTGCCGAGCGTGCCGGAAAGCACTATCTCCGGCGTTTCGCCGTAGACGATTTCGTCAAGCAGCACCTGCATTCCCTCCACCGGCTGGAGGAACTCCATCCCCTGCGACTTGAGGAAAGTCTCCACGCCGGGGCGGGCGGCCATGCCGATTTGCGCGAAGCCGCTCATGTCGGCGGCGAAGGCGCGCACGCCTTTGGCGGACAGGCTGTTGGCCAGCTTGGCGATATAATCGCTGGCGCTGGCGTAATCGGACTGGCCGAGATTGCCGAACTTGCCCGCGATGGAGGAGATGAACATCCAGAATCCTTTCTCGCGCACCACGTCCGACGCGAGGAGCGCCATCGCGCTGGCGGCCTTCACGTCGTAGACGCGCAGGAATTCCTCGACGGTCTTTTCGTTGACCAGCTTGGAGCGCTCGAGCCCCGCGAAATGCGCCACGCCGTCAACGGAGCCGTATTTGGCTTTCACGGCCCTGAGAGTTTCGTCCAATTCCCTGAGGTTGGTGACGTCGCAGGTATAGTAATCCGTCTTCGCGCCCAGCCTTTTAAGCTCCTCGAGGTTGCGGTAAAGCTGCACGGAGTCCATCATCCGCCCGTATTCCTGCTCCAGCATGACGGGGGTGGCGCGCCGCGTCGAGTCCGCCTTGAGCGTTTCCCATACCGAACTCTTGAGCGCTTTTAGCTGCTCTTCGCTCATCGCGGCCCATTGCGGCGTTTCGGGACGGAGTTTTATTATGTCGAACACGATTATCGCCGGCTTGTACTGCTGCGCCGCGAGCCTGCCGAACAGGGCTCCCAGTCCGCGCCCGCCGCCGGTTATGATGAAGGATTTGCCTTCGAGGTTGAAGCGTTTCCTGGATTTGTCCACGCTGACAGGGGAGGCGTAATAAGTCTGGCGCTTGCCGCCGCGCATGGCGATGGCGAGGCGGTCGTCGCCTTTCAACACCTCGTGCAGCGTCTGGCGGGCGATGGTTTCGACGGAGGTTTCCGGCTCGAAATCCATGAGCTTTGTCACGGTTTTGGCGAGTTCATGCATGTCTTTCCTGAAACACTGCACCGCGCCGGCGATGGCGCCGTAGAACGGGTCGAAGTCCTTTGCCGCGAAGAAGCCGAACTTGCCGTCGAGCAGCAGGTCCGCCGCTATGAAGGTGTCCGAGTCCGTCCGGTCGGCCAAATCTTTTTCAAACACCTTGCAGGCGTGGAACAGCGGCATGACATAATGGATGAGGTCGGCGTGGGCGTCGGCCTTTTTGTCGAGCCGTTTGTGCGCCGCGCCGAGGAGGTAGATTATGCCCTGGACGCCGGGGTTGTCCGCCGAATAATCGCGCAGCGCCGCGGCGGTTTCCTCCAGGCTGTTCCAGTTGACGATGGTGGTGTTCTTGCTGCGGGTTTTAGACGAGGTGAACACGTGCGTCGGCACCTTCATCTGCGCCAGTTCATACTGGAACGCGCGGGTGAGCGCCGAACTGTCCGAGAATATCAGCACGGGGCGCTTGGTGGAAAGTCTGCGGTTCGCTTCGGCTGCCAGCGGGACTTCCGTGATGACCGGCAGCAGGCGGATGCGGTTTTCCGCCGGCTGCGGCGCGGGTTCAGTTTCGTGCGCGACGGGCGCGGGAGTTGGCGCCGCCGCCGGAGCGGTTGCGACAGGCGCCGCGCCGCCGGTTTCGGTCAGGACGAAGTTTATGCAATGGCGTATGGTCGGGTAATCCTTGAGTTTCACGCCTTCCTTGCGCGGAATTGAGTAATGCTCGCGTATGGCGGCGAAGAGCTCGGCCTGTTTTACCGTGTCAATGCCGAGGTCGGCCTCCATGTCGAGGTCGAGGTCCAGCATGTCTTCGGGGTAGCCGGTTTTTTCGGTTATCAGCTTCAATATCACGGTTTTGACTTCGGCTTCGTTGTGTTTGCCGCCGGTCTGCGCGACGGGCTTTGCCGCCGGCGCGGGCTCGGTTTTATGAACAACGGGTGTCGGAGCCGCCGCCGGAACGAAAGCAGTTTGCGCCGCGCCGCCGGTTTCGGTCAGGACGAAGTTTATGCAATGGCGTATGGTCGGATAATCCTTGAGTTTCACGCCTTCCTTGCGCGGAATCGCGTAATGCTCGCGTATGGCGGCGAAGAGTTCGGCCTGTTTTACCGTGTCAATGCCGAGGTCGGCCTCCATATCGAGGTCAAGGTCCAGCATGTCTTCGGGGTAGCCGGTTTTTTCGGTAATCATCCCGATGATTTCGCGGCGAACGCCGGCTTGCGACAATCCGGCAGTTGCTTTCGCGGGCCGCTCAGCGACCGCGGACGGGGCCGCCGGCTGCGCCGCGGCCGGTTCCGGTTTGTACGCGGACTGCGCCGGGAACTGCCTTGCCGCCACGACTTTGGCGGTGTCCACATAAGCCTGCGGCGCGTCCACGGTCAGCGCCGGTTTGCCGCGTTTGAGCTGGTCGGTATCCTTCACGCGCAGCGTGTTCTGCACGACTTCCAGCTCGGGCGCGGACTGCCCGGATATCTCGCCGAGCCAGGCGTTGTAGCGGGCGGGATTTTCAACGCGCGATTCGTCCTTTTTGCAGGCGCGTTCGATGAATGTCATCGCGGACTGCGAGCCGAAACCCGCGCCCAGCCGCAAGGCGTAGCGCAAATCATATTCCCCGCCCTGGCTGAGCGTGATTCCGGCAAGTTCGGGGTCCGGTTCCTTGTAATTGGCTATCGGCGGCACGGTGCCGGTGTTGAGCGCGCGCACCGCCACCACGTCTTCCATCCCGGCGCCCATGGTGTGGCCGGTGAAGCCCTTGACGTTGCTGACTATGACGTTTTTAACGGACGCGCCGAAGGTGTGCTTGAGGGCGTTGACTTCCGCCGAGGCGCTGCCGCCGCGCGCGGGCGTGTAGGTTTCATGCGACATGAAAAGCGTGTTTTTAGACATTTCGGCGCGGCTTATGCCGGTGCGTTTCTCGGCCTTGGCCACCAGCCGGTCCATCACCTGCGCGACGTGGTTGACGTCCAGCCGCGTCGGGTGGAACGCGCTGTTGGCGATTTCGGTGGCGATAACACGCGCCAGCGGCCTCATGCCGCGCGCGCGAATCTCTGTTTCATCCTCGATTACAAGCGCCGCCGCGCCCATTCCGGCTATAAGCCCGTGGCGGCGGCGGTCGAAAGGCAGCGCCGCTTCGCTGACGGAGGCCTTCGTGGTGGCCGCGCCGGAGGAAAGGAAACCGGCCAGTATCCACTCCTGCATCACGTCGCTGGTCACGTCGTCGGCGGATATTATCAGGATGCGCTTTGCCCTGCCGGTGCGTATCCAGTCTTCCGCGACGCCGACGGCCTGCGTGGTGCTGGAACACGCCGCGCTTATATGCGTCGAGGGGCCGCGCGCGCGTATCCACTGGCAGAACTGGCTGTGCCCCAGCGGGATAACTTTAAGGAGAAAACTCTGGCTGAAAGTGTAGGCGCCCTGCCGGCCTTCCTTGTGATACTTGGCAAAGTTTTCCGCGAACCATCGGGAAAGCTCCCGGCGCAGTTGCGGGTCCGTGATTTTGCTGATGATGCCGTCGTAGAACTTGTAGATATCGTCCGCGGCCTGGCCGCCGACTTTGTCCGCGATGTGGCGCGACACTTCGTCTATCACGCTTTCCATGGTCGGGAATGCCGAGGTGAAAATAACGCCGGTGTTGTCCATCATCGAAGGCGTGAGGCCCCAGCAGTCCGGCAGGTAGCCGCCGGTGGAGGTGCGCTTGTAATGGCGCACGAGAGGTATGCCCGCGTCTTTGAGCGCCAGAATTCCCGCCGCTATGGACAGGCGGAAAGTGCGGTCCATAGTCTTGACCCAGTTCGCGGGAAGGCCGAATTCCTTTACCAAATCGAATTCCCCCGCCTGCGCGGCGAGCTTGACCGCCTGCTCTATGGAGGTCAGCTTCTCGAAGCTGCTTTCCCCCGTCTGGGATTTGATGATGTAGGTCACGTTCTTGTCTATCTGCTTTTGCTGGTTTTCGGGCGAGACGGGCTCTATCATGTTCTGCCCGCGCAGAATGTCGTCTATGTTGCCTTCGTGGAAAACCTTCTTCCAACTGCCCGGCGTGCCCGCGGCTATGCCGCTGACGGCGATATCGTTTGTGTTGAAACCGAATTTTTCCAGCACTGTTGCCTCCTGGGTTGAAGGTGCGTGTACCGTTGTTTGCTGCGTTATTGCCTGCGGCTGCGCCACTGCGGCGGTTTCCGGCAGGCTTTGCCCGCTGGTTTTGGCCGCCCATTCCGAGTAAGCCGGGGTGTAGACGCCGGCGGGCCTCAGGGGGTGCTTGCCCTCCCAGTTCACCGGCAGGCCGATGGCGGTCATGTTGGAGATGAGGTCGTTGAACTCGTTGATGCCGCCTTTTTTGGGATGGTTCGAGGCCAGCACCCAGATGTCCTTTTTATCCTGCAAGGTGCTTGTCGCCAGCGCGCTCAGCACGCGCTTGGGGCCGCATTCGACGAAAACGCGCACGCCCGAGTCGTACATTTTTTCCAGCTGCCGCATCCATTCCACGGGGCTGGTGATTTGGCGCACCAGCAGGTCGCGCACGCCGTTTTCGTCTTGCGGAAAATAATCGGCGGTAACGTTGGAGAGTATCGGGATGTTCGGCGTTCCGACGGGAATTTGTCCGAGGAAGCGGCTGTAAGGCTCCGCCGCCTCGCGGATGATTTCGGAATGGAAGGCGTGGGACACCGGGATTTCCGCGGCCTGTATGCCCATGGCGGTGAAAAGTTTTATCGCCTCTTCCACGGCCCGTTTTTCGCCGGCGATTACGGTTTGCGTAGGGCAGTTTTTGTTGGCTGCGGCGACGTAGCCTTTTATCTGTTTGAGCGCGGCTTCCACTTTCTCGCAGGGCGCGGCTACCGAGGCCATCTTGCCGGGGTCGGTAACCTTGATGTTCGACATTTCCTTAGCGCGGTTGGTGACCGCGCGCAGGCCGTTTTCAAAGGTGAATATCCCGCTGGCTACGGCGGCGGCGTACTCGCCGAGGCTGTGGCCTATGGCGATAGCGGGCTTTACGCCCCACTGCGTGAGCAGGCGCATCATCGCCGTGTCGGCGGTGAGGACGGCGGGCTGCGTCATTTGCGTCTGCTTTATCGCGTCCTCGCGCCTGGCTAGCTGCTCGGCGGTTTCGCCGGGTTTGGACCACACCACCTCGGTCAGCGTGGTATCTATCATGGCCTTCAAAATAACGTCGGCCTCGTCGAACGTGTCCTGCACCACCTGATACTTGGAGGCAAGGTCCTTCATCATGTCAACGTACTGCGAGCCCTGTCCGGGGAATAAAAAGCCTATTTTGGATTTGTTGACGGACGGGTGGAAGGGGTAAATGCCCTTCATTTTCAGGTGGAGCGACTGTTCGCGCCATACGTCCATGCCCTGCGAGGTTTTGGTGAAGAAGGCTATTTTCTCGCGCAGTTTAGCCGGCGATTCCGCCTGGAACGAAATCGCGTAGTTTTTATGCGCGGCGGAGGTGTTGAGGTCGTAGGACTGGAGCGCGAGCGGGTACGCTTCGCCCGTTTTAAGCCCGCGCAGGAATGTGTTGAGCGTGTTTACAAGCTCGCCCTTCGTGTCCGCCGAGAAGGTGAACGATTCGCCCTGAAGTTTGGCTCCGTCAACATGCAGCGCGGCAAGTCCCTTGGGCGCGGCGGTTGCGGTTGTTGTAACGGGAATAGTTTCTCTCATGACTTTGAAATCGGGCATCCTTGTACCGGAATTAAACTCCTCAAGCAGCGCGTGGAAATTGGTGCCGCCGAAACCGAACGACGAGACGTTGGCGCGGCGCGGTTTGCCGTCTTTCGCCTTCCAGTCCTCCGGCTTGGTGATTACGCGGAACGGGCTTTCGTTCCACGGGATATTGGGGTTTGGCGTCTGGAAATTTATTGAGGGGGCCAGCGTCTTGTTATGCAGCGCGAGCGTGGCTTTTATGACGGAGGCGATACCGGCGGCGGCCTTGGCGTGGCCTATCTGCGATTTCACCGCGCTGACGCCTACCGATTCTCTCGGCAGATTGTACTTGCCGAAAACTTCCGCGAGCGTGCTCATCTCGGCAACGTCGCCCACGCGGGTGGCGGTGCCGTGCGCTTCGATAAAGCCAACATCCGCCGGACTGTAGTCAACCTGCTCGAAAGCCTTGTCTATCGCGTATTTTTGGCCCTTCGGGTTGGGCGCGGTGATGCCTTTGCCCCTGCCGTCGCTGGACGCGCCTATGGCGCGGATTAGCGCGTAAATCTTGTCCCCGTCGCGCATGGCGTCGGACAGGCGTTTTAGTATCAGCATTCCCGCGCCTTCGGCCATCACAAACCCGTTTGCGCGCGCGTCAAACGCATAGGAACCGTCCGGCGACAGCGCGCCGATTTTGCAGAATTTGACGTAGGCGGAGGCGGACATCATCTGGTCCACGCCGCCGGTTATCGCCATGTTGAAATTGCCCATGCGCAGGCCGTTTATGGCTTGGTCCAGCGCGGCAAGCGAGGTGGCGCAGGCCGCGTCCACGGTAAAATTGGTGCCGTTTACGTTGAATACGTTTGCCACCCGGCCCGCGATTACGTTGGAAAGCTCGCCCGGCATGGTGTCTTCCGTTATCGGCATGAAATGCGCGGCGGAGGCGGATTCCAGTTCGTCCAGCACGGCGGCGGAGGTTTTGGCGGGCAGGCCGGAGAAGGTTTTGGTTTTTTTGAGCAGCTCGTAATAGGTTCTGCGGTAAATGCGCAAATCGCTGGCTTCTTTCTTCATCCCCCCCATCGCGTTGCCGATGATGACGGCGGTGCGCTCGCGGTCGAAGGGTTTTGCGTCGTAACCGGCGTCGGCTAATGCCATCTGCGCGGTTTCCACCGCCAAGTGTTGCACCGGGTCCATCTGCGCCGCCACTTGCGGAGGAATGCGGTATTTTATCGGGTTGAACTTGAAGCCCTGTATGAAACCGCCGATTTTGGAATAGGTCTTGTCCACGGCTTTATGGTCCGGGTCGTAATAAACGCGCGGGTCCCAGTGGGTGTCGGGCACTTCGGTGATGGAGGACTTCATGCCGATAATGTTTTTCCAGAAAGCGTCCTTGTCCAACGCGCCGGGCATGATAGCGCCTATTCCTACGATAGCAACCGGCTCAAGGTGTTGAGGTTTCATGGATTCTCCAGAGTGTGTGGAATTGCAAGGACAGGTAGGGGCGTGAATGACCCCAAAAACGATTTATTGCATGATACAATTCTATAAAAACCGGAGGAGGCAAACAAGGGCAGGAGGGGGTCGGCGGAGAGGCCAAAGTTGCGGGTGCGCCGCGTCAGTTTTTTCTATTGATGAGGTTAACTACCAGCGTTGCCATTATTTCTTTGTCCGAAGGGCTGCTTTCCGCTATCATCAGGGTCAGAGCCACCAGCGCGTTGTCCGCCACGCGCTTTGAGCCGTCCGCCTTATAGAGAATTCCGTTCTTTTCCAGAAACCACAGGAAAAGCGATGCGGCTATGCGTTTGTTCCCGTCAACAAAAGAGTGGTTCTTGATTATGAAATACAGCAGGTTGGCGGCTTTTTCCTCAATACTGGGATAAAGCTCCTTCCCGCCGAAAGTCTGATAGATGGCGGCTATCGAACTTTTGAAGGATTCGTCCTTTTCCTTGCCGAAAAACCCGGGGTCGCGCATTCCGGCTTTAAGCTCGACCACGCCTTTGCGGGCCATGTCGTAAGTCAACTTGAATTTCCCGCCTGCGGAAAGGCCGCTCAATTTCAGCTTTTTCCTGTCGAAATCATCCAGAATGCCCAGAGCATAAGAGTAGTCGCCAACAACATCCAGCAATCCCATGGCCTCGTTATAAGCAAGGGGCTTTTCAGTTTTGATGCGCTTAACCAGTTCCAACGCTTTGCCGAGATTTTGCAGCTTCCGGCGCTGCTCTTGCAGCAGCTTTTCATTAAGGCTGTAGCCTTCAATCAAGTGCTGCTTAAGCACATTCGTGGCCCAGATGCGGAACTGTGTAGCTCTGCCGGAATTGACGCGATAGCCTATGGAGATAATTGCATCAAGATTGTAATAGTATGCGGAGTATTTTTTGCCATCGGCGGCAGTATGTTCCAAAATGGAACATACTGAATCGCGGTTGAGTTCTCCGGCTGTGAAAATATTTCCTAAATGCTTTGTAATGGCGGGCCGTTGTGTGCCGAACAGTTCGGCAATCTGCTTTTGGGTCAACCATACCGTGTTCTTTTCAAGCCGGACATCAACCGCCACCGTACCTTCCTTCGAACGATAGATAGCGATTTGAGTCGTTGCCGTATCCTTGCTTTGCATTTTGTGTCTGTTCCTTTTCCAACTCAGCGATTGGAGTTAATCGGCAATACAGGAATTGGTCGTCAATGACCCCGAAAACGATTTATTGCATGATACAATTCTATAAGAACCGGAGGAGGCAAACAAGGGCGGAGGCGGGCGGAGAGGGGTTTAAAAGCAAGATTGCGGGATACCTGTTATGGGTGCGGACTTATCAGAAAATGCATTGTGCATTTTCTGCACATTGCTTTTTCACCGTGTTTAGTTGATTCCAACTCTAAAGGCAATTGCACTATACGGCAGTTGTTGCAAATTTTGCAACAACTGAATGGGAGACAGTTCGTCTTCCAATTATTTCTTATTTTGAATTTTCAGAAAAGAGTTTCTTCGCCGCAGCAATGTCTATTTTGGCTTTGGAATAAAGGGGACACGGAATAAAGGGGACACAATACTAATCTTACTGTGTCATAAATATGCTAATCTATCGGCATGAACAAAATCAAAGAGCTGGAACAATACACGCAATACCTGTGTGAAGTTATC
>Ga0074195_1000917_pt1 | contig 48148 bp, 45 predicted proteins | sample EPASupsiteHSE623_FD_64525 | JGI IMG/M metagenome (GOLD analysis project Ga0074195, IMG submission 64525) | Bioremediated contaminated groundwater from EPA Superfund site, New Mexico - Sample HSE6-23 | ecosystem: Environmental > Aquatic > Deep subsurface > Groundwater > Contaminated ...
TGGGGCTTTGGGGCTTTTCTTCCAGGCTGATGGCGCGGCCCTTGTCGTCAAACTCCACCACGCCGTAGCGCTCGGGGTCTTGCACCGCATAGGCAAACACGGTGGCGCCGCGCGTCTGCTGACTGGCACTCTCCAGCAGCCCGGCAAAGTCGTGGCCGTAAAAAATGTTGTCGCCCAGCACCAGCGCACTGGGGGCACCGTCCAGGAATTTTTCGCCAATCAAAAATGCCTGCGCCAGACCGTCGGGTGAGGGCTGCACCGCGTAGCTGATCTGCAGGCCCCACTGGCTGCCGTCGCCCAGCAGTTGCTCAAAGCGCGGTGTGTCCTGCGGCGTGGAGATCACCAGTACCTCGCGAATGCCCGCCAGCAGCAGGACGCTCAGCGGGTAATAGATCATCGGTTTGTCGTAAATGGGCAGCAGCTGCTTGCTCACCACCTGCGTTGCCGGGTACAGCCGTGTGCCCGAGCCGCCCGCCAGAATGATGCCCTTGCGTCGCACGGATGGGTTGGCCACTTGTGTTGTTGTCATGTTTATTTTTCCCTTGTGATCTCAGTCAGCATGCGTTTGACCTGCACCTGCCAGTGTGGCAGCACCAAGCCGAACGCGGTCTGCAGCCGGGTGGTGTCCAGGCGCGAATTCAAAGGCCGTCGGGCCGGTGTGGGGTAGCTGGCCGTGGCTGTGGGCGCCACTTGTTCGGGGCCGGCCTTGAGCGTCCAGCCCAGCGCTTGCGCCTGGGCTAGCACGTAGCGGGCGTAGCCGTGCCAGCTGGTCTCGCCATCTGCCACGCAGTGGTAGAGCCCGGCCAGTTCGGGCTGGCGCATCGCCGTTACCAGCGCATGCGCCGTCACATCGGCCAGCAGTTCGGCCGATGTCGGTGCGCCAATCTGGTCGTCAATCACGGTGAGCTCCTCGCGCTCACCGGCCAGGCGCAGCATAGTCTTGGCAAAGTTGCCGCCACGCGCCGCGTAAACCCAGCTGGTTCTGAAAATCAGGTGCCGGGCGTTGGTCGCCACCCGCTGTTCGCCTTCCAGCTTGGTCTGGCCGTACACACTTAAGGGGCCGGTGGCATCGGTCTCGCGCCACGGTTGGCTGCCGCTGCCGTCAAACACATAGTCGGTGGAGTAGTGCACCAGCCAGGCGCCCAGCTTGTGCGCCTCGCTGGCCAGCACGCCCGGTGCCAGCGCATTGATGGTGCGGGCCAGCGCGGGTTCGGCCTCGGCCTTGTCGACGGCGGTGTGGGCGGCCGCGTTCACAATCACGTCGGGCGCTACCCGGCGCACGGTCTCGGCCAGGCCGGTCAGGTTGCTGAAGTCGCCACACAGTTGATCCGGGTTGTGGACCGGGTCAAAGTCCAGTGCAACCAGCTCGCCCAGCACGCTCAGGCTGCGCTGTAGCTCCCAGCCCACCTGGCCGCCACGGCCAAACAACAAAATCTTCATGTGGCGGCTCCAGTGCCGTACTGCCTGGCCACCCAGTCGCGGTAGCCGCCGCTTTGCACATTGGCCACCCAATCGGGGTGGTCCAGGTACCACTGCACGGTCTTGCGGATGCCGGTCTCAAAAGTCTCGGCCGGCTTCCAGCCCAGCTCCTGCTCGATCTTGCGGGCATCGATGGCGTAGCGCCGGTCATGGCCGGGGCGGTCGGTGACGTAGGTAATCTGGTCCTGGTAGGGCTTGCCGTCCGCGCGCGGCTTGAGCTCATCAAGCAGGGCGCACACGGTGTGCACGATGTCGAGATTGGGCTTTTCGTTCCAGCCGCCAATGTTGTAGGTTTCGCCCAGCCGGCCGGCTTCCAGCACACGGCGGATGGCGCTGCAATGGTCGGTGACATACAGCCAGTCGCGAATCTGCTGGCCGTCGCCATACACCGGCAACGGCTTGCCCGCCTGGGCGTTCACAATCATCAGCGGGATCAGCTTTTCCGGAAAATGAAATGGCCCGTAGTTGTTGGAGCAGTTGGTGGTGAGCACCGGCAGACCATAGGTGTGGTGGTAGGCGCGCACCAGGTGGTCGCTGGCCGCCTTGGAGGCCGAGTACGGGCTGTTGGGTTCGTAGCGGTGCGTCTCGGTGAAGGCCGGGTCGGTTTTGGCCAGCGACCCATAGACTTCGTCGGTGGATACGTGCAGCAAGCGGAAAGCGGTCTGGGCGGCTGCGTCCAGAGCGCCCCAATAGGCCCGCACCGCCTCCAGCAGCTTGAAGGTGCCCACAATATTGGTCTGGATGAACTCGCCCGGCCCGAGGATGGAGCGATCCACATGCGACTCGGCGGCAAAGTTGACCACTGCACGCGGCTGATGTTGTGCCAGCAGCTGGCTTACCAGCGTCGCGTCGCCAAAGTCGCCCTGCACAAACACATGGCGCGCATCGCCTGCCAGCGAGGCCAGGTTTTGCAGGTTGCCGGCGTAGGTGAGCTTGTCGAGGTTGATGACCGGCTCATCAGATGCGCTAAGCCAGTCGAGCACGAAGTTACTGCCAATAAAGCCGGCGCCGCCGGTGACGAGGATCGTCATGTGATTTGTGTCCCTTAAAACATAAAAGCTGACTCGATTATCGCCACTGCGTCTCAGGCTGCTCGCGCAGTCGTTCAGTCCAACTTAATTCTTATAAAAAGTGCCTCTAGCCACCGTCGTTATTGCATAGTAAACTTCACTTTTGATAGCAAATGTCGTGCGCTGGCACTGGCAACTTGCACTAGCGTTCCAAGCCGCCGTTACAAAAGGTGCATCTGTTTGGCCGCTTCGGTCAATTCGGCGCGGAAATCCGGATGGGCAATCGCGATCATTTCCTGTGCGCGCTGTTTCGCCGACTTGCCGCGCAGCTGGGCGACGCCGAATTCGGTGACGACGTAGTTGATGTCGTTCTTGCTGGTGCTCATGTGGGTGCCGGGTGCCAGCGTCGGCACGATGCGTGTAATACGGTCGTTCTGGGCGGTGGACGGCAGCACGATGAAGGCCTTGCCGCCGCGCGAACGGTTGGCGGCGCGGACAAAATCGGCCTGGCCACCGGTGCCGGAATACGGTACGTGGCCGAGGCTCTCCGAGCCGCACTGGCCGAGCAGGTCGATCTGCAGCGTGGCATTGATCGCCATCAGTTTGTCATTCTGCGACGCGAGATACGGGTCGTTGGTGAAGTCAACTGGGTGTATTTCAAGCGCCGGGTTGCGCTCCATGAACTGGTACAGTTTTTTGGAACCCAGCGCAAACGTGGCCACCATCTTGCCCGGCAAATACGTTTTCTTCCGGTTGGTGACGACGCCACTTTCGATCAGCGTCAGAATGCCGTCGCCAATCATCTCGGTATGAATGCCCAGGTCGTGTTTGTGGGTCAGCTGCATCACCACTGCGTCCGGGATGCCGCCGTAGCCGATCTGCAGCGTCGAGCCGTCTTCGATCATGTCGGCTACATATTTGCCGATTGCTATCTGCACCGGGCCGATTTTCGGCAAGCCCACTTCCATGATCGGCTCGTTGCTCTCAATCAGCGCCGTCACCTGCGAAATATGCACATGGCAATTGCCGTTGGCAAACGGCACGTTCGGGTTCACCTCCAGCACCACCGCGCGCGCTTTGGCCACCGCTGCCATCGTGTAATCGGCCCCCAGGCTGAGCGAAAAATAACCGTGCTGGTCCATCGGAGAAGCCATCGAGAACACCACGTCGGCGGCAATCTGGCCGCGCTCGATCATGCTCGGCATTTCCGAGAAATAGCTGGGAATGAAATCGATCCAGCCGCTCTGGCCGCCAATCCGCGTGGCCGCACCGAAGAAAAACGCGACATGGCGCACATGGTCGACCGTTTCCGGGTCGATGTAGCCATATTTGCGCACCGCCAGGATCTGCGCCACTTTCACATCATGGAAGCGGCGTCGCTGTTCCGATAGCGCGGTCAGCAGCGTCGGTGGCTCGCCGACACCGGTGGGGACAATGATGAAGTCGCCGTTATGGACCTGACTGATGGCATCTTCTGCGGTGCCGCGTTTTTTTTGGTACAGGTCCTGAACTGACATGGTGCGCTACGTTCCCTATCTGCTGGTGCGTTGAGGTGCATTTTTCGGCCCGCCGCCGAGGGTCAGACCGGCCTCAGCCGCCGGATTCAAGCGTGAACGAGGCGTGCTGGTCTTGGCCGAGTATTTCTGCCAATTGCGGCAGTGCAAGCTGGAGCGCCGCCTTCAAGGTGTGGGGCGGGTTGATGATGAACATGCCGCTGGCTGGCAGGCCGGGACGTATGACCTCGCCCGCTTCATCGGCAGTCAACTTGCTTGACTTGACGGTCAAGGTGGCGTTCAACCATTTTTTGCCTGATTTGGTGGCCAGGGTTTTTAGTTTGCGCGGCACGTCATGCGCCTCGGGACGTGGAATGATGGGGTACCAAACGGCGTAAGTGCCCGTGGCAAAGCGCACCAACGAATCAGCGACCATCGCCACCACGCGGGCGTAATCATTTTTGATTTCGTAACTGGGGTCACTCAGCACCAGCGCCCGACGTGCCGGGGGAGGCAGGAATTTTTTAATGCCTTCAAAACCATCCTCTCGCAGCACGGCGACCTGGCGTCCTGCCTCCAGCTGTGCGATGTTGGCGGACAGTGTTTTGGCGTCGGTGGGGTGGATCTCAAAAACTTTCAGCTTGTCGCGTTCGCCCAGCAGGCGCTGGATGATGAAAGGCGAACCCGGATAAACCTTGTGGCTGCCTTTGTTGTTGAAGCTGGCGACCAGATCCAGATAGTCCTGGATCACCGGCGCCAGACCCTCTGCTATTGATTTCGCAGCCGCTGATGCTTTTTTGACGGGGGCTGGAGGCGTATTTATTGAAGAGAGTAGTTTTAAAAAGCCATGAGCCGCTTCGCCACTGGTTTCGGCATATTCACCGTCGAGCCGGTACAAACCGGCTCCGGCATGGGTGTCAAAAACTGTGAGCGCTGTGTCTTTTTGCAGCAAATGCCGCAGTATGGCAATCAGCACAGTGTGTTTGAGTACGTCGGCGTGGTTGCCGGCATGGAAGGCGTGGCGATAACTGAACATGTACAAATTTTAACCGGCTTGCGGCGAATTTCGTATAATCTCGGGCTTCGCAGCGCTTTTGTAGCTCCGCGGCGAAGCTAGATCCCCACCTAAGAGATTCCCATTAGAGGAACGCCGACCGTGGAAAAGAGCCGCAAGGAATCTAACCCCTTAGGTTAGGCAAACCCTCTTTTAAACGAGAAAACTCATGACCAAAACTTTCAGCGCTAAAGCCGCTGACGTGGTGCACGAGTGGTTTGTGATTGACGCGACCGATAAGGTCCTCGGACGAGTAGCCAGCGAAGTTGCTCTCCGTTTGCGCGGCAAACACAAGGCCATTTACACGCCTCACGTCGATACCGGTGACTTCATTGTCATCATCAACGCAGCCCAGCTGCGCGTCACCGGCGCCAAGTCGACTGACAAAGTGTATTACAGCCACTCTGGCTACCCAGGTGGCATTTCTGCCATCAACTTCCGTGACATGCAGTCCCGGTTCCCTGGCCGTGCTTTGGAAAAAGCCGTCAAGGGCATGCTGCCCAAGGGTCCCCTGGGCTACGCCATGATCAAGAAGCTCAAGGTGTACGGTGGTGCTGAGCATCCCCACACTGCCCAGCAACCCAAAGTGTTGGAAATCTAAGGAGCCTTGAAATGATTGGTGAATGGAACAATGGTACCGGCCGTCGCAAATCGAGCGTCGCCCGTGTATTTCTGAAAAAAGGCTCCGGCCAGATCGTGGTGAACGGTAAAGACATCGAAAAATTCTTCGGTCGTCAAACCTCCATCATGATTTGCAAGCAGCCCCTGTTTTTGACGAACCACGTTGAGACGTTTGACATCATGGTCAACGTCGCCGGCGGTGGTGAGTCCGGCCAGGCTGGCGCGGTGCGCCACGGCATTACCCGTGCCCTGATTGACTACGATGCAACGCTCAAGTCCGAGCTGAGCAAAGCTGGTTTCGTCACGCGTGATGCACGTGAAGTCGAACGTAAAAAGGTCGGCTTCCACGGTGCTCGTCGCCGCAAGCAGTTCAGCAAGCGTTAATTCGAACAGAATTTACGTCAACGAAATGTTGCAAAACAGCAGCCGCCAGAATGCAGATTCCGGCGGCTGTTTGCATTCTGGCAATTGACTCATCGCCCTATGCGCCTGCGCCTGCTTCTTCGCCGTCTGACGGTCAGTGCCCCGCGCATGGCCGTGCGCAGTGCCTTGCCCTGGCCGTTTCGCTGGGTGGTTCTGGCAATCGTTTTTGGTTTTTGTGCCGCCATTGCTTTGTGGGCCTTCGAGTTTGGCAAAGATATTGCGGGGCTCGAGAGAGGCAGCAAGGAAGAACTGCAACAAGCAAGGTCCCAACTTGAGGTCTTGCGCGCGGAAGTGCTGAATCTGAAAGAAGAGCGCAACAAGGCGCAGTCGATCGCCAATACGGTTGACACGTTAATGACCTCGGAAAAAGTGGCGCAGGAAAAACTGGCAGCCCAGGCCAGGCAGCTCGAAGCCGATAACCAGAGTCTGCGCGATGATTTGGGGTTTTTCGAGAAACTGATACCGACGGCGGGTGTTCAAGGCATTGCGATTCGTGGTTTGCAGGCCGAGGTTCGCAACGAACGGGAAATCAAATGGCAGGTGCTGGTCATCCAGGCGCTCAAAAATCCGCCCGAGTTCAGCGGGCGGCTGGAGTTGACTTTTACCGGCGTACTCAACGGCAAGCCCTGGGCGGCGGCTTTGCCTGGCGGGGCGCAGGCGTTCAAGCTGAAACAGTATGGCCGCATTGAAGGTGTTTTTGAGCTGCCGCCTCAAGCCGTGATCAAGGGTGTTACCGCCAAAGTCCTGGATGGTTCGGTCACCAAAGCGGTGCAATCCATCAAGCTCTAAATCAATTCACAGTCCAACCTAACGAAGGGTCCCAACGTGTTCAACAAGAAAAAACAGCCTCCTATTAAAAGCCTGATTGCCGAAGGGAGTCAGATTGACGGGAATTTCAGGTTTGCCGACGGTTTGCGGATCGATGGCGCGGTGGTCGGGAACATTAGCGGCAACCCGGATCTGGCGAGCATTCTGGTGATCTCGGAGACGGCATCGGTGACGGGTGAAATCCAGGCGGATCACATCATCATCAATGGCACGGTCAAGGGGCCGGTGCATGCCCGCGTCATGCTCGAGTTGCAGCCCAAGGCCCGCATTACGGGGGATGTGCACTACACGGCACTGGAGATGCATCAGGGGGCTATCATCGCCGGGCAATTGCGCCCCATCGTCAATAACGGAGACATGGGCAGCGAGGAAAAGCCCACACTGAAATTAGCGGCAAATAACGGTTAACTGAATTGTTGAGCATTTTGCTGTAGTATTCTAGAAGTTGAATTAACGGAGTAGTCCATGAGTGCCGTCGCAGAAAATATCCAGACCGAAATGCCGAGCCCAATTCTCTTCACCGACAGTGCCGCCGCCAAGGTGGCAGACCTGATTGCCGAAGAGGGAAACCCTGATCTGAAATTGCGCGTTTTTGTGCAAGGTGGCGGTTGTTCCGGCTTCCAGTATGGTTTCACTTTTGATGAAATCACCAATGAAGACGACACCACCATGACCAAGAATGGTGTTTCCTTGTTGATTGACGCCATGAGCTACCAGTATTTGCTGGGCGCTGAAATTGATTACAAAGAAGATCTGCAGGGCGCGCAGTTTGTGATCAAAAACCCCAATGCAACTTCTACTTGCGGCTGCGGGTCGAGCTTTTCGACCTGACGACGCCTCGGCTCAGGCCGGATAAATCGCACCCAGTACACGGGCGCCTTGGGCGCCCGTTATCTTTTTCAGGCTCAACGTTTCGCGCAACACGGTTTTGCGTGCCAGCCACGCAAAGGCGGCCGCTTCCACCTGCAGGGGCGGCAAACCATGGGCTTGTGAAGAACTGACCTGCAGCGCAGGAAGATGCGCCTGCAGCCGTCGCATCAGGTGGCCGTTGAAAGCGCCCCCGCCGCACACAATCAGGTTTTCGCTCTCAAATCCGTAGCGCTTTACGCCCGCTGCACAAGCGCTGGCGGTTAATTCAGTCAGTGTCGCCTGCACATCAACCGGCGCAATGGCCGTGAACTGGTCAAGTTTCCTGGCCAGCCAGACTGAATTGAACAGATCGCGCCCCGTGCTTTTGGGGGCGGGCTGACCAAAGTAAAATTCATCCAGCAAGGCGGCCAACAAGTCACACTGAACCCGCCCAGCGGCGGCCCACGCGCCGTCTGCGTCAAAGGCTTGGCCAATATGCTGCTGACACCAGGCATCCATCAGGGCATTGCCTGGACCACAATCAAAGCCCAATACGTCATCCGCCAGTTGCGGACCCAGCACGGTGAGGTTTGACATGCCGCCAATATTGAGCGTGGCGATCGTTTCGCCAGGGCGGCCGAACACGGATTGGTGGAAGGCCGGCACCAGCGGTGCGCCCTGGCCACCGGCCGCCACATCACGGCTGCGGAAATCGGCAACAACGTCGATGCCCGTCAGTTCGGCCAGCAGGGCCGGGTTGTTGAGTTGCAGGGTGTAGCCGGTGCCGTCAAAGGCCTGTGGCTGGTGGCGCACGGTCTGGCCGTGCGCGCCGATGGCGGTCACTTGTGCGTTGGCGATGCCCGACTTTTCAAGCAAATTGGCAACCAGGTGGGCGTAGACGCGCACCAGTGCATTGGCCGCCAGGGCGGCACGGTGCAATTCATTGGGGCCGGGGCTGTTGAGTGCCAGCAATTCCTCGGTCAAAGCCTGCGACAAGGGCGCACTGGCATAGGCCAGGATACGCATGCGACTACCTGAGAAGTCAACCAAAACCCCGTCCACCCCGTCCAGCGAGGTCCCAGACATCAGGCCTACAAAGAGTTCAGACACCGGAGTTCAGACCCGCCACATCAACGCCCGGCGAGTTTACTGGGCGCTGGTTTGTTGCATGGATGCCGCGGCCGAGAGCGCCACCCGGTTTTCAGACGCGAGTCGGGCAAACGCAGACTTGGCGGCCGCCGATACCGGCACGGTCTCGTTGCCGCGGGCAACGGTGAGCGGGTCATGGTAAACACCGTTAATGCGGTACTCAAAATGCAAATGCGGACCGGTCGCCCAGCCGGTGGCGCCCACCGCGCCAATATTCTGGCTTTGGCTGACGTTTTCACCTTTGCGCACATTGATGCGGCTCAGGTGCGCATAGACCGTGGTGTAGTTGTTGCGGTGCTTGAGGATGATCACGTTGCCGTAGCCATTTTGCACGCCGGCAAATTCGACGACGCCGTCGCCCACGCTACGCACGGCGGTGCCGGTTGGAGCGCCATAATCCACGCCCTGATGCGCCCGCATGGTATGCAAAATCGGGTGCATGCGCATCTTGAAGCCGCTGGTTATTCGGGAAAACTCCATGGGTGATGCCAGAAAGGCCCGGCGCAGGCTCTGGCCGTCCAGTGTGTAGTAGCCGCCCTTGCTGCGGGAATCCGCAGTGCGCGAAGCATCGGCGCTTTGGCTGCCTCCGGCAGCGGGCTCCTGGAACCACATGGCCTGAAAGGTCTTGCCGCCGTTGACAAATTCAGCGCTCAACACGCGCCCGGTACGCAGCGGTTCAGAATCACCTTCCATGGTTTCATAGACCACGGAAAAGCGGTCGCCCTTGCGCAGGGCGCGATGAAAATCGATGTCACTCGCAAAAATTTCAGCCAGCTGGGTCGCAACCGCGTCAGGAATTCTGGCATCGTCGGTGGCCGCGAACAGCGAGGTCTCGATCGTGCCGCTGGCGAGCTGGGTGGAGGCGGTCAGCGCTGCGGATTCGATCCGGGACTGAAAGCCTTGCGGGGTTTTCTCAATCACCAGCCGCTTGAAGTTGCTGTCGTTATCAGAACTCCAGCGGGCACTGAGTTTGAGCAGGGTGTTGTTGTCACTGGTCTCGGCGGTCACGCTGCGACCGTTTCGTCCCAGCAGCAGGCGGGCCGTGGCGTCCGTGCGAAGGAAAGCTGCGGCTGCGGCGTCGGCAAGCCCCAGGCGTTTGAGCAGGGTGTCCGCGGTATCGCTGGAGCGGGTGATGTCTGATCTGAACAGTTTGAATGAGGGGATGTCCAGGTCGGACGGCGTATTCAAAGGCAGCGATTGAACGGATTCCCGCACTTCCCGCACCGGCAAATCCGAGGCATCAGGCGCGAAAGAGGCCACGGCCAATGCGCCGCCGCCGCCGCCCAGCAGCAGCGCGGCAATGACGGCGGTGATTCGTTTGGGGTATTGTTTGATCGTCTGGCTGGAAAAAGTTAAAAAAGCATTTCTAGCGTTAACAAGACTGTTTATCAAAAGAAGCTTTCCAGGTAAGGGTCGGTTTGTGTGCAACCGAACAGACAAAGAAGGTGCTCATGCATGACGAATTAAAATCAGGCGCTTGAGCGAACGCAGAGTATAACGTCGCCCAACCCCGTTGCATCAAGAAAAACCCTTATGAATCAAGCGCTATCTCCCAAATTCCCCGTAACAGAATGTGTCCGGGAGGCCCTGGCGGTGTCCTTGCGCGGTTGTGACGAACTGATCCCGCAAGACGAGTGGGTCAAGAAATTGGCCCGTTCGGAGGCCACCGGCATTCCGTTGCGCATCAAGCTGGGACTCGATCCCACGGCGCCGGACATCCATATCGGCCACACCGTGGTGCTCAATAAAATGCGCCAGTTGCAGGATTTGGGCCACACCGTCATTTTTCTGATTGGCGACTTCACCACTCTGATTGGCGATCCGTCGGGCCGCAACACCACCCGTCCGCCGCTGACCCGTGAGCAGATCGAGGCGAACGCCCAGACCTACTACCGGCAGGCCTCGATGGTGCTGGACCCGTCCAAAACCGAGATTCGCTACAACAGCGAATGGTGCGACGCGCTGGGTTCGCGCGGCGTGATTGAGTTGGCCGCTAAATACACAGTGGCGCGCATGATGGAGCGCAATGATTTTCATGACCGCTTCAAGGCGGGCACACCGATCAGCGTGCATGAATTTCTGTACCCGCTGATGCAGGGTTATGACAGTGTGGTTCTCAAGAGCGATCTGGAATTAGGCGGCACCGATCAGAAATTCAATTTGTTAGTGGGTCGTCACTTGCAGGCGGAGTACGGCCAGGAGCCGCAATGCATCTTGACCATGCCGCTGCTCGAAGGGCTGGACGGCATTGAGAAAATGTCCAAGAGCAAGAACAATTACATCGGCATTTCGGAGGACGCCAACACCATGTTCGCCAAAGTGTTGAGCATCTCCGACGTGCTGATGTGGCGCTGGTACACCTTGCTCAGCTTCAAAAGCGAGGCCGACATCATCGCCTTGAAAGCCGAGGTAGCGGCCGGTCGCAACCCGAAAGACGCCAAAGTGGCACTGGCGAAAGAGATCACGGCCCGTTTTCACTCGGTTGCGGCGGCCGACGCGGCCGAACAGGATTTCATCAACCGCAGCAAGGGCGGCGTGCCGGACGACATCCCCGAGGTCGCCTTGCCCTTGGGCGAGGGCGGTGCGCCACTGGGCATTGGCGCTTTGCTCAAGCTGGCGGGGCTGGCGGCGTCGAGCGGTGAAGGCAATCGGCTGATTGATGGCGGTGGCGTGCGCATCGACTCCGGCGTGGTCTGTGACAAAGGGCTGAAGCTGGGCGCCGGCACTTATGTGGTGCAGGTGGGCAAGCGCAAGTTTGCCAGGGTCACGCTGGGCTGAGTCAGCCGGATTAGCGGAAAATCAAGATGCTATTAATTCAATAGCTGTTTGCGCAATGGTGACGGGGGCTAGAGGTCAATTTGATCATTAATACGGGTTGTCAAACCCGAGTCGGGTCATTATTTCCACCTCGCGCAGCTCCATCACCTGGGCGTCTTCCTCGCTGCTTTCGTGGTCCCAGCCTTGCGCATGCAGTGCACCGTGCACCAGCAGGTGGGCGTAGTGGGCCTGCAGCGTCTTGCCTTGTTCCTTGGCTTCTTGGGCCACCACCGGGGCGCAGAGCACCAGGTCGGCCGTGACCACCGGTTCCTGCGTGTAGTCAAAGGTCAGCACATTGGTGGCGTAGTCCTTTTTGCGGTAGTCGCGGTTCAGCGCCCGGCCTTCTTCGGCGTCCACAATGCGCACCGTAATTTCGGCGTCACTCTGCAGCGCATGGCGAATCCAGCGCGCAACCTTGTGGCGGGGCAGGGCGGCGCGGTGCAGGGCCGCGTCGTCGATCTTGCCGAATTGCAGGGATAAAGTGAGTTGATTCAATAAAAGCATTGGGTAAATAGGCTTCCAGCCCCCGTTTGATATGCGCAAGCAGCTATTCTTTCAATAGCAGGCAGATGAATTAGATAATCTTTTTTCGGGCGCGTGGCCGTGCCACCACGGCCGCTTCCTCGGGCTCATCGTCGTCCCGGCGATTCTGGCGGGAACGTCCCGGTGCGTCGTAGGCATCCACAATGCGGGCCACCAGCGGGTGCCGTACCACATCGACACTGGTAAAGCGGCACATGGCAATGCCGTCGACGCGTTTGAGCACGCGCTCGGCGTCAATCAGGCCGCTGAGCTGGGTTTTGGGCAGGTCGATCTGGCTCACGTCACCCGTCACCACGGCTTTGGAGCCGAAGCCGATGCGGGTCAGGAACATTTTCATTTGCTCGGGCGTCGTGTTTTGCGCCTCGTCCAGAATGACAAAAGCGTTGTTCAGCGTGCGTCCGCGCATGAAGGCCAGCGGCGCGATCTCAATCGTTTGCCGTTCCAGTGCTTTTTGCACCTGCTCGAAACCCAGCAGGTCATACAGCGCGTCGTACAGCGGGCGCAGATAGGGGTCGATCTTCTGGGCCAGGTCGCCCGGCAAATAGCCCAGGCGCTCACCGGCTTCCACCGCCGGACGCGTCAGCATGATGCGCTGCACGGTGCTGCGCTGCAAGGCGTCCACCGCCATGGCTACCGCCAGGTAGGTTTTGCCGGTGCCGGCCGGGCCAATGCCAAAGGTGATGTCGTGGCTGGCGATGCTGTCCAGGTAGCTGGCCTGGTTGATGGTGCGGGGTTTGAGATCGCTGCGCTTGGTTTTCAGCGCCACGCTGTCAGCGTCATTCAGATCCGGGTCGCCGGCCAGCATCAGTTGAATGGTGGCGGTCTCGATCGGGCGCGCCGCCATTTCATACAGGGCCTGCAGCATCTCCATGCCGCGCTTGGCATTGGCCTTGGTGCCATCGACCTTGAACTGCTCGTGCCGGTGCGCAATTTTGACTTGCAGCGCTACCTCAATGGTGCGCAGATGCTCGTCCATCGGACCGCACAGGTGGGCCAGGCGGGCGTTGTTGGGCGGGGAAAACAGGTGTCTGAGAATCAAGTTGATAATTCCTGAAAAGGGTTACCAATGATAGGCAAGAAATGATCGGCAAACTGACAGGCACGCTGAGCGACAAAAATCCACCCCAGGTGCTGGTGGATTGCAACGGTGTCGGCTACGAGGTGCATGTGCCCATGAGCACGTTTTACAACCTGCCGGAGGTGGGCGCACGCGTGAGTCTGCTGACGCACTTTGTGGTGCGTGAAGATGCGCAAATTCTGTATGGCTTTGAGAACGCGCATGAGCGTGAGGCCTTTCGCCAGCTCATCAAGATCTCCGGCGTCGGGCCCCGCACCGCCTTGTCGGTGCTGTCGGGCATGAGCGTGGGCGAATTGGCTCAGGCCGTGACGCTGCAGGAAGCCGGGCGGCTGATCAAGGTGCCCGGCATCGGCAAGAAAACGGCGGAGCGTTTGTTGCTGGAGCTCAAAGGCAAGCTCGGGCCGGACATCGGCGTGTCGATGAGCGTGGCCAACGACGCCCAGGCCGACATCCTGCAGGCGCTGCTGGCGCTGGGTTACAGCGACAAGGAAGCGGCGGTATCGCTCAAAGCCCTGCCCATCGATGTGGGTGTCAGCGAGGGCATCAAGCTGGCGCTGCGGGCGCTGTCCAGAGCCTGAACGCCTACTGCGCGTCCCGCACCGTTCTCCCATTCACCGGTTGCACCGGGCGGGCATTGTTGGGAAAGAGCTGGGAGAACAGCTTGAGCTGTTCCCGGCTCACGGTGGCCGGTTGTTTGAGCACCAGCCACAGTACCCCTTCGGTGCACGGCGGCGTGGTGAGTGAGCCCATGAACTGGTAGTAGCGCTGGTCTTTGGGCAGCAGCTCGTTCATGTCAATCAGCCCGGCGGGCAGGCGTACGCGGTCGCCGGTGTCCAGCGGCATGTAGGTCCAGACCTTGTTGATCAGGGCATTGGCAACCCCGGGCTCCAGCAAGACCGAGACCACGGCCAGCTGGCCCTCGGCATTTTTGTGCACCAGGTGCGCCACCATGGCAAAACCGCGGTAATTGACCTGCTCTTCAGCCGGGTGATGAAAATGGAATTGCACCAGTTTGTAGCTGGAGCCGCGCACGGTCAAGGCGTTGTCGCCGTACAGATCAACCTGGATCGTGTGGCCGTTGTTTACCACGCTGCCGTTGCTGGGCTGGTAATTGAATTGCAGCGGCTCGGCCGGGCCCTGCAGCGTGTCTGCTTCTTCAATGTTGATGGGCGACTGGCGCTTGCCAAGGGCGCAGACATTGAAGTCGGGCTTGAGCTGGCCCCAGGCTTGTGGCCCGTGCTCGCCGGTGTAACTCCAGTGCACTTCGCCCTCCTGCAGGGCCTCGCCTGGCGCTACGGGGGCTTCGTGACCGGTCAGTGCCGCAGCCTTGGCGCGAATGTACTGGCGGCTGGCCTGCGGGTTAACGGCGACCGCAGCGCGCTTGGGTGGTGCCGCCTGCGCTGGCGCGGCATCGTGCCCGCTGTCCGCTTTTTTGGCCGGCGCCTCGGCTGGCGTAACCTGCTCTTTGGCGGGCAGGGTGATGAATTTTTTTTCTTTGCCGTTGATCACCAGGGTCAGGCGTTTGCTGGTGGGTGCGCCACTGTCAACGGCCGCGCGCACCTGGTCCGCTATGTTTTTGGCGGTGGCACTACTGGCTGCCGGTTTTTTTGCCGCTGCGGCAGGGGTGTCGGTTGCAGCTTCGGTCGGGTCAGCGGCCAGGCTGGGGCTTGCCAGCCCCGCGGCCAGGGTCACTGCAAGGCAGGAGGACACGCCCCAGACGCGCCAGGAATGCGCCCAGGCGAGCAATACGGGGCCATGTGAGAGGGGTTTCAGGCGAGTCTTTTTCATGTCAGTTGGACCCGGTGGGCGTATACGATGATCAGGCCGTCCGGGAAAAGACGGGTTTGTAGCCTGTTATCGGCATATTCGGAATGTTACTTGAGCCGGTTCGTCCCGCTGCAGGCTATAGTCAAGCTCCATTTCGCATCCCCACCGCCGTGAGCATTCAAACCGACGATTTCGCCGCACCGCCCGCCAAACGCATGGTGTCCGCCGCCCCGGCCTCACCCAACGAGGAGGCGATCGAACGCGCCCTGCGCCCCAAGCTGCTGGACGAATATGTCGGCCAGGCCAAGGTGCGCGAGCAACTGGAGATTTTCATCAGTGCGGCCAAGATGCGCGACGAGGCGCTGGACCATGTGTTGCTGTTTGGCCCGCCCGGCCTGGGCAAAACCACGCTGAGTCACATCATCGCGCACGAGCTGGGTGTCAATTTGCGCCAGACCAGCGGCCCGGTGCTGGAAAAGCCCAAAGACCTCGCGGCACTGCTGACCAATCTGGAAAAGAACGACGTTCTCTTCATTGACGAGATTCACCGCCTGAGCCCGGTCGTGGAGGAAATCCTCTACCCGGCGCTGGAAGACTACAAGATCGACATCATGATCGGCGAGGGGCCGGCGGCGCGCTCCATCAAGCTTGACCTGCAGCCTTTCACCCTGGTGGGCGCCACCACCCGCGCCGGCATGCTGACCAACCCGCTGCGCGACCGCTTTGGCATCGTGGCGCGACTGGAGTTTTACTCGGCTGACGAGTTGGCGCGCATCGTCAAGCGCAGTGCCGGCCTGCTCAACGTGCCGACCGATGAAAAAGGCGGCTTCGAGATTGCCCGGCGTTCGCGTGGCACGCCCCGCATTGCCAACCGCCTGTTGCGCCGGGTGCGCGACTATGCCGATGTCAAAGGGGCGGGCGAGATCACGCTGGACATCGCCAATCGCGCGCTGGCCATGCTGGATGTCGATGCGCAAGGTTTCGATCTGATGGATCGCAAGGTCCTGGAGGCCGTGATTCTCCGTTTTGACGGCGGCCCGGTCGGGCTCGACAACATCGCCGCCAGCATTGGCGAAGAGCGCGAAACGATTGAAGACGTGATCGAACCCTATCTGATCCAGCAGGGCTATCTCCAGCGCACGCCGCGCGGCCGCATTGCCACGCTGGCCGCCTACCGGCATCTGGGGGTGACACCGCCCAATAGTGATGCGGATATGTTGGGCGCCTGATCAGCCTGGCCGCATCCCGGACTGAAGTGGCTGTCACGCCGGACCCGATCCGGCATCCATGGATCGAGCACGCCGCCGACTCTCTGCGGTGCGCATGACCATGACTGTGAAATATCACGATCAGAAACAAAAGACACTTAACTCGTGGTTAATTGTTAAAAATCAACGCTAACGGTTTTACTCTTTGAGAAACTTTGCCGGTCTTCGTTTCACCCGAGCCGACCAGATCCTTGGCCGGCACCGAGTCGAAGAGGCGCCTGTCCGGGTAGGGCGTGTGTTCGCCACTCACGAAATAAAAAACCAGAGTGCGAACACGGATTCAGGAATAACTTATCAGAAACGAGAGGCGTATATGTTGGTTAATTTTACGAACAAAGACGCGTGGTGCAGGTGGTTGTTGCTAGGGGGAATCAGTGCGGTCATGGCTGGTTGTGCCAGCTACGATGGTCGGAGCAAGCCGGCTGCCGTGCCCGAGTTCCGGCCGGGCCTTCCTGTCGGTTATCTATCGCCTAAAGCGCTTCCGAACAGCCTTGCCTTGCTCCCCTCTTATCCCGCCGCAGGCTCGGCCGCCTTCGCGCTCGACGAGGAGATTAGCCGGAGAAGTTTCGCCCTGCGGGATACACCGCGCTGGTCGCTTGCCAAGTCGGATGCCGATCTGAGCTTTCCGCACGCGGCCGGTACATTTTCCTGCGCGTTGAATGCGCCGGTCACTGAAGTAGATACGCCGTATTTGTACCTGCTGCTGCGCCGAACGATGACCGACGTGGGTCTTTCTACTTACGCCGCCAAGGATCATTACCAACGCACTCGTCCGTTTGTCGTGAACAAAGAGCCTCTGTGCTTTCCTGCGGACAAGGCGCAGCTGGAGAAAGATGGGTCTTATCCGTCCGGGCATACCGCAGCCGGGTGGGGTTGGGCGCTTATCCTTTCCGAGATTTCGCCAGAGCAGACCGATGCCATCCTCGCACGGGGCCAAACCTTTGGAGAGAGTCGCAATGCATGCAACGCACATTGGCACAGCGACGTGGTTCAGGCCCGATTAATAGCGGCTGGCACCGTGGCGCGACTGCACGCCGATCCTGCTTTTCGCGCTGATCTGGAGGCCGCCAAGGCGGAGCTCATTGCCGTGCGCAACAAGGGCCTGAAGCCCACGCGCGATTGCAGTGCAGAAGCTTCGGCACTGGCAGTACAACCGTCATTGGCCCAGTGAGTACTAACGATCAAATCAGCAGCTACCAAGCGCATGTAATTAATCCAGTGGAGGGACTTTCCATGCAGCGTTTAACTCAGGAGCCTCAGCCCATCGGCGTGATCTTCGAGATGGCTTTAGCTATTCCGGGGGCATGGCTGGTTCAATTCAAAAATGCGACTCATCATTTGATTTTTGAAGCACCCGCCGAATTCAGCAGGATCGTCCTGGATTTTCTGGATATTAACGAGACCGTTGAAGTGAAATAACTGACATCTCAAAATGTATTGGTGGTCGAACAGATGTTGAACTGTTAACTTTGGAGATTTATCATGGTTGATCGTCGTGATTTTCTGAAATACTCTGTGCTCGCAGTACCCGTAGTGAGCGGTTGTGCAGTTGCCGGATGCGGGGGAGGCGGGCAAAGTCAAATTGCGGGCTACCCGATCGCTTCGGAGGTTTTCACAACGCTCCAGAATACGATCGTGCCGGGCTCAAAACCTTCGATATCGATTCATCTCAGTGAGGTTTCAAAATTCAAGCAATACGGCTATGGCAACTGGACGTTGGGTGACGCGCTCAAATCCGAAACGCGCACCGATCTCATGCCGGCTCTTTATGACGCTTCAGCCGTCACCAAAAAAGTAAAGCTTTTGAATTTCTTCACCATCACCGACATTCATATCACCGACAAGGAAGCGCCCAACCAGTTGATCTACCTTGGACAATTGTACGAAGGGAAGGCGTCAATTTCTGCTTCGCTCTATTCGCCAATCATGCTGTGTACAACGCATGTTCTCGATGCCGCCGTCCAGACAATCAACGCCTTGCACGCAAAGAATCCGATTGATTTCGGCATCTCTCTGGGTGATGTCTGCAACAGCACGCAGTACAACGAGTTGAGGTGGTATATCGATGTCCTGGACGGCAAGGTCATCACCCCAAGTTCCGGCGCACATCTCGGAGCCGATAGCATTGATTATCAGAAACCTTACCAGGCGGCAGGGCTTAACAAGGCGATCCCCTGGTACCAGACGCTCGGCAACCACGATCATTTCTGGATGGGTTCATTCTCGGTGGACCACAGCCTTCGAACGGACCTTCGACAGTCCTACATCAGCGACACTGTCTTCGCTACAGGAGATGCTCTCGCCGTCCGTAGCAGCATACAAGACCACACCTACTCTATGGGGATACTCGATGGCTCGACCCCTTACGGTGACATCAAATACGCAGGGCTTGCTACGAACTTCACGAGCCCGCCGCAGGTTGCAGCCGATCCGGACCGTCGTTCACTCAAGAGAGAAGAGTGGTTGAACGAATTCTTTGCGACGTCTTCAAATCCGGTGGGGCACGGTTTCAATTTGACCGACGCCAAAAATGGCTTTGCCTGTTACAGCTTCGTGCCCAAGTCCACGCTACCGATCAAGGTGATCGTGCTCGACGATACCCAAAGGGAAGACGATGGCTCTTCCGACATCCATGGGCATGGCTTTCTTGATCTGGCACGTTGGACCTGGCTTAAAGCCGAACTTGCGGCTGGCGATTTGGCCGGCCAACTGATGGTCATCGCTGCGCACGTACCGCTAGCCGTCGAAGAGACCAATCCCCCTGTCAGCGTAGTCGGCACGGCACAGTCCCAGATGGCCTGGTGGGTCAACCCTGACACAAGGGCGGTAACCCAAAATGCTGTAACCCTGCCGGATCTGATTGCTGAACTTCAAAGCCATCCAAATTTGATGATATGGATCTCGGGGCATCGTCATTTAAATACCGTTAAAGCATTTATTTCACCTGATCCAGTCAACGCCCCTGAAAAAGGCTTCTGGCAGGTTGAAACCTCATCGCTAAGAGATTTTCCGCAGCAGTTTCGCACCTTTGAGATCTACCTCAACAGCGACTATACGATTTCAACCGTTGTAACCAATGTTGATCCGGCGGTTCAAGACGGAACGCCTGCTGCGAAATCGCGATCCTATGCCGTGGCAGCGCAGCAGATCGTCGCGGGTACTGGGGCCGTATTTGACTGGAACCCAACTAAAGACAACACCATCAAGCCAATGCCTACGGGTTCTTACAACGCTGAGCTTGTGAAGAAGTTGAGCCCGGCAATGATTCTGAAATTGAAGACGCTGTACCCAACACCCTAAGCCAGGTAATTTTTCTGGCGAGCCGCCCTGGCGGGACTTTCAATAAACGCTGGTTTCGTCCAGCGTTTCATCGTCGTCGAGATGGCGGGTATCTGACCAGCCCACCAGCGTGAGGCCGTCGGGCGTCCACAGCAGGCGGTTGATGGCGGCGTTGCCCAGCTCCCAGCTGCGCGGGGCCTGCAAATCCTGCCCTGTGGCGGCGCGATACAACGCGTCCATCACCCCGCCATGGGCCACCAGCACAATTTGCTCCCCCAGGTGCCGGGCGGCCAACTCAGCCGCGGTTAGGGTGATGCGTTCGCGCACGTCCAGCAGCGATTCACCACCCTCCGGTGCCCACTGCGGGTCGCGCTTGCGCCAGCGCCAGGCCTGGTCGGGCCAGGCGGCTTCGATCTCGGCATAGGTCTTGCCCTGGAAGACCCCAAAACCGCGCTCACGCAAGCCCGCGTGGGCTTGCAGTGTTTGTCCCGTGGCGTCAGCGATCGAGCGTGCCGTGTCCCAGGCCCGCGACAGATCGCTGGAGTAGATGGCTTGAATCGGCTCGCCGGTCAGGGCTCGCGCCACGCGGCGCGCCTGCTGGCGGCCGGTCTCGTTCAATCCGATGTCGAGTTGGCCCTGGATGCGGGTGTCCACATTCCAGGCGGTTTCGCCGTGGCGAATGGCGATGATGCGGGTGGCGTGCATGGCTGCAAACAATCAGGACTGAATGCTGATCACCTGCAGGCTGGGCAGGCTGGGCAAGCTGGCCAGCGAAAATTCGTCCTCGTCAAACACCTTGTCGCCGTCCGCGCAGGGCACGCCGGTGGTCTTGATGTCCTTGAAGTTGTGGCGCTTGGTGTCCATCAGGTGCGAGGGCACCACGTTTTGCAGCGCGGTGAACATGCTTTCGATGCGACCCGGGTATTTTTTCTCCCAGTCGCGCAGCATGTTGCCGATCTGTTGGCGCTGCAGGTTTTCCTGGCTGCCGCACAGGGAGCAGGGAATGATGGGGAACTGGCGATGCGCGGCCCAGCGGATCAGGTCTTTCTCGGCCACGTTGGCCAGCGGCCGGATCACGATGTGGCCGCCGTTGTCGCTCACCAGTTTCGGCGGCATGCCTTTGAGTTTGCCGCCGAAGAACATGTTGAGGAAAAAGGTTTGCAGCATGTCGTCGCGGTGGTGGCCGAGCGCAATCTTGGTGATCTTCAACTCGTCGGCCACCCGGTACAAAATGCCCCGGCGCAGGCGGCTGCACAGGCTGCACATGGTCTTGCCTTCGGGAATCACCTTCTTCACGATGCTGTAGGTGTCCTGCGTTTCAATGTGAAACGGCACCCCCAGATTTTTCAGGTAGGCGGGCAGGATGTGATCCGGAAAGCCGGGCTGCTTCTGGTCCAGGTTGACGGCAATCAGCTCGAACTTGATGGGAGCGCGGGATTGCAGCTTGAGCAGAATGTCCAGCAGCCCGAAGCTGTCCTTGCCGCCCGATACGCACACCATCACGCGGTCGCCCTCTTCGATCATGTTGAAGTCCATGATGGCTTTGCCGACCTGGTGGCACAGGCGTTTTTCCAGCTTGTGGATTTCGCGCTCGATCATATTATTTCCCTTGTCCCCACTGACCGGTTTCCATGCGAATGGCGACTTCGCAGTCGTCAAAAATTTCCAGTTTGGCAATCTTGACCCGCACGCCCAGCACGCCGGGCAGCTGCATTAACCGGTTGGCCAGTTTGCCAATCAGGCTCTCCAGCAGATTGACGTGTTCGGCGGTGCACTCGTTGATGATGATCTGGCGCACCTTGCGGTAGTCCAGCACACGGTTGATGTCGTCGTCGTGCGGCAGCAGGGGCTGGGTGCCCAGGCTGAGTTCGGCGTCGACCTGAATCGGCTGCGGCGCGGTTTTTTCAAGCTCCAGAATGCCTAGGTTGGCGTTAAAACGCAAACCGGTGAGCGTGAGGGTCTGGGTACCAAAAGTGTGGGGCATGGTGAATGGGTTCGTTGGCTGCAGGGCTTCACAGCATGGAAAAATCACGCTCGAATTTCATCAAGTGCTGGCCGCCATCGACCAAGAGCGTGGTGCCGGTGATGGACTGGTTGTCGATCGCAAATTTCACGGTGGCGGCCACATCGGCCGGCGTTGACGAGCGGCCCAGGGGCGAGAGCTGGTGCAGCGCTTCAAATTTTTCCTGGCTCAGCAGGTGGCTGGTCAGCGTCAGGCCGGGGGCGACGCCGACGACGCGAAGCTGCGGGCTCAAGCCCATGGCCAGCATGGTGGTGGCGGCTTCCAGCGCGGCTTTGGACAGGGTGTAGCTGAAAAAATCGGGGTTCTGGTTCCACAGCTTCTGGTCCAGTAGATTCACCACCACGCCGTGCGGCCCGCGCGCCTGCGGCTTGTCCGTTCCCGCGCGCGCCAGCACATGCGCATGCAGGGCTTGCGCCAGAATAATGGCGGCTCCGGTGTTGCTGCGCATGTTTTTTTCCATGGCCGTGAAGTTGAAGGTCGCTGCCGTATCGTGCTCAAAGGTGGACGCGTTGTTGACCACGGCGTCCACCCGGCCAAAGTGAGCGATGACTTGCGGCAGCAGATTCCGGACCTCCGTCTCATCCGCCAAATTTGCAAGAAAAGCGGCGCTAGCCCCCGCCAATTCTTCGCAGTCAGCTACTGTTTTTGTAGCATCCTCGAGTGAATCCCGGTAATGCACGGCGACCTGCCAGCCGTCTTTGGCCAGTGTGAGCGCAATTTCACGCCCCAAGCGTTTGGCGGCGCCAGTGACAAGAACCGTGCGGGCAGGAGTAGGGGCGGACATTCGGGGACAATTCGGACTGTGATGAAAACACCCTACAGTTTAACGAGCGCCCTCGGAAGCCATATCGCGCAGGCCATTGCCGCGCAGGGCGGATGGATCGGCTTTGATGCGTTCATGGCGCTGGCGCTGTACACGCCGGGCCTGGGCTACTACGCCAACGACAGCCCCAAATTTGGCAGCATGCCCGAAGCCGGCAGCGACTTTGTCACCGCCCCCGAGATGACGCCCCTGTTTGGCCAGACCCTGGCCGCGCAGGTGGCGCAGGCCCTGCAGGTGACGGATACCGCGCAAGTCTGGGAGTTCGGCGCCGGCTCCGGTGCGCTGGCGCTGCAACTGCTGGAAACCTTGGCGGCGCTGGGCCAGCCCGTGCAACGCTACAACATTGTTGATTTGTCCGGCAGCCTGCGGGCGCGCCAGCAACACAAGCTGGAAAAGTACGCCGATGTCGTGCAGTGGGTGAGTGAGCTGCCCGATACCCTGCAAGGCGTGGTGATCGGCAATGAGGTGCTGGATGCCATGCCGGTGAAGTTGCTGGCCCGGGTGGCGGGCGTCTGGTATGAGCGCGGCGTGGCTTGGGGCATAGCGCCGGCCGACGGCTCGCCCCTGCTGGTCTGGCAAGACCGCCCCACCGAGCTGCGGCCCCCGCTGGCGATTGACGGTGACCACGACTATCTGACGGAAATCCATCCGCAGGGCGAGTCTTTCATCCGCACGCTGGCCGACAAGCTCACCATTGGCGCCGCTTTTTTTATTGACTATGGCTTCCCGGAGCATGAGTATTACCACCCGCAGCGCCACATGGGCACGGTGATGTGCCACCGCAGTCACCGCGCTGACCCCGACCCCCTGGCTGAGGTGGGGCTGAAAGACATCACCGCCCACGTCAATTTCACCGGCATCGCTCTCGCTGCCCAGGAGGCAGGATTGGGCGTGCTCGGTTATTGCACGCAGGCGCGCTTTTTGATCAATTGCGGTCTGGGGCCCCGGCTGGACGCCGCCCCTTTGGCGGTGCGCGCGCAGGCGCAGCGGCTGGTCATGGAGCATGAGATGGGCGAACTGTTCAAGGTCATCGGCCTGTACCAGGGCGAGCCGTGGGCGGCCATCGGGTTCGCACAGGGCGACCGGACCCACACGCTCTAAATCGTAAGCGACTTGAAGTTTGTAACTTTGGGCTCAATCTGATTTCCTGAAAGGAATCGTCATGACTGACTCTTTGCACATTGTTTGTCCCCACTGCCACACCACCAATCGCGTGCGCCGCGACGATCTGGCCCAGGCGCCTGATTGCGGCAGCTGTCATAAACCGTTGTTCATGGCGCATTCGCTGGCACTGGATGACAGCAATTTTGACCGCCACATCAACCGCAGCCAGATACCGCTGCTGGTGGACTTTTGGGCGCCGTGGTGCGGCCCCTGTCGCCAGATGGCTCCGGCTTTCGAGCAGGCGGCCGCGCAACTGGAGCCGAAGATGCGGCTGGTCAAGGTCGATACCGAAGCGGCCCAGAATTTGGGCGCCCGTTTCAATATCCGCAGCATTCCCACGCTGGCCCTGTTTGCCAACGGGCGCGAAGTGGCACGCCAGGCGGGCGCCATGGGCGCGGCCGACATCGTGCGCTGGGCGCTGGCGCAACGGTTCTGACCGCGCTGCTGAAGGTGTTCGTGCCCCTCGCGCCTGCTGGCCTGACTGACATGAAGAAACAACACGTTTTATCAGACGGATTTCGCTTGCCCGCGGGCGCCGCGCCTGTGGCCTGTGTGGATCTGGGTGGCACCAAGGTGGCGGTCAGCATTGCTGATGCGTCGGGTCTGCGGGGCCGTGTCGCCGAGCCGACCGCCAAAGAGGGTGCGCATGATGCGCTGGCAAGGCAAATCATCCGCCTGGTGGGGCAGAGCTGCCAGGCCGCCGGCGTGCCGACCGGCGCTCTGGCTGCGGTGGGTGTGTCGTCCTGCGGACCGTTTGTGTTGCGCGACGGTCTGGTGGAGTTGGCCGCACCCAATATCTGCGGTGGCTTGGCGGGCAAGGCGCGTGGCCTGTCCAACGACTGGCAGACCGCACTGCTGGAGGCGCCGCTGCGCCAGGTCTTTCCCCGGGTGCGGGTCGAAAACGACGGCATCGGCGCACTGGCGGCCGAGCGGCGCTGGGGCGCACTCCAAATCAATGGCCAGCCCCTGGCCAACTGCGCCTACGTGACCTGGAGCACCGGCATTGGCATGGGCCTGTGTGTGGACGGCCATGTGCTGCACGGCAAGAATGGCAACGCCGGCCATGCCGGGCATCTTTTTGTGAGTGACAACGGTGACGCCCTGTGTGGCTGCGGCAATGTCGGCGACGTCGAAGGTCTGGTGGCGGGCAATGCCATTGCGCGCCGCTTCGGTCACCTCGGCTACACCGACGCCGCTACGCTTTTTGTAGCTTCTAGTGCAGGAAATACGGGGGCTGCAGTCATTATTGATGAGTTATGCCGGGTGATGGGGCGGACCCTGTACAACCTGATCGTCACGCTGGATTTGCAGCGTATCAGCATCGGTGGCAGCGTGTTCTGGCATCACCGCGAACTGCTGTTGCCCAAGTTGCAGTCGCACATCCACGGCAAACTGGCGGCCTTGACCGCCGGCTGCGAGCTGGTGCCGGCTGGTTTGGGTGAGCGCGTGGGCGATTTCGGTGCCCTGGCGCTGGTGGCCTGAGGAACCTTTGCCTTGGTCATGGCGAGCCCGATCCGCAATCCATGGCTCCCGGATCAGGTCAAGGATGGCTGTTACCGCAGTCTGCCACGAAGGCTTCAAAGTCTGGCGCTGACATCGGCCGGGCGAACAGGTAACCCTGCGCGTAATCGCAACCGGCAGCGGCCAGCAGGTCGCGCTGTTGCTCGGTTTCAACCCCCTCGGCAACCACCTTCATGCCTAGGGCATGGGCCATCACGATGATGGCCTTGCACAAGGCCAGATCGGTGCAAGCTGGCACCAGGTGGCGCACGAAGGACTGGTCGATCTTGATGAAGTCGATGTCAAATTTCTGCAGGTAGGACAGGGACGAATAGCCGGTGCCGAAGTCGTCCAGCGACACCTGAATCCCCGCATCGCGCAGTTCCAGCAGCTGGTCTGTCACGCTGGCACTGGAGTCCAGCAGCAGGCCTTCGGTGATTTCCACCGCAATGCTATCTCCCGGCAAACCCATCGCTTGCAGCTGTCGGCCCCACCTTTTGTGGTCACGGCCAACATGCTGAAACTGCACCGGCGACTTGTTGACGCTGATCTGGAATTGGGCGCTGAGCGAGGCACGCCACTGCTGGACCTGATGGGCCGCCTGCTGGAACACCCACTCACCGATATCGACGATGAGGCCACTGGCTTCCGCGATCGGGATGAAAGTGGCCGGGCTGATCAGTCCACGCATGGGGTGATGCCAGCGCAGCAAGGCTTCCGCCTTGTGCACGGCGCCGGTGGCCATTTCAATAATGGGCTGGTAAACCACCCTGAACTGTTGGCCTGCCAGCCCGCTGCGCAGGTCACTGGCCAGGCGCACCCGGGTTTGCGCAGCTTCCTGCAAGGCTGGCGTGAAAAAGCTGAAGCGGTTGCGCCCCGCCCCTTTGGCCACGTAAAGCGCCTGGTCCGCGTTCTTGAACAGGTCTTCAATTTCAGTGCCATCCAGCGGGTACATCGTGATGCCCATGCTGGCAGAGACAAAGACCTGCTCGCTGCCCAGCTGGAACACGGACGCCATCGCATGCAGTAGTGTTTGCAGGATGCGCTCCAGGCTGCTGGTATCCAGCAGCTCGGTCAGGATGATGGTGAACTCGTCGCCGCCCATGCGGGCCACGGTATCGCACTCGCGCACACAGCCCCGGAGGCGGCGGGCGGCTTCGATCAGCAGCAGGTCGCCGCTGTTGTGGCCGAGCGTGTCGTTGACTTCCTTGAAATGGTCGAGGTCAATGAACAGGAGGGCGAGTTGCTGGCCGTCGCGTTTACTTTTCTTGATATCCTGCGCCAGTCGCTCGCGCAGCATGCTGCGGTTGGGCAGGCCGGTGAGGGCGTCGAAATGGGCTTGTTGCCAGATCAGTGCTTCGGATTTTTTCCGGTCGGTGATGTCGGTGTGGGTTCCCGTCATCCGCAGGGGCTTGCCTTGGGCGTCACGGCTGATGACCATGCCCCGGGCCAACACCCATTTCCAGCTGCCGTCCCGGCAGCGCACACGGCGTTCATTGATGTAGGTCGGTGTCAGGCCGTCAAAATGGGCCTGACGGTCCCGCTGCATCTGCGCCAGGTCATCGGGGTGGGTGCGAGCGTCGAGTTCGTCAGTGTGGTCGCGTAGTTCGTCCTCGCCAAAGCCATACATTTTCTTCAGGCCTTTCGAGAAAAAATTCTCGCCAGTCGGGATATGCCAGTCCCACACCCCGTCGCCCGTGCTTTCCAGTGCCAGCTTCCAGCGCTCCTCGTTTTCCCGCAGTTCTGCTTCGGCCTGCTTGCGTTCGGTAATGTCCTGCAACATCAAGGTGCGCTTCACCGGCCGACCCTGCTCCCACGTCGTGGTGCCCAGGGAGTGGACCCAGATGTGTCGTCCCTTGGCCGTGATCATTTCCAGTTCCAGATCATGCGTCTTCGGTTGATTGACGACGTCCAGGTAGTCCGCCTTGATCAGCGCCCGGGCTTCTGGTGTGAAAAACCGTTTTGATGTGTCCGGGGTGGGTGTGTATTCCTGCGCCGAGGTTTCAAGCAGGCGGTACACCCCGTCGGTCCAGAACACCCGGTCGTTGGCAATATCGGCTTCCCAGCCACCCACCCGGGCAATGGTTTGGGTGGCATCGAGCAATTGGTTCAGTCGTTTGCGGGCCGTCTCGGCCTGCACATAGTCAGACACATCAGCAAAGGTACGCACCATGCCGCCGGACGGCAGGGTCTGCGTCTTGACCTCCAGGGTGCGGCCGGCCTGGGTTGTACGCAAAAAGTGGCTGGGGACGTCGCCTTGGCTGCCGGACGCCACATAGCGGCGCGCATGGCTATCGACCAGGTTTGCGTCGGGGCCGAAGTCGCCTCTTTCAAGCTGATAAAGGGTCAGCTCCTGCAGGGTGGGACGGGTCGCCAGCAGACTCGCTGGCAGATCAAGCAACTCACACACCCTGGGGTTGAAGGTGCTGACCCGTTGGTCGGCATCGATCATGAAAATGCCCTGGCTGATGCTGGCCAGTGTGGTTTCCAGCAGCCGGGTTTTATCAATCAGTTGCAGGTTCAACTCTCGCAACTCGGTTTCGGTTTGCTTGCGCTCGGTGATGTCGGTGTGGGTGCCGATCATGCGCAATGGCTTGCCCTGATCGTCGCGGCTGACGACCATGCCACGCGACAGAATCCACTTCCAGGAACCGTCCTTGCAGCGCATGCGCAAGTCCACGGCATAGCCTGGGGCACGGCCTTCCAGGTAGGCGGTGACGGCGGTCTGCACATCGGCGACGTCGTCCGGATGGAGCCGGTCAATGAACTCGTGGTGACCCTTGCTGACCTCATCGACGGCAAACCCGAGCATCTCTTTCCAGCGCCTGGAGTGCGTCTGTTCACCGGTGGCCAGATTCCAGTCCCAGACGCCTTCGCCTGAGCTTTCCAAGGCCAGTTTCCAGGGGTTCTCGCCATCGTCCCGGTCCTGCTCAGGCAGGTACAGCGTCGACGGATGAACCGACGACGGAGCTTGGGGCGCTCGACGGTCAGAAGGTGGTGTCAGGACTTCGTTCACGCTGTTACAGAAATAATTGAAATGATGGGGAACGGGTCAAACGGCGCTCTCTCAGTGCAGTATCCCATGACTCGGACCGTAAACAGAGGTGACTGGACTACTGACTTTCCCTGACTGCCTCGACCCGGGCCAGGTGAATCAATTCACCTATATTCTTGCCGGTAGAGCCCGTAGCCATTGCGCATTCAGCTATTAAATGTGTAGCAACCCCCTGCGCGGCGGACAACGCTGCCGACAGGCGTGGGCCAGGTGGGTAGGGCGACTCGGCCTGTCCCAGTCGTCCACGGGCATCGCATTCGCAGGCCAGCAGCACCTCACCGAAGCGCTGCGGCTTGCGAAAGGCGTCGCAGCGTTCCAGCAGGCGCACCAGCGCGGCCGCGTTCAGCTCGCCACTGCGGTGAATGTTGCCATGCTCGCGCGCCACGACGTCGGCCAGTTCGCGGCATTCGGTGGGTAGGCGCAAGCGCTCGCACATGCCCTTGAGCAGCCGGGCGCTGCGTTCTTCGTGGCCCAGGTGGCGCGGCAGCAGGTCGGCGGGCGTGGTGCCTTTGCCCAGGTCGTGGGTCAGGCAGGCCAAGCGCACGGGGAGGTTAGCTTGCAGGCGGGCACTCATGTCCAGCACCAGCATCAGGTGGATGCCGGTGTCGATTTCGGGATGGCAGTCGGCGCGTTGCGGCACCCCCCACAGTTGGTTGACCTCGGGCAACAGGCGCGCCAGCGCACCACAGTCACGCAGCACCTCGAACATGCGTGAGGGGGTTTTTTCCATCAGGCCTTTGGCCAGCTCCTGCCAGACCCGCTCGGCTACCAGATGATCCGCTTCGCCGGACTGCACCATGTCCCTCATGAGTTGCAGGGTTTCCGGTGCCACCGTGAAGTCACAGAAGCGCGCTGCCAGCCGGGCCACGCGCAGGATGCGCACCGGGTCTTCGCGAAAGGCCGTGGTGACGTGCCGAAATACTTTGTCGGCCAGATCCCGGCGCCCGCCGTAGGGGTCAATAAACTCTGCTGCTTTAAGGTCAAATAGCCCTTCAGCCCCCATCGAATCTGCGTGAACAGCTATGGAATTAATAGTAAGGTCGCGGCGCGCCAGGTCTTCTTCCAGCGTCACGTCGGGCGCGGCGTGGACGCAGAAGCCGTGGTAGCCGGGCGCGGTCTTGCGCTCGGTGCGCGCCAGTGCGTATTCTTCTTTGGTTTTTGGGTGCAAGAACACCGGAAAGTCCTTGCCCACCGGTAAAAAGCCCTGCGCGATCAGGGCGTCCGGCGTGGCGCCCACCACCACCCAGTCCCGGTCTTTGATCGGCAACCCCAGCAGCGCATCACGCACTGCACCTCCCACCAGGTAGGTCTGCATGTCAGCGCTTCAGGCGGTAAGGCTCTTCAAAATCGAGGAAATCTTTTTCCGCCAGTGCCTCATCGATCCAGGCTTTGACACCGGGCAGGGCGCAGACCCGTTCCATGTAGGCGGAGATTTCTGCCGGTACGGGCAGGGCGTAGGTTTTCAGGCGCATCACGACTGGCGCAAAGTAGGCATCGGCCACGCTGAAGTCGCCAAACAGCAGCGGGCCACCGTGGGCGGCGAGCAAGTCGCTCCACATATTGATGAGGCGTGTCACATCCGCGCGCACGCCGGACTTGTCGCGCCACGCCAACCGGCCCACGTCAGGCAGCGAGGCTTCGATGTTCATCGGGCAGTTCGAGCGCAAGGCCGTAAAGCCGGTATGCATCTCGGCACAGACGCTGCGCCCGCGCGCCCGGGCGGCCGGGTCGCGCGGCCAGAGTTGCTGTTCAGGGAGTTTCTCGGCCAGGTACTCGGCAATAGCCAGCGTGTCCCACACGGTCAATCCGCCCGCTACGTCCGAATCCACCAATACCGGCACTTTGCCCACAGGGTTGACGGCGCCCACGGTTTGTTTGAACTGCGAGCCCGCAGCAAACGAGTCAAAGCGCACCATGACTTCTTCAAACGGGATGCCCGCCTGTTTGAGCAGCACCCACGGGCGCATCGACCAGGACGAATAGTTTTTGTTGCCGATAACGAGCTTGAACATGGGGTCTCCAAAACGCCGATGCTAGCGCACCGGGTAAGTGCCGTTACGGAAGTTCCCTATTCACTTCCAAAGCATTCGCATCCCGGGGTCCCACCATTCCCAGGCGGCTTTTGAGCGACTGCGGTTGCCCGGTGATCAGGGCGGCATAGTTGGTGGTGTTAGACAGCACTTTTTTCACGTAATCACGTGTTTCTGCAAACGGCACGTTTTCGGCCCAAATGGCCGCTTCCAGCACTGGCCCGCCAGTTTGGCCGCGCCAGCTGCGGGGCCGGCCGGGGCCGGCGTTGTAGGCGGCGGCGGCCATCGGCATGGAGCCCGCGAAGTCGTCCAGCACCAGCTTGAGGTAGCCCGCACCAATAGCAATATTGGTATCCCGGTCGGCGAGCTGATGCGGCTTGAAGTCGGTCATGCCGATTTTTTTTGCGGTCCAGCGGGCGGTCGGCGGCATGACCTGCATCAGACCGGAGGCGCCCACGCCAGAGCGGGCGTCCATGACGAAACGGCTTTCCTGACGGATCAGTCCATACACATAGGCTGGGTCCAAGCCGATTTGGGTGGCGCGCTGCACCACCGCGTCCTTGAATGGCATGGGAAAGCGCTGCTCGAAGTCGATGACGCCTTTGGTCCGTTCGCTGGTGTTGATGCAGCGGTCCCATACCTCGCGCTGGCAGGCCAGATCGGCCGCAGCCAGCAGCTCGCGATCACTCATGCCACCGCGTTGGTGCAGGTTGGTGCTGTAGTTCCATTCGCGCACGCCTTCACTGCGCAAACCGATTTGAATGGCGTACAGGCTGCGGTTGAGGCCGACATTGCGGCGCGCGGTGTCCTTCTCGTCGGGGGTGAGGGCCGCCGGCCGGGCCGGCACGGCGATGCGCTGGCCCAGTTCTTCCAGTGCCAGTTGCTCGTAAAAACCGCTGACGCCGGCAATGCTTGTCAGCAGGCGGGTGGCTTCGGCGCGATCCGCCTCTCCCTTGGCCAGGGTGAGCAGCGCGCGGGCCCGCCAATAGACCCAGGTGGCGTCTTTGCGTTGGCCCTCGCTCATGGCGGCGATGGCGCTTGACACTTGTTCCCAGTTGCCGGCCCGCAGCGCGGCGCGCACCTTCCAGGCCAGCTGGTCGTCCTGCATGAACTGGTCCTGCCCATGCTGGAAATACGCAATGGCACCATCCGACAGGCGCATGGCGGCGCGCTTGCCGATGACGCCCCACACCCAACTGCGTTCTTCCTGCGTGAGCTGGGTCTTCCAGCGCAGTTTGTCGATCTCGATGGCTGCCGCGTCGGGGTCACTGACGGCCAGGCGGATCATGGCCAGCGTGACCAACTCTTTGGTGCGGGGCCGCAGGGCCAGCAGCTTGCCGTCCAGGTAGTGATCGGGCTTGGCGTAGATGGCGCTGACCGTATTGGCCCATTCGGCGTTGAGCAAGCCAACCGCCTGGGTGGCAATGCGCAGGCGGTCATTTTCCATGCCCAGGCGTGCCCGCAGCCAAGCGGTATGGGGCGGGAGCTTGCCCGCCTTGATTTGCTGCTCGGCTGCCGCAGCACAGCCGTCATCAGCCTCGCGCTGCGCCAGCCATAACGTTTCGACCTGGCGTGCTACATCGAGTTCGCGCGAATTGAATTCTGTCAGCAGGGCGTAACAGCGCACGGAACGGTCGTCGTTCATGCGGAAATTGGGGTATTCGGCCATGAACGTGCCCCATTCCCGGTTCTGGCCGAGCAGCAGCAGCCAGTCGTTGCGCAGGCGATCTTCCTGGTAGGTGCCAGCAAAACGGGTCAGAAATTCCTGAATTTCACTCGGGGCCGCCGTTTCAAGCCGGGCGCGCAGCTCCCAGTAGGCGCCCCACGGTTCCAGCGCATGGCCCCGCACTTGGGGCAGCAGGGCGGTCAGGCGCCTGGCGTCCGCTTTTTTGAAGGCCTGGCTCATTTCCAGAATCGCCTCGTCCGCTTGGGCTATCACGATCCCCCTGGACTGGGCGTACGCAGGCACAGTGGCGGACAGCGTGAGGCACCCCAAGAGCGCAATCGATGTCAAAATGGTGTGAAACTGCATGTGGAGATTATGGATAACTCTGATGAAAAAAGGGTGCTTGAAAAAAAAGCGCTTCGCAAACTTCTGATTGAGCAACGTCTGAACCTCCCGGATCGACTACAGCGCGCCGCCCTGTTACAACGCGTGATGCGCATTTGGCTGGTCGGCCGTCCTGATACCGTGATTGGCGCCTATTGGCCGATCAAGGGTGAGTTCGACCCCCTGCCAGCCTTGCACCGCTGGAAGGAAGACGGCGAACTGATCGATCAGCCTCAACCTCGTCGAATTGGATTGCCGGTGGTGGATAAAGTTCAAAAGACCATGACTTTTCATGCCTGGTATCCCGGCTGTCCCATGGAAGAAGACGCCTACGGCATCCCCAAACCCAAGGATACCGAGGTCATCGTGCCCACCTTGCTGTTTGTGGCGTGTGTGGGTTACGCGCCCGGCGGCTATCGGCTGGGCTACGGGGGAGGCTTTTATGACCGCATGTTGACCGAAATGGAGCCCCGGCCATTCACCGTCGGGCTGGGGTTTGCGCCGGGTTTTCTGCCTGATTTTGAGCCCGAACCGCACGATATGCCGCTCGATGCGATCCTGAACGACTACGGTGTCGTGTGGCCGGTGTAGACCGGTTTTCTTTTCAGATTGGCTCGCCAATGGCCTTGCGGGTGAGCGCGGCCTGCGCAGTCAGCCAGCCGCAGAAGGCCCGGATCTCGGGCCGTACTGCACTGCGCGGGCCGACGATGAGCCAGTAAGCCATCGGCGAATCCAGGCGCATAGTCGGCAAAATTTCGACAAGATCACCTGATGCCAGGCTGTCAGCCACCAGCGGCATGCGCGTGAGCGCCACGCCTTGCCCCGTCAGGGCGGCCTGCGCGATCTGGTGGGCGTAGTTGAAGTAGAGCCAGCGTTTCGGTTCAAGTTTCTCGAAATGGTGCGCATCCAACCAACGCCGCCAGGTGAGCCACTCCAGATTTTGTGTGCGGTGCGCGTCGCTGGCCTCTATCAAGGTGAAATGCGCCAGGTCTTCACCGCGTTCCAAAGCGTGTCCGCTTTTGAGTAGCCAAGGGCTGGCCACGGCGGTCAGCTGCTCGCCGAACAGGCGCACGGCATCAGAAGGCACGTTGGACGGCTTGGTGTAGCGCAGCGCCAGGTCAATGTCGGTGGTGTCCAGATCGACCGCTACATCCGTCGCATCAATGCGGATATCGATGTCAGGATGTTCGCTCTGGAAGGCCTCCAGCCGCGGGATCAGCCACATGGATGCAAAAGAAGCCCAGGTGCTGATCGCCACGCTTTTGCGTCCGGCGCTACGCCGGATTTGCCGCACTGCGCTGTCCATGCGCTCCAGCGACGGCAACACGGCCCGCAGCAACTGGGCCCCGGCGGCAGTGAGCTCGACGGCACGCGTGTGGCGCAAAAACAGGTTGACGCCTACTTCTTGTTCCAGGGCCTGAATCTGCCGGCTCACGGCGCTTTGGGTCAGTGACAAGTCATCAGACGCGGCCCGAAAGTTGAGGTGACGTGCCACGGCCTCAAAGGCGCGCAACTGGCCGACCGAAATGGGCCGGGTCCGCAGATGGTTTTCAGCGTGTTGCATAAGGTGTGGTGACCGGGGTGGGTCAAGCAATTGATGCGTAAACAGAATGAATAGCTTATCCGGAATTCATTGGACGAACAAGCGGTCGTCCCCGATCATTCACTACCCAATCCCACCTAAGGAGTCTGTCATGCTCACAAAAAATATTCTGGAATTGCAACAATCCTACGGCGGCCCCGCTGTGGCGGAATGCTGGAAGCTGATGCCGGGGCGGGCCATCAGTCTGCAGCCGCGCGAGGCGGGCGTACTGCGGATTGCTCAGGGGCAGGTGTGGGCCACGTTCGACGGCCCGCACCCCGGGCACGGCAACGAGTCGGGCGACCACTTTTTGCAGGCTGGGCAGGCGCTTGCTGTTCGCGCCGGGCAGCGCCTGGTTTTTGAACCTTGGGGGAAGGCGGGTGCGGCACCTGTTTACTTTGAGTGGACCCGGCTTCCCACGGCAGATACCGTGCGAGCTTTCCGCTGGCATGCGGCGGTGGTCCAGCCGCTGCACGATGGGGGACGGGCTTTGCTGATGACTGGCTGTGCCCTGCTGCGCTCGATCAGTGCGCGCATTGCTGCCCGGGCGTGAAGTTCGGGTAGTGGATCGAACGGTCCAGCTTCCAGCAGCCCGCCGATAATGTGGAACAGTTGAAAAGTCGGCTGAATGGACGAATGGAAACAGACATGAAAGAGATTTCAGAAAACGCCAAAACGGTCAGCGCCGTGGACGTGGTCATCATGGCCGCCGGCAAAGGCACGCGCATGAAAAGCAAACTGCCCAAAGTGCTGCATCTTCTGGCGGGGCGTGCCTTGTTGCAGCATGTGGTGGACACGGCGGCTGAACTTCGCGCACGGCAGGTGGTGGTCATCACGGGTCATGGTGCTATGGAAGTTGAAGCAGCTCTCGCACATTCAACGGGGACTGCAGCCTGTTTTGATATAAATTTTGTGCGCCAGGAGCCACAGCTGGGTACCGGCCACGCAATGCAGCAGGCCGTGCCGGTATTAAAGGATGACGGCATCGTCGTCGTGCTCTCGGGTGACGTGCCTTTGATTCGAGCCGACACCTTGCAGCAGCTGATTGCGGCCTGTGCCGGCAAGCAGCTTGCGCTGTTGACGATTGATTTTGCCGACCCGACCGGCTACGGCCGCATCGTCCGCCAGGGTGAAGTGGTGCAGGCCATCGTCGAGCAGAAGGACGCCAATGCCGCCCAGCGCGCGATTGCCGAGATCTACAGCGGCATCATGGCGGTGCCGGCCAAGCACCTCAAAACGTGGCTGGCGCGACTGGACAACCAGAACGCCCAGGGCGAGTTTTACCTGACCGACATTGTGAAGTTTGCGGTGGCCGATGGGGTGCCGGTGGTGGCGCACAAAATCACGGACGCCGTGCAGGTGGCCGGCGTCAACAGCCCGGTGCAACTCGCCGAACTGGAGCGGGCTTTTCAGGCGCGGACGGCTTTGCAGCTGATGGAGCAGGGCGTCCGTCTGGCGGACCCGGCGCGGCTGGATGTGCGCGGCCAACTGCAGTGTGCGCAAGACGTGTCGATTGACGTCAACTGTATCTTCGAGGGCCAGGTGACCTTGGGCGAAGGCGTGAAGATTGGCGCCAACTGCGTGATTGCCAATGCCACTATTGCCGCCGGTGCGGTGATTCATCCGTTCACCCATATTGAAGGCGGCAAGCCGGGCAGCAAAGACTTTATTGAGGTCGGTGCAGGCGCGCTGATCGGCCCGTTTGCCCGCTTGCGACCGGGGGCCCGGCTCGGCGCCGAGGTTCATATCGGCAACTTCGTCGAGGTCAAGAATTCAACCCTGGCCAAAGGGGCCAAGGCCAATCATCTGGCTTATCTGGGCGACGCCACTGTGGGCGAGCGCGTGAACTATGGTGCCGGCAGCATCACTGCCAATTACGACGGCGCTTTCAAGCACCGCACCGTCATTGAAGCCGACGTGCACATTGGCAGCAACTGCGTGCTGGTGGCCCCGGTCACCATTGGCGCGGGCGGTACCGTGGGCGGTGGCTCCACCATCACCAAAGACACGCCTTCCGGTGCCTTGAGTGTGGCGCGCGGCAAGCAGGTGAGCATTGCCGACTGGAAGCGACCCGCAAAATGACAAGTACGCCGCCGGCCTTGCATTTGGAGAACGAGCGGCTTCAGCGCGAGTTGGGTCAAGCCCGGGCCGAGCTGGAAGACTTCACTTACTCCGTGTCGCACGACCTGCGGGCGTCGCTGCGGCACGTGAACGCCTATGTGCAGATCATCAGGGAAGACCTGGGCGATCAGACTCCTGCTGCCATTGCATCGCACCTGGACACGGTGAGTCAGGCGGCGCGGCAGATGGGGCGACAGATCGACGGTCTGCTGGAGTTGTCGCGCCTGACGCAGATGGAACTGCAGTTGTCCACGGTGGATGCCGGGCCGCTGGTGCGCGATGTCTGCACCGCCTTGGCTCCGGCGCTCAGCGGGCGAGCCGTGGACTGGCAGGTGGCGCCCGATTTTCCGGCCCTGCGCTGTGATGCGACGCTGCTGCGGCAAGTGTTGACGCACCTGCTGTCCAACGCGGTGAAGTTCACCGGCACCCGAGCGGAGGCCGAGATCAAGGTCACATGGCAGGCGACTGATAACGGCTGGTGCGCCCTGACGGTGACAGACAACGGAGTCGGGTTCAATCCGCAATACAGAGAGAAGTTATTTCATGCTTTTCAGCGCCTGCACGGTGCACGCGAGTTTGAAGGCCTCGGCATGGGGCTGGCGCTGACCCGGAAAATCGTGGAACGTCATGGCGGCGCCGTGTGGGCCAACGGGGTGCCGGATGCGGGCTGCAGCATCAGTTTCACGCTGCCGCTGGCGAATCCGTAGCCCCCACGCTTGTCACTGCGTGTACTGTGCTGCCCCCCGAGGGGGCTTGCCTTGCTTGGTGCGGCCCGGCGCGGCGGCAGTGTCCCGGGCGCGCGTCACGGCGGGTACTGTGCTGTCCCCTCACATCAAAGCGGCAGCGGCACCCGTGCCCCAAATTTGCTGCGCTTGACGCTGAAGAAGGTTTTGACGTTGCGCACATTGGCATCGCTGGTAAACAGCCGTTGTGCCAGCGCCAAGTAGTCCGGCATGTGCGCCGCATGTACGACCAGACAAAAATCCGGTCCGGGTGAGACGCGGTAACACTGCTGCACTGCTTCGTCCGCAGCCACACGCTTCTCGAACGCCTCCAGGGCGTCATTGTCCTGACGGTCCAGCGTGATCTCCACAATCGCACACAGACCGTGACCGGCCACAACGCCAAGTTTGTCCACGCTGAGCACCGCGATCTCGCGTTCGATCAGGCCCGCCTCGCGCAGCCGTTTGACGCGGCGCAAACAGGTGGGGGGCGAAATGTGAATTCGGGCGGCCAGCGCCTGATTGCTGATCGACGAGTCGTTTTGCAGCTGGTCCAGCAGTTGAAGGTCGATGGCGTCTGGCGTCATTTGTTCCATTTATTTATGAATACTGGAATAAATCAAGTATTTTAAATAGAGCTTCTTGCAAAAACCTACAAGTGCGCAGGACTCAAGTCGCCACGGGGCGACGCTTGAGCCATTGGCGCCACCTGGGCCACAACAGGTTCAGGGCCAGGCCGCCGATCACCAGCGCTGCGGCGCCGAGCTTCCAGCCGGGCAATCCTTCGCCCAGCCATAGGGCTGCACTGCCCATGCCAAACAACGGTACCAAGAGCGCCATCGGGGTGATGGTGGCAGCAGGGTAACGTGCCAGCAGCCAGCCCCAGGCGGCATAGCCAAACAGCGAGTTGCCCCAGGCCTGCCACGCTACGGCCAGCCAGGTGAACGTGTCCGCATCGCGCACGCCCGCCGCCACCGCGTCCCAGCCTTCGGTCAGTACGGACAATGCGGCCAGCGGCGGTACAGCGAACAAGCTCGACCACACCACATAGGCCACCATGTTGACTCGCCCCGCCTCGCGCGCCACGATGTTGCCCCCCGCCCAAGACAGCGCGGCCAACAAAATCAGGCCCAGGCCCAGCAGGGTGGTGCTGCCATCGGTATGCAGCACGATGATGCCGATACCGGCGCTTGCCAAGACCAGTGCCAGCCACTGCACGCCTTGCAGCCGTTCGCCCGACAGCCGCATGGACAGCCCGATGGTGAAGAACACCTGAATCTGGATCACCAACGAGGCCAGGCCGGGCGAGATGTGACCGTTCAAGGCGACGAACAGCAAGCCGAACTGGCCCACGCCGATCAGCAGGCCGTAAGCGGCCAGGTTGCGCCAGGGCACCGCGGGACGCGGGAAAAAGAACACGGCGGGCAGTACCGCCACGGTGAAGCGCAAGGTGGCAAACAGCAGAGGCGGCATGTGGCCCAAGGCCAGTTTGATGACCACGAAGTTGGTGCCCCATACGGCCACCACGGCCAGTGCCAGCAGGAAGTGCCGCAGGGAGAGTGTGCTTTTCATGGATCGATGGTTAGACATCAGACGTTGCCGCGGCGCGCCGGCGGCGCTCCAGATACGCCTGCAGTTCGCCGACCACACCTTTGCGGAAGGCCAGCACGCACAACACAAAAATCGCGCCGATGATCACGGTCACCCAGGAGCCGACCTTGTCGGCCAGCAGGTTTTGCAGCGAGATCACAAGCCCTGAGCCAAACACCGGGCCGAAGAAGGTGCCGACGCCGCCCAGCAGCGTCATCAAAATCACTTCGCCCGACATCGTCCAGTGCACGTCGGACAGCGTTGCAAAACCCATGACCAGTGTTTTGAGCGAGCCCGCCAGTCCGGCCAGCGCTGCCGACAGCACAAAAGCCAGCAGCTTGTAGCGGTCCACCTGGTAGCCGAGAGAAATCGCGCGCGGTTCGTTTTCGCGGATCATCTTGAGGACCTGGCCGAATGGCGAATGCACGATGCGGGAAATAGCCAGAAAACACGCCACAAACACCGCCAGTACCAAGTAATACATGGCGGTGTCCGACGCCAGCGACAGCAGTCCGAACAGCGCACCGCGCGGCACGCCTTGCAGGCCGTCTTCACCGCCGGTAAAAGGCGCCTGCAGGCAGACAAAAAACACCATCTGCGCGATCGCCAACGTGATCATCGCGAAATAAATGCCCTGGCGCCGGATCGCCACCAGGCCGACTACCAGACCGATCAGGCCGGCCCCCACTGCCCCTGCCAACAGGCCCAGCTCCGGCGTGAAGTGCTGCGACTTGATAAAGTAGCCGGTGATGTAAGCGGCCGAGCCGAAAAACGCCGCATGGCCGAAAGACAGCAGGCCGGTAAAACCCAGCAGCAGGTTGAAGGCACAGGCAAAAATGGCGAAGCACAGCAGCTTCATCACAAACACCGGGTAGAGCCCGAGCATCGGCGCCAGCAGTGCCAGTATCAGCAGCAAAAGGTAGGTAACGCTAATTAGTTTGTTGGCTTTGTTCACGGCTTAAACCTCCTTGCCAAACAGTCCGGCCGGGCGGACCATCAGCACAATGACCATGATGACAAACACCACAATGCTGGACGCTTCCGGGTAGAACACCCGTGTCAGCCCCTCCACCACGCCGAGGCCGAGACCGGTCAGGATGGAGCCCAGAATCGAGCCCATGCCGCCGATCACCACCACCGCAAATACCACGATGATGAGGTTGGAGCCCATCAACGGATTGACCTGGATAATGGGCGCGGCCAGTACGCCAGCCAGCCCGGCCAGGGCGGCACCGGCGCCGTAGGTCAGCGTCACCATGAGCGGGACGTTGATGCCAAAGGCCTGCACCAGCGCGGCGTTTTCGGTGCCGGCACGCAGGTACGCGCCGAGCCGGGTGCGTTCAATCAGGTACCAGGTGCCCATGCACACCACCAGCGACACCAGCACCACCCAGGCGCGGTAGTTCGGCAGCACCATGAAGCCCAGATTGGTGGCGCCGGACAGCAGTTCGGGCACATCGTAGTTCTGTCCCGACACACCATACAGCTCGCGGAAAATGCCCTCGGCGATCAGCGCCAGGCCAAAGGTCAGCAGCAGCCCGTACAGCGGGTCGAGCTTGTACAGACGCTTCAGAAAAAGCCGCTCAATCAGTGCGCCCAGCAGACCCACGGTCAGCGGTGCCAGCACCAGCGCAAACCAGTAATTGATGCCGAACTGGTCGAGCATGATCCAGGCGGCAAACGCACCCAGCATATACAGTGCGCCGTGCGAAAAATTCACAATGCCCAGCAGGCCAAAGATGACAGCCAGCCCGAGGCTGAGCAGGGCGTAAAACGCGCCATTGACCAGGCCCAGCAGCAGCTGGCCCAGAAAAGCTTGAAGGGGAATACCGAAAATTTCCATGGAGGCCCGTCAGTTCACGCCTTGAGAATACAAAAAACGGCCGACCGCATAGGCGACCAGCCGTCCCGGGAGTCAGCTTACTTTTTGAGCAGCGAGCACTTGGACTCGGCCACCGTGGTGAACGCCTGTTCGCCGGGGACCCTTGCGACCGTCTTGTAGTAGTCCCATGGCGTGGTCGATTCCTTGGCCGACTTGACCTGGTACAGGTACATGTCGTGAATCATGCGGCCATCAGCGCGGATCTGACCCTTGTTGTAAAAGTCGTCAATCTTCATGCTTTTCAGGGTGGACATTACCTTGTCAGCGTCCGTCGTGCCAGCGGTTTGTACAGCCTTCAGATAATTGCTTGCGGCCGAGTAATCGGCAGCCTGCAGGCTGGAAGGCATGCGCTTGTATTTGGCGAAGAAGCGCTTGGCAAACGTGCGTGAGGCGTCGTCCTGGTTCCAGTACCAGCTGTCGGCCAGTTGCAGGCCTTCGGTGTTGGTCAGACCCAGGCTGTGCACATCGTTGATGAACACCAGCAGGCCGGCGACCTTCATGGTCTTGGTGATGCCGAATTCCTTGGCCGCCTTCATGGCATTGGTGAAATCGCCGCCGGCATTGGCCAGCGCCAGAATCTGGGCCTTGGAAGATTGGGCCTGCAGCAGGAACGAGGAGAAGTCGGACGCATTGAGCGGGTGGCGCACGGCGCCGGCGACGGTGCCGCCGTTGGCCTTGACCACGTTGGAAGCATCGCTCTCAAGTGAATAGCCGAAAGCATAGTCGGCCGTCAGGAAGTACCAGCTTTTATTGCCGGCCTTGACCAGTGCCGTACCTGCTACTTTGGCCAGCGCCACGGTGTCATAGGCATAGTGCACGGTGTAGGGCGTGCAGTCTTCATTGGTGAGGCGGGCCGAGCCGGCGCCGATGGCGATGAACGGGCGTTTTTTCTCCGCAGTCACTTTGGCCATGGCCAGCGACGTGCCGGAGCTGGTGCCGCCAATCAGCATAGACAGTCCGTCCTTGTCGATCCATTCGCGGGCTTTGGAGCTGGCGATGTCTGCCTTGTTCTGGTGGTCGGCTGTCAGCACTTCAACCGGACGGTTCAGTACCTTTCCGCCGAAATCCTGCACCGCCCATCTGATCATTTCAGCGCCGGCCGGGCCGTCGATGTCGGCATACAGGCTGGACATGTCGGTGATGAAACCGATCTTGACCGGGCCGGTGTTCTGGGCGGAGGCGGCGGTGGCAAATCCAATGGCCAATGCGGCGACGAGAGCGTTGAGTTTCATGGTGTCTCCTGGTTAGTGGGGTGTCGAAACGCGGGGTAAAAAATCCGGCTGATCGGTTGCGGGCTGGGGCTGTATCAAACGCCCAGGTATTCCTGCAGCATGCCCATGTTCTGGCTCAGCTGCGCTTGCGCAAACTGTTTGACGATGGTGCCGTGCTCCATCACGTAAAAACGGTCGGCCAGCGGCGCGGCAAAGCGGAAGTTCTGCTCCACCAGCACGATGGTGTAGCCCTTGGCCTTGAGCGTGAGAATCATCTCGGCCAGCTTTTGCACAATGACCGGTGCCAGTCCTTCCGAGATTTCATCGAGCAGCAGCAGGCGCGCGCCGGTGCGCAAAATGCGCGCCACCGCCAGCATCTGCTGCTCGCCGCCTGACAGACGGGTGCCGGGGCTGGCAGCACGCTCTTTCAGGTTGGGAAACATCTGGTAAATTTCTTCGACACTCATGCCGCCCGGTGCAAGGGTGGGCGGCAGCATCAGGTTTTCTTCCGCCGTCAGGCTGGCAAAAATGCCGCGCTCTTCGGGGCAGTAACCGACACCGAGGTGGGCTATCTTGTGCGGCGCCATTCTGATGGTTTCAATGCCATTGATTTTGATGGCGCCTTTTCGCGCGCCGGTCAGGCCGACGATCGCGCGCATGGTGGTGGTGCGCCCGGCGCCGTTGCGCCCCAGCAGGGTGACGACTTCACCTTCGTTCACGGTCAGGTTCACACCATGCAAGATGTGCGATTCGCCATACCAGGCGTGCAGGTCTTCAATGCGGAGCATTTCAGTCGTCATTCAGTGTGCTCCCTGCAAGGCGGTGTCGACGGTGCCCATGTAGGCTTCGATCACCAGCGGATTGCTGGATACCTCGGCATACGGACCGTCGGCAATGATGGCGCCGCGCTGCAGCACCGTGATGTGGTCGGCAATCGATGACACCACATTCATGTTGTGTTCCACCATCAGGATGGTGCGTCCGGTGGAGACCTTTTTGATCAGCTGCGTCACGCGGTCCACGTCTTCGTGGCCCATGCCCTGCGTGGGTTCGTCCAGCAGCATCAGTTCGGGTTCCAGCGCCAGTGTCGTGGCCAGCTCCAGTGCACGTTTGCGGCCATAGGGCAGGTTGACGGCCAGCTCATTGGCGAAGTCCTGCAGATCAACCTCGGCCAGCAGCTGGTGGGCGCGCTCATGCAGGTGGGTCAGCGTGCTTTCGGCTTTCCAGAAGTGAAAGGAGTTGCCCAGATTGCGCTGCAGCGCGGCTCGCACGTTCTCCCGCACCGTCATGTGCGGAAACACCGCCGAGATCTGGAACGAGCGGACAATGCCGCGCCGCGCTGTTTGCGCGGGTTTTTCGGTCGTGATGTCGGTGCCGTTGAACGCGATGCTGCCGGTGGTCGGGTGCAAAAATTTGGTCAGCAGGTTAAAGAAGGTGGTTTTGCCTGCACCGTTGGGGCCAATCAGCGCATGGATATGGCCGCGCTGAACCTTCAGGTCCACCTGGTTGACGGCCACGAATCCCTTGAATTCCTTGGTCAAGCCACGCGTCTCAAGAATGAACTCCACTGACAAATTGCTCTCCGGCTGCATAGTCTGAATTGACGGGCACACAAGCCCGCAACAAGAAACTGAATGCTAGCGAGTTGCACTGGGCTGCGTTAGCGGGTTAGCACTTAGGTAGTTTTACCGGCTGTGCGGCAAGGTAAATAACTGGGGAGCCAGCCGTGTTCCTGCCGCCTCCCCCATCGGCCGGGGTTGCGCGCAGCCCAGGTCAGCACACGACAGAAGTGTCAACGGAGTGTGATTGTTTTAATGATTATTTATTTCTAATAATTATTTATTTTGAAATAAATAATCTATTCAAAATTAATGTGAAATATAAATCCAAATTCATGCAAATTTAAGTTACATATTTCTTTCGCATGCTTTTACCATTGACGCACTAATTTCTGGAGCAGTCTATGTGTGGCATTGTCGGTGCGGTATCAGTTCGCAACATCGTTCCCATCCTGGTGCAGGGCCTGGCAAGGCTTGAGTACCGCGGTTACGACTCCTGCGGTGTGGCAGTGGTTGCCAATGGTTTGCAGCGGGCCCGCAGTACCTCCCGCGTGGCGGAACTGGCCGAGCAGGTGATTGCCAGCAAGCTGGAAGGCACGACCGGCATTGCCCACACGCGCTGGGCCACACATGGCGCCCCGCTGGTTTGCAATGCGCACCCCCATTTCAGCCATGGCACGGGGGCGGACGCCGCCAGCCGGCCGGGCCGTGTGGCACTGGTGCATAACGGCATCATTGAAAACCACGATGAACTGCGGGCCATGCTCCAGGCCAAGGGCTATGTGTTCCAGAGCCAGACCGACACCGAAGTCATCGCCCACCTGATCGACAGCCTGTACGACGGTGATATTTTTGAGGCAGTCAAGGCGGCGCTCAAGCATTTGCACGGCGCCTATGCCATTGCCGTGTTTTGCAAAGACGAGCCGCATCGCCTGATTGGCGCACGCGCCGGTTCCCCCTTGATTCTGGGCGTCGGCAAAGACGGGCAGGAGCATTTTCTGGCCAGCGACGCCATGGCACTGGCCGGGGTGACCGACCAAATTGTGTACCTGGACGAGGGCGACGTAGTCGATATTCAGCTGGGCAAATACTGGCTGGTGGACAAGAACTACAAGCCGGTGGCGCCCGCGCAGCGTCCGGTCAAAACCGTGGTGGCGCACAGCGGGGCGGCCGAGTTGGGGCCGTATCGCCACTACATGCAAAAAGAGATTTTTGAGCAGCCCCGCGCCATTGCCGATACGCTGGAAGGCGTTGACGGCATCGTGCCTGAGTTGTTTGATGGCATTGTCAGTGCCGCGCGAGTGTTCAAGGAGATTGATTCAGTCTTGATTCTGGCCTGCGGCACCAGTTACTACAGTGGCTGCACCGCCAAATACTGGCTGGAGAGCATTGCCAAGATTCCGACGCAGGTGGAAGTGGCCAGTGAATACCGCTACCGCGATTCGGTCCCCAACCCGCGCACGCTGGTGGTCACCATCACCCAATCCGGCGAGACGGCCGACACGTTGGCGGCATTGCGGCACGCACAAAGCCTGGGCATGACCCACACCCTGACCATTTGCAACGTGGCCAGCAGCGCCATGGTGCGTGAATGCGAATTGGCCTATATCACCCGTGCCGGCATCGAGATTGGCGTCGCCTCCACCAAGGCATTCACCGCGCAACTGGCCGGCCTGTTCCTGCTGACGCTGGCCCTGGCTCAATCCAAGGGCCGCCTCAGCGAGGCCGAGGAAGCACGCCATCTCAAAGCCATGCGCCATTTACCTGCTGCCTTGCAGGCCGTGCTGGCGCTGGAGCCGCAGGTGATTGCCTGGGCGGAGGACTTCGCCAAAAAAGAAAACGCGCTCTTTCTGGGTCGCGGGCTGCACTACCCGATTGCGCTGGAAGGTGCGCTCAAACTCAAGGAAATCAGCTACATCCATGCCGAGGCCTACCCGGCGGGCGAGCTCAAGCACGGCCCGCTGGCGCTGGTGACCAGCGCCATGCCGGTGGTGACCGTGGCACCGAACGATGCGCTGCTGGAGAAGCTCAAGAGCAATATGCACGAGGTGCGTGCCCGCGGCGGCGTGCTCTATGTGCTGGCCGATGCCGATACCCGGATCGAGTCCGGCGAAGGCATTCATGTCATCCGCATGCCCGAGCATTACGGCGAGCTGTCGCCGCTCTTGCATGTGGTGCCCTTGCAGTTGCTGGCGTATCACACCGCCTGCGCCAAAGGCACCGACGTGGACAAGCCCCGCAATCTGGCCAAAAGCGTGACGGTGGAGTAGCGGGCGGGGTGGCATTGTGACTGTTGGTATTATTAAAGTCTGTAAAAGTTCCGAGCTGTTGTCGACGACCGACCTGGGGCCAATCTGTGAAATCGAATAACGCCACGAACAGCGTCGAAACTGACCATGGACAAGCCCATGCGCAATTGCAGGCGCTGCTCGACGTGTTGCCGCAAGGTGTCAGTGTGATTGACCAAGATCTGCGGCTCATGCTGTGGAATCGGCCTTTTTATGAAATCCTGGGGTTTCCGCCAAGCATGGTGTTTAAAGGGGCACGTTTCGAGGATTTCATCCGCTTCAATGCCCGGCGCGGCGAATACGGACCGGGTGACCCAGAGCAGCAAGTGCAAAGCATTGTGGCGCGTGCCGGTCAGTTCTTGCCGCACAAGTTTGAGCGCGATGTAAGCGACGGGCGCAAGCTGCTGGTGGAGGGCTTCCCGTTTCAATGTGTCGGCGCCATCGCCGGTTTTGTTACCACCTACACCGATATCACCGAGCAAAGAAACACCGAAGCGCAGTTGACACGCCAGCGCGATGTGATGCGCACCGTTATCGATAACTTTCCTGGCGGCATCTCCCTGTGTGACGCCGACCTGAAGTTCACCACCTACAACGATCAGTTCCGGGCGTTGCTCGACTTTCCGGTGTCCATGTTTGACAAGGGCTGGGTAGATTTTGCCGAGCTGGCGATTTTCAATGCCAACCGGGGCGAATATGGACCTGGCGATGTCGAAGAACAAGTGCGAGCCGTGGTTGCGCGCGCCCGTAATTTCCAGGCCCACGACATCGAGCGCTTGCGCCCCAACGGGGTCTGGCTTGAAATTCGGGGCACGCCAATCCCCAGCGGCGGCTTTGTCACCAGCTATATAAACATCACCGAGCGTAAGCAAGCCGCCGAGTACGAGGAGTTCTACCGCAAGACGCTCGAATTGCTGGTCAGCGGCAAGCCCCTAACTGAGATTCTTTTGGCCATTGTGCTCGGCATCGAGCAGATGCACCCAGCCATGATGTGCCGCATTTTGTTGCTTGACCGCGCTGGCAAGCGTCTCGGGCAAGGTGTTGCGCCGAGTTTGCCGGAGGCTTTTAACGCGGCCACCGACGGTCTGGAAATTGGCCTGGGTGTCGGCTCATGCGGCACCGCTGCGCTGACGGGCGAGCGCGTCATTGTTGAAGATATTGCCAGCCACCCGGATTGGGAATCGTTGAAAACGCTGGCCGCCCAGTGCCACTTGGGCGCTTGCTGGGCGCAGCCTATCCACTCGTCAAGCGCTGAGATGCTGGGGACTTTTTCAATTTATCACCATCAAGCGCACACACCAACGCCTTCTGACCTGGCCCTGATTGAGCAATCTGCGCGCCTGGCCAGTATTGCCATTGAACGCAGCCAAGTGGCAGAAAAAATACGCGATAGCGAGGCGCACTTTCGGCTGCTGACCGAAGATGTGGCCGATGTGGTGTGGCGGGCGGACCGCCATCTGTGCATCACCTACATCAGTCCGTCGGATCAGCGCTTGCGCGGCTTCACTGCGGACGAAGTCATTGGCAGCCATGTTTTTGGAATGTTTACCGAAGAAGGTATTGCGACGGTCAAAAAGTTATTAAAGGAGAAGCTCCCCCCCACATTGGCTAGTGCACCGGATGGCTTTATCACCTTTGAGGCACAGCATCGCTGTAAAGACGGGCGTTTGATTTGGGGCGAGGTGAAATCCAAGCCGGTGCATGATGCCAGTGGGACCATTACGGGTTACCACGGCATCACCCGGGAAACCACTGAGCGTAGGCAGTTGGAAGACCAGGTGCGTCAACTGGCGTTTTATGACCCCTTGACCAAACTGCCAAACCGCCGCTTGCTCAACGACCGCTTGAGTCAATCCATGGCCACCAGCCAGCGCAAAGAGGACCACTGTGCGCTGATGATCCTTGATCTGGATAACTTCAAGCAGCTCAATGACACGCATGGGCATTTGGTCGGAGATTCGCTGTTGATCGAAGCCGCTGATCGCTTGCGCCGCAGTGTGCGCGAGGTCGACACGGTAGCGCGCTTTGGTGGCGATGAATTTGTGGTGTTGTTAAATAACCTGAGCGCAGATCGCACTGAAGCGACGGCACAAGCTGAAACAGTCGCTGAAAAAATCCGCCTGGGTTTGTCAGAACCCTATCTGCTCAAGTTCAAACAGCCTACCCAGGAGCAAGCAGATGTCACCGTCGAGCATCGTTGTTCGGCCAGTATCGGCGTGGTGGTTTACCTTGGCAAGGAAACCAAACAAGAAATGGTTTTGAAATGGGCCGATGCCGCCATGTTCCAAGCCAAGGACGCAGGGCGCAATGCGATTCAGTTTTATGAAGCAGAAAGTTAGATTTGAACGGAATAACTAATGACACTACAGAAACGATAGCTATTGATTGCTCTTTCGGGTGCCGAATTGTCAAAATCGCTCTCACATGATCACCGATTACGCTGCCTAAATCAATGTCGGGTTTGAAGACGGTAATTTGACCAACCCTATGTCTTTTCCGTGTCTGTACTTGACGGTCGCGGCTGGGCCGAACAATTTCCCAAGCCAATACCGGCTCCAGTTAAAGGTTGTAGGATGCCCGCCCGCAGCCACTGACCGAGCGGGAGTCAACGCAAGCCCGAGGACAGGCGTCGTACACGCCGCAACTGTAGGCGACTTTGACAGTTCAGAAAACGGGGCATTCCAGTTCAGGAAACCGATGGTTGCCCAAAAGCTCAAGCTGGCTTGTCCCCTATTACTCACTGATGTTACGCAGCCGCCCTGAACAACTGAAGCTGGGCATAGGCGGTGCGCGATGCGTTGATGAGTAGCTTGCGACAAAGCGCAAAGGGATTGAGCTTGTTCGTAATGCTCAGGCATTCAAGCTTGAACGTGGCGTAAATGGCCATAAA
>Ga0074195_1000919_pt1 | contig 48081 bp, 51 predicted proteins | sample EPASupsiteHSE623_FD_64525 | JGI IMG/M metagenome (GOLD analysis project Ga0074195, IMG submission 64525) | Bioremediated contaminated groundwater from EPA Superfund site, New Mexico - Sample HSE6-23 | ecosystem: Environmental > Aquatic > Deep subsurface > Groundwater > Contaminated ...
AACGTGGGTGTCGATCCCGATGTGGATCCCGGCATGGAACCGGTCCAGCCGGTCAGCGTGGCCCGCGTCTACGAACTCACCCACTAACGATCACCCCGTGCTCTGCCAGCTTATCGATAAAATGCGCCCGGATACCTACCGCATTTGTGACACGTGTCTTCGACCCTTCAAGATCTGACGAATCAAAGTAGACCTTGATATTCCCGAATTTCCCGGGTGTCCCGATCTCTATCGAGTCCGGGAATTCGGTACGGGTGATGATGATCTTATCGGCCATGACTCCCCCTACGCCGCCGCCAGGTCCTTGCCCGGGATCCATTCCAGCCCGTTCTTGATATCCACAAGAACTTCCCCGGATATCTGGTTGATGCGCTTAACTATCCCGGATCCCTGGAATTGAGGGTGTACTCCAGTGTACCGGACCTTCATGTCCTTGGCGAAGGCCTGTGTTGCCGGATAGGTTGGCTCCTTGTTTTCCGGAGCTGCGGGTGTCAGGATTCCGCTGCTGAAGACCAGCGTTTCGGATTTTTTGGGTGCTGGCGGGGTGGCAAGTACCGGGTCCGGTTTTTTTGCAGGAACCGTTGGGATTTTTTCCGGTCTCTTTTCCGGCCCGTGCGTGGGTTTTGCCATCTTCTGCTTCTTGGCCTCCTGATCCACTTTCTTGAGTTTCAAGGCCTCTTCATACGGTTTGTCGTAATTCTTGCAGAGGTTGACGGCGTTCTGGTACCCTTTCTTGTCTTCTTTTGACGAGAATGGGATCTGATATTTTTCCCGTGCGGTACCCTTCCGCGGGGCTTTGTTGGCTCCTCCCTTTTTTCTTCCGGTCGGGATCTCTCCTCGTTTTTCCGGACGGAGTTCATACCATTCCCGCCGTACCGCCGCCTCTGATCGGGCGGACTCTGGAAACAGCTGCCGGTATTTTGCGAGCGCTTCTTCTACTGTATCCGCATCGAGAATGGGTTGGTTCTCTTCAGGGGTCCATGGTGTATCTGGAGATCTCTTATCAGGATGTATCTCGTAGAATTGCCGGCCAATGGCGTCGTCAGACCGTTTTGAATCCGGGTATTTCTCCCTATAACTTGCAATGGCACTCTGGCGACTCTCTGCTTCAGTAATAACCTTGCGTTCATCGGGGGACCAGCGTTCCGCATCGAAGTTCTTCGCAAGACTGCCTTTCTTTTCCGGTGCGGGTTTCTTCGAGGGGGTTGATGGCTTCTTGATCGTCACGGCTTCTTCGGCAGCCACAAGACTCCGTACCGGAGCCTCTGCTTTTTCCCGTTCGTTTGCCTGATGTGTGGTTTCCCGGCAGGCCGCTGTATCTTCGCAGGGGTTGTCCCGGCAACCTTGTTCCTCCTTGAATCTTCCAAAACACGATGGTTTGTTGTCTTTCAGGTACAGCCACATCCGAGTGATTCCTGAATCTTTCCTTGTCGATTTCGGGAACTTCTCCCGGTATACCCTCACCGACTCTGGAGACGAGGGGCAACAGCGGATTGCTTCGCGTTCCTCATTGGACCATTTGGCCGGAACCTCATGGCGCAGCTTGACTGGACTAAGTTGTTTCCCGGTGATCACGCTGATGAACTGGTCAAATGCACCATTGGCGGTTTCGGCGTCATGGACGCTGATGTCTGATGCCATAACCTGCAGGGCAATATCAGCAGTTTCCCCGTGGATTGTTGTCTGACGGTTGACGACATACTTATCGATAGTCATGAGGATCCTCCTCCATGGCCTGCAGCTGGCCCTTGTCGTCAACGTAGATTATGAACCCGTCGGGGATATCCTTCATACTTTCCGGGAGTTCAATCCCGGTTTGGATATCCTTCTGGCAGGTATCGCACCACACTTCCTTCACGATCATTTTATGGGGCGTTGCAGGGCCCTTCCAGTTCGCTCGGGGGTGTGTCTTGACAACCCCGAGTTTGTTGGTCAAAATCATCCACCCCCTGAAGGGCTCTCTGTATTGAGCCACTCTTTCAGCTGCCGACCGGTCTCTGCAGAGGGCATGAATGATTTCCCGGTGAACAGGGACGTGCGATCCTTGGAGGCCGTGACGATGTGTGAGGCTTCGATATCGAACACCAGGGTGAATTCATAATCCATGCCTTCGCGCTGTACCGGCGCCATTCCGATCTTTCGCGGAAACGATCGGCCGCGATCGTCAGTATCGATCACATACTCGGTCTTGCTCCGCATCGTTGCGATGACGTGACAGGGGCTCTGCAGCATGGCCTCAACCAGGCCGCGGTGTAGTGGGGTCACGTCTTTCCATGCGGTGAAACTGTTGCCGGACTTACTGGCCTTGACGATGTTGTCCTTAAGATCAAGAAGACCCCCCTCCCCCGCCCAGGCATGGGAGAGTGAGTCGATAATGATCACATTAAAGCCGACCCGTTCCGCTTCATGGATGGCATCGGTGTATTTCTGGGCAGTAAATGGAGCCTGCAGATGGCAGACATCATACTCGCCAAGGTGAGCGTAAAGCTCAGACGATTTGTTTTCTGTGTCGATGACCGCAATCGGGCCTCCTATACCGAAAGCGATCTGCAGAGCGTCCCATGTCTTACCGGATCCTGCGGTTCCACATAGACCGACACGGAGCTTTGCGGCGGACCGTCTCGCTTTATGGAACGAGGGGGCCGCACCGGGTGCTGTAGGTCTTGCTGCCTGATTCTGAGCTTGTGCAGATTTCCGGGCTTCATTCTCCTTTCGCATTTTCTCCTGGTGCTCGTTGGCCTCCCGGTTTATCCGCTCCATGTCGGGGGATCCTGTAGGGGGGGGACTCTGTTGGCCCGCAGGGCGCTCTGTAGGGGGTTGGGTCCCAATATCGGGACTTGGTCCGATCAGGGTCGCGACGAACCCTTTGCCATCGCTCCGTAAGTCCTTGATCTCGATGGTGACACTATGGCCTTTGACAACCTTGGATTCCTTAGAGTCCAGGTATTGCGCCAGGGCCCGATCTGCAGAGAACGTTGTTTCGGCTCCATCGATCTTCAGCGTGACCGTTGTCTTGCTGTGGCTGACGAAAAGACCTGATACCTGTTTGGGGGGAGCCGCCTCGGTCGACGCCCCGAACCCGGCATTCCTTGCTTTCTCATCCGGGTCTTTGTCCGGCAGGATCTTGTCCTGCTTCCGGTACGCCAGGGAACACTTGGACAGATTCGGGTTGTCGATGCCGATGACTTCACATTCCCACCTCTGGCGGCGTTTCTCGAAGATGAAATGAACCTTTTCGTCCGGGCACTTTCCATCTGGACCGGCATACTTGCAGGTCTGCTGAGGAGGTGTCCCTGCTGCTGCCGGCTTTGCTGCAGGCTTCGTCGTTTTCTTTGCCGCGGGCGCCGCTGCTTTTTCGAGGAGCTTGAGGTGCTGCAGGAACATGTTGGCATCGCTCTCAAACTCAACGGTATCCCCTTTCTCGATCCCGTCTGCCTTCTGCTCCAACAGGAAGAATTTCTCCGCACCTATGATGATCATGGTGGAATTGACCCCATAGACAACACCGGTCCTCATGATGGCTTCACCTCCGCGAACAGGATGCTGTAAGAGTGGTAGACCTTCTCGTCGCTGATTTTTGTCAGCGGGATTTTCCCGATCAATTCCTCGGCTCGTTTCACCGGGATGTTCGTAAGTTCTGACGCAAGGATCTCGTCAATCTTTTTCATGGCGCGATCGACATCCTCCTGCTTGATCGCTGCATAGGCTTCCGGGAACATTTCTTTGAACTTCACCGGATCAGGGACCCGCACGGACCGCTTCTTGTCGATGAGCGAGTACGGGCCTTCGGTCTCGATCTTTGATACGACGATCTTTTCGAGCAGGGCAGAGGAGCGGCCCTGGAGTCTTTTGAGCTCATCCTGGAGCATCTCGATGCGTGTCTGGACCCGGAACGCCTGCTCCATTGGAGGCAGGGTGTCGTCGTGGTCATCATCCGGAGCATACTCGCACCGATCCTTGTTGTCCTCTTCATCGCGGAGGTCGCATTCCGCTTCCGGTACGTAGCAGTGCAGGCACGTGCTGCATTCCGGCAGCGGGTTCTTCTTGAGATCCGCTTGTTCTTCTGCAGCGGTCATCATGAGGGCACACTCCCTGGGGACTGCTTTGCCTCGTTTGCCTTACGCGATGCTGCTTTCTTGGTGACGTTCCAGCCCCGGGGACGGCTACGAAAACACCGCTTTTCCTTCGCGGGCATTAGTGCTCACCGCCACAGCAGCCGCAGCCGCAACACTCCGGGCAGTCGATCTTTTTGAGATCCTTCCTGACGATGTTGAGGGTATCTCCTGACGGCCAGCAGCGGTACGCGAGTTCATTCTCAACCGTGCCAACGTGATCGCCTTTCCTTGTCACGACATCGACTGCCGTGATGGTGCCCATCGAGAGGAGGTTGTTGACGAAGGCCATCATCTGGGTGGGGGTTTTTCTCTTGCTGTTTGCCTGCGATTTGATGAATCCAGGACCTCCAGAGGTTTTATCCCAATAGCAGTACTTGATTTCGACATCAAGACGCTCTTTACCCGGGATACTTGACGGGCCCCATACTGGGACAACCTCCCACACGCTGGTTCGGTTGATCACAATCCGCTTGATGCCCGCGAGGTTGATCTCTCCCATGATCTTCATGATTTCGCCCCCTCGGCCTTCTTCTGCCGGGCCAGTTCAGCCTTGGCTTCTGCCAAAACCTCATCGACAGTCTGCCCGGTCCTTTTTGCACGGGCGATCACCGCGTTGGCAGTCTTTGTCAATTTGTCCAAGGCCACCTCTTCACCATCAGCGAACCGCACCGTTGCCGTGTAATCTCCGCTGAACTCACCGAGGGTCCTGTTGACCGGGCCTTCGACCGAGAAATCGACGCTCATTGAGAACCCAACCATGCGGACCGCTTGAGGGGTTGTCCGGAACTCTGACGAGATCTTGTCGGTGATCTTCTCGGTCAGGTCCTCCATCATTTCGCGCATATTACCGGACCCTTCTTCCGAGATCTCCAGCGCCTTGCAGGATATCTTGTATTCCGGTTCGCTCGGCTTGCAGTCCGGATTATACCGGATCTTACCCTTGAAATCAACGGCCATCAGCGCACCGCCGGGAAATAGGTCTGGAGATTTGCGATCGATGCATCGAACTCCAGCCGGCGCTGGTCGATTTTGTCCTGGATGAAACAACCCATGACGCGAGAGATCCAGTAGACCTGGTGCGGCCGCCCCTTCCCCTCGTTTTCCACGGACCTGGTGCTGATAATCTTCTCGGAGATCTCGATCCCGGGACGTGCTTGTTGATCCACTCCAGGTTATCCTGGGTGACCGTGATCACGTTCGTCTTGTCGGTCATGATGGGCACAGCTCCTCGGTGATGATCGCACCTGAATGATGGCGGCGTGGTTTCAGAAGAGCATAGATCCGCAGCGACTCATTCGCTTTATCAGCGTCGATCACTTCAATCAGGGCCCTGGTCCTATGCAGGTCGCCGAGCACGTTGCCCAGCCGGTCGATGCACTCGCATTTGGTCGCGATGTGCGTGCACACCAGGGTGTGGTTCTCGACATACGTCGCGGAGATGCAGCCTTTGCGCAGGCACTCATCCGTTGCCCGGGTGTTCAGTTTACGGTCCCGCTGGCAATACTCGTCCCCGAAGTCATTGCCACAGAGGCAGTGGCCTGCAGGCTGGGACATAATGCAGCCCAGGCAGCCATAACGCACGAAAGGGCATTCCTTTATATTCTGTGCATCAGAATCGTTATTGGCAGTCCCCTCATCCCTTGCTTGCTGGCTCGGATTGAGGCTGCCATTGTCACTTGTTTTTGCTAACATTCTCATTCACCTTGTGTTCTCCTCGATCACTACGATCTTCTTCTCCCGTATCAGGCGTTCCGCCTTCGGTCTAAGACTCGGGAACTCTTCAAGGACTTCACGAACCACATCAGCGTGGAACTCCGTCATCAACGGGGGCTGCGTTGCTGCTGCTGGCATGAAGGATCACCCCACTTCGCTTACAATAGTCTCAGTATTGGTTGTGATCTTCGTGGGACCCATGAATCCCATACGGATAGCACATGCCATGACTCCTTCGTTTACGAATTCTTCGTCTTTGAATCCCTCTGTGCGAAGTTTTGCCTCCTCGTCTTGAAGGCCGGGCCGAACCTCGCCGACAACCAAGTGGCAGCCTGGAACCAACCCTTCGAGCTTAGCGACATACTCCACTCCGGCTTCTCCGATAGCAGTTTTTGAGATCTTCTTTCCCTCCGCTCTCCACTTGGCGAAGATCTTTTTTAGGAGGTCCTCGTGGAACTCGTCCATCCTCACACCGAGGAAGTCTGTCGCCTTCTCATCCAACGCGGTCTTGTTTCCCATGTTTTACCACGTTTTACAATAAGCACGTTTTGTTTAAAAATGTTTCTGTTAAACACCACTATAGTTTAACAATTATAAATTCAATTATTTTGATATACTCGTAAACCTACCTATCTACCGGTAAAACGGTGGACAACCATGGAAAAAGAGAGTGAGGATTTGATCTATAATGGAATGAAATTCCCCAAAACACTTAACGATAAAATAGTCGCTGAAGCGCGTGATCGAGGAATCGACAAGACCTCTGTTGTGCGCGAGGCCCTGATGGAGCACTTCAAACAGAGGGAGCATCCGGATCTCCTGATAAAGCAGATGATGCAAGCTTTCCGTGATAACCCTGAGATACTGGCTCCGATAATAAAGGATGAGGTCCGTGAACAAGTTCAGACGCAATTGCGTCAGATATTAGGTGAGAAACACCGTCCTTGAATTTGTCCTCTCTCGCAACATTATCGAGCGCCACCTTCACTAAAAACCAATGAATACCCCCATCCATTTTATCCCCTTCTCATCCATCTATAATTTTTTTCAATTAATATAGTGGTGCACTTATGCATCGCGAAAGTGATTGTTTGAGAGGGTTATTTATATACATTTCCTTTTTTTACGACGTATAACTTATCAGTTATCACTTATAACTCATGAGTTCTTCCAATCTATTTCGTTGCTTAAATAAGCATCATTTTAGCAACACAGCCTGATTATGCCGTTGCTCATACGCGGTACATAATGATACCGCGAGCGAAACGCCGATCAAAATTACAGACTGGGTACCGGATCTCTCCTGACCTTGAAACGAGTATGAACGCCTTGGTTGATGCGGGAGAGTTTGCGAACCGGGCTGATATCATCACGGCCGCGCTGCGGTTTTGGTTTAACTACAGGAAATTTGATGTCCGGGCGGCCGTCATCGAGTTCCTGCGTTCTGATGAGGGGATGGACCTGATCCGGGAAGCCGGAAAGAAAAAGAAATAATGAGCTTAATCCAGAATAGTGACGGATTTCACAAAACCCATTTTTTCCTGCATTTTTCGGATCTCCGCTGTCAATTCGGACATGCGGGCTTCCTGCTCTTCCGACCGTTTCGCGTTCTCGCGTTCGAGTGCCAGGAGCCGGTCTGCCTGGTGATTGACACGTTCCCGGACCACTTCTGTATCCTGGTCGCGGAACAACTTGAGAGATCCTTGGTGCTGCAGGTACAGTTTGGCCAGAGGGCCTTCATCGATCTGCCGGTAAACCAGGGTGAGCCCGGAGGAATGGCCCATGATTGTCTCTGCAGCATCGGGTCCTGCAGCCTGGCCGAACTGCGTCCGGAAAAATTTCCTGGTGCTATGCACGTGCAGCTTATTCATCCCGGTCTTGGTTTTCTCGACATATCCTGCACGGTGGATCGCCTCGATTAAGACAGACTCAATTGTGGAAGTCGAGATCGGGAACAGGCGATCATCTTCAGTAATCAGTTTTCGGTCCTGTATGGGTTTGACGTTCGGGAAATTCCCGTTCCGTTTTCCCTCGGTCGACAGCAGGTACAGATCGCGACCGGTCTTCCATAATTCTACCCGCTTCTTGTCCTTCCCCCGTCGCGATACTCTCCGGTGTTCTTTCTCGGTCCAGAGTTCCTTGAGGAGATTCTCCGCCTCTTTCGTCAGGAACACGATACGGGATTTTCCGTTTTTCGTGTATGAGCCATCGAGCCGGATCCGCACCGGGCCGCGGGTCCCGTCCGGGAGATTGTATTCCCAGGTGATCTCCGGGATCCTCACATGAGTGATTTCATCGATACGGCACCCGGTGACCAACAGGAAAAGAAAAACGCACCTGGCAATTGGGGATTTTAACTGGTGATACACGGCCATAGCCGATTCGTAGGTGAAGGGAAGATCATCCGTTTCCGGCTTCTCCTTATAGGTGAACTCGGCATTGTAGGCTTTCGGCAAGCCCATCTCGTTTTTTACGAACCATGACTGGATTACCGCGATGCGGAGCATCTTGGTCTTGAGAGCGTATGTGGTCCTGATCTCTCTGCCATCTATTTTTTTGATTATCGTTTGGGTATCAATAAAATCCTTGAACTCCCGGAGGCTATCGAGTACTTCCTGGCGGCTGGCTGTCCGGATATACCCGTCAAGCCGTGAGAATATTTCCTCTTCCGGGATATCCATACCATATTTTGACTGCCCGAACTGGACCAGGGCATTCCTGTACGCTTTTGTGGTTTTGGCAGAGTCGGACTTGCAAAACTGCTTTGCCGACGTGAACAGGCGCTCCATGGACTATAGGTTGATCAATGGATAATAAAAACCTACAGCATTCTCCGGGTGCTAAAAAACCTTACCGCAGGTTCACTCCACGAACCCGTGATTTTTCCCGCCAAAGCGAGTTTTCCGCAGGCTTTTTCGGTCTCCTTCAGGAGTGGACGCGCGGTTGTTCCGGCGAGCGGGGTCCCGGGCAAAGGAATGAACCGGTGAACGTGGACTTTCCCGGACCGGGCAACCTGGCGTATCAGCTTCACCGTTGACAGTTGTTCCTCGTCACTCTCGAACGGGAACCCGACAATGAAATCCACGACCGGGGTAATACCGGATTCCGTGCAGAGTTCGACCGCTTGAATCACGTCATCCACAGTGTGCCCGCGTTGCAATCGTTTGAGCACCGCATCACTTCCCGACTGGGCCCCGAAATGGAGTTTTGTATTGGTACAATACCGGTTTACCAGATCGAGAGACTCTTTGCAGACAAATTCCGGCCGCACTTCTGAGGGAAACGTACCGAAGAATATCTGGTTTTCGAGTTTTTTGAAGAGTCCTTCAATCTTCTCCCATCGGGGATGAATACCATCGGACCCATAGGCAAACGCGTTGGGCGAGACGAACCGGGCGTGCTTGTACCGGTTCGAAAATTCGGCGATCGTGTCAATTGAACGATGTCGCATGCAGTGACCGAAGATCTGCGGAGTCTGGCAGTACCCGCAGGAAAACGGGCACCCCCGCGAGATCTCAACAAATCCCTTCTTATCAGAAAATGCAGGGTATGCATCAAGCCTGACGCAAGATTTGATTGGGGGGTAGTGATCACGGGTAGCCACACCGGGTATTATTCCCGTGTCGCCCCGCTCGATCTCTTCCAGCAACCGGGGCAGCGTGAACTCCCCTTCACCGACAATCACGTAATCTGCGTACGCGGCAACCTTCCCGGGGCATGCGGTCGCATGGGGACCCCCGACAATGGTGATACAGTCTGCTCCGGCGATCTCCTCGCGAAAAAACAGTTCGTTGAGCGAGTTGAGACTGTAGCAGGTTACATCCGTTTCAGGATTTTCCACAAGGCATAAGGAGAAACCGGACGATTCACAGGCTGCACGGAGTGCTGCATACGAGTTCCGTGCCGCGTGGATCTGTCGCCAGTTTACCTGCATAATAAAAAAATTGTCCTTAATATCCTGTCAAAAAAAGGAAGAATGTCTACTGGCGGGTGCGATACGGGCTCTGAACATCATTAATTGTATAACTCTGCCCGTTGTCCATGGAAACCCGGACAACTACACGATCGGTCTGTTTGGTGCCTTCGAGTTCAGCCTGATCGCCTTTATTTATACCAATTGTCGCCGTTTTTACCTGACCATCGGAACGGTACAGGGTTACATCAATCTTTTTTACATGGATCTGACCCATGCCACCCTGGAAGATGACCGGAATGTTACCCAGGTAATCCTTCTCTCCGACATTAACCGTGACCATATTATAGTCAGGGACTGCATCGGTTGGCGAGACTGCCAGGTTAGCGGCAGCAGATGAACCTGAAGAACCTGTTGCGGTCCCTGCAGGGGATGCTGCAGGAGTAGTCTGCGTTTCCGTACAGCCGGCAATCGCGAGTGCAGCGCAGATGAGAAGAATCAGAGACAGAAAAATTCGATTATTCATACCAGAAAATGTGAGCCGGAGTATATCATCCTTGTGCTCAATGCCATCATCCCTGTGCCAGTTCACCCTCATATTCCATCTCACCCAGCCCGCCATCGACCGTTACGCGGGTACCGTTCTTTAGCCGGGTGAGGGATACATCAATCCGGTCGATCATGGGAATTTTACCGATAATCGCACCCGTGGCAATGATCGCCTCAGCCTCTGCATTCACGATGGCCGAGGGCGCATGTTTGTTCTGACTCAGCGCATAGAGCACATAGGAACCGACTGTTGAGCCCTTGCCATAGGGAAACACCAGTACTTTACCGGCAATGCACTTCCCGTTGAGCGGGTGGCCTTTCTCCACAATAATGCCGGACTCCGGATCCACTCCACCAAGAAATGAGATTGGTTGCGGGCTGACGAGCAGTGGGCCGCTTGCCTTCCCCGTTGAAATTCCTCTTCCCCTGATTAGCAAAATCACACCTAATAAATGTTTGAAGATTGAGATATAAGATAGATATGGAAGAGACTGCCGTCAATTCTTCTGCACCCCAGAATGAGCTCAAGTACCAGATCCAGCTCAATGAGCTTGAGGCTACCCTGCTCGACCTGAAGGTGAAAGTGGACGATCTCCAGAAGGAGAACGGCCAGCTCAAGCGCGAGAACAACCAGTTAAAGCGCATGCCGCTCTTTGTCGCTGTAGTTGTCGATATTCTTGACAATGGGGAGATCTATCTCCGCCAGCAGGGCAATAACCAGGAATACCTGACCCTGGTATCAGAAGAACTACGCCCGCAGATCAAACAAGGCGCAAAAGTAGCCGTCAACAATGCCCTCTCGATTGTCAAAGTGATCGGCAATATCTATGATTCCCGTGTCCGGGTCATGGAACTCGAAGAGTCGCCGGATATCAGCTACGCCCAGATCGGCGGGCTTGTTGAAGAGATAAAAGAAGTCCGAGAAGCGGTCGAATACCCGCTGACACGACCGGAAATATTCAAACGCGTAGGTGTCGAACCTCCCAAGGGCATCTTACTCTATGGCGCACCGGGAACCGGTAAAACCCTGATTGCAAAAGCCGTTGCCCACGAAGCAAAGGCCACCTTTATCCGCATGTCGGGAAGCGAACTTGTGCACAAATTTATTGGAGAAGGTGCCGGCCTTGTCCGCGAACTGTTCCAGCTCGCCCGCGAGCGTGCGCCTGCCATTGTCTTTATCGATGAGATCGATGCGGTAGGCAGCATGCGTACTAATGACGGGACTTCGGGAAGTGCAGAAGTCCAGCGCACCCTGATGCAGCTCCTTGCCGAGATGGACGGGTTTGACAACCGGGGCGATGTGCGTATCATGGCAGCAACCAACCGCGTGGATATGCTGGACCCGGCCCTGCTCCGTCCCGGCCGTTTCGACCGGTTGATCGAGATTCCCCTGCCCGATCTTGACTCCCGGCTTGAGATCTTGAAGATCCATTCCCGTAACATGCACATGGATGGTGTGAGCATGGAAGTCGTGTCCGCGATGACCGAAAAGGCAACCGGTGCCGAGCTCCAGGCGATCTGCCGCGAAGCTGGCATGATGGCCGTGCGACGCGAGGCTGTATCTGTTGGCATGACGGATTTCATCTCTGCGGTCAAGAAAGTCAAGTTAGAGAAAAATACCGATACCCGTATGTATACCTGAACTTCCGGAGTCCGGCAATTACAACTGCATACGACAACCCTGAGGAGATCGCATGAATATCCTTGTGCTCCAGAAGGAAGCAATCGATCTCCACCATACCCTTTTTACTTCCGAGACCAGCAGGATGGTGCTGCGTTTTTACCACCCGAAGAGAAAGCCCTGCGGCGTCTTGGTAACGACAACTTCTTTGGGAAGCGCCATGTCCCTAGTGGCAGAACTGCGCTGGTATATCCGGCGCTATGCCAAAGAACCACTTTTTGAAGTGACTAAAGGAGTATATTGTACCCACCAGATGGCGCAGGACATCTATTACGAGCGGGTGACCGTGCTCGGCACAACATGGCCGTATCGCCGGCTCTATGGATTCAAAGACGGTAAACTGATCAGCACCGTTATCATGTCTCCGGGTTCCACGATTGACGAGTATCACCAGGAATATGCAGGGGTCGATAAAGCAATCGAGATCTGGTGCACGGAAGACGAAGTTGAAGATATCGGGGAACCCATTCCGCTCGAAGAGTTGGGCGAAACATAACTGCATTAACAGAAACGGGTCCTGTTATACCCGTTCAATGCGTTTTTTTGGTTGCCTGCCTACTCACTCATCGGACGGAGAGATCTCCGGGCTAAAACAGGAATTCAGATACACAGTACCCGCCGGGGAATGCTTCGCACCAGCGGTTTTTCATAATAGTTTTTCAGGAACTGCTCAACCTCGGTCCTGATATCATCTTCTCCGATAACCGCATCAAGCTGTCCTGACTCTACATACTTCTGCACATTGCAGTTCTCTTTGATCCGGTTGGTCATTGTGAAGAGTTCCGCAACAGAAGCCCCGCTCTCCCGGGCAAGGAGTTGGATCGCTTTCGGGCCATAGATCGTAATAGAGGCATCCGGAAATGCAACAAATCGTTCGGGATCGAATCCTGCCCCGCCCATTGCATAGAGACCGGCTGTATACGCTTTACGAACGACAATGCAGAGATGGGGAACGGACAGGTTTGCAATCGTCGAAAAGACCAGAGCCCCGTGGTGGATAATCCCTGCCTGTTCAGCTGATTTTCCTACCATGAAACCCGGAATGTCGGCAAGAAATACAATAGGGATGTTGAAGGCATCGCAAAGGGATGCAAAGGCTGCCATTTTCCGGCAACTTTCCGTAAAGAGGATCCCGCCTTTTTGTTCCGGGTTATTGGCAATGATGGCAACCACATTTCCCTTTACCCGTGCAAATGCAGTGATGACCTCGCGTGCGTATCGAGCCCGGTGTTCGAGAAAGGAACCCGCGTCGATGAAAGAATCCAGGACCTCGTGCATATCATACTGTTGATCCGGATCGTCTGGAATGATACTGCGGAGTTTCGGGTAATTTGGTTCGGGGGGATGTGGCTGTGCAACCGGGGGTTTTTCCGTGAAGTGTGAAGGGAAGAATGCAAGGTATTTCCGCACCCAGTCCAAAGCATCCTTTTCTGAAAATACAAGTTTGTCACAGGTTCCCGAGATCCCGGCGTGCATCCCGGCGCCCGCGTATTCCTCGTAGGGGCTCTGGTCACCGGTCATCAGCCGGACCATATCCGGACGTGCCAGCGACATGCCGGCCCGGTCCATCATGACCACGGCATCGCATTCAACAACCGGATACGTCAGGGTTGTTGCAATGGGACTAAAGACGACCGCGATTCTCGGGACAACACCGGACAAGTGGGCAAACCGGGCAAAGACCCTGCCGGCTCCCCGGGAGTCAATGAACGTCTGCATTATAGTCAGCGGGATTGCCGTTGTGTCCATCGCCACGCGACCGGGACGATCTGCCAGGTGAATAAGCGGAAGGTGCTGCTCTTCTGCCATGTCGAGCAATGCAAGCTCCTGCTGGAGAACTGCAAAGGCATCGACCGGTCCTTGGGCTTCCGGATTGATGGCGATGATGCAGACACGGCGGCCCCCAATTATACCGGTTCCACCGATAAGTTCGCCATTATCAGCAGTGCATTGCGGGACAAAACTCCCGGGATCCAAAAGAAGTGCAAGGCGATGGGTCATCAGCGGGTTCAACAACATCTTCTCCTCATAAGTGATTTCTCTCATTCACGTTAATTGCCATGTTCTCTCTATACCGGGGATGTAATCGGGCTTGAATATTCGCAATGATTTCTCATTTTTTAAAATTATTCCGATATGAAAATGTATTGTGTATATCATTACCTGACTTTGACAACCATCAGGGTGATATCATCGTATTGCGGCTGGTTCTGGCTGAAATCATTTACTCCTTTGATGATTGCGTCAACAATTTCCTGTGCCGTCAGTGAGCGTGATGCTAAAACAATGTCCATGAGCCGCGGGATCTCAAACATCTCTTCCTTGTCATTGACCGCTTCGGTTACCCCGTCGGTATAGAGAACAAGCAGGTCACCGCTCGCGAGCGGGACTTCCTTCTGTTCAAAGGGAGCATCATCCATTGCGCCGATAGCAATACCAGTGGCTTCGAGTTCTTCTGCCTCATCTGAACCTGCCCGTATGAGAAGAGGCGGGTTATGGCCGGCGTTTACGTACGTGATGTTGTGGGCCGTATTATCCAGCACACAGTAAAAGACCGTTACAAACATGCCCGTTTTGGAGTCCCGGCTGATGATAGGATTGGCAAACGCAATAGCTTCTGAGGACTTCGAAAACCAGGTTGCACTGACCCGTATCACGATCCGGGACAGGGCCATGAAAAGAGCGGCAGGCACTCCCTTTCCGGAAACATCGGCAATCATCACTCCCACGCGTTGTTTATTAAAAGGAATGATTTCAAACGGCATTACGTCATAAAAGTCCCCGCCCACTTCTTTTGCCGGGATGCTGGTGCCGGCAATTTCAAATCCGTCAATCTGGAGAATCGTTTCCGGAAGGAAGCTTTTCTGGATCTCTGCGGCGATCTGGAGTTCTGCATCTTTCCGGGCCATCTCGCGCTCAAGCGATTCTTTCTCGCGCTGCGTTTTTCGCTCGTTGAGCAGGTTATGGACAATGAACGAAAAGACTCCCACGGCAACGGAGGTGAGAACGATCATGGGAATCGCGACATTGACAATTACGGTCCAGACCGATGAAGAAGAACCGCTCATAGCCCGGATGATGAGGGCAACGGCCGAGACGAACGATTCTATGATAATAGTAAAAATGATTGCTCTCTTTGTCGAGAGCAGCTCGCGCTTGTTGAAGAGGTATACAAGGCCGGAGAAGAGACCGGCTATGACCGGCCCGATTGCGGCTGCCATGACATTGGACCCCCCCATGGAGAGACGGTATGCTCCCCCAATCAGTCCGGCACCAAGGCCAACATAGGGGCCGCATGTGAGGCCGGCGATGATGGGGCCGAGATCGCGGATATTGACTGTTGCCCCCGAGAACGTGACACCGCTGGAAAGGCCATAGATCGAGAGACAGCCAAAGATCACGACAAGGATAATCTGGGTAGAGACCATCGGGTGATGTTCAAGCACTTCAACAAAAAAACGGCTGCGGGTAAAGAGATAGGCAAAAACAATGACCACGCAGATCATTTGAAAAAGCATCAGGAATGTCTGAAGAAGGCTGAGATCCATGTAACATTATATGGGGTAAGTAAGAATAAAGAGATTGAGTTATTTCCCCTTTAAAGAGGGATTAATCTGATTTTGTATTACGGGGATACAATAGCCAGACACACGATAAATAGGAGAATGTAACCCATCCCCCGGATCACCCCGACGTTAATTCATTATCTTTTTTGGAAGCAAAACAGCAATGATAAAAACTCCGGCTCTGTTGAAACCCTTCCCTATAATCTTTTACATTGCCCTAATTGGGGTAATGAACAACGTATCTGAGTTTTTAACTGAGGGTTTCAACAGAGCCAAAACTCCCGTAAAAGCAATAGATCTGGCGGGTAAAAATCATTAAAATGAAAATGCGGGTCAGGAAATTTTTCCTGAAACAGGTTTTCTTACTTTTTTAGTATACCGCATACCACGTGTTGGCATTCATTCCCATCGGAACCGTTCCCGACAGGGGTACCGCTGCACCAACCGAGGGCTTCACTTCAACAAGGAACTTGGTCCTGGCGCCCATTTCCGTTGAATCAAAACCAGGGTGAATTGTTACAAGAACCATCTCACCGAGATTCATCACACCGGTATGGTCTCCATGGTTAGTTCCGGTACTTTCTTTAACCCATGTATACGTGACATCATTACTGGTAAAGGTCTGAACCTTTGCAGGAGTAGTAACTGTATACGAAAAAGTTCCCATGTCAACCCCAGTACCGCCAGCAGCAAGCTGGAGGTAGAACGTAATCGTATTGATACCCGTACCTGCTTCATCGGCCTGTATGTTAAGCTCCCCTGAAGGCTGGACAGCTGATGTTGTCTGCTGTATACCGGCGTGAACCGATTCCTGGGCTTTCTCGGTGGTTAAGAAACCGGCACCAAGGATAACATAGCCAAATACAGCCGCAACTATGATGAATGCAATAAGCACAATCGCAGCTTCAAGACCGGTAAATGCGTCCTCAATGGCTTTTGGTAAATTCATTCATTCACCTTGGTGAGGTAGTGAAAACTCCGGTTAAATGACATCACTTTCTGACATGCGATCTTATTGTATTTAGACATTTTGTAAATTTTTCAAAAAAATTGGACTTTATTTGAAAAATAACGATAGCATGAATGCACAAAAGCAAATTAAGAAACGATTTGGACGGGAAAAGGATAGGCACCGGGTACTGACATTACCCTGCATTTTTAATAATGGACCTAATGGCAAAACCTGTCCGGCAAAATATTGTAGATACTTCAGCGTCATATTCATCCGGATAGAAACAAACCGGTACCAAATACAACCGTCTTTATCCAGCACAAAATTACAATTAAAAAAAGGGTTAGCCGTTATGCAAACATCTCGCCTTCAACATCCAGCGAGCCGCGATTGAAATCAAGGCCTACCTTTGCCACTGCTGCCCGGAAATCGTCCTGCGTGATAGTAGGGCGTTCCTTCCGGATCGCAAACATACCTGCCTCCATGCAGATTGCGTACAGGTCAGCACCGTTCCGGCCTTCCGTGAGCTGGGCAACTTCCGTGAGATTGATTTTGGGATCCACAGCTAGCGAGCGGCTGTGGACTTTCAGGATAGAGAGACGCCCGTCCACATCGGGAAGCGGAATCTCGATAATCCGGTCAAACCGGCCAGGGCGGAGCAGTGCCTTGTCAAGAATATCGATCCGGTTCGTGGCACCGATAATCTTCACATCACCCCGGTTTTCGAACCCATCCATGCCGGCCAGCAGCTGCATGAGCGTGCGCTGCACTTCCCGGTCACCCGAAGTGTTTGCCTCAGTGCGGGACGCACCCACTGCATCGATCTCATCAATGAAGATGATTGTCGGGGCTTTTTTCTTGGCAAGGTCGAAGAGCTCGCGGACCAGCCGGGCGCCTTCGCCAATGTATTTCTGGACCAGCTCGGAGCCCACTACCCGCATGAAATGAGCATTGGTCTCGTGTGCAACTGCCTTTGCCAGCAGGGTCTTTCCGGTGCCCGGCGGTCCGTGGAGCAGCACGCCTTTTGGCGGCTCTATTCCGATCTGCCGGAAAAGCTCGGGGCGCTTGAGCGGGAGTTCAACGGCCTCCCGGATCTCGTTGATCTGGGCCTGCAATCCCCCGATATCCGCGTAAGTTTCGGTCGGGGAATCCACCAGTTCCATGCCATAGACCTGTGCATCGAAACTGTTGGGCAGCAGTTCAACAATGGCTAACGACTGCTGGTTGAGTGTGCACCGCACACCGGGCTTGAGATCATCTGCACTTATCGAAGGTGAACTCCTTACCATGAAGCGGGGGCCGGCACTGCTTCGCACGATCACCCGCGTTGAATCCACGATATCGGTAACCGTCCCGATGATAAGGGGCGGGCTCCTGAGCTGCTCGCTCTCGCTCTTGAGCTTCCTGACTTCACGCTCATACCGTATCTTCTGGGTCTCGATATACCGCTTGTCCGCTTCGGTCTGCCGCAGCTGTTCGCGGAGCTCAAGGTTCCTTGATTCCAAGTTTCCCACACGCTCCATCATCTGGACTTCCAGCTCGTGCTTGTCGTTTTCGATCTGGCCCAGCTGCTCGCGGAGCTGTTCGGAAAGCGTCCTGTACAGTCGGTACAGCTCTTCCGGCGTCTGGGGTTCCGGGGATTGATGGAGGATGTCGCCCATCTCGTATCTCAATTAGGTATATAGGGAAATTGGGTATAAAGTGTTTGTGAGATTATGCAGTGCGAAATGTGCGGAGAAACGATACGCGGTACCCCAAAAATAGTCCGTGTCGAGGGGGCTGAACTCTCGGTATGCATGAAATGCGAGAAGTTCGGCACCGAGGTGCAACAGGTCCGTCGAACGGGTCTTCCCAGTCCAGCCCGGACCCCGGCAAAACCCGGCTTGCCAAAGAGCGGTGCGCCCGCCCCGGTCTGGCACAAGCGGGACATGTTTGATTTCATGGAAGGCGAGGTTGTGGAGGACTACGCGGTCCGGATCCGGAATGCCCGGATGGAAAAAGGCCTCTCCCAGAAAGATCTCGCCATGCAGATGAAAGAAAAGGAACACTTAATCAAGAAGATCGAGAATGCCGAATTGATCCCGGAAGACGATGTGCGGAAAAAACTCGAAAAGGTTTTGAGTATCCGGCTTATCGATGCCCCGGCTGAAATCGAGACCGGCAAAAAGGTTCCCGGCAGCCTTGCGCCAACTCTTGGGGATCTCACGATTATTCGGAAAGTGAAGAAATAATCACCTTCATCTTTAAAATGCAGCAGACTCACAGGTTTTTGTGGGTCAGCTATTGGTTAACATTTTTTCCATATGAGTTTTCTCATAAAACAGGTTAGCAACCGCTGTTTTGAGATCGTTTTTGGCAGGAACATTTTTGGGAGTTCCTTCCTGAAAAATTTTATATCTTACTACCTGTATCACAAATTATAATACGTAAAAAAACGAGGGGATCGTATATGCAGGCACAGAAAACACTCCTGTTCGTCTATAATACTGACAGTGGGGTGTTACAGTCATTCAAGAATTTTTCCTCTGGTAAGGCATCTTCTTCCGGAGGAGCGGATACCTGCAACCTTAGTGCGATCACTCACAGCCCTGTAGGAATTAAAAAGGAGTGGAAACGTTTTTGCAAGGATCTGGAAAACCCGTCGCGATCCCTGGACCGGAACGAATACTCTGCGGAGTTCGGGTCGAGACACCCCCAGTCCAGCTTTCCGGTAGTTCTTATCCAGAAAGGAACCGAGATTGAGAATTTTATCAGTACGGAAGAACTCAACCGGTGCAGAGCTCTCGAGGATCTTATTGTTCTTGTGAAACAACGACTTTTATTCGAATAGTCTCTGTAAACCGGGAGGAATATCTCCGGCAATGATTGAATATTTTTAACACATCCCGGGACCGGAAAACCCGGACAAAAAAATGAAGAAATTCGAGGAAAATCTATTTCACAATATCTCCATCTACACGGTATCCCTGCGTGCATTCGCCATCGAGGACCGATTCGAACGTAACCGATTGCCCGGCACCCATGGTACCAATGAACACGGATCGCGAATCGCGTATGGTCTTGGTCCCGGTATTGACAAGATTGAGGTTCAGGGCCACGTTCTCAACCGGTGAGTTTCCTGCATTGTAAGCATACCCGGAAACTTTCCCGTAGCACCCAAGGGTGGGCGACCAGCTTTCCTGGTATGCATAATTGGCCCGTATTGTATCCTGTGCAGTCTCCTGGCCGGCAGCTGGGGTTGAAGTGCATCCCGCAAGCATTACTGCTGCAATGATGAGCAGGGTGACAATTGCAATTTTTTTCATCGTTCATCTCCAGTTTATTGTTGTTTAAGTGATCAGATTATTGCGTTTCGCTATTTGGGGTTGCTGGTCTCATCACGGGAAAACCTCTATCGCAGGATAATAAAAAACGCGATATTCCCGGCTCAAAGACCAGTTTTTAAGCAATGGTATTACTATTGACGGATATGCCCTGCGAAGGTAATTGTTCCGATCCGGAAGGGGACCGTTATACTATTGAACAATCCTCTTGTCTTTCCCGGCAGCACTGATGAGGGGATTTTATCTGCTGCCGGAGGAGGTATTCTTCCGGTTTTGCCCATATCCCCCGGAGGAGTCAATATGTTTACCTTCCCCATACCGGGGCTCCATTTTCATTGTACCGTCGGACTGCATGATCCGTACCATTTCAGGCTCAACCTGGGCGACCGGGACTACAGGCTGTTGTGATCCCCGTGGCCGGATCACGGTACTGCCTTCAGGAGAGGCTGCAACTGACAGTGATGCGGACGTACCTCCCAGTGCAGGAGAAATTGCGCCCTGCGCCATTGTTCCCCATTTGAGTTCCTGACGATTGTATTCCTCATGTTCCCGGGACATGGTCCTGGCAACTGCCTTGAAGTCGAGCAGTTCTGCGATCAGTCCCTTGACCAGCGCTTCCATTTCGGTAAATTTCTTTTCAAGAGCCGCGATCCGCTCTTCCGATTCATTGGTTCCTGGAAGTTCCATACCAGTAATCAGTTTCTCCTGACAGGGTTCGTGCCCGTAAAATTTGATTCTTGCATCAGACTGCGCATACAGAATCTTACTGGTGATCCTGAGATATTAAAGTAAGGTGGTGATTTTCGGCATGAAACGGGGGGTAACCCAAAACGCGAATTGCCCGCCAGCGACCTAAAATGGCGTCAAGGGCCTGAAACGCCAGTGATACTAACCACGACAATCTCATCCTCAGGGTCCGTAATTATCACGCCACCGGGCAAACCCGGGCTCATATATCCTGTCTGAATCGATTGTCAGCTTGGCAAACTATTTGATATGAAAACGTGCTATTACGATTATCAGACAGGAATTGCGAACAACGATAAAGGAGTCACCACCATCATGAATTTTAACAACTTCACCATCAAATCACAGGAAGCCGTGGAGAAAGCTACGGAGATTGCGACGGCACACCATAACCAGGCCATTGAAACTTCGCATATACTCAAAGGGATGCTGATGGTTGACGAGAATGTCATCCCGTATCTCTTGAAAAAACTGAATGTGAACCTTGATGTTTTCAACCCTGCGCTTGACCGGATTATCGATACATATCCCACCGTCACCGGAGGGGATCACTTTCTTTCCAGTGATGCCAACACAGCCCTGCAAAAAGCCGCGGCACTGGCCCAGGAATTCCACGATGAATTTGTCACTCTTGAGCATCTTCTCTTAGGAATCCTTTCGGTAAACGACAAAACCTCACGGCTGTTAAAGGAGAATGGGGTTGCTGAAAAAGACTTAAAAACTGCTATCAGCCACTTGCGGAAAGGCTCGACGGTAAAAAGCCAGAACGCGGAAGAGACCTATAATTCTTTAGAAACGTACGCACGGAACCTAAACAATCTTGCCCGCACCGGTAAACTCGATCCGGTCATTGGCCGGGATGAAGAGATACGGAGGGTTTTGCAGATCCTTTCCCGGAGAACGAAGAACAACCCGATCCTCATCGGTGAACCCGGCGTGGGAAAGACCGCCATTGCCGAAGGTCTCGCCCACCGGATCATTGACGGGATGTGCCGGAGAACCTGAAAAACAAGCAGATCTATTCCCTTGATATGGGTGCCCTGATAGCCGGGGCCAAGTTCAAGGGAGAGTTCGAGGAACGGTTAAAAAGCGTGGTCAAGGAAGTGATCTCTGCTGAAGGGGAGATCATCCTGTTCATCGATGAGATCCATACCCTGGTCGGGGCCGGGGCCAGCGAGGGAGCCATGGATGCGGCCAATATCCTCAAACCCGCTCTTTCGCGGGGAGAACTGCATGTCATTGGCGCAACGACCTTAAAAGAATTCCAGAAATATTTCGAGAAGGACAAAGCACTTGAACGGCGGTTCCAGCCGGTGATGGTTAATGAACCGGATACACTTGATGCAATTTCCATCCTCCGGGGAATCAAGGAAAAATATGAGACCCATCACCATGTACGGATCAAGGATGAAGCGATCATAGCCGCTGTTGAGCTCTCGCAGCGCTATATCTCCGACCGTTTTTTACCGGATAAGGCAATTGACCTGATCGATGAGGCCGCATCAAAACTCCGCCTTGAGATTAACTCGAAACCGGAAGAACTTGAGATCATTGAACGAAAGATCCGGCAGCTGGAAATTGAACGGGAAGCCATAAAACGGGAAAAAGACCAGGGGAAACTCAAGGGCTTAAATGAAGAGATCGGCAACCTGACCGAGGAACGAAACCGGTTGCAGGCAAAATGGCAATCCGAAAAAGATCTAGTGGAACAGATCCAGTTGCGCAAAACAGAGATTGAGAACCTAAAATTTGAGGCCGAAAGTGCAGAACGTAAAGGGGATCTCGGTAAGGTGGCAGAGATCCGCTATGGTCGTATCCCGGAGAATGAAAAGATCATTGAGACTCTCAAAGGAAAACTGACCGTGCTCCAGAAAGATTCCGCAATGGTCAACGAGGAAGTGGATGCTGAGGAGATTGCCGAAGTGGTATCGCGCTGGACCGGCATTCCCGTAAGCAGGATGCTCCAGAGCGAGAAACAGAAACTGCTGAACCTCGAAACCGAACTTCACAAGCGCGTTGTTGGCCAGGATGAAGCCATCGGGGCTGTTGCCGATGCCATCCGCCGGAGCCGGGCCGGGCTGCAGGATACTAAACGCCCGATCGGCTCGTTTATCTTCCTGGGGACCACCGGAGTCGGGAAGACCGAACTGGCAAAGGCTCTTGCGGAGTTCCTCTTCAACAATGAAAACAGCATGGTGCGGATCGATATGTCGGAGTACCAGGAACGGCATACCGTCTCAAGGCTGGTTGGGGCTCCTCCCGGATATATCGGATATGAAGAGAGCGGGCAGCTTACCGAAGCGGTCCGGAGAAAACCCTACTCTGTTGTACTTCTGGATGAGATCGAAAAAGCCCACCCGGATGTCTTTAACATCCTGCTGCAGGTTCTTGATGACGGCAGGTTGACCGACAACAAGGGCCGTACAGTGGATTTTAAAAATACCATCATCATCATGACTTCGAACATCGGCTCTACCATCATCCAGGAGAATATGGAACATGTCACCGACAAGAACCGGGATGAGGTGTATGACCGCACAAGGGAACAGGTCTTTGAGCTGCTGAAAAAGACCATCCGTCCTGAATTCCTCAACCGGATCGATGAGATCATCATGTTCAAACCGCTCACGAAAGATGAGATCCAGACCGTAGTCGAACTCCAGCTGGAAAACGTCCAGAAGATGCTCAAAAAGAGCGATATCCGGCTCCGGGCCACCAAAAAAGCGATCCAGTTCATCGCCACCCTGGGCTTTGACCCGCAGTTCGGTGCACGCCCAATCAAACGGGTGATCCAGAAGAACCTGTTAAACGAACTCTCAAAGATGATCCTAGAAGGAACCGTCAATAAAGAGAAGGAGATTCTGGTTGATGAGAAAGGTGCGAAGCTGATCTTCTCAAATGCCTGAACCTCCCCATCTTTTTTTATGTATTTGAAGTGCCGGACGGATCGGTAAGACTGAATCTGGTAATGCACGTTCCCTGGGTTAAAACAGAGTGATAATCAGATGAAGAAAATATCAATACCCGATGGATGCTGATAAATTTTTCACTATCTAGCCCTCCACATCAATAACAGTAAGGAACCCGGAATTCTCATGTTTTTTTAGATAATCCAAAAGAAAGGAATATTGAGAAGCATGGGAGAATATTAGAGAGATATTTTTAGAATAAACCCCTTCGCCCACCGCTGCGAACATACCCTAATATTTCAGGAACGACCATGGCAAAAATTCACGGAACCGCCGGGGGAACACGCTACCTTCTGAACGGAACGAGACCGATACATGGTAAAAACCTGACAACTCTTAAGGATATTATCCGGTTCCTGGATGATTATCCGGAAATCCTTGCCGAAGCGGAGAAGGTTGAAGAGAAACGACAGGACGATATTATTCTGGCATTAGAAGAGCGTGAGACCCAACTCAACCAGCAGTTAAAGGATGATATCGAAAAACGCACGCGGGAAGTTTATACCCATATTCTCAAAATCAATGACCGGATCGATGAAAGCGATTCGTTTTTCATGATTCTTGTGTATATCATCTGGTTCTGGGGAGCAAACCTGGTCAGTTCATACCGGATACACCTGCCATTTATTGGAGCAAAATGGAGTATAGAGAGATTCAAAAAACACAAAGGAAAAACGATAGCTGAAAAACCCGACAACATCAGGTCTGCCGGTAAAAATATTACCGAAACGCAGCAGTTCCTTTCTCGTAATAATTCATTGCTCCTGAATGCAAAGGAAGAAGAAGAGGTCATCAGCGTTCTCTCAACATTACCTGATGAATACCAGGTCTTAAGCGGGGTCAACTTACATTTTTTCGATCCCATTTACTGGTGTAAACGAAAGGACAAGGTCAGGTACAACCAGATCGATCACATTGTTATTGGTCCCACGGGATTATTCCTTGTGGGGACCAAGAGCTGGAAGGGGTCAGATATTGAGATAAAAACCGATGACTTAAAGCGCCAGGTACGTCTTGCCAACTTTACCCTCTGGTGCCATATGAAAGATGAATACAAGTTTTATGAGAAAAACCCGAAAATACGATGCGCAATTGTTTCTATTCATGGCTCTCATCCCGATTTGAAGATCGACAAATTCATTGATGTTATCGCTCTCTCCAGGATTTGTGAATATATCACGAAAGGAGAGAATACCTTATCGGAAATGTCGATTCACAAACTGGTTCACCTGATCCCCTTCCGGGAGACCCATTAATACCCGGTTAAGACCCCGGACTTTCATCCCATCATCTTAAGATCCCGGTGAGAGAACCGGTCAGTACTACCCCAAAATCAGTATTGCGATTATGGGTATGAGTTCAACGAGAGGGGCCCATAATTTGGCTGGGGTGCCGGGAAAAGTATCCTGTGGAAATGGGTACCGACCATTCCCCCTCAGTATCGGACTCGGGTTCCTGATATTCCGGGTAATCATCGTTTCGTGGAGGGAGATGGGCTGGAAACACCCCTGGCATCCGGGGCTGTGTCAGATACCGGAGATATTCTCTGATTGATAAGATTCCGTTCCGGGGCAATCGCATGCAGGCCATGATAACGGGATAAATTGCGGGATTATCCCCACCCTTATCCTCCTTTTTTTTTAGTTTGTGCAGGCAGTGGCAGAAGTTGAGAGAACTCGGCCAAATTCATCTCTTGCACCAGCGCGGGAGTAGAGGCCTTCACCGGACAAGACCCGGGTAAAGAAAGTTTCGGATAACTATCCTTATCATGCTGCTTTTCCCATCTTTATCACAGAAAAAAAACCATGCTCTTACCCGGGATAACCCGATCCATCCTGAGTAACGGGGTGATATTCATCAACAAGAAAACGATTCTGCTCATCGTCATTATTCTGGCACTCCTTGCCACCGGCGCCTGGATTGTTTACACGACCATCCACGCAAACACCCCGGTACGGATCGGTGTCCTCCTTCCCATAACCGGCGATGTGGAATTCAAAGTGCCACTCGAATGGGCCAAAGACAACATCAACAGCCAGGGGGGGATCGCGGGCAGGCCGGTTGAACTCGTATACAAGGACACCGGATCCGGAAATATTACCCGACTGGCACAGGAACTCTTAAACGATGATTCTGTCCGTATCGTGATCGGACCGGACAAAAGTGTTGACCTGTACGCTATCGCCCCCTCATTCATTGCAAAAAAGAAAGTTTTGATAAGCCCTGCTGCGACATCCGGCGATATCCTGCGGGCATTCGGAAAGAACGGGTATATCTGGCGGACAGTGGAGGGCGATGTAGCCCAGGTCAAGGTCATCCTCACTATACTGAAAGGAAAGGGGGCGACAAAAATAGCACTGCTTGCGGAGAAAAGCACCTATGGCGATACGTTCTATGACTGGACCGGGTTCTTTGCAACCGAATACGGCATCGACGTCCCGTTCATCCGCCAGTTTGATGCAGGGTCGCCCATGCTTGAAGCCGATGTTGCCGATGCTCTGAAGACGAACCCGGATTATATTGTTGCCGTTGCGTGGCCGGAAGATGCAGTCCGGATCAAGCAGGCGATCGACCGGTCCGGCAGCAGGACAAAACTGTTCCTTACCGATGCCGCGGCCAAACCGGTCCTGATCAGTTCGCTTGGTGCTGCTGCCGAGGGGCTCGAGGGCACCAGCCCTACGGCTGATCCGAGAACCGGGTTTACCGAAGCATACGAGAAGAAATTCGGGTACCGCCCGGCGGATTTTGCTGCACCGGCATATGATGCTCTCTTGATCGCAGCACTTACCGAAGCCCGCCAGGAGCGAGTTCCCTTCGAGTCGCTGGCAGATTCGGTCAGGCAGGTCGTCTTTGGCGAAGCAACCGTCACCGGCTGGGATGCGCAGGGAATCCGCACGGCTATTCAGGATACCCTGCACGGGCCCATGCCCTGGATCACTGGTGCAAGCGGCGGTTTGGAGTACGATGAAGTACTGGGCGTAGACCCGATCGCTTCGTATTACGCCAACTGGCAGGTGAGCAATGGAACCTACCGGACGATCCGTGTCCTCGATTCGGAGAAGAGCACTGTTCCCGACAAAACGGGGGGTGAATCGGCCGGGCAGTCCCGTGCGTCGGCCGGACTCATGTCCTCTTCGGCAACCCTTACCGGAACGTATAGCGCTCCGGTTGCGAGGACGAATTTTAAAGCCGTGATTGTCGGTCCCTCGCGGGGATGGGCTAATTACCGGCACCAGGCCGATGCCCTGGCAGTCTACACCCTGCTCCGCCAAAACGGGGTTGACGACGACAACATCATCCTCATGGTATACGATGATGTCCCCACAGTCCCGGAAAATCCCATCCGGGGAGATATCCACAACATCCCCAAAGGAGAGAATATCAGGTCCGGGGCACAGGCGGATTACTCTGGTGCAAATGTGACCGCTGCCACATTTGGGAACGTCATGACCGGCACGAAAACCGAATCCACTCCAATAGTTCTGGAGAGCAATGCCGGCACCGATCTGTTTGTGTACATTGCAAGTCACGGTTCGCCGGGAAACATCGTATTCGGGACGGGGAACTCATTACTGACTTCGCAGGATTTTACCGCTCTTACGAATTCGATGAATAAGGACCACCAGTACCGGCAGATGGTCTTTTTCGTGGATACCTGTTTTGGGGAGAGCATGGCTACCAATATTACTGCTCCGGGTATCCTGTACCTGACCGGGGCAGCCAAAAATGAACCATCGCTCGGGGCGACATATGATATGGATATACGGCAGTGGCTCTCTGACGAGTTCACTTCCGGCGTTATCACCACGCTCCGGGCAGACGGCAACATCACGTTCCGGCAACTCTATCCTGAAGTGTACAAGAAAGTGACCGGCTCGCATGTCCGGATGATCAGTACGGGTAAATTCGATATCGACACGCCGGTAATGAAGTACCTGAAACAATAAACGAAAACTTTCTCATCACAGATGCGAGGGGCGGGGATTATTTCGTTGTCGGTGCAATTTTTTTTAGGAGGTTCCATCGGGTACGAGATCCCGGTGGATATACAGGGGGTGAACGCACCGTTCCCGTTGTACGTGACGGTCATGTCAACCGGTTTCCATTCCTTGCGTGATTCATCCCAGGGGATCTCCAAGCTCATGCTGTACCGGTTGTCCCGGCGGAATATGCAATCAGGCGAGTGGAATGAGGGGGTGTAATCCGGGCACCTGATGCGACCGGCTGTAACTTGAACGCTGCAAAAGGGAAAATATTACCGCCTTTTTTCTATTTCATATCGTTTAAATACCCTTTCAGTTGAATAGGATAAATAACAAAAAAGGGAGTTTGTATCATCATACAGGGTTCAGGAAGTTTGCCGCTTGCCCGGCTCGTACTATTCTTGGTCTGTCTCTCGATCACGGGAAGCATCGTTGCCGGAGCGCATTATTATGCCATCGATCTTCCGGAGCAGAAGGCACTGTCCGAATATCCTCCTGCGAACGCGAATACGGACACGGGAGAGAAATGTAATACCTGCCGGGCTCGTTGCCTATACATCAATCCCGCGGACTTCTGGCAATGCCAGGAAGACTGTGAGGTAATCTGCTAGTGATCGGCATGGGACTGATTCACAATGACTGCATCCCAAAGAGAGAAATCACCCCTTTTCCGGCTCGTATTCTCCCAGTCTGCCTGCCTGTAGATTTATTGCGGGGATCATCTATTCCACCGTCGACCTGCTCCGGGACAGATACTTATCTCACTTTAATTCTCCGACAGAGACCCCCGTCCAGATTATCCTGATCACTGCCAATACCTGCAAAAAACAGTAAATTCCGGCACAAATTTTCCAGAAAACCACAATGCGGCGTTTTTTCGCCAAAATACGCATTTTACAGGTTCTCATAAAACGCTAACAGATGCTTTTGGAGGCAAAACTCCAATTGAATCGATATGTAATAGCGGTAAATGAAGGAAATCCCCTTTCGGGCTTGTGTTGACGTGTTACCGGAAGTAGCGAGATTGGAGCTGACATACACACTTACAATGAACGCGGCAGGGTTGCCCATATCATGACATCATTAAGGTACGGCGGGGCAGGGTAGATACATTTTAGTCAGATACCGGAACCGCCGCGGGGGAGTCCTTTCTGGACGGTGGGGTTCATCGCGGTTGAAAAATGAGGACGCTCAATTAAGAGGTCTGGATATGAGCGTCCTGTGGTTGATCTGAAAACCGGAACAGTAATCAGAGAATGATCTCGATATTGAGTTTTTCTGCAAGTTCCTTGTACCGGTTCCTTATGGTGACTTCGGTCACCCCGGCAACTTCTGCTACTTCGCGCTGGGTGCGCCGCTCTCCGCTGAGGATGGAGGCGATGTAGATCGCCGCTGCCGCGACACCGGTTGGACCCTTGCCGCTTGTCAGTTCATGTTCTGTGGCCAGCCGGAGGATCTCGATGGTCCGGCTCTGGACTTCTCCTTTGAGGGTGAGGCCCGAACAGAACCGGGGCACATAGTCCATCGGCGATGTTGGCAGGAGCCTTAAACTCAGTTCACGGGAGATGAACCGGAAAGTCCTGCCGATCTCTTTTCTCGAGACCCGGGAGACTTCTGCAATCTCGTCGAGCGTGCGGGGCACGCTGCACTGCCGGCAGGCGGCATAGAGCGCTGCTGCTGCAACGCCTTCTATACTCCGGCCCCGGATAAGGTTCTTGTCAACGGCGTCACGGTACACCACCGCGGAGCTTTCGCGGATGTTCCGCGGCAGGCCAAGAGCGGAAGCCATCCGGTCCAGTTCCGAAAGTGCGAATGCCAGGTTCCGCTCGGTTGCATTGCTGACACGGATACGGCGCTGCCATTTGCGGAGACGGTAGAGCTGGGCCCGGTTCTTGGAAGATATCGACCTGCCATAGGAGTCCTTGTTGCGCCAGTCGATCATGGTGGAGAGACCCTTGTCATGGATCGTCATGGTCATCGGTGCGCCGGTACGGGCCCGCTTGTTCCGCTGTTCGGAGTCAAATGCACGCCACTCGGGACCGCGGTCTATGAACTCGTCATCGAGTACCAGCCCGCAATTCTTGCAGACCAGCTCTGCCCGCTCACGGTCGTGGACCAGCAAGCGGCTGCCACACTCCGGGCAGGTGGTTTCAGTCTGGTTTTCTGCTTTCTTCTCCAGCTCATTCTGTTTCGTTCGTGATTTGAACGATTCCCGTTGAGACTGGAGGACTTTTAATTGTTCAATTTCCGCCATTCACTTTTCCCTTGCTGATGATCTGGTTATCCTGGTATTTTCCTGTTGCATTGAACCGGTATATCCGCGTAGCATTTTTATTACGCGGACACTTGTGCGAATTTTCCCCGGTTACCGGCATCCACTTCCCTTCCCGCGGGTTGAACCGGGCCCGGCCTGACATTTCTTTCACTGCCGAACGATTGAGTCGCGGGGCCATTATGTTTTTGACATCTTTTACGATCCGTACAAAAATAATAATGGTGCATTCGGCAGTTTACCGTCCGGTTAGATTCACCAGACTTGTCGTGGTCAGTTATCCTGATAAGGTTATATGTCTTCGCGTGGTGGCACAGGCTGGGCATAGACTCTCCTTTTAAAAACATGTCATGGAAGCCGACAGGAATTTTTTAAAATACGGGGCGCATTTCACGGGCGCACCATTGATGTAATGAGGCCGCCCGGTAGTGGATCGATTACCGGAAAAATAACGATATTGATACGATTCCGGGCGAGATTCCGATGAGGCAGCCGGGTGACTTCAGCGTGATCGGGGTAAAACTATAGTTAAGGCAACGCTTTGGCCGGGCCCGCCTTTTCAGCCACGGTCCATCCCCCTCCGCATGATTTCTTATGCAGCACGGACAACCGGTAAGCATGAGTGCGGAGATCCCCTGGGACAAGTCAAGGATGGAGTGGAAACCGGTTGACATGACCATCACGTACAAAGGCGATGGTGAGTTCTCCGCCCGTACATCGTCCGGGATCACCTTCGCGATGGAAGCCCCGGTCGGTATGGGCGGGCACGGGAAGGTTCCCAACCCCATTCAGTACCTGGTCGGCTCGCTCGGCGGCTGCGTTGGCGTGAAGATCCTTCTTGCGCTTTCGGACAAGGGCATTGTCCCGGAGGAGATGACGATTGAGATCCACGGGACCCGGGTTAAGACCATGCCGGCATTTTTCGATCATGTCCACCTGACCATCACGCTCCGGGCCGATGCTGATGAGGCCCTTGTCTCAACGATCATCGACCAGACCCTGACCCGTCTCTGCCCGATTGCCGCAATGTTTGCCGAGGTCGGGAAAGTGACTGCGGAACACCGGATTATCCGGACAACATCCGGTTGACGGGATCCCGCGCTTCCCATCAGGGTTTTATGAGTCGCATGCGAAATGCCAGTTACCCGCAGAATCGATCCGGATATTACAATTCTTCCCATTCAGTGGACCGAACAACCAGTCCCAAAAGGTAAAACCCGTTGTGGTAAATGCCGGATCCCCGGAATTCGTTGACGGGTGCAGTGCCTGGAGTTGTGCCGGCCGGTCCACGACAGCATAATGTAACCCGGCAAGACAACTTCCGGCAACCGATAAGCAGATCATAAACAATACGAGCCGGGCGAGCGGCGATATTTCTTGGGGAGTTGAAGACATAAAAACCAACCTCGTTATTACCCGTTTGGAGTGATGGGCATATAAACGCCGGTGATTTTAAAAACAGGGAATTTTTCCCGAGCAGATGCCGGGACCGGATAATCCCCCTTTCAATTTTTTAGATTCTAAAATTCCAGATGCCTTTCCTGCTTCACATGCCAAGGAACTTTAACAATCCATATACCAGAAAAGCAGGCCAGAGAATCGCTTTAATGACTCCGAGGATTCCCCCCAGCAGGCTTGTTGCGGTGGTGAGGTAATACCAGAGGGCTCCTAAAAAGCCCAGTCCATACAGTGCGCCTCCCGAACCGTGGCAACACATGTGCTTCATCATGTGTGTCTTGGATCCGCACCAGTTTTTCATGCCCTGTTCAGATGTTTCTGTCTCCATGTCTCTCAGCTCACTGAATTTTATCTTCTCTATGGATATAAAAGAAACCGGCAGAGTATTGTCATATTGCTCCCGATACCCTTTCCCATTCCGGTAAAAAACCCGGAAGGAAGAACAAAACGCAACCGCTGATGTATCGATGCCCGGAATACCGGTATATGACAAAAGATGGATGTACGTCTGTTCGCTCGAGGCAGCAATTAACGTGATCGGCGGGAAATGGAAACTGCATATCCTCTGGAAGAAAAAGACGCCCGCGATAAATAAATCCTGAAAAAGATATTATGGGGCGACCCGCACAAACGTGCCGTTCCGCCCGGGCGCCTCGTACCGTGCGAACCATGCACCGGAGGCGGTTGCGCCGGTGCCGCCATTGAACTTAACAATGCCCTCACCGGACGCTTCGCTGAAGGTGTCGCTATCGAACGGTGCAAGGGCAAAGGGCGTCGTACTGCGGCCCGGGTACACCATGAGTTTTCCGGATTCTTCGACAACTCTGACCGTGCCATAATAGTCCTGCCCGTACGAGCCGGTGTAATACTTCAGGTCACGTGCGGGCATCGGGTTGGCCGGTTTTTCAACCGGTTTTGGTGTCATGGAATCGAACACTGCCTGCATGTTCTTCTCTGCCTCACCATACCAGTCCTTCTCAATTTTGCCGGTATAGTACAGCTCGTTCCAGCCGTTGCTGATGCTACCGGTGAGGAGGTTTCCTTCCGGGAACTTGTTGGTCATGACAACGAGTGCCATTTTGTCTTCCGGCCAGACCGTGATGAGTGTCGCAATGCCATGCGAGAACATACCGTCCTTCTCGACACGGGTGCGGCCGCCATCCAGGTACGTGTTCCAGCCAAGCCCGGAACCGACCATCCCGCTGCCATAATATGACTTAATGAACTGGGGGGTATGGGTATCTCGCAGGGCGCTTGCATTGATGACCTGCCTGCCGTCAATGGACCCCCCGTTTGCCTGCAGGCGGGCGAACCTGACCATGTCATTGAGCGTTGAGCTCACGCCCCCGGCCGGGCTGTTGATGTCATCGTTATTGAGCGGCCCGGCAACGGGTGTACCGGCCTGCAACGGGTAGACCTCCACGCGGTCAGCCGAACGGGTGAAGTCAGAGAAGCGTGCGCTCGTGTTGTACATGCCGGCCGGGACAAAGATCCGTTCGGCGACCAGGTCCTCATAGGATTTTCCGGCTTTCTTTGCCGCAGTCTCACCCGCAATGGTGATCCCGATGTTGGAATAGGCATAGGATGAGCGGAAGGCGCCGGGCAGCCCGAGGTACCGGAGCCGGTCCATGATTTCCGGCCGCGTGTACGTAAAGTCGTTCTGGAGCTCGTCGGTACCGTACTCTGGCAGGCCGGACCGGTGCGAGAGGAGGTCGCGGAACGTGACATGTTCCGTGACGTACGGATCGGATAACTTGAAGCCGGGATTTACCGACACGATCGTATCATCCCACGAGAGTCCGCCGTCCCCGACCATCGACGCGATCATGGTCGCGGTCATGGACTTGGAGATGGACGCGAGCGGGAAACGGGTGTCCGGGCCGACCGGTTCCTTTGTCGTGACGTTCTTTACGCCAAAGGTGCGGAGATAGACTACCTTGTCATCCCTGACAATGGCAACTGCCATCCCGGGAACGCTGCTCTGGTTGAACGTCTTTTCTGCATAGGCATCGAACTGCGGGACGAGCGGACCGGTATCCGCTGCTGCGGGAGTTCCTGCAGGGGCGCTGACCGTTGCCGGTGCCTGCTGCGGGACTGTCCCCTGCTGTGCGCACCCGGCCGCAAGTATTGCTGCACATACGAGGAAAAGGATAAGGTATCTGAATTTTATTACCATGCTGGAAACACACGGATTTTATTTTTTCAAAACGATAAACATAGTGATTTATCCGCAGGAACGATCCGCGCCGGAAACCGGGTCCCCGTGCCACAGGGAATCGTTCGATCGGGACCACCCCCCAACACAACTCTCTGATGTCGAAAGCCGGTTTCACCGCCTTTTAAAGTTCGATAGTGATCCCTGATTTATTTAGTAAAAGGCAAGAGGGTATTTTTTTAAAATTCACTACACAGGATCCTGATTATTTTCACCCCGCGCCGGCATAGTATAAGTGCCAATACTTCCGGCTTATATCTATAGAGAATATAATCTCAAGCCAGGAACCGGGAAATGAAACAAGCGCTCATCAAACGCCTTCATCAAAATTTCGAGGATTATGTCAGGATACAGGAAGGTGTCGAGTTCTGGTTTGCCCGGGATTTACAGATCCTCCTTGGTTATACCGAGTGGAGAAATTTTTTGAAAGTTGTCGAAAAAGCCCGGGAATCTTGCCAAAACTCAAATAATGCAATTTCAGACCATTTTGTTGACGTCAACAAAATGGTAGCTATCGGTTCAGGGACTGATCGAAACGTCGAAGACATTAAACTGACCCGCTATGCCTGTTATCTTATCGCCCAGAATGGTGATCCCCGTAAGGAAGAGATTGCTTTTGCCCAGAGTTATTTTGCGGTACAGACACGCAAACAGGAGATCATCGAAGATCACATTCTTCTTGCTGAACGGTTGAAAGCGAGAAAACAACTGAAAGATTCAGAAAAAGAATTATCGCGGAATATTTATGAGCGGGGAGTTGACGAATCGGGTTTCGCCCGTATCCGGAGCAAAGGAGATATGGCTCTTTTCGGGGGCCATACTACCCACACGATGAAAAAACATCTGGAAATTGCTGATAACCGACCACTCGCCGATTTCCTTCCGACTGTTACCATAACAGCCAAGAATCTCGCAACGGAGATCACGAACTTTAATGTTACCAAAGAAGATATGCAGGGTGAAGATCCTATCACAGTCGAACATGTCCAGAATAATCAGGATATCCGCGATCTGCTCCTGAAGCGGGGAATCCGGCCTGAAACTCTCCCCCCGGAAGAAGATCTCATAAAACTTGAGCGCCGGGTAAAGTCGCAGGAGAAGCATATCGCCGGTCGGGCAGGAAAAATTACTCCGGCACAGCGTGATACCCGGCAGGAGCCGGAAAAGCAGCAAACGGATTATTTTTGAAGTATTCACCAAGAGTATTGGTGTCGATACACCCTCGGACACCAAGACTCGCCAATTATTTACTCCCTGCTTTCTTTTTGGACTCCATAATCCCTTTATCGTTCCGGCTTCTCCATTCACGCTTGAACGTTGCCGTAACTCAGCCTATCGATTTGTGTAAGGATAGCCACTGCTCCGTGGAGCACCCCCCAGCGGATCAATTTCCAGGAAAATCCTGATGACAAAAATCTGCCCAACGGAGTTTCAGTGAGGTAGCCGGGCGCACCCCTCTCTTAACTTGAAGGTAGGGAGAGGGTACCCCCTCTCAAATTCCAGAGTGGGGGAGGGGGTGGTACCCTGTCTTGGATAAGAGGGGGGGTAGGGTACCCAGAGGACCCCCTCTCATTTTTTGGAGAGGGGGAGGGGGTACCCCCCACTCGTACGCAAGAGAGGGGGTATCCCCCCCTCCGGACAACCGCTCACGAAATCTCCTCTCCGGCGTGACTCCATGCGAAGCAGTGGAGGGGTATGTCCGCCCGAAGGGGGGGAGGTACCCTGTCTTGCGCGAGACAGGGGGGGAGGGGGTCCCCCCCTCGCTTTTTGGAGAGGGGGTGGGTATACCCCCCCTCATTTTTTTGACAGGGGGGTAGGGTACCCCCTCTCGTACTTTTGAGTGGGGGGGTCCCCCCCTTGCTTAAGCGGACCTGTGCACGGGTTTTCCGGCATGACTCCACGCGCAGCGGGGGTTATGTGGATGCGGAAAAGGGGGGGTGGTACCCTGTCTTTCGTACGACAGGGGGGAGGGGGTCCCCCCCTCGGGTTTTGGAGAGGGGGGTGGGGTACCCCCGCTCGTACTTTGGACAGGGTACCACCCCCTTTGGACCTTTAGCCTTAGAATAGATGGGGGGTGGTCTGCTCTACTTAGTATATGATCTGTACAAAAAAACGTTGGATGGTGGTGCACTGTATACTAAGGAGGGTTCCCCGCCTCAGGGCCCCTCCGGGGCACGGCGGGGCAGGGAGGTTTTATTTTTGTCATTGAAACTGCCGCGGGGGCGTCCCTCCGGGGGCGGCGGCGTTCAACGTTGTCGTAAAAAAATGAGAGCACTCTAACGATTGATCTGAATTGGGGAGCCCCGTGGCGGTTCGATTACTGGAAAATCCTGATGCAGCTGGAACGAAATTTTTTTCGGGTTAAAATATTTATCAATCCTGATATTGTTGTGGATCATATCTTGGCAGGGATTTTATTGGCACGACTTAAGAACTTTGAACGAGTAATGGAGCAATAGGATATGAAAAACGATGAGTATAGATTCTGATTTTCTGGAAGAATATGAAAGCAGAGAAGTCGAGGCTCTCAAGAAAAATATACCCTCATCTGATCGATTGAAACTGAAGTCTCCAATATTCAATCTCGTACAAGATGGTTCGATTTGGAGTCAAATCGCATTATCAGGAACTGTAATCTTTCCGTTACATCCGATTCCATCTGATTATTTCGAAAATACGTGGAATATTTCAATAAGCGAATTTCCAGAGCTGATTCAATTTATCAAGGATACGCAAAAAATTCAATTCGTTTTGACGGCGCATCCGAAAAAATATGTAGAACTCGATTATTTAGAACCGTTTTTGCAAGAGTTTTCACCGCCGCTTTATTCGTCTAATTTGAATAATCAGGATAAAAAATTGCTGGATCTATGGGCACCTTGTCAGATCGAAATAGAAACATTAATCGGACTATCACATACATGGCAACAACAATTATCCTCGCTTGCCGGTCGACATGCGCTTGAGACCCACATTAAATCTTATATCTGCTTACGCTATTATGGCCTAGACGAAATCGCTGATACTTTCATTGAAAATTTTGTAATGGATCCGAATTTTGCGCACATCTATCTGTCAATAGCAGAAAATATGATTTTGTATCCGATTGAGGATCCGTTTAAATCTAATTTAGCGATAAGTATCGAAACAATTCAGAAAGCAAATGAGATGGGTCTCCCGTCTCAATTGTTACCTCATCGTCCTACCTTTCCTGAAGTTGGCAGTTTTTTAATGAAAAAATGTACTCATTATCCCGAGAGCCTCGAAGCCTGCAAACGGCTGATCGATCGATACAATGAGAATGATCTTTATGAGGTGCATTCAGCCTTGAATGAGGCTGTAATTGATAAAAATGATTCGTCGATCATTCAGAAAAAGGATGAACTGGAAGTGATTTTAGATAATGTCTGGGAGGATACAACGATAAAATCCAATGCAACGGCATATCGTTATGGTATCGATACGATTTGTGGGATTGTAGGGCATGCTCTCAATCCTGGATCGGGATTGATGGCATCCGTTATACCTGAGTTAATTAATTCAACAAATTCCCACTATCTCGATCAATTTTCTGAATTGATTGCAAAAAAGATTGCAACACCATATATGGCAACAATTTATGATTTCAAAAAGAAATAATCAATTAATCCTTAAATCTTGGAAGATAAAAGAGGAGAAATGACCCTAAATCTGCTTCGGAATATTTCATACAGGATATGGTTTGGTATTGCATTGACGGTATTAGGTCTCATTCTAACATCGATTTTGATAATCTTTTTTGGAAGCACTCCGATCGTTGGACCTGTTATGATATCTGTTGGAATCGGGGTTTATTTCCTCGGGTTGAATGTTGCAGTAAATGGTAAAATCGCTCAGATTGAAAGAAATATTACCCCATCAGAGGCCAGTGAAGTAAAATCAACAATTCTTTTCTCAAATATATGGAAAGAATTCAAAATTTTCTTAATAATCCTCGCATGTGTTGTGGGTCTAGTAATAGTCGCTACAGTTTCAGGCCAGTCACCGTATGCAAGTCAAATAGCCGGTCCAGCAATCGGGGGTGTTATTGCAGCATTTGCAGGTATCATATTTGCAAGCTGGCGCGAAAATCAAAAAGAAAATCAAAGAAAACATTTTTTAGCGAGAGTTTTTTTATCCGAACTTCAAAAAATTCAAGGATTTATTGCTGGAATCGAACTGCTAAATATAAAAAGTGATGATTTCTTTTTAACACTACTCCCTCAGGAAGAAGGTGGGACAATTGCAAAGAACCCGAGAGAATATGATGAATCTAAACGCATGGCCTTACTCAATTACTTCCAAAATAATAGTGCGATCAGAATAACGGAAACTTCACCATTAGTATCCAAAAAGAATCCATTCGAAGTATTCGCCCAGGAAATTTATTCATTTGAAGATACCGGTCTAATTTATAGTCTGTTTAAAGTCGACAGTATGATGAACGAAGCAAACAGCCACTTGTTGAATTTTTATGAAGTATGGGAAAGAGAGGACGGTCATATGCACTTGTTCTATGCTATGAGGAAAATTGAACAGGTAAAACCAGTGATTGATGAAATTTTAGCGAGTAGTACACTTCAATCTTTTGTGAAGATGTGAATGAAATCAATCAGATTTTAGATAATATTTGGGAGGATACAACAATTAAAAGCAATACAGCCACTTGCGGGATTGTCGGATATACAGTCTTGGCGGAGCATTAGGATTGTTATCCTCCCTTGGATTGGAATACATTGATAAATCAAATTATTTCGATGAATTTTCTGAATTGATTGCAAAAAGGTCGCCACACCATATATGGCGACAATTTATGATTTTAAGAAGAAATATCCGATTTAATATTAGATTTCTATACGGACGAGACTCCCAAGAGGGGACCATGCTAAGCCTTAGCACACACAAATATATACCCCCGGCATCATACAATAGAGTATGCAGGACGAGTGCTACAGCATTCATGAGGGTTTTTTTGCCCGTGAAGGCCTTTATCTCCACTAGCCAGTCGCCCGCCCGTTGCATAGAGTCATCCGTTTCTGAACAGTCTGAAGCACATACCGCAGGGTATCGCTTTAGCGTTTTTGGTTTTTATTATTGGTATCGTTAAGCCCTCTGGTTCGCTGTTAGAATAAAACACGAAAGCAGGGGGAGGTTGTTGTTACTATGAGAGGAAAAGAAATTCGTCTGGAAAGAATCATGAACCGCAATACGAAAAAGACCATCATCGTACCGATGGATCACGGGGTCTCGGAAGGACCGATAGCAGGCCTCATCGATATGGGCCAGACCGTCAACATGATAGCAGACGGCGGGGCAAACGCGGTGATCGGGCACGTGGGTTTGGCGCTGCATGGCCATCGGCAGGGAGGCCGGGACATCGGCCTGATCCTGCACCTGTCGGCCAGCACCAAGCTTGCGCCGGACCCCAACAGCAAGGTGCTGGTCAACACGGTGCAGAACGCCCTCAAGATGGGGGCCGACGGGGTCTCGATGCATGTCAACATCGGGGCAGAGTCCGAAGAGCGGATGCTGCACGATCTCGGCATGGTCGCGGTGGAATGCATGGAATGGGGCATGCCGCTCCTTGCCATGATGTACCCCCGGGGCAAGAACATCAGTGTTGCAAACGATGTCGATCACGTCAAGCTCGCGGCCCGGGTGGCAGCAGAACTCGGGGCAGATATTGTCAAGACCGTGTACACCGGTGACCCGGAGTCGTTCCGCGAAGTGACGCGGGGCTGCCCGGTGCCGGTCGTGGTGGCCGGAGGTTCAAAGACGGATGACCGCATAACATTGGAACTGATAGAAGGGGCAATGGCAGGCGGTGCCGCCGGCATCTCAATCGGCAGGAACGCCTTCCAGCACAAGAACCCGGCAAAATTCGTGCGGGCCGCAGCCTGCATTGTACATGCAAACAAGAGCGTTGAAGAAGCACTGGAAATTTTAAAGGTGTAATCATGATCGGAAAGGACATCAGGATCGAGCGGATAATGGACAGGAACACGGGCCGGGCTGTCATCGTGCCAATGGACCACGGCTTTTCCATGGGACAGATTGACGGACTCCTCGACATGACGCAGGTCATCTCGGACGTGAGCAACGGGGGCGCAAACGCGATCATCCTCCACAAGGGCCTCGTCAAGCGCGGGCACCGGAAACACGGCCGCGATATCGGCCTCTTCATCCACCTCTCGGGGAGCACATCGTTAAACCCGGACCCGAACGACAAGGTGCAGGTCTGCACGGTCGAAGAAGCGATCGCACTCGGGGCCGATGCGGTCTCGATCCACATCAACCTCGGCTCGCCCAGCGAGTCCAAGATGCTGGAGATCGGTGCCAATGTTGCCCGGGACTGCAATCGCTGGGGCATGCCACTCCTGATCATGAGCTACCCGAGGGGCAAGGGCATCGACTCGTTCTCGGCGCAGTCAATCGGCCACGCGGTGCGGGTAGCCGAAGAGCTGGGCGCAGATATGATCAAGACCAACTACCCCGGCGACCCGGAAGCATTCCGGAAGATCGCAAAGGCCTGTTCCGTGCCGGTCTTTATTGCGGGCGGCGAAAAGTGCGCTGACCTTGAATCATTGAATATCATCCGGGACTCGGTCAATGCCGGGGGCGCCGGGGTCTGCGTGGGAAGGAATGCCTTCCAGCGCAAGGACACCAAATCGTTTGTCCAGGCACTCTGCAACGTGGTGCACCACAACGTGGACCCGGCAAAGGCGCTGGAGCAGCACAAATGAAACAGTTCTGGGTCGATGTCCGCCCCTGGAACAAGGAGATTGCAACAACCGCAATCGAGAGCGGTGCGGATGCGCTGGTGGTTGACAAGGCCGAAGATGTCAAACGGCTTGGGCGGATCGCAACCGTAGCGTCGGATGGCGATATCAAGCCCGGCACCGATGTTACGGAGTGCACCATCACGGACAAGGCCAGCGAGAACAAAGCAGCAGAGCTCGGCAGGCACAAACCCGTCATCGTGACCACGAGCGACTGGACCGTCATCCCGCTCGAAAATCTCGTGGCCCAGTCGGACCACATCATTGCCCGGGTAAAGAACGTGGCAGAGACGGAGATGGCAATCCACGTGCTGGAGAAAGGCGTATACGGCATTCTTCTCAGCACGACCGATCCCGCCGTGGTCCGGGCAGTGGCCGCGATCCTCAAGAGCACGACCGGAAAAGTAGGCCTTATTCCGTTCACGGTCACAAAGATCCACCCGGTCGGCATGGGTGACCGGGTCTGCGTGGACACGTGCTCGATGCTCTCTGATGGGGAAGGCATGCTGATGGGTAATACCTCATCAGCCATGCTGCTCGTCCATGCCGAGACACTGGAAAATCCCTATGTTGCCCCGCGCCCGTTCCGGGTGAATGCCGGCGCTGTGCATGCGTACATCATGCTGCCTGACGGAAAGACCGCGTACCTCTCGGACCTTTCCATTGGCGGGCAGGTGCTGGTCACCGATGCGAAGGGGACTGCCCATACCGTCTGCATTGGCAGGACCAAGATCGAACGCCGCCCGCTCCTGCTCGTTGAAGCAGCAGCCGGGAAAGACAAGGTCAGCCTCGTGCTCCAGAACGCAGAAACGATCCGCCTTGTCCGCGAAGACGGGAGTGCCATCTCGGTCGTGCACCTGGCCCCGGGCGACAAAATTATGGGCTGTGCCCTTGAAGGCGGCAGGCATTTTGGAATGGCAATAAAAGAGACCATCCGCGAGAAGTGATCATGAAGGCAGGCATCATTGGCGGCACCGGCAGGATGGGCCGGCTCTTTGCAAAAGTCTTTGAAAAGGCCGGCTACGAAGTGCTGGTCTCGGGAAGGAAGACCCCGGTCACGGCAGCCGATATCGCAAAGCAGTGCGATATCGTCATTGTCTCGGTCCCGATCCGGGATACCGTAAAAGTCATCGAAGTGATAGCGCCGCTCATGCGGCCCGGCCAGCTCCTCTGCGACTTCACGTCGCTCAAGGTAAAGCCCGTGGATGCGATGCTCAGGTCCGAAGCGGATGTGATCGGCCTCCACCCGATGTTCGGGCCGACCGTAAAGTCCATCAGCCGCCAGACCATCATTGTCTGCCCCGCCCGTGCCGATGAAGCACGCGTAGCAGCGCTGGTCGGGATCTTTGAGAGACAAGGCGCGATCTGTACAATTGCAACGCCGGAAGAGCATGACCGGATCGTGGCCGTGGTGCAGGGCCTCACCCACTTTGTTACGCTCTGCATGGCAGACACGGTCCGCAGGCTCGGGGTGGATCTCCGCACGACCGAAGCGTTCGAGAGCCCCGTGTACCAGATCGAGCTCTCGCTCGTGGGCCGGCTCCTTTCGCAGGACCCTGCCCTCTATGCCGACATCCTCCAGCAGAACCCGCACGTGCCCGAAGTTCTTGCAGCCTGCCGGAGTTCCGCTGCGGATCTTGCCGCGATCGTAGAGGCACAGGACCCGGAGCAGTTCCGGGCATTCTTTGAGAAGAACAGCCGGCATCTCGGCAGCTATTGCGAGGAAGGCCAGAAGATGACCGATGCCCTGATCGAATGCATGGTGAACCGATGAAGCTCATCACGCTCGGGCCGGAAGGCACGTTCTCCCACGAGATGGCCCTGAAAATGAACCGGGTAAAGCCCGGAGAGATAATCTTACTCCCCACCATCCACAGCATCATGGACGCCGTAGCAAGAGGCGACGGGGATGGCATTGTCCCGATGGAGAACTCCGAGGCGGGAAGTGTGGGTGAAACGCTCGACGGCCTTGCCCGCCACCCGCTCTTCATCACGGGCGAGATGTACATGCCCATCCACCACAACTTAGCCTCGCTCGTCCCGCTGGAAAAGATCCGCGTCATCTACGCCCATCCCCAGACCCACGAGCAGTGCAGCGAAGCAATTGAGAAATGGGGCGTACCGGTCATCCACACGAGCAGTAATGCATCGAGTGCGCTGGAAGCAAAGAAGACCCCGAACGCAGGAGCCCTCATCCCAGTCATTGCGGCCGGGCTCTACCACCTGCCCGTGCTCGTCCGGAACACCGAGAACAATCCATCGAATACCACGCGGTTCGTCCGGATCTCCCACAAACCTCTGCCAAACAAAGCGCCGGAAAAGTGCAGCATCCTCATCGATCCCAACGCGGACCGGTCCGGCCTGCTCCACGACCTGCTCGAAGCCTTTGCCAAAAGGAAGATCAACCTGACCCGGATCGAGTCCCGGCCATCCAAGCGGAAGATCGGCGAATATGTTTTCTTCCTCGATACAACGTGGTCGGCAAAGACTGCTGAAGCGATCGCAGAACTCAAAACCATCACAGGGGTCAAGGAACTCGGTTGTTATCGGAAGATCGGGGAGGCACCATGATAGTCACTCCCGCACGGGTCACTGGCGTGGACCTGGAAGTGACTGCACCCCCGTCCAAGAGCTACACCCACCGTGCGCTCATAGCAGCGGCTCTTGCTGAAGGAAAGACCACTATCTTCCGGCCGCTCGAAGCAGAAGATACCCGGCTGACGGCCGGCGCCCTCAGGTTGCTCGGCGTTGTTATTGAAGACCAGCCGGGAAGGATGCTGGTCACCGGCTGCAAGGGATCCCTGCCGAACCGCCGGCCCACAACCCTTGATCTTGATAACTCAGGTACGAGTCTCCGGCTGCTGACAACCCTTGCGCTACTCTGCCAGTTCCCGGTTACCCTGACCGGCAGCGCCCGAATGCAGGAGCGTCCCATCGGGCCTCTTGCGGGGGCACTCCCGGCTCTGGGCGGGACTGTTGAGTTCCTGCAAAAAGAGGGTTACCCGCCGCTCCGCGTGAGCGGGAAACTACTTGGCGGCCCGGTAGAGATCGACGGCTCCATGAGCAGCCAGTTCATCTCCTCGATCCTGATGGCAGCACCCTATGCGCAGAAGGAAGTCGAAGTCATCATCCCGGCCCCACCGGCATCAGCCTCGTACCTCGACATCACCCTCAGCGTGATGGAAGCATTCGGGGCAAAGGTTGAGCGGACCGGTTACGAGCGGTTCATTGTCAGCACCGCGGACCGGTACAAGGCCCGTAGGTACACCGTGGAAGGCGATTACTCCTCCGCCTCGTACTTCTTTGCCCTTGCAGCCATCTGCGGCGGGAAAGTGACAGTGAAGAACCTGGCCCCCGCATCCGTGCAGGGCGACCGCAGGTTCCTCAACGCGTTGGAGGCAATGGGGTGTAAGGTAACCTATGGGGGGAAGTCGGTTACGGTGGAGAAATCCGGTGCACTCAACGGCATCACGTTCGACATGAGCTCATCGCCCGACACGGTCCAGACCCTCTGCATGGTGGCAGCAGTGGCGGGCACGCCTACCACCATAACGGGTATCGGACATTTAAAATTCAAGGAAAGTGACCGTATCAGTAGTACCGCAGAGCGGCTGCGGTTGCTGGGCGGGGATGTGCAGGTGTCGGATGACAGCATCACGATACGGCCTGCTCCCCTCCACAGCGGAACGATAGACCCGGCAGACGACCACCGCACCGCGATGAGTTTTGCCGTGCTGGGCTGCGGCATCGGGGGAGTTACCATACAGAACGCAGAGTGCGTGAACAAGTCGTTTCCGGAGTTCTGGGTCATGCTGAAACAGGCCGGGGTGTTGCCATGAAGCGGATCGTGCTGACCGGGTTTCGCGGAACGGGCAAGACCGAGGTGGGAAAAGTCCTTGCCGGCAGGCTGAACATACCGTTGCTCGACACCGATGCACAGGTCGAGGCAAAGACCGGCAGGTCCATCCCCTCGATATTTCACGAAGATGGCGAAGAGCGGTTCCGGGTCATGGAGCGCGAGGTGATCGCATCGCTTCCTCCCGATAACGCGGTTATCAGTACCGGAGGGGGAGCCGTTATCGACCCCAAGAACATGGAGCACCTGCGGAGGAATAGTGTCATGATCCTCCTCACCGCAGATATCGATGCCATCGAACAGCGGCTGGCAAGATCCCCCCGCCCGCCACTGACCAGCCTCCCGCTCCGGGAAGAGATTGCCGAACTCCTGGACCGCCGGCGCCAGAACTATTATGCTTCAGCAGATTTCTGCGTAGACACCAGCGAGACAACGGCTCAGGCAGCAGCAGAGAAGGTGCTGCATTTCCTTGCCTTCGGGATCTCAACGGAGGAGCAGCGCACTACCGCCATGCAGTTCTTTAAGACCGGGCGGATTCCTCCGCTTGCCCTCAAAAAACTGGAGCAGGTACTTACCGGCGATGACCGTGACCCGCAAACCCGGGTCATGGGTGTAGCCGGCTACCCCTGCGCCCACAGCAAGAGCCCTGCGCTCTTCAACGGGCTTTTCGAACGCTATGGCCTCAACTATTATTACACCTGGTTCGAAGACCCGGAGATCGATGAGATCATGCGGGTGGCACGAAGCATTGATGCAAAAGGGCTCTCGGTGACGATTCCCTTCAAGCAGGATGTGATGGCGTATGTCGACGAGGTGGATGAACACGCGGCACAGCCGATTGGCGCTGTGAACAGCGTGGTCTTTGCCTGCGGAACGGCGATTGGGTATAACACAGACTGGCTTGGCGTCAGAAAGCCGCTTGTCCACCTGAAAGGGGCAAAAGCAGTCCTGCTTGGGGCCGGGGGCGTGGCTGCGGCTGCGGCTTATGCGCTCGTTGACCTCGATATGGATGTGACCATCCTGAACCGGACCCCGGCAACGGCAAAAGCACTGGCCGACCGGCTGGGCTGCAAATCCGCTGACTGGGATTCCTTTGACAGTATTAAACCGGACCTGGTGGTCAATGCCACTCCGCTGGGCATGGAGCCGGATACCCGGAGCCCGCTTAAAGAAGAACAGATCCAATCCAACATGACGATTTACGACCTTGTCTATACCCCGCCCGAGACACCCCTCATCCAGGCTGCCCGGAAAAAAGGATGCAGCACCATCCTCGGCACCGAACTGTTCATCCACCAGGCGCGTGAACAGTTCTATCTCAACTTTGGCATCGATGTACCGGACAGCGTAATCAGGGAGCTGGTAGCATGAACACCTTTGGCAGAAATTTCAGGATCACCACATTCGGAGAAAGCCACGGCCCGGCAGTTGGCGTTATTATCGACGGTTGCCCCGCAGGCCTGGCACTTGCAGAGAACGATATCCAGCCGCTTCTTGACCGGCGGCGCCCGGGCACTTCACCGCTCAGCTCACCCCGGAAAGAAAGCGATACAATCGAGATCCTTTCCGGCGTCTTTGAAGGAATGACCACCGGCACGCCGATTGCCCTCATGGTCAGAAACGAGAACCAGCAGTCAAAAGACTACGATGAACTCCGGGAGAAATTCCGCCCGGGCCACGCTGATTTCACGTACCAGGAAAAATACGGCATCCGGGATCACCGGGGCGGCGGCAGGAGTTCAGGACGCGAAACACTCGCACGGGTGGCAGCCGGCGCCGTTGCCATGAAATTACTTGCTGCCCGGGGGATCGCCATTAAGGGAACAATCAGCGAAGTGCATGGCAAAACTGATCCAGCAGATATGGAAAAAGAGATCCTCGCGGCAAAGGCAGCGGGAGATTCTGTTGGGGGTATCGTGCAGCTGACGGCCACCGGCTGCCCGGCCGGGCTTGGTGACCCGGTCTTTGGAAAACTCGATGCCTTGATCGCCGGCGCGATGATGGGTATCGGCGCAGTCAAAGGCGTTGAGATTGGCGACGGGTTTGCTGCTGTACGGAAATTCGGCAGCGGGAACAATGACCCGATGACGGCTGACGGGTTTTCAAGTAACCATGCCGGTGGCATCCTTGGCGGCATCTCTTCAGGACAGGATATTATCGTGCGGATTGCCGTCAAACCCACACCATCGATTGCAAAGCTCCAGCAGACCCGGGACATTCACGGTAATGTTTGTGAGATCTCTGTTGGCGGCAGGCACGATCCCTGTATCGTCCCCCGTATCGTGCCGGTTGCGGAGACCATGCTCGCACTTGTACTCATCGACTGCGTGCTGGAACAGAAGAAATACCAATGATAGCAGTTGAGCAGATAATTTCTCATTATCATGAAAGAGCGCCGGGCTGTGCTGCTGTGCGGGCCCGGGTTAAAAAAAGGAGTTTCCGGTCATGTTACCGGATTACTCACAGGGTGCGGGGCGGAATGAGCGTCGCGACCGCAGAAACACCGGAGATATTCGCGACAAAAAAATCAGTGGAGTACTTCTGTAACAGTGTATCGCCCGGATTTTTATCTTCAATGTAATAGTACAGGGGCATGCCTTTGTACGCGATCTGGGAGAGGTTATCGGCCCGTGTCACATATGTGAAATCCTTGGGATTTAAGGATGACGGTGTGGAGATCAGGCGCGGACCGAATACCGGGAATTCCACAAGGCTCTTGCCCTGGAGGATACTGTTCCCGGGGGTATCCTGTATGAAATAGTAGAGCGTCATTCCTTTCGAGTCTGTGAGATAAGAACCGCGCTCGGTGTTCTGGGCGATCTTGATATACTCAAAGGGCGTGGCTGCAAACCAGACCTTGTTCACGTTATCACCCTTCACATCGCCGGGCTGGGTGTCGGCTTTGTAGGTATAAAGCCGCAGGCCATTATACGCGATCTGCTTTGTGCCATCTGCCTGTGGGTAAGTGTAAAAATCTGACTGCATGAGTGGGGCAGAGACCCGGATGGTGTCGGTCGAGAAAGCAGGCCAGGTATCAGCGCAGGTTCCCGTGCAGGCACTGGAATCGCTGTCCACCTTATCGTTGGTGAAATAGTACAGGGTCTTTCCCTCGCCATTGACGAGCACCGGGCCCAAAGAGGTACTGGCAGTCACTATCGTGTCGGTGGTTTTTGCCGCGGTCGGCTGGAGAGTCGGGATGGGAGTTGCAGCCGGCGTTACCGGAGTTGTTGCTGGCTGCTGCGTGCATCCTGCAATGAAAAGCATGCCGATGACCGCCAGCACAAGGAGAATTAGATGTTGGTTTTTCATATGTTCACCTGAATGATATCCGTAATATATCCGGATATGATAGATGCCTTATGATGAATTGCCCTATTTAATGGTGCGTAATTTTGGAAAAATGCGTAAATTTTTCAGATATTCAGGGTTCCCAGCATTTTTGGCAGATCGTGGGAAAAGCAGGGTAACCTTAGGTTAAAAAAAGAATTATTTCCTAATAATACCCGCCACCCAGTGCGGGCTCATCCATTACCTTGAAGCGGGTGCCGGCCGAGATCACAAAAACCTCGCAGCGATCGATTCCCTTGGTTCCCGGGGCAACAATCTCATCGCCGGGTACGGGTTTTTTGCCATCGCTCATGACATATTCCTGGTAGGTGCCGTCAACGGAATATACCCGCATGATGATCGAATTGACTAATCTTTCTCCAGGCCCGCCCTGGTATTGTAAGTGGACCTCAGACGTAGGGCGGTCTTTGGTAAGCAACAGGTTTACCTCCCGTCCATCGGGCATGACCTGTATAGGTTCCGTTGTAAGGACTGCTGGTGGCGTGGTCACAATCACGGGTCCAGTTGTGGGCGCCGGGGTAGGCACATCAGTTGCGACCGGTGTAGTGGGGGCGGTTGTCCCGGGACTGCTGGCGCAACCGGCAGAGAACACGCACAGAAGGAGCATAAGAGCGGAGAGCAGGA
>Ga0074195_1000920_pt1 | contig 48003 bp, 36 predicted proteins | sample EPASupsiteHSE623_FD_64525 | JGI IMG/M metagenome (GOLD analysis project Ga0074195, IMG submission 64525) | Bioremediated contaminated groundwater from EPA Superfund site, New Mexico - Sample HSE6-23 | ecosystem: Environmental > Aquatic > Deep subsurface > Groundwater > Contaminated ...
GACGTCTGCCACAGTCAATAACATCATAAAAGTCAGGGCTGTGCCGCCGATAATGTTGAGGACTTTACTTACCCTTCGAAGAATACCGAACATTAGTTCCATTACTCCTCCATTTTTATATTAATTTACCCAAATTTACTAACATGCTCGTTTCAAATTGTGGAACATTGTTCCCGGTGTATTGCATAAAATTATTACCCTAATTTCCAACATTTTTTTATTGAGAAACAGATGAGTATGCCGGGTTATCATTTGAGCTTTCAGGCTTTGCCCCTTGCGCTTTATGTTGTTTATAAATCATATTTTGCTCTAATGTCAAGGAGATTATTATCATCGCAATGTATTGATATTATAGGCATATATTCAATATATTAAAAACCGTATGTTCATTTATGTGAAATTTATTACAATTTCTTAGAATGATACAAAAAAAAATGCAGACGATTCGAGACTGCTTGTGAACATGTGAGCTTCTTCGAGCGAATTACCTCTTGCAAAGTTTCGTATCGCTGAATGTTGTGAGAAAAGGATATTCTTCGGTAAATCAGTTTCTCCTGCAAATGTTTAGAGTAAAACCAAGCTGCTAAAAACGTTATTCCTTGTGCGGTTCTATAATAACCTTCAGGCAGTTTTTCCCTTCGCCGGCAGCCTTAAATCCCAATGCAATATCTTTGAGGCCGAATCTATGCGTAATAAGGTCATCTACATTCACGTTTCCGGCCCTGATTAATTCCATAGCTTGTGCATTATCAAGCGGAGCAGCTCCATAACAGGTTTTAAGGCTTACGTCGTTTCTCCAGAAAGGATTGAAATCGATATCGAGCGTCTGCCCCGGATTAGGCACGGCAAAGAATAAAACAGTACCTCCCCTGTCAACAGACTGCAAAGCCTGTTGCGCAGCAGACAAAACCCCTGCGCAGATGATTACCTTGTCGGCAAGACGGCCGTGATTCACCTTTTGTATTAGCCCCGGTATATCTTCATCAGCATGTATAGTATATTCAGCGCCGAATCTCTTTGCAGCTTCCAGCCTGTAACCATCAATGTCCGTTGCGATGATCCTTCCGGCGCCAAGGGAGCGGGCAAGTTTTATCATAAGCAGACCTGCAATACCGCAGCCAAGAACCAGCAGTGTATCGCCGGGCTTCAGGTCAACAGCTCTCAATCCCCTGACTATTGTTCCCAAGGGCTCAATAAATGACCCTTGTTCATAGGACATCTCATCAGGCAGGAGCAAGGTTCCGGTATCGATGCTTTTGCCTGAGACCTTCAGGTATTCTGAAAATCCGCCGGGATCAAAATTGTTTTTTGTGTGGAATATATGACATGCAGTCTGATGGCCGGTGAGGCAGAAGTGGCATTCGTTGCAGGGTACATGGTGTGTGGCAAAGACCCTGTCGCCCTTCTTAAACTTTGAAACCTCTTCTCCAACCTCAACGATCTCGCCGGTCAGTTCGTGTCCAAGCACTAAAGGAGCTTTTTTTATGCGGTACCATTCCATGACGTCGCTTCCGCAAATACCGCTTGCCATAACCTTAATAAGGATATCTCCTTTGCCCACCTCAGGGATCGGCAGTTCTTCCACCTCAACTTTACTATTGCTGTAATACATTCCTACACGCATGACCGGCTCATCCTTTCTTTGTCTCGTTCTTTTCAGTCAGGAAGAAATCGTAGGCTGTCTTAGGATTTTCTCCTTCATGAACAACCTTACCGATTGCCTTAATCATGGCAACAGGCGACTCTGATTGAAAAATATTGCGGCCCATATCTACGCCTGCCGCACCGTCCTGGATGGCATTGTAAGCCATGGTCAGAGCTTCAAGTTCAGGTAGCTTCTTACCGCCAGCAATAACAATCGGAACCGGACAGGAGGCTACAACGGTATCAAAGTCCTCGGGAACATAGTAGGTTTTTACATATGTGACGCCCAGTTCAGCAATGATGCGCGAGGCGAGTCGCATATATTTGGCATCCCTGGCCATCTCCTTGCCTACTGCGGTAACGCCGAGCGTAGGAATGCCATAGCGGTTGCCCATATCCACAAGGCGGGTCATATTGTGCACTGATTGTGTTTCCATCTGACCGCCGATAAAGACCTGAACAGCCATGGCTGAAACATTCAGACGGATTGCTTCGTCAATATCTATGGCAATCTGCTCGTTTGAAAGCTCGTTCAAAATGCTCGGCCCTCCGCTTGCCCTCAGCACTATTCCTTTGTCAAAATCAGGCGGGATGATTGTCCTTAAAATGCCGCGGGTAAGCATCAGTGTATCTGCATAGGGTAAAAGCGGCAGGATAGTAACATCAACACGCTCCAAACCCGTTGTTGGCCCTTGAAAATATCCGTGATCAATGGCAAGCATAACCGTTTTACCGGACTTGGGATTAAATATTTTAGACAGACGGTTTTTCATCCCCCAGTCCGTGTTGTTGCAGCCTTTCAGGAAGAAAGGCTCACTTTTGGCAGGTATGTCTGTATAGAACTGCTTTTCCTTTTCTGATTCGTCAACTTCCGGCATGGTTATTAACTCCTTATTAGTATTTTTTTAGCATTACATCCTAATCCTTAAGGATGTTTTTTGTCAATGGAAAATCAGAGGGATTCGAGCTTCTCTATCTTCTGCTCATCACCGATATCAGCAAGAAATTCTTTGAGCTGCCTTCCATAGACAGGGTGAATGATTGCGGGTTCGATTTCAATGCATGGAATAATAGCAAATTTCCTCTTATGAAGTTCCGGGTGGGGTATCTTTAATGACGGAGAGTTAAGCACCAAGTCTCCGAAGAGCAGAATGTCGAGGTCTATTGTCCTCGGACCGTTTTTATCACCTCGACTTCTGCCCATTATTTCTTCAATGCTATTGAGAAGTTCGAGCAGGTCAAAGGGAGAACCGGCCCATATTATACACACTACACAGTTAATAAAGTCTTTTTGCTCTATAGCGGACACCGGTGAAGTGACATAGAAGAAAGACCTGGAAATGAGCCTGACCCTCTTGTCTTCTGTCAATTTTATTATACTTGCCGTGCAATTTTTTGTGCTGTCACCGATATTTGAACCGATCCCGATGAACGCCTTTTGTTCCACGATGATTATTGAGAAGACTTGCCGTTTGTTTTGTTGTCTTCTGGAGGGGTTACATCTATTGCATCAGGTTCTTTATATGATTTCTTGAAATTTTTAATGCTTTTGCCGATTGCTTCACCAATGCCGGGTAGCTTGCCCGCGCCAAATATGACGAATATGATAACCAGTATGATTATAAGTTCAGGAAATCCAAGACCGAACATGTTTCTACAATAGCACTTTGTATTAAAAATAGTCAATGGTTTTCATCTTAATTTCAGGTGGTGTATTCCATGCCGGTTGCCGTAGGAGTTTTTTTCACGTTTTTGATTTCTCTCGGCATGAGTCAGGGCAGCTTATTAAGAATAAATTAGGAATATTAAAATAGAACCCAAAAACTATTCGTGTTAAAATGCTTTTATGACCGATATTCATGTTCAGAAGAAAAATTCAAAAGCAAAAGGCAAAAAATAAAAACATCCTGAAAAAGCCGGGAAAAATGAGGTTACTTTGATAAAGAATATATTTCTATTGTTGGCAATCATTCTGGCATTTATTCTGTTCCCCTTTACTCAGGCATATTCGGGTGCAGCAGACACGGGCAACAGGAGGGACGAGATGCAAGAGGAAATCTGGGAATTGGAAGAGGCGTACTTCACAAATCTTTATAAAGCAAATTACGAAGCGGTAATCGACATTGTGCACGATCAATTCCTTGGGTGGCCTGACTCTGTGCCGCACCCCATTAACAAAGAACAAAGCGCCAGTTTTATGAAGCAATTAATCCCCAAGCCTACTCCATGTGTTCTAAGGATTGAACGAGCCGGTATCCGGCTGCTGGGAAATACGGCTATAACTCATTACACACTTCACGTCAATTGCAGTGACACTTCCGGCGTGGAGAAGACGCAATCATCGCGGATAACCCATGCGTGGCTGGAAGAGGGCGGTCGCTGGAAATTGCTGGGGGGTATGAGTTGCGATAAATGAGCCGATTTAGAAAACCGATCAGACAAGGTCTGATATCATCTCCGCTATAGATATAATACTCTACTTCATTTTTTTATAATTGTGTGCTGTTAATGAGCTGTTTGCGTACGAAGCCTATATGACCACGGAGTATATAGAATTGTTCGGCAAATGATGCGGGCATTTTCAATTTATTGACTATCTGTTCTATATGGCTGAGCCGTCTGAACAATTCCTCCTGTTTCTCAGGCGCTTTGTTACTTAAAATATCGCGTTCGAGTGTCAGCAGCATACTGTAACACCTGTAGATACGCATTTTCATACGCCATTGATAGATCGCTGCAATAATACGCAGGCCGGGGATCAATATAATAAAAATAGGTACAAACACCGCAAGAATACGGTTTACCAAACTTGCCAGCAAAAACGGCAGATAGCGGTAGAGAAAGCTTTTACCGGCTTTATAGTATCTTTTAGCGTTGTCGCTTATACGGAATTCGTGTTCAAAGGGTGCGGGAAACTCACCCTGGCGTTGAAATATGTTTGCCCGTCCGTGTATTTCAGTTGCCGCCCCGAGCAAAAGATCAGACAACACCGGATGCAAATCAGCCCGCGCAACGAGTTCTACAGTGGGACCGATAAGATTAATATCCTGTGGCGGGATGTTCTTTCCGAAATCGGCTAATCCTCTGGGAATTTCAAACTTGTTTAAATATGTGAAGCGGCGTATATATCCGTCGGCTTGGGCGAAATTGAAAAGCTTAATCCCCGGTGTCTTGATAAGGGTAAGCATGATCTTTGATGATGCGCCGTCTCCCATGAGGAACACGGCGTCAATTTTGCCTTCGATCAGGCTTTTTGCCGCTTCTTCCGAATTTAGTTCAAGCAGTGTGGTTGTGCCGCCAGGATTTATCCCGTTGACAGAGAGCAATACCAACGACAGAACGTTAGAACCGCTCCCGGACGGACCTATTGCCAATCGCTTGCCCTTCATCTGCGAGAGCATCTCCATCGGTAAAGTATCCCGATAGAAAATAATGAGTGGCTCGTAACAGATGCTGCCGAGCGAGACCAGTTTGTCTATATTCTGATCCCGGACAAGTCCGGCTTGAACGAAACCGATATCAACTTTAAAAGAAGGATCGTTCAGCCTCTTGAGGTTTTCCAGAGAACCCTGTGATGGAATGATCTTTAATTTTATTTTGTTCCGTGCCAGTATCTTGGCGTATTTCTCGGCGGTTTTATTAAACAAACTGCCTTCGGGGCCGCTTGTAATGATAATGTTCTTGGGTGGAGTTGAATGGTAGAACCATACAGCGGCAAAGATTGCAACGATAATAATCAAAATAATGGAAGCGAAAGCCGCCGCAGGGCCAAGTCCGAAGGTTTCTTTGAATATGTCTTGAATACGGGTAACCCATGGCATGAAGCCATCCCCGAATAGCGCCCGAATCCGGGTTGATCCTGTTTTCTTACCTGTTTTCATGGTTGATGTCCTGTGCTTTGTCGGCACTCTTTTTTTATTGGCAGTTTAATGCTGCCTATATTGAGCTACTCATCCGATAATTACAAATTCAATTTATACCGAAACCCGAATCTTTTCAACATAAAGGGTGATTAAAGAAATGGACTATATGTAAATGTATTTCACGTTATGATATAATGAGGCGATGTTAATGTGCTGAAAGGAGGGTCTTATGAGCAAGACAGAAGATCATAATTCAGTAAATCGCAGGGATTTTTTGAAATTTGGTGTTGTAGGCGTTGCTGCTGCAGCGGGTTTGGACGGCTTGAGCAAAATAGCGGAAGCTGCTATGGCTGCTTCAAAATCAGTTATAACCCCGGTCTACAGGACTCTCGGCAGGACAGGTTTGAAGGTGTCGATTGTAAGCTTTGGCGCTATGCTCACGCCGGAAAATGAACCTATGGAGGCGGCATTTGACCTCGGTATAAATTATGTTGATACTGCCCGAATATACATGAACGGCAGGAATGAAGAAATCGTCGGGAAGGCCCTCAAAGGTCGACGCGATAAAGTATATGTTGCAACCAAAACTCTTCCCGCATCCCAAACAAAGAAGGATATTTTCAATAATGTTGAGACAAGTCTTTCCAAGCTCCGAACTGATTATATCGACATAATTCAGCTCCACAATCTTACAACCGGTGAACGGGTTTTTATGCCTGAAGCGCGTGAAGCCCTGACGGAGCTTCGCAAACAAGGCAAGGTACGTTTCTTTGGCGTTACGACCCATACAAACCAGGCGGATGTTCTGAAAGCAATTACAGATGACCCTACAAAATTCTTTGATGTGGCGCTTGTGGGTTATAATTTTAAGAGCGAGCCGTCAATAAAGGAGGCGATTACACGCGCAGCAAAAGCAGGAATCGGCATTGTTGCCATGAAGACCCAGGCTGGAGGGTATAAAACAGACGCTCTTGGACCTATCAGCCCGCACCAGGCAGCGCTTAAGTGGGTTCTTCAGGATACCAATGTAGCCTGCGCGATTCCAGGCATGAAGGACATGAGCATGCTTCAGGAAGCTTCCGCGGTTATGGGAATGAAGCTTACACGCAGGGATGAGCGTATTCTCCATCAATACGCTGAAGCGATCAGCCCTTATTATTGTCATATGTGTGCACAGTGCGAGCCCACATGCCCGCAAAGTATTTCCATCAGCACAATTAACCGTTCCATCATGTATGCTGAAGGATATGGGAATTATGAACTTGCCCGGTCGACTTATGATGAGCTAAAGGTGAAGGAGTCGGCCCTTGTGTGTTCCAACTGCATTGAATGCGTTGCCTATTGCGTCAACGGTTTGAATATTGCTCAAAAAATGCAGAAGGCACGGACATTGTTTGCGTAAAGAGGCAACAATGGACAAAATATTTAAAATCCCGGCTATTATTTTTCTTCTATTCCATTTTACTACCAACGTCCATGCGGCGCCTGCTGAAATATCCGTGGAAAAGACAATCCCGGTGCCGGGTTTTTCAGAAAAGTGGACTTTGGATGGAAAGATAAAAGCATTCAATCCGGAGAACCTCTATAAACACATCAACGGCGAAGCCGAACTCTACCTACCCTATGGTTTTGAAGCTCTCAACACAGGGCTTTATATAAGCAGAGACAACCCGGATAAGGCCCTTGCCGTGGATGTCTATAAAATGGGGTCGCAGCTCGATGCCTTTGGCATATATTCCCGTTATTGCAATCCCGATGCAGCAGAAGCAAAAATAGGAGATGGGAGTTTTGTAAATGATTCACAGTTGATGTTCTATCGGGACAGATTTTTTGTTCAGCTTTCCGCTTCAGGATCTGTGAATCCTGGGCCTGAAGCATTTATTGAATGTGCAAAAGCGATTGCGAAAAATATTCCCGGCAGCTATTCCCGTCCTAAGGAATTAAATTTTATTAATATACCAGGTAAAACTCCCCGGACAGAAACCTATATTTCCCAGAGCGTCCTCGGATATGCCTTCTTTAAGAAAGGGCTGACAGCACAAGCAACCCTTATCGACGATCCGGTGAAGATATTCATCATTTTTGGTGAGAATGAAAAGGATGCCGGTGATATATTGAACAGTTATATCGGTTATCTGAAAGATGCCAAAGTTGAGCTTCAATCTGTGAAAACTTCAAAAGACGTTACTTGTATTGCCCAAGACCCCTTATATAAGGGTTTTGCGATTCGCCGTGTTGGAAGCTACCTTATAGGTGCCTCCAACCTCAAAGATCCCTTAAAGGGCCTTTCCCTTCTCGATGCGATGCAGATCCTTATCTTGTTACGTTAGAAAGAAATTATGTTTTTGTAAGTATGCCTTGCCCTCCATTCCTGACAGGGTTAGTTCTACAAAACATGGATTCGGGCAATGAACGTTGCCTGTAGGCACTCGAAGAGTGTGGCAAAAGGCAAATTGCGTCTCAGAAATATGTAGAAAACAAAAAGATTATGTTTTTCATTTGAAAACACTTTCGGGTATATGTGAAAATAAACGACATGTATAAAATTTTAAAAAGCGTCCCTGATGACTTCCCGATTATTGAGAGACCATACAAGGAAATAGCAGACAGAGCAGGCATAAGCGAGGCCGAGTTATTGTTTGAACTCAATAAACTGAAAAAAGAAGGAATAATAAGGAGAATTGCCGCTATACTTTATCATCGAAAAGCATTATACACGTATAATGCAATGATTGTCTGGAAAGTGAAAGATGATGATGTTGAAAGGGCAGGGGGCGTCATGGCTTCAGTTCCTGAAGTCAGTCACTGTTACGAGAGGGAAAAGGGAGGTTGTTGGGATTACAACGTATATACAATGATACACGGGAAAAGCCTGGAAGACTGTAAGGAAATTGCCGGACTAATCTCAGACCGGACCGGTATAAACGATTTTCAAATGTTCTTCAGCAAGAGGGAATTTAAAAAAATATCATTAAGGGTTATTTATGAATAGAAAAAAATCGAGTGAATTATATGTAGAGGCAAAACAATACATGCCTGCCGGTGTAAACAGTCCTGTAAGGGCCTTTCAATCAGTGCATGATACACCTTTTTATGTGAAAAATGCCAAGGGTTCATACCTTTTCGATGTGGATGGCAATGAATACCTTGATTACGTTGCCTCGTGGGGCGCAATAATACTCGGACATGCCCATGATGGGCTTATTGATGAGGTAAAAACAGTACTTTATGAAGGGACAAGTTTCGGTGCCTGCCACCCCAACGAAATTAAATTGGCGAGGCTTATTATTGAGGCATTCCCCTCAATAGAACTTTTGAGGCTGACAAGTTCCGGTACAGAGGCAACAATGAGCGCCATAAGGCTTGCAAGGGGTTATACCGGGAAAAACAATATCATAAAATTTAAGGGCTGCTACCACGGGCACGTTGACAGTCTTCTCGTAAAAGCCGGTTCAGGTCTGGCTACCTATGGGATACCGGACAGTAAAGGCATTCCGGAGGCGCTCGCAAGATGTACATATGTTGCCGACTTTAATCATATTGATACGGTGCGGAATATTGTCAGAGAAAACAAAGACATTGCCTGCATCATATTGGAAGCTGTCATGGGCAATATGGGACTCATCCTGCCTGAGAAGGGATTCCTTGAGGATGTGCAGGATATATGCAGGCAGGAGGGGATTCTACTTGTTTTCGACGAAGTAATAACTGGTTTTAGGGTTACATACGGGGGGGTGCAACATATTTACGGAATTGACCCGGATATAACATGCCTTGGAAAGATTATCGGTGGAGGTTTTCCTATTGGCGCCTTTGGCGGCAAAAAAGAGATTATGGATATGATTGCCCCTCTCGGCGGTGTTTATCAGGCGGGTACATTGTCGGGCAATCCCATCGCTGTCAGGGCAGGGATTTATGTGCTTGAGCATCTGAGGAAAAATAGCGACATATATAGTTCAATGGATAACAACATTGAAAGGTTAAAAACACAGTTGCTTCAAATTGCTGATAAATTCGACATTCCTTACAAGATTAATCATATCACCGGCATGTTTACAGGATTCTTCTCCGAAAATAATGTTAACGATTACGAGGCTGCCCTGACATCGGACCGGGCGATTTATGAACAGTTTTTTAAATTAATGCTTGAAGAAGGGATATTCTTTGCCCCAAGCCCATTTGAGGCTTCATTCTTAACAGCCTCATACGGAGAAGATGAGTTGATAAAGACCACAAATGCCTTTGAAAAGGTTTTTAAAACGCTTAAGGGTACTATATAAATGATTGAAATGAATAACCATAGAGCTGTTGCGTATATAGACTTAAAGGTTCTCGAAGAGAATTACCGGGCTATAAAGTCCAAGCTGTCCGGGGATGTGAAAATACTCTGTGTAGTGAAAGCAGATGCCTATGGTCACGGCATGATTCAGGTTGCCGGGAAGCTTGCATCAATAGGAGCTGATTATCTGGGTGTTGCAACGATAAGTGAAGGTATACAGCTAAGGTCGAACAACATTAATATACCGGTTCTTGTCATGAGCGGTATAATGCCCTGGGAGGACGTGCAACAGGCTTCAGACAATGACCTTACGTTGGTTGTACATGATATGGATATGTTAAGAAAAATAAAAGATGCTCATATTCTTCGGGATAAATTTATGAGCATCCATCTTAAAGTTGATACCGGAATGGGAAGACTTGGTTTTAAACCTGGCAACGTGCCTTCTGTGATTGAAGAGATAAAAGGATTAAAGCATGTCAATGTAGAAGGCATTATGAGTCATTTTTCTTCTTCAGAAATAAGGGATGAATACGGGATAGAACAGGTAAAGGTTTTTAAAAATATTTTGCAGTTGTTTCAAAATAGTGGTATTAAAACAAAACTTAATCATATGGCAAACAGCGGGGCCATAGGGATTTATCCGGATGCGCATTTCAACATGGTTAGAGTCGGAATCAACCTTTACGGTTCTTATTCTTCTGTCGAGTTAAAAGAGGAGCTCTCTTTGAAACAGGTAATGAAACTGATTTCAAGGATTGCTTTCGTAAAAGAGTTTCCTTCGGGATATGCATTGAGCTACGGGAGATCCTATACCACGGAAAAGAATACAAAAATAGCATGTATCCCGATAGGTTATGCTGATTGCTACCCCAGGGCTCTGTCAAACAAAGGTTCTGTGTTGATAAAAGATAAAAGGTGCAGCGTGGTTGGAAAGGTTTGCATGGATTGGATATTGGTTGATGTTACGGATGTTGAGGGTGTAAGCGCAGGCGATGAGGTGATTTTGCTGGGAAACGGCAATATTGACGCAATTACTGCCGATGAGATGGCGCAACTGACAGGCACTATCCCTTACGAAATACTCTGTAAAATATCCGGAAGAGTTCCGAGGATTTATGGATAACAGCTTGATCAGGAAGATTTTTACCCCGGGGATAGATTTTTTAAAAGAGACCGGCAATATAGGGCTATTTTTTATTCAAAGCATTCATATGTGTTTCAGGAAGCCTTTTAAATTTAACTATATACTTAAACAGATGGAATTTATCGGTGTAAATTCTGTTGCCGTTGTAGTGATTTCAGGCGGGTTTATCGGGATGGTCCTTGCTCTGCAATCTTATCATGGTTTCAGGCGGTTCGGTTCTGAAGGGCTTGTCGGGATTACTGTGGCATTAAGTATGACCCGTGAACTCGGCCCTATTCTCACAGGCCTGATGGTTGCCGGAAGAGCAGGTTCTGCAATGGCGGCTGAACTCGGCACAATGAGAGTAACTGAACAGATAGACGCGTTAACGGTCATGGCCCTCAGTCCGATAAAATACCTTGTTGTGCCAAGAGTCATCGCATCTTTTTTAATGCTCCCTATTTTAACCATTGTGTCGGATTTTGTCGGAATTGTGGGTGGTTATCTTGTGGGGGTTAAGCTCCTGGGGATTAATGAAGGCGCATTTATCAACAAGATAGTAAAGTATTTGAATGTTGAAGACATATACAATGGTCTTGTAAAAGCAGCATTTTTCGGGATAATTTTGAGTGTTATCTCATGCTACAAGGGTTTTTACACAAAAGGGGGCGCAGAAGGCGTAGGCCGGTCAACTACCGAGGCTGTTGTTTTTTCGAGCCTTATTATATTGATATCGGATTATGTATTAACATCTCTGATGTTTTAACATGAATGACATAGTGATAAAATTGATTGATATCCATAAAAGCTTCGGTAATCAGAAAGTGCTTGATGGAATAAATCTTGAGATAGAAATAGGGAAAACTACGGTAATAATAGGAAAAAGCGGAGGCGGGAAGAGCGTTCTACTCAAGCATATAATCGGGCTTTTAAAGCCTGATAAAGGCGAAATATGGATTGACGGCGTTGAAATTACAAAATTAAAGGAAAGAGACCTGAATGACGTAAGAAAAAAATTCGGAATGCTTTTTCAAGAAGCAGCCCTGTTTGACTCAATGGATGTTTTTGATAATGTAGCCTTTCCGCTTCGTGAACATACAAGAATGACTGAAGCAGAGATAAAGGGAATTGTTGAGGACAGGCTGAAGCAGGTCGGTCTTTTAAATGTTGCTGAAAAAATTCCGTCTGAACTATCAGGTGGTATGAGGAAAAGGGTAGGGCTTGCAAGGGCTCTATCCCTTGATCCGGCTATAATACTCTTTGACGAGCCGACAAGCGCTCTTGATCCTATTATATCATTGACGATATTGGATTTAATAAAGGAGACCCGGACATATTTAAAAAAAACATATCTTGTAATAAGTCACGATATACTCGGTATGTTCAGGATTGCCGATAAAGTAGCCATGTTGAGCAACGGCAGGATCATAGAATACGGAACGCCCCTTGAGATAAGACAAAGCACCAATGATGCCACCATGGAGTTCTTGAGGGCGACAAAAATACCGGGGTTTGCAGGAGGCGATTTATGAATAATAAATTATTTTCCACTGAATTAAAGGTGGGTGTACTGGTTATTGTAGGAATTCTCATGCTGTTTTATATGTCATTCAGGATTGGAAGATACGGGATATTTCAGGAGCAGGGTTATGAGCTTTCTGTAACCTTTGCCAATGCAAGCGGTCTTGATGTTAAAACTCCTGTACAGATTGCCGGTGTTGCTGTTGGGAAGATCAAAGAGATTGCTCTTGAAGGTTATAAGGCCAAGGCAATCCTTACCATAAAGAAAAGCGTACAAATTCCTGTTGACAGTAAAGCGGCAGTGAAATCACAGGGTGTTCTTGGAGATAAATTTATTGAAATTATACCCGGACCAGGAAAAACGTTCCTGGCGCAGGGCGGAAAAATTGAGGACGTAATTCAAGCGCCTAATTTTGATGAAATTTTTGCAAATGTCAGTACAGCCGCGAAAAACTTCGGCGATACGATGAGTGAATTCAAAGGATTAGTCGGTGAGAATGAAAGGGCTAATATAAAAAAGAGCATTGAGAATATACAGGTAGTGAGTGGTGAATTTAAAGACCTTGTCAAAGGTAATAAAGAGAATATAGGCCGTATTGTTAACAATGCCGACGAAACATTAACAGGACTCAAAACGATTGTGAAAAATGTAGAGGATGGGAAGGGGACGATGGGCCTTCTGGTTAAAGATGATAAACTATACAGAGACGCAAAAGATGCCATGAACACGATAAAAAACATTACATCAGATATAGAACAGGGTAAAGGCACAATCGGCAAGCTTGTTGCGGATGACGCGATATATACGGATGCAAAAGATACAATGAAAAATATAAAGGATATTACAGACGGCATCAAGAGAGGCGAGGGCTCATTAGGAAAGCTTGCAAAGGACGACAAGTTGTATAATGAAACGGAAAAGGCCGTGAAAAAGGTTCAAAGGGCAGCGGACGGCATCTCGGAAATGACTCCTGTCACGATTCTCGGCACGGTTCTCGGTATGTTCTTCTGATTTTAATGTGGAAATTTGTTTTTCTATTTATACTTTTTCCCTTTACGCTACAGGCATTCTGGCCGGTTTACTGGGAATTCGGGGGAGAAAAGAGATTCCTTGGTCCCCTTGTTTCTTATAAGCAGGAAAACAATGAAACCAACCTGACAATCAGGCCTTTCCTTTTTTCATATGATTCCAATGAAGGAGGGGTTTACAATTATCTTTATCCTCTTGGAAAATCAGCGAAAGATAAATCGTATTTTCTACCCTTCTATCTTTCAAAAGGCACATCTCAATCCGATAAAGCTGCCTCTGATGAAGATATTTTATCCCAGTCTGATGATACGTCATTTCTCCTTTATTTTCATGGTACATCCTCTAAGGGAGCCTATGGCGGGTTATTTCCATTTTATGGAAAACTGTACGACAGGTTTGGAAAAGATGAAATGGGTTTTTTTATGTGGCCCTTTTACAGTTACACAGAAACTGACGGTGCCAGGAAAACCAATCTCCTTTGGCCTTTTATTTCTTTTTACAGCGGTACGGAGAAGGGTTTTAAACTCTGGCCTTTATTCGGTACAAAACAACGGGAAGGGATAAAGAAGTCAAGTTTTTTTCTTTGGCCCATATTTTCTAGGGAAGAGGATTCCCTTGATACGGATGAGCCGACAGAGAAATTCTATGCAATCCCCTTTTACTTGTCATCAAAATCTAAAACAAGGAATGAATATGCGATCATGTTCCCTCTGTACTTATATTCAAAAGATCAATATAGAGAAAAAACAAAAATACTCTGGCCTGTTTTTTCATTCACAAAAGGCGATGATATGTCAGGCTACGGCATTTTCCCGCTGGTATCGTCGGAAACACGCGAGGATTACAGCACTCTGAGCATATTGTGGCCTGTTTTGTATAACCAGACGGAATGGTTTATAAAGGGCAGGCGATATACGAAAAAAAGGGTGCTGTTGTTCAACAGGTATGTGGATAATGAGGATGGCATTTTTTTTAATATCTGGCCCATATTTGAACATCAGGAACAGAATGGACGTACTGACGTGATTATGCCTTCAATACTGCCTGTAAGGTCTGCCGGTATTGATAGAATTATAAAACCGCTTTTTACAGTAATGGAACACCATGAAGAAGGAAATAAAAGCATGACAAGCTTCTTTTACGGGCTAATTACAAGAGAAGAAGAGAATGACGACTGGAAGATAAGGTTTGCATTTCTTTTTGAGATTAAAAAGGAATCAGGCAATGTGGGCTATGAAATATTTTCAGGATTGTTCGGTATTGATAAATCAAGCGTTAAAATATTCTTTATACCCTTTAAAAGAGACGACAGTAAATCAAATACAAAAAATACAGAGTGAAATGTTGCTGAATAATAAATGTTGATTCGAATAAGCGGAATTATTCCTAAAGCAGATAATAGAATTTCGATCTGAACTCTTCCGGTTTTAATTTTGCTGTAGCAGCAAGATGTTTTAGACGGTCTCCTTCAAAATCTTCCTTTTCAATTCTAATCATGTATTTTCTTGCAACTTCATATGTTTCGGAATTGATATCTACCTTCCGTATTTTAGAGGCACCTCCTGAATCCAGCATTTCAGTGAAGGAGATAGGGATTATATGGCCCTCATAAACAGATATCATCGAACCTGACCCGCCCTTCAGGAGGAAGCGTATTGCCCCGTACCCGAGGTTTCTTGTATATTCTATGTCGTATGGTATAGGGTTTGCTGCCCTTAATTCATATCCAATATTCATGCTGACGATGGGAGCAGATAGACCCATGTCGTGGAGGTTCTTTCTGACGAGTGACTTGAGAATCTTGCCGAGCTGAATATCGGGCAGCCTTATTTTTCCGGTTATTTCATCCTTTTCGACATTTTCGCATCTGCCAAGTTCTTCTTCATCAAACCTTTCAGCTAAACCCTCGGCAATAATAACAACTCCATAATCTTTTCCCATAGAGAATCTTTTTATTATTGAACCTGTCAGGATATCTGCTAATTTTTGTATTGAAACCTTCTGTTCTGTAAATTCTTCCGGAATGAGTGATAATGTTGCACCTGATGCCTTGCCGATTCCAAGAGCCAAATGGCCTGCATGTCTCCCCATGGTGCTGATGAAATACCATCTTCCCATTGTTCTTGCATCTTCTATTATGTTGGTGACAAGTTCGACGCCAACATGCCTTGCAGTCTGATATCCGAAGGTTGAGATGCCGCCAGGTAAAGGGATATCATTATCTATTGTTTTTGGAGTATGAACAACGTTTATGGAACCCCTACCTTCTCTTTCTATCCAGTTTGCCATATAGAGGGTGCCTTCACCGCCTATGGTTATAAGATATTTTATGCCGATCTGCTTTAATGTAGCCATAAGGGTTTTAAATTTTTGCTTGGCATTTTCTGGAGCGTCACGGGATGTTCTGAGAATTGATCCACCTGTTGCGTGCAATCTCGACACATCATCAATTGTAAGATTGATAATACTGTCTTTATTTCCATCAAAGAGAGGTTTGAACCCGCCTATAATGCCGACAACTTTTTTCCCTTGATTAATGGCTTCAATTGTCGCGGCACTTATAACCCCGTTAATTCCCGGAGCCGGTCCGCCACCCACTATTATTCCGACTGTATCTTTTGCCATATTAAGTTTATTTTGCATTTTTCTTTCTTTATTTGCAAGTTATTTTATTAAAAATTAAAAATCGGTTAATGTTTTATCAAACTTTAATTATAATTACTTGCATCTTCATATTAGAAAAGGGGACAACTTTATCGATTCTTCAGCCTTTTATTAAAAATTAAAAATTTTGCCCATCTTCCCGGTATTTAAATAAACCACGAAGATGGGCAAAATTGACAGAGAATATACAATGATTATAGTGCTTTTATTTTCTCCGTTGGTGTCTCGTTCTTTTTCTTAGCTTTCTATATTTATGTTTTCTAATTTTCTTTTTCCTCCATTTTAAAACACTGCCCATTATTTCACCTCATTTTTTTATAGAAAATTTATCTTTTGGATATTCGTTCATATCATAAACGGTGAAAATATAACCTCCATTTTCTCTTTTTGCAATAATATAATGAAAGAAGCCTCCATATTCTTCGTCAAATATGAGAAGTCGCGAACCTCCACCACCTGTAGTGACATATATTATGCCGTCTTTTTCAATTCTGTTATACAGATGTTCATGACCTGCAAAAACAATATTTACGCCATTTTTCACGAATAAATTATGGAGAACATCTCTATCAACTGAATATCTGTCAAGGCAGTAGCCCTTACCGAAGGTTGTTGGAAAAAGAGGTTTGTGGAGAAATACAATTTTATATGTTGAACTTTTTTTAAGTTCTTCTTTAAGCCATTCCATCTGTTTCCCGGTAATTTTGCTTGTTTCTCCTGGTGTTTCCGTGGAAAGCACTATAAAATGAGTGTCTTCCGTGGAAAGAGAATGGCAGACGGGTTTTGATATTAATTTACTAAAAACCTTCATGGACTTTGTGCTATTTATATCATGATTGCCGGGCGCTATATGAAAGTCATAATTGCTCCCTGTCAGTTCGAGAAATCTGTTCCATTCCTTCTCATTTCCGGGTCTGTCAATGACATCCCCAACGAGGAAAATGGTATATATATTTTTTTTGCTTATTACATTAAGGAATTGTTTATATACGGATTCGGTAGCTCCGATTTTTGTATCGCCGATGATTGCAAAGGAAGAAAAATCCCTGGAAAATACCGTAAAAGGTAATAATGAAACACAAATAGCTAATACTATTAAGAATCTTGCGTGATGTATATGCCTCATTGTCTGCATATCATACTAAATATTTTTTATATTCGCAAATGGTTCTTGTGTTGAACTGCGCCATAAGTTTGTTGTTCCGGTCTTATTATTTTTGCAAAACGAATGATTGAATCGGCAGGATTTTTAAATCTCTAATTCTTGTATTTACAGGCTTTTATGCCAGAAGTGGCAATAATACATAGGAAACTTCGTAAAAAATACATCCGACAAGTTACCAAAATAAGTTTCATAAGTGATTATATGATGTTATTGGTTAATGGAAAAAAGAACTGAGGAAACTTCAGTGTCACAATTCTGTTGACAGTGCCAGTTATGTATGAATATGTAGTCTTTTAAGAATAAAATTGGCGCAGTTTTTCCGATTGTCTGCAAGCTATTACGGATTGGAGAGCATCTTTTTGCTTTTGGCATTCATAGACTTATCACGCTGAGGTTGATCTGTTCCCGGATAACGAGAAAGATATTTTGACGATAAGATTGCACCATCTGGCCAACCACAGTACTGATGACGCAATCCCCTATCTTTGCGATGAACTGAATACTGCCGGGACGATATTCTCTGGTACAAATCTACACATGTTTTATGAATTTATATCATGGCAATATCCATGAGGTCAGGATGTATGAAATTAAAAACATCTCTTGGCATTTTTTTAAAAAAACCTTTTAAATACAGCGACAATTACCTGAAATACAGTTTGCCGCACTTTTTTCCTCAATACCCTAAATTTGTCAATTATGTTTATTTACAGCGCCATTCGCAGTTGAAATTGCCTGATGGGCAAGATCAATAGACTGACCGAGGGTATTGAGCACTTGAGATGGATTATGAAACCCCATGCTGTTCTCTGCTGCTACAATATCCCAAAACCATTGCGCCTTGCGCACAAATTCCCTCGCTTTGTCAAGTTCTGCTTTATTGGCTTCCGGGTCAGCGCCTGCTTTGCCGATGGCCTCATGCGCCTTCGCTGTTACAGTTCCTGCAATGTGCTGTAACTGCCATACATCGTCCTGGGCTGTTTTCACTCTCTCAAGCAGCCATGCTTCATCTTCAGCATGGCATGTCATACAGGAAGATTTGATGTGTTTCATCGGACTTGTTACCCAATGGGAGGTATATTTCTGACCATTTTCACGCATAAAAGGCATATGACAATCAGCACAGGAAACACCGGCCTTGCCGTGAATCCCATTACTCCATGTTTCAAAATCAGGATGCTGGGCCTTGAGCATCCTTGCTTTTGAATCCGGATGTAGCCAGTCTTCAGTGAATCCATAAGGCTTTCCCGAATAATAGGCATACATCTGTTCAGGTAGAAACCCTTTATCCCAAGGTAATATCACACGGGATGTTGCAGGCTCAAAATAATACTCAACATGACATTGTCCGCAGACATAGCTCCGCATCTGCTCTCTCGGAGCTTTTTTCACATCTATCCCTTTTTTTTGCATTGCCTCAATAAAAGCAGGGTTGATAACACGAAGGTTCATTGTTGCCGGGTCATGACAGTTAGCGCAAGTAACAGAATGTTTCATTCTTGGAAAAAGCTGCGTAATGGGTGTTTTGGCGTATGTCCAGCCCATATCCTTGTATATGTCAATAAGATTAGCAGTTTTACAGGTCATACAAGCACCGGGACTATTGGGATTAACCCGTTTGGTTTCTTTCAAATCCTGAATTGTGTAGGGATGCCCTCGGTCTTCAGAATAATCCTTGCTGAATGCCATTCCTTTGAAGTTTACAAGAATCTCCGGTTCTTTTATTGAATGTTGAATTTTCCGGCTGTCTCCGTAACCTGTCGGAGAGCCCGCCATTTCAAGATTCTTCCGGTAACTTTTGTATTCCAAGGGATATGATTTCCCCCATATGACAGGATCATATTCGCCTGCAGAAATCTTTGCAAGCTTCAGTGATGACTGAGGTTTAAAAACAACGACACGAAGAGATATAAAAACAAAAAAAAGAGCTGCAAGCACCAGCAGTGCTATAAGAAATTTAGCCTTTCTACTCAATTTTTATCCCTCCTCTCTGAAGGTTTTTCCCGTGAACCAAATTGCGGTGACATTTTGAACAGCTTTGAGCGCTTCCAGCCATCTTTGTATTCTCTACAGTAGAAAAGTGGCAACGGAGGCAATTGCTGTTCACAATATACCTGCCCCGCGATGACAATATAACGTATGCTGCATAATTTCTTAAGGTCTCATGAATTATATCGTTTATCCCGACACGGGTTTTGTACGTTATCTTTTCTATAAGACTGCTTGCAGGCATGTGGCATTCGATGCAGTCAAACTGCTTGTGTCTGGATAGTTGCCATTGTGCGTTTACATGTTCCATACTGTGACAGAGAGAACAGTAACCGGAATTCCCGGCACATCGGTAGACTGTTACTACTGCCAGCACAACAATTATACCAGCCAGTAAACAAAACCATGCTGCCTTCCCGGTTTTGGGTTTGTAAAAAAGTTTCCTGTTGTTTCCCTTTAAAAGATCGAGCCGCGGTTTCATAACCCCTTGTAGGCAATTATAGAACAGGATATTTAAGGGGTCAATGAAAAATTGTATACGGATAAACCCATAAAATGTATTTATGATTGACACTGATGTATATTGCTGGTATATTTCACTGCATAAATAAGGCATATCATAGGAGAAGGAAAATAAGTTTTTTTGATGATCGTATTCCTGTTAAGATTCTTTTGAGCTTCTTTGGAAGATATTCCCCAAACAATTAAAGGATTGCTGATATTATATTCAAATCGTTAAGAAAAGAATATATTTGTTACAGTAGATAATATATGTATATTAATGCAACCTGCCATTATTTGCCCGATAAAATTATTCCTAATTCATATTATACAGATTTAATCGACTTATCCGACGAGTGGATTTATAAAAGATCAGGTATCAGGACAAGAACAAAAGCAGGCGTTGACGAAAATACCAACACAATGTCAATAGATGTTATAAAATCGGGGATTGACAGACTGCCATACGATCTGAAAGAAGTAGACCTTATTGTCGGCGCTACATATACGCCCTACGATACTGTTGCAACCAATGCCCATGCAATACAGAGCCATTTCGCTATTGCCAGAGCCAAAGCTCTTTCTGTTTCTTCAGCATGCTCATCTTTTATAAATGCTGTAGAAATAGTGGAAGGTTATTTTGCCACAAACAAATCACGCAGAGCCCTTGTTGTTGCTTCGGAACACAATACCGCCTACAGCGATGACTATGATAAACAATCCGGTTATTTATGGGGGGACGGCGCAGGAGCCGCATTCATTTCAAAAGAGAGGATTTCTGAAGAAGATATCGAAATTCTCGACCTGAATACAACAGGGCTTGCAGATGTCGGGAAAGGCCTCGAAGGGGTATATTTAAGGCCCAATAAGGGTGGCCTGCAGATGCCTTACGGTAAAGACATTTTTGTCCACGCATGCAAACACATGGTTTTTGAAGTCGATAATATATTAAAAAAGAACGGTTTTACACTAAAAGATATAACGCATTTCATCCCACACCAGGCCAATGCAAGAATTATCGGTAATGTCGGGGAAAGCCTTGGTTTACAAAACGGACAGTTGATTATGAATATCGAAGATACCGGCAACACAGGAAGTGCAAGTACAATTATTGCCTTGTCACAAAACTGGCAGAGATTTAAGAAAGGCGAACTGATTGTCATTACAGTTTTTGGCGGCGGATACTCAAGCGGCGCAATGCTTTTAAGAAAGTGATGTCCTTCAACTTTATTCCCTTTTTATCTCATGTTTTGTATTTGCTTTATGTACCTGTAACTGTACTTAATTCAGTCCCCCGTTTTATCCGTTCTGAACCGTTAAAAAACCGCAGTTCTTCTATGGCGTCAAAAAGCTCTTTACACGTACCTGTCCTGAAGGCCCTATCACGAAGCGGCTTCATCCCTGAAAGCCCCCTTGTATACCAGATAAAAAATTTGTGAAAATAACTCGCGCTTTTCTTTTCACCGTAATACTGAACCAGCATATTCAGATGGTGTTTCATCATTTCAATGCGATCATTTATATCAGGTTTTTCACAGAACGTGCCGTTCTGAAAATAAGTAATTATTTCTCTGAATATCCAGGGGTTCCCTAATGAGCCTCTGGCAATAGCTACCCCGTCACAGCCGGTCTCATCAAACATCTTTCTGATAAATGACAATGATACGCCGTCACCACTGGCAATCACAGGTATCTTTAATGCTTCTTTTACCTCTTTAATAATCCGGTAATCGACAGTTCCACTATAGCCTTGGGCCTTTGTTCTCCCATGGATAAAAAGTGCACTGACGCCGGCATCTTCGGCATAGAGCGCCGTTTCCCGAGCATTTATTGAATCATTGTCCCACCCCGTCCTGATTTTCACTGTTACCGGAACTTTTGAATGGCCAACCAGCCGCTTAAGTATCTTTGCCAGTTTGTCCGGTTCTCTAAGAAGTGCCGCTCCTTTACCGTTTCGCGTAATTTTTGCCGTAGGACAGGCAGCATTAAAGTCAAGAAGGTCAAATTCGTGTCCATCAAGAACATCCATGGCCTTTAAAATATGTTCTTCATTGTTTCCCAGCAATTGTACTCCCAGAGGTCGGTCATCCGGTACGGAGGAAAGCATCCGGAGAGTCCTTTTATCATTGTGCGACAAAGCCCTTGCATCAATCATTTCCGTAAATGCCATTGGCGCGCCAAAAGCGCGTGTGATCAAACGGAAAGGTAGATCGCTCACCCCAGCCATAGGGGCAAGAATACAGGGGACAGGAAGCATAATCTTACCGATTGTAAGCATGTCTTATTTTATCTCTCAAAGGTATATCTGTCAAATACTGCGGTTTCCCCGGATGGCATAAACCCTACTTTCTTTGTAAAGGCATCCGAGTACGATGGTTGCGGTCCGGCGGCTTAATATAAAAATGCCCCCGGCATGACTCGAACATGCGGCACACGGATTAGGAATCCGTTGCTCTATCCGCCTGAGCTACGGGGGCATTGTTTATTCAATAAAAAATATTATATGATTCGAAAATATAAAGATTTACTCTATCATGCAAAGCACAGGTAAAATCAAATAAATTACGATCATAAATCATAGTTCTAAATACCATATATGGGATTTAATTTAAAGTAAAAAGGAAGGGCATTAGTAATCCTACAGTTACATCAACTACAGGGTATATTCTTTGTTGACATGAATCCTGTTTCTGCACTTTTTAATACATGCAATGATAAAAAATACGGCAAATACCTCCAAAAATAGCCTTAAAAATGCTCATTGATAAAATATTGCATTTTTTTTTGTGAAATATGCAATAAATCCTTGATTTATCAGGAAAGTATGCTAATATCTTTTGCAGATGGTTATTCCTACAGGGGTTCTCGCAACAGGCAAAGGATACTTGCCTGATAATTATATATATTTTTATATACTATACCCAAGGAGGTAGTAAGAATGACCAAGGCAGAAATCGTAGAAAAAGTAGCAGCAGAGATTAAGGTTTCTAAAACGGCTGCAGCAAAAGCTTTCGCTGTGATTACGGGATCCATCGAACAGGCAATGAAGAAGGGGGATAAGGTAACAATTATCGGGTTCGGAACTTTTTCAGTAGCAGATAGAAAAGCCAGAAAAGGAAGAAATCCCAGGACAGGTAAAGAGATTAAGATTGCAGCAAAGAAGGTCCCCAAGTTTTCTGCAGGTGCTGCTTTAAAGGCAGCAGTTAGCGGAAAAGCAGCGGCAGTGAAACCAAAAGCAAAAAAAGCTCCAGCAAAACCAGCGGCAAAATCAAAAAAGAAATAAATTACAACCGGAAAGAAATATTTAAAATTAGGCGGGCCTTTCTTTGGCCCGCTTTTTTTATAGTAAACATTTCGTGATATTTTTCTCGATAGCTGCAAGACCCTGCTAAATACAGACTTCTTATTTACGGGAATTTTCTGCAGCTAAGAGAGCTGCTCCAAATGCGGCAGTAATGCGGGGTTCATCCGGAATAAGTACATCAGTCTTGAGTTCTGTCTCTATCGCTCGCACCAGACCATGATCTTTCGCGCCTCCGCCCGTTATTGCACAATCCCCTACAAGGCCAAGCCGCACAACGAGGTTAATAATCTTTGATGCCATTGCTTTGTGTACACCGGCAAGGATATCTGCCGGGAGCGCTCCTTCGGCTATGCGCGACACCGCCTCTGATTCGGCAAAAACCGCACAGCCTGTTGTAAACTCAACAGGCTTCTCGGATTTAAGTGAAATATCTCCGATGTCCTCTATGTTCATGTGAAGTATGCGGGCAATTACCTGTATAAATTTTCCGCTTCCACCGGCACATTTCTCATTTAAAACAAAGTTGGTTACTTTCCCTGCATCATTTAGCAGGATTGCCTTACTGAACTGGGCACCTATATCAATAAGTGTTCTGACGGAAGGAAACAAATGAAAAACTCCAACAGCATGGCATGAGATGTCCGTAATTGACTGATCGGCAAAATCAACCATTGTAGCTCCATAGCCGGTAGCTATTGTGTAAGATATGTCGCTAACGGCAAGACCGGCTTTTTCAAGGGCCATCTCTGTTGTCTTCCCGGCAGTTTCTTTATAGTTCCCGCCTGAAGGCATAATCGCATACGATATGAGAGTCTTGTCTTTGCAAACAACAGCCTTTGAAAAACTGGAACCTATATCAATGCCGAGCACATAAGCCATTTAAACCTCAATTCTTGTTGTATGATGCCGGGATTTACCCATGAACGCCTGTACCAGGACCAGACATTCACGAGAAAAACCTGGCTTCCTGCAGTCCCATTGTGCTTCTTTTCAAGGTCTCTCCCTTTATGGCAGCTTTTTCATAAGTCTCTTTTCCGACAATTGCCGCGCCTATAGCGCCTGTAAGCAGAGGTTCAGGTGGAACCAGCACCGGACAACCGAACTTTTCTTCCAAAGCCCTTACTAAGCCGATGTTTTTTGCTCCGCCGCCTGTTATGACAACATTCTGTGAAATTTTAAGCTTGTTGGCCATGGAATATATTCTCACGGCAATGGCTTCATGGATGCCTGCAATCAGATTGGCAACAGTCTCGCCGTTTGCAAGCTGAGAAGTTACTTCCTGTTCTGCAAAGACAGTGCAGGTATTGCTGATAACAGCCGCTTTCCCGGCTGAGAGGGAAAGCTCGCCAAGTTTTTCCAGGGGAACTCCCAGGGCGCCGGCGATTACTTCAAGAAACCGCCCTGTTCCTGCAGCACACTTGTCATTCATGACAAAACTGATAACCTTTCCGTCCTTGAGCTTAATGCATTTGCTGTCCTGGCCTCCGATATCCACAATTGTTTCTGCTGTCGGAAGAAGGCTGTAAATACCTTTAGCGTGGCAGGTAATCTCCGTAACCTGTTTGTCTGCAAAGGGAACATTTATTCTACCGTATCCTGTTGCAACAACATAGGCAAGATCCCCGAAGGCAAACCCTGCCCTGTTGAGAGCCTCTTCCATTACTTTATTGGCTAATCTGCGGTGCTCCGGGTCTGTAGGACCGATGATGGATGACACAAGGGTGTCATCCATGACGGCCACCTTAGTCATCGTAGACCCGATATCAATCCCTGCGAAGTACTTTTTCATTGCAGCAGACTTCTGCGCTTTATGCTGGTATGCGGCAAGGCTTAATTACCTCTTGCTCTTAGCCGTTTCCAGTGCCTCGATGAATGCATCGATCCTGTTGTGTGTATCCGCCTCATTGTAGGAGCTGATATCTACTATGTCGCCTTCCATGATTAGAACAGGAATGTCTTTGTAAACCTTTCTGAGAATTTCCGCCTGCTGTACGATACCTGCGTGCCAGCTACGGCAGGAAAAGGCAGAATGGAAGACTACACCGTCGCATTTATAGTCTTCGGTATATTCGATAATGCGCTCAACCTTCGGTATGGAACCTGGACGCTGCCGCGCTTTGTCATACCAGTGGGTCCAGAATCTCACCCATCTCCATGCAATATGTTCCAAGGGATCGTTCGTCTTCGGGAGGTCAAGGCGCTCAATCTTTTCGGCATTGCGATATGTTGTTTCTGCCGGGAATACAGCGCCATTAATATTGAAATACTGAAAATCGCCGAGGGCGAACCATGAAGGCAGCCCCGCGCCCCAGAGAATCCGGTATTTTTCTTCGTCAGCCACGCCCTGCTTCTGTTCGATTTTCTGCTTCAACTCATTATTCAGGTCTGCATAAAAATCATATGCTTCCTGCGTCCCGAGATTAAATGTCAGGGGAACCATGGTGTTCATTGCATCGCCCGTATCCATAGGCGTGGGAATTGCCTTGCGCAGTTCGTAGGTATCGATAAAGATGTCCCATGTTCTGTCCGTAAGATCCACAAGGGATGCAAGCCTATCCCAGTCCATCTTTCTGCCTGTATGCTTCTCGCAGAAGCCGACACATGCGCGCAACTCCTCTGTAGCATATTTCACATATATCTTTTCCTGCTCCTTCTGGTTAATGTTCGGGTCCCAGGGCGGATAATACATGCTTCCCACAAATACAGGAACATCCTGCAAATAATGCTGTGTTGCCTGCGGCCATTTAAACCGCGGATCGCACAACTGCTGACCGCTGCCTATTATCATATCCGGTCTTCCCATGCCGCCCCAGGGCGCTCCCGGAGGCATTTCGCCGCTCATCTCTTCGCGTAGCATATCAAAACCGAGGGTACAGGTTGCATATGTGCACAATGATCGGGAAAAATTGTCGCTTTCTGCCTTCTGCAAATATTTTTCGGCATCACGCTTGGCAGCGCATACGCCCGAGAAACTTTCACCCCAGGCCGGTATGATATCCATAGCCCTCATAATTTCATCCTGACCGTCATTAATATAGGCGTAGGCTACCTTTTTCCCCTCTTCTCTGGCCTTAAGGGTTTCAGACATATTTCCCCGAACAAATTTCGGTATTTTTGCTGCTGCCTGGGTTGCGAGTGCTCTTGGTTTTTTATCGTCTGCCATGTGATTATCCTCATATGTTTTATTATTCTTTATTAATCATTATGCAATCATTTCCAGAAATGCTTCAATCCTAGTCTTCACTCTCGGCAAGGTTGAAGAGGAATACTCATCCTCAAGGTAAAGAACGGGCACGCCCGTTGATTCTATAAAACCCTTCATTGCCGGGACCTCAAAACCGTAAGGATCGCAGAATTTGTATATAAAAAGAACGACGCCGTCCACTTTGAAATCCTTTATATTCTGTTTTATATGGCCGAATCTTGCCTCCAGATTCTCCTGGTAATTGTTTCCCGCAGTAACACAGGTTGTCGGCAGCTTAAGCTTTCTCAGGTAACGTTCGGCAATGCCCTGAACCGGATCAGGGGTTATATCAACATCAGCCCAATACATTTTGCTTCCGATTGACAGATCATCCATAACAAGATTTGCACCGGTGCCCTCGATGGCTTTGATAATGGCCGTATCATCGATCTGATCGCCGATAAGCATGATCCGCGACAACTTTTCACCAACGGGCGTCTCTCTCCCACTCACTTCCTTTATTACGTTCCCGACGAGGGCGCTCGATTCTTCCACTGGCAGGCTCATGACAGCCACAAGAACTTTCATCATCTCAACGCCCGATATGAGGGGAAAATCGGCTTTTCTCAGAGAATAAAGCTCTCTCATGAGCCGTCTGTTCTCATTATGGGCTTTAACTGCCTGAGTCAGGGCCTCGTCCGTAATCCTGCTGCCGGTAAATTTCTCAAGAGTGTTGATAAATATACGCAAAATTGACTGCGTAAATTCTATTGATGGATCATCGGTTACATGGGGATAATTTAAAAAGTGCCAATACGGCAGATTCAGGTTATAGCTCCACACATCATTAGTCCTATCAATACTGTCACACTGATGCGGCAGAACCATGCCGTCAAGAAAGTCATATTTTCCTTTCAATGCAGCGTCAAAAACATTGCGCACAAAAGGACAGACTATCGTTTCCATATGGGCGTCTGCTTTTGTAATTGCCTCGGAGACATTTCCTTTCAGCCGAAGCGGTATTGTGTTTGCAGCCGTCATGATCTCTACCGGAGCCAGCGCGGAGAGGTAACCCACAACTTTCCTGCCTTCAGATTTCAGCGCCTTTGCCCTCGATCCATACTGACTGTAATATTTTTCAGCCGTTGCCAATCCATTTCCGTATTGTTCCATCATTTTCTTTCCTTTCACTCCTTGTTCTTTACTGAGATTATTCATTCATGCTGTATAATGCCAATAACATCAAAACTTCCCGAATAGTCAAAGAAACTCAAAACAGTTTCTATCTTATATATCCTGATCGAGAAATGTTTATTATCATATTTTCCTTTTTATTTCAACCGCCTATTAGCTGGGTTGGTATTGTCAAAAGTATTTATCATACTGTTCTGATTCTTATATTTGCCTCTTTTTTTGTCTTTCCACTCATTCTTCTATCGTCTTCATTTACAATTAAATCCAGCGTCTGACCTTGTTTTTTATCATAACTATTGAAGTAGTAATAGCAATAATGCCTGCCGTTATAAATATCGGCATCCCGACAAGGAGGCGTGCAGTCCATGAGGAAAATATTAAATCAACAGGCATTATCCGGTTTGCCGCATATCCGAGTATTAAAAATACGAAAAAGATAATTGGCGTCGGAACAATTCCTTTGAAATATTGTTTTTGATCTTCCATTTATACTATTCAACAAAACAAACTAGCTTCTGCGACAGCATATCCGACATGATATTCAAACCGATATTTCCCATAACATTATATACCGTTATGACTTCATGGTATTTATTACTCTCAGGGATAAGTGTCTCTGTGACGTCGCTGAAAGAACTGAATATTTCTTTGTTGAATATAACACCGGGGATATCAGGAAATATGGCGATGTAAAAGATATCCGTTTCAATAAGGTCCTGAAAAAAGTGGCTTCCATAGGAAAGCTCAGGCATGAGATTGCCGTCGGAGTATGCGATCTCGCCCATGAAGGCAATGTTATTAATTTCAGAAAATCGTACAGGCACACCGAGTGAAGGTGTTGTAGTGCCCCATCTGCCGGGCCCGAGAAGCAGCGTCGGCATTTCATCCCTGTTTTTTATCGTTTTATTGAATTTTCCGATAAAACGGGCTATATCGTATTTTTCAGACTGCGTCAGGACGCTGTATCCTGCGGGGTCAACATATATAATTCTTTTAATCTGTTTTGAAATGCTGCCGCCCATAAAGTGCCCCTCTGTCCGCAGGAGAACTTTGTTTTCAGGAAGACCGGCAGGAATCTTCATTTTTCGCATCTGCCCTTTTGCCTGAACTGGCCTACACTGTAAGAGATTGATCCTGTAATCATTGTATTGGGTAAAATTAACGGTAAATTCTATCTCTACAGGATAGTTGTAAATATTCTCCAGTTTCTTCAGCATCCTATGCATAACGCCAGTGAAGGATGAACGGGAAAGGAAATTATCAAAGGTAAGTATCCATGCCTCCCTGTCTTTTATGCCAAATTCACTCATACGCTGGGTTGTTTCATGATCTCTTGTGCCGACAAGATCAAGCTTGATATTCAACCCTTCGTTTATTTTTTCCATAAAAGAAACTGTTTCCAGAGTATTGCTGTTGGTATCGAGGACATCCATGTCGTGCTGTGAAAATCTCCTCGTATCATCCATGCCTGCATGGGGGCGGAATAGAGGACTGTCAAGAGCAACAATGCGGGGATAATCGTTTTCAACACGATTGACAGCCCGTGTCCCGAGACCGAGGACAAGCCTCAGCATGCCTGCCTTGGGGTCCATGCCCTCTTTCCAGGCGAAAGTATTGTAGGAAACACCCACACCGGCAAGGTCCGGGAAAAAATACTGTTTACGGTGTGAACCGGACACTCTCTGAACAAGCAAGGCCATCTGTTCATCGTGTTGGTCAAGTCCCCGCTGCAAACGGTAAGTCAGCGCGTCTTCATTCATTGTACTGGCAAATACTTCTCTCACGGATTTGACAAAGTCGGCGTAACGTTTTTCAGGAGAACCCTGATTGACTGAGAAAACACTCTCGTATTTACCTGCAAAAGCGTTTCCGAAGGCGTCCTCCAAAAGACTGCTCGAACGGATAATAATGGGCGACTGGCCGAAATATTCTATAACTTGTTGAAACTGTTCTTTAATCTCATCAGGGAAAATACCCTTCAACATTTTTTCGCGGAGCTTGTTGCCTGCCTCGAAATATCCTTCAGTAGTCTTCTGCTCCATTCGCAATTTCCATAATCCGTTCTGGACGATGTAGGTATAATAAATATCCGAACCGATAAAAAAGGAATCGTGCTGTTCAAGGTAGTCCTTCCAGCTTATCCATTCCTCTTTATCGAGGATCTTCCTTGCGATGAGCATGCCCACGGTTTTCCCGCCGATAAAACCAGTCCCTATCATACGGGATTTAATATTGAGGAGGTCTTCCAGAGAAAAAACATCCCTTGCAAGGGAGAGGATTCTTTCTTCCCGCCCTATCACGATCCTGCAGAGATCATCAACCATCTCCTGCCTTTCCACGGGATTATCAGGTTTATTGAGGATTCCCTCGGCCCTTAAAAAAAGCCTGTCCCAGTAATCCAATTGACGGCGGGCGCTACTCTGCTCCCGTCTTGAGATATCGGAAAACAGTTTGGCGGCATCAAAGCTGTCTACAACAGGCGCAAACCCTTCCTTCTCTGCAATATGGGGGAGGAACATGGTCGGGGAATACCGGTTCCATACCTTCAGGGGATGGATGCAATGGTTTCCTTCATGATGATAGGCTTCAAGCAATACCTGTGTGGTTTCGCGGATACGAGCAACTGTCTTGAATGAATGGCTGTACCTTAAAATAGAGAAGTAAGCTACAGTATTCAGTTCAAAAAGATAAGGGCATGTAACGAGAAAAAAGTTTCCGATCATAAGATCGGTTGCCCATGCAGACAATAGATCAGAAAGGCAGTCAAACACATAAAAAACATCCGTCCCTTCTGCTGTTGCTATGTTGTATACCTGGGTTGTAAAGGTTTCGAATCCGCTTTTAGCGTCCAGATAGCATATTTTGACGTTTCCAATTTCATTTACAAGGGGTTCATGATCGGCAAATCTCATGTATATTATCTTGTTGCCATCTTTTTGCATCCTGTCAACGTAGGGTGTTACATAATGTTCATATTCCTTTATGTCGTCAACCTGCCAGACGACATTGTCGCCCATTTGCAGGCCGCCCAGGACTTCATCGAGGCTGCTTAAACCCGTACTTGCCCGGACAGATGTATTCATGCTGTAGTCATCTCCCATATTTGCCCACTAATGCACAAATTGTTGCGACATTATAACAATTCACGTTTATTAGTCCAATTAATATTGATGAGACGTTGATTAATCATTTCTATAAAGAGCAAGTTTTTAACACATTTCTGACTAACTTCCAGATGGAAGTTAGTCAGAAATAAATCACCCCAAAGGGACGTGTGTCGCCAAATTGAACAATTTTGTATCAAAAATGTCAGCAAGACAACAATATTTCAACCTTATTGTAATAATGGATTCTGCATTCTTCCACCAGATTTTAATTTAATATGTAATATTATCCCTTTTGTTGTTCAATATTTAGACTTTACTTTATTATAAATTTGCTCGTTGGCATTAATTTTGCTTTAATGTTGGCATCAATTTTGTTTCAATGTTGGCATTAATTTTGCTTTAATGTTGGCATTAATTTTGCTATCATAAATAGTAATTTGCAATATAATACATAAGGAAGAGATAAATAAAACATGAAACTGGCAGAAGAATTTAAAAAAATTGCAGTCGATATAAAAATTATCGATACGGACGAAGAAAAAGAAATATACAGCCATGACATAGGGGATGTTCCCACAATCATGACTGGAACTTTTTTTGAAATACAACCGGATTTTGTGGTTCAGCCTAAAAGCGTTGACGAGATCAAGCAAGTTCTGGCCTTCGCCAATGCCAGAAAAGTGCCGGTAATACCGAGAGGCGCTGCATCATGGGGATTTGGAGGAGTAATTCCGACCAATGCAGGCATTGTCATTGATTTATCTCCTTTTAGAAATATAATTTATTTGAATAAGGCGCAAAAGACTATAACTGTTGAAGCAGGAGCCAGATGGAGCGACATTGACATTTTGGCCAAAAAAGAGGGCTTATGTCTGATGACCTATCCATCGAGCAAATTTTCCACGGTTGCCGGTTGGATTTCGACAGGTGGCTATGGCATTAACAGTTTTAGATATGGTCACTTAATCCAACAGATTGTGTCCATGACAGTTGTAACAGCGTCTGGTGAATCCAGAAAAATTACGCCTAATGATCCTGATTTTATGTACTTTGTTTCCACTGAAGGGGAGTTTGGAATCATTGTTGAGGTAAACCTTAAATTACGCGACGTTCCTCAGGCCTCATACCCGCATCTGTTTTATTTTCCCAGTGACAACGCTGCTTTCGAATTTATTGAGAATTTTGTTAAAAGCAAAGACGCGCAAAGCGCTAATCCTGATGTAATCCGCTTTCTGGATGAAAATCACTTAAGTGACATCAACGAACTCATGCATTCCAGCGTATTTAAAAAAAGTGCAGGAGTGCTGGTAGAATTCAGTAGTTCTGAGGATGATGAAATATTTTTAAAGGCCATTGCCCAAACAGGCAATCTTGATGAAGCGCCTCGCTATGTGGCGAGTTATTTATGGAATGAACGTCTGTTCGGTATGAAAACAAAGCGCCTTGGCCCGACAATTTTGGCCAGTGAAAGTATTATTCCAATAGCTTCAGCGGCTGACTTTGTTGAAAAAGCAAAGAAATTGGGTGCTAATTTTGGTGTGGAAATATTTATTGATTCTTATATTATTGATGAAAAGATGGCCCTCATCATGACCAATTTTCTCTGTGATTCCAGAAAGAAGAGGTATTACATCGATTTACCGCTGCAGACAATGCTTACTCAAACAGCAATTTCCATGGGAGCTGAGCCTTACGGGTTGGGTATCTGGAATGCAGCCTTCATAGATAATCTATACAACACCGAAAAGAAACAGGACCTGCTGAACTACAAAGCAAAAGTTGATCCGAATAATATCATGAATCCAGGGAAGTTTTTTGGAATTCAATCAAAATTCTGCAATATTCCGGCACTCATCTTCCGACCGGGTATTTTCAGCTTTTCCATAAAGATGCTGATTTTACTATCACCCATCATTGGAAAAATTGCGACACTGCTGATGGGGAAGGACAAAAAAATTGATAGTCTTGATTTTGAGTTGACTACTCACGCCTGTGCAAAATGTGGAAACTGTATTGCAGTGTGTCCCGCATACCTTGTCACGAGAAATGAAGAAGTCACTGCAAAAGGCAAGATTGCTCTAGCGAAAAAACTCATTGAAGGCCGCCCGGTTACCAAAAAAGAAGCTGAAAACGTGTTTATGTGTATGCATTGCAAGTCCTGCGAGGAAATATGTCAAACCAATCTTGAACTGATGAGGCTTTGGGATGCACTGGAAAAGAGAGTGGAAAATAATTTTGGCCGACCCGAGGATAAAATCAGTGAATTTCTTAAAAAGGTTGACGATAGCAATGAATACTGGGAAATGGTGGATCGGAATAACTGAACAACTTATTTGAGAGGATAATTAAAGACTATGCCAAAGAAATATCATATTCATACAAAGGTAATGCCGCTTAATCTGGATTATGTGTATAAATTCAGGATTGAACGGGGAGAAAACTGCATAAATTGCGGCCGATGCACCAAAGTGTGCATTTATGAGGCGCATAAACGTGGGAAGGATGATCCTCGAAAAATGGCTGACCCTAACACAGTTGTTTGCAGAAACTGTTTTCGTTGTATTCAGGAATGCCCAAGGGGAGCTCTCGAAAAGTCTCTGGATAAAGACTTTTTAAATATCGGTGGATCGCACTGGAAATCCGATATTTTTATAACTTTATGGAAGCAGGCCGAGGACGGTAAGGTGCCGGTTACAGGTGCCGGTTATCGGGGGCCCTTTACCGGACAGGGGTTTGACAGTATGTGGACAGACATGTCGGAAATCGTTCGTCCGACACGCGACGGAATCCACGGCCGCGAATACATCAGTACTTCTGTCGAACTGGGCCGGAAACTCAATCATCTGACATTTGATGAAAATGGTAAACTATTGTCGAAAATAAATGATACTGTTGATATTCCGATTCCCATCATTTTTGATGTTCCTGTAGATAATTTAAGCCCGGATATTGCGATTGCGTTAATCAGAGCGGCTGCGCAGCTCAACACATGCGTAGTATTACCGGTTAATAAGGTTACAGCAGATATCAAAAAATACATCAAAAACATCATTCCCTTAATTTATCCTGAGGAAATTGATAAATATCAAGGCTTGATTAAAAACGCAAGAATTGTGGCTTTTGAGTATGCCGAAGACATTTTAAGCACTTTACCTGCGCTGAAAGAAAAAATTAAAAAGATAAGTAATGCCCTTACAATTGTCCGTGTTCCGGCAACGAAGTCTGTGGAAACCATCGTTTCGAAACTGGCCCACAATGGCGCGGAAATTATCCATGTCGTTGCAGATTACCGTGGTATGGAGTTAAATGGATCAGTTAATGAAAATAAACGTCTGGGCAAGGATATTATCCGTGCTGTCCATCTGAAACTGGTGGAGGACAGGATCCGTGATGAAGTTACAATTATTTTTTCCGGCGGTATCGCTATGGCCGAGCATGTTCCCAAGGCCATGCTTTGCGGTGCGGATTTGACGGCAGTTGATCTGCCGTTATTGATTGCTTTTGGTACCAGATTGTATGAAAACCCGGAGAAGATCATTGTTTTTCCCGAAGGACTGGAGAAAATTTCAACTCGGACAATAATGCAGAGAATAATTAACCTTATGGGTGCATGGCACTCGCAGCTTCTGGAGGTCATGGGTGCCATGGGAATCCGGGAAGCACGGCGTCTGCGCGGTGAAACCGGAAGAGCTATATTTTTTGAAGAAATTGATAATGAAACTTTTGGAAAAATATTTAAAGAAAGAGAAAAAGCAAACATATGAAACCATCAACCGTACAAATTAAAAAAATGCCGTCGCGATTCAAACACCAGGTACCTAAGTATAAGGTCACAAGGTCAGACTCATGCATCAATTGTGGAACTTGTGCCAAATCATGCCCCTACGGAGTTCATGAAAGGCAGGAAGGGCACAATAAAATTAGCGTGCCCATAGACTATAAGTGTATCGGCTTTGAATGCAAAAATAATGATTTTTATTGCGTTAACAAATGTCCGCGTAGTGCATTGAGCATATCGCTTAATCCGATGTATGAAACATTGGGTGACTACCGATGGACAGCCGATATGATTACCGGCACCTGGATCATGGCGGAAACCGGATATCCACCTGAGCGAAAGGATCTTGAATATAATACGGGCAATTCCGGAGGCGGTTTCGACAAGCTGCGCTTAAAGTTCCCTTCGGGGCGGCCAAAAATTGATAAGTTTGAGATATCTACTGAAATTCCTCTGAACCGGAGAAATGACGGTCGGGCCAATGTTGTAATTTCCACGCCGGTATATGGCGGCGGGATGTCTTTTGGATCGGTCAGTCTGCCTACTATGGTTTCCAAGGCACACAACGCAACCATATGGAATACTTTTACCTGTACCGGGGAAGGCGGATATCCGGAACTGCTTCAACCCTATGATGATCATGTCATCACTCAGGTGGCAACCGGTTTGTTTGGAGTGCGTGAAGAAACAATTCAGCGGGTAAAAATAATAGAGTTTAAATACGCGCAGGGCGCAAAACCCGGTCTGGGCGGACATCTCCTTGGAGAAAAAAACACGGAAAGTGTTGCCCGTATGAGGGAGGCCGTTAAAGGGTCGTCATTGTTTTCGCCTTTTCCCTTTCACTCGGTTTACTCCATCGAAGATCATAAGAAACACATTGACTGGATCAAAGAGATCAATCCCCATGCCTTGGTTTCTGTTAAGGTATCAACGCCTAATGATGTGGATATGGTAGCTGTCGGTTCTTATTATGCAGGCGCTCATATCATTCATATTGACGGCGGATATGGCGGCACCGGCGCCGCGCCTGATATTGCAAAAAAGAACATTGCAATGCCCATAGAATATGCCATAACGAAAGTACATAATTTTTTAAAAGATGAGGGAGCGCGGGATGCTGTAACACTCATTGCCTCAGGCGGTATCAGGACGGCTCATGACCTGGCTAAAGCCATTTGCCTGGGCGCAGATGGCGCGGTTATCGGCACAGCGGAGTTGGTTTCCCTGGAATGTGTCAGATGCGGCAATTGTGAATCAGGCCGCGGTTGTGCCCGGGGCATAGCTTCCACCGATTCGGAACTTGCCGATTTGTTTAATGAAGAATGGGCAACACAACGCCTGACAAATATGTACCATGCCTGGAATGTCCAACTGATCGAAATATTACAAAAGTTCGGCATGAGGAGTGTGCAGGAGCTTGTAGGCCGTACGGATCTGCTCGAGCACATAGATTACAGTAAATAAAGCGGAGTTTGTTATATGGATAATGTTGAAAAAATAACACAGTCACGAAATAAAATTTGCAGCCGGGTCCCGGTTTTGAGTCCGAACACGGAAGAAGAAGGCGGCTGCGGCGTAACCGGTTTTATCTGCTCAATTCCTGTAACCGGGAAAAACATCTTTGAACCATCAGTCCAGATGCACAACAGAGGCAATGGAAAAGGCGGTGGAATAGGCGCTGTAGGCTTTATCCCGGAAGCAATGGGTGTATCCAAACAGATACTGCATGATGATTACATATTGCACATTGCTCTTCTGGATGCAAGTGCTTGTACGGAAATTGAAGATACATTTATCAAACCGTTCTTTAAAATTGATAAGTCGGAAAAACTGGCCACGATTGATGACCATCGCAGTATCGGTCTTGATGTCCGGCCTCCGGATGTCATGCGTTATTTTGTCCGCGTCAAGGATGACGTCTTAGATAAATTCATTTTGGATAATCAATTCACATCCATGGATAGACGGGATGCCGAAGATGAGTTTGTTTATCAGAACAGCTTCAGGATTAATACGCATTATTATGCGTCCCTTGGTGATAAAAAGGCTTTTGTCATGTCTCACGGCAGGAATATGATGATCCTGAAAATCGTGGGCTATGCGGAAAATGTTGTCAAATACTATAAACTGGATGATTTTAAAGCCCATGCCTGGCTGGCGCATCAGCGTTATCCTACCCGGGGACGTGTCTGGCATCCAGGTGGCTGCCATCCCTTTAGCGCGCTTAATGAAGCATTGGTTCATAACGGTGACTTTGCAAATTATCAGGCTGTAAATGAATATTTGAAACAACGCAACTATTATCCTCTATTTCTGACGGATACGGAAGAAGCGGCACTTTTGCTTGATCTCTGGAGCAGAGTATATAAATACCCGCTGGAGTACCTCATTGAGGCTATGGCACCTACCTCGGAAATGGATTTTGATATGCTGCCTGTTGAAAAGCAGGAATTGTACAAAATAATTCAAACCCATCACGTGAACGCATCTCCTGACGGGCCGTGGTTCTTTATTATTGCGAGAAATGATGTCAAAAATGATCAGTTTCAACTGATCGGCATTACAGATACTGCCATGCTCCGCCCACAGGTTTTTGCTCTACAGGATGGGGAAGTTCAAGTCGGGTTAATTTGTTCGGAAAAGCAGGCCATTGATGCAACTCTGATCTCTCTGGAGCGTGAAGATCCGCGCTTCGGCCCCATTGCCGACAAATACTGGAATGCACGCGGCGGCAGTTATACCGATGGCGGTTCCTTTATCTTCAGTCTGAAAAATACTGCGGATGGTAAGGAACTTATCTGTACGGACAAATTCGGGAATGTGATCAAAACTCCCAAAGACAAGGTTGCCTGCGATGTCGCCAAAAAGATAACGGTCACAGCGGAATTCAAGTCCATTGAAGAAAAGCTTGCCGGTTTGTTTGTTGATAATGATTACTCAGCTACTGCCAATAAATTATATGCCTATGTAAAGGACAGCATCACCGGTTTCAGTCCGGATAAACTCCGCTTCTGCATAGAGACGATTAGAAGTTATACCAATAGAAATGGTGACTGTAAGCAGGCAGTTATAAATGCCTTGACGCTTTTGAACGATCGTCGATTCAATACCGGTTCCATAAAGAGAGGCTCGCTGCAGCATGTTCTGAAAATAAATATTGACCAGATTCTGGATGAATCGCCTGCGATTACAGAAATGACCAATTCACGGTTCAGCCGGATTGATTTTGCAATGCATGAGCATCTGCGCGCGCCGAAAAATAATGAAAAAGTTCTGATTATTGATGCTGAACATTTTGAACCGGAAGGAGATAAATGCGATGCGGTAATGATTGTGAAGGCCTTTAAGCTCGGCTGGAAGAATTTCATTGTTTACAAATATCGTGGTCAGCGATTTACCGGCTGCGGCTTCGGTCCAACCACAAAAGATGTGAGGATTGACGTTTACGGGGCTTCCGGCGATTATCTGGCATCAGGCATTGACGGCATGGAAATTTATGTTCACGGCAATGCTCAGGATCAACTCTGTCAGGTTATGAAAGACGGCAAATTGGTGGTATACGGCGATGTGGGCCAGACATTCATGTACGGCGCCAAAGGCGGCAATGCTTATATAATGGGCAACGCAGCAGGAAGACCTTTGATTAATGCCGTCGGCAAGCCGCGGGTCGTTATTAACGGAACAGCGCTGGATTATCTTGCCGAATCTTTCATGGCCGGTGATCCGCTCAAGGGCGGCGGCTTTGTTATTTTGAACGGCATCGGCTTTGACGATGCAGACGGGTCGATTTATGAGTACAATTCGCCATACCCCGGTTCGAATATTTTTTCTCTTGCTTCCGGTGGTGCGATTTATGTTCGTGACCCGCATAAGAAACTTGTTGATGAGCAGCTCAATGGTGGAGAGTTTGTTGAAATTACCGATGCAGACTGGAATCTTATCAAGCCATACCTTGAGGAGAATGAAAAACTTTTTGATATTACTGTTGAAAGACTTCTGACCATTGACGGGAATAGGAGAACGCCGGAGGAAGTATATAGAAAGATCATACCTCTTACTACCGCTGTTAAAAAAGATGATGATGGTTTGGAAGAGTAATTCTAATCTTGATACTAATTCCAATTAACGTTCATATTTACACTGTCGTTGGCGACGTCCCGGGCACCCGCTTGCGGGTGATCCTCGACGTACTGCGACCCGCAAGCGGGTGCCCGCGCGCCTCCAATACTTCGTCCTTGCCGCCTCAGTGTCACTTCGAATGCAAATTAGAATAGGAAACATTAAGAGCAAAGCCACGGCTGATCAAGTCGGGCAATGACCGCGGTTCGCATATTGGTGATTTTATGATTTCCATATCTAGTGTCAGCACAGGCATTAAAGGATTAGACAGAACTCTTAATTATTTGCAAATGGGCGATAATGTAGTCTTTCAGGTCGAAGACATTGAAGACTACAAAAAATTCGTCAATCCTTACATAGAAAATGCGCTGGGAAAAGGGCGACGAATTGTTTACATGCGCTTTGCGAAACACCCGCCAATTATAGAGTCCACCGGCAAAGTCACGATTTATAAACTTAATGCTGATGCAGGTTTTGAATCCTTCTCAACACAGGTTCATTATATCATCCGGCAGGAAGGACGTGACGTTTTCTACGTCTTCGATTGTTTGTCGGATCTGCTTTTGACCTGGGCTACCGACCTGATGATCGGCAACTTTTTTGTGATTACCTGCCCCTATCTTTTCGAGTTAAATACTGTCGCTTATTTTGCCATCCTGCGCAACCGACATTCATATAAAACTATTGCCCGCATCAGAGAAACCACTCAGGTGCTGCTGGATGTTTATAATTATCAGGGTAAATTTTGTGTGCACCCCATTAAAGCCTGGCAGCGTTATTCCCCGACGATGTTTCTCCCACACATTATGGAGAAAGACGAATTTGTTCCCATCCTGAACAGTGTTGATGCCTCAAATTTGTTTTCCTATCTTAATCAGGCAAGTACATCCGGCGCAGAAAGAAATCTAGACTACTGGGATCGCATATTCATACAGGCAAAAGATATGCTGGAAAATCCAAAGGACATAGCAGAAAAACAGAAAATGGTGGGACAGCTTTCCCGTGTTTTGATAGGCAGGGAAAAAAGAATGCTCTCCTTGATAAAAGAATATTTTACCCTTGAAGATCTTATTGAAATTAAAGAACGGCTTATCGGAACCGGTTTCATCGGCGGGAAATCCACAGGCATGTTGCTGGCGCGCAACATTTTGCGCAAAGACCCTTCTGTAAAATGGTCGGAACACTTAGAGATGCATGACTCTTTTTATATCGGATCGGATATCTTTTATTCCTTCATCGTTCAAAACGGTTTGTGGAGAACCCTGATGTCCCACAAAACAAAAGAAAGCTATTTTGAAAGCGCCCTGGAATTAAAAAATAAAATGTTGAAAGGAGTATTTCCGGAAGAAGTCCGTGAACAATTTCAACTAATGCTTGAATATTACGGACAGTCGCCTATTATCGTACGCTCCAGTAGTCTTCTGGAAGACGCTTTCGGCAATGCCTTTGCCGGAAAATACGAAAGTTATTTTTGCGCCAATCAGGGAACGCCGGAGGAACGTTATGAGAAGTTTGAGGAGGCAGTGAGGAAAATCTTCGCAAGCACGATGAATATAGAAGCCCTCACTTACCGCCTGAAAAGAGGACTGGACCAGCAGGATGAACAGATGGCTCTACTGGTGCAGAGAGTTTCCGGTTCTTACCGCAAACATTATTTTTTCCCCGAGTTGGCTGGCGTCGGTCTGTCTTATAACACCTTTGTCTGGAAAAAAGGCATGGATCCCAAGGCGGGTATGCTCAGGCTTGTTTTCGGGCTGGGAACAAGGGCTGTAAACCGCATGGAAAATGATTATCCCCGAATTGTTGCCCTGGATAATCCCTTAATCAAGCCATTCGCCAAGCCGGAAGATGTGGGACGCTTTTCTCAACATTATGTTGATGTTTTGAATCTGGAGGAAAATAATTTTCAAACTTTATCCTTTGCGGAAGCGTTCAATGATGATCTGAAAGTGCGTCTTGACCTCATCGGCTCCCGCAATATTGCTGCCAGCGAACAGATGAAAGTCTTGGGGAAAAACAGGGATGTGTGGTTGCTTACCTTTGATGAATTGCTTTCCTCGACGGAATTCCCCGATCTGATGTCAGGAATGCTTAAACGGCTAGAATCAATCTATGATTATCCTGTAGATATTGAATTTACTGCAAACTTTAACGCCGATGGAAAAGTGCAGATCAATCTTCTGCAATGTCGGCCCTTTCAGATAAAAGGCCGGCATAGCCGCGTAAAAATTCCTGACAAGATCAAGAAGAATAAAACATTACTGAGGCAGGAAGGCAATTTCATGGGCGGCAATGTTTACGAAAATATTTCTCGAATCATTTACATTGATCCCAAAGGATACTCTGATCTCCCGCTTTCTGGAAAATATAATGTTGCCAGATTGGTGGGTAAAATAAACAAGACTATTAATAATCGGGATGAGACGCCGACGATTCTTTTCGGACCAGGTCGCTGGGGCACAACAACACCGGCAATGGGCGTGCCGGTGACTTTTTCCGAGATCAACAATATCGTGGCCATCGCGGAAATAGCATACAAAGAGGGAAGTTTAATTCCTGATCTGTCTTTCGGCACACATTTTTTTCAGGATATGGTAGAGATGAATATCTTCTATATGGCTATTTATCCGGAACAGGAAAATGTTATCTTTAACACATCCGTAATGGAATCGATGCACAATATAATGGAAGAAATTGCTCCGGAGGACCGCCAATATGCTGATGTCGTCCGCTTATATGATGTCCGGGAAAAGAAATTAATATTGTTTTCCGACATTGTGGCGCAGGAAATGGTCTGCTTCTTCGAATGAATACCCCGCCCCTTGGTGTAACAGCTTTTCCGCGTTGTGGTTGTTAATACCCCGCTGCTTGCGGCGGGTTAGTTTATTCTTTTTTGCGGAATAATTTCGGATCAATTCCCAGTTTAATAATTTTATACTGAATGACTCTTTTGGTAGTTCCCAACATTTTTGCAGCTTTGGTTTGATTTCCCCCCGTAGCATACAGAGTATCAACAATCAAAGATCTTTCCTGTGCTTCAACAACTGAAGATAGCTTGCCGCGTTCTTTTCTCTCCACTTTGCTTTCTCTAACATGCAAAGAGGGCGGTAAATATGAACTTTCAATAGTATCACTATTGGATAAGAGAACGGCACGTTCAATACAATTTTCCAGCTCCCGCACATTACCCGGCCATTTATGGGACAAAAATGTTTCTATTGCGGCCGTTGAGATTTTTTTAACGTGTTTATCCATCTCCCTGCTGTACTTCAAAACAAAATGATCCGCTAACAGTATAATATCGCTGCCTCTTTCACGCAGTGGGGGCAGATATATGGGAAAAACGTTCAGGCGGTAAAATAAATCAGCGCGAAAACGCTCCGCCAGAATGTCTTGTTCCAGATTTCTGTTTGTCGCCGCGATAATGCGGACATCAACATTAACAACTCTTGAAGACCCAAGCGGCTGAAATTTTTTTTCCTGCAAAACGCGCAAAAGCTTTACCTGAGCGGCAGCGGAAAGTTCTCCTACTTCATCTAAAAAAATAGTTCCGCCGTTGGCTTCTTCAAACCGCCCGCGGCGCTGTCGCAGTGCGCCGGTAAATGCTCCCCTTTCATGACCGAAAAGCTCGCTTTCAATCAGTGTGTCAGGAATTGCCGCGCAATTGACCTGTACCAGAGGCCCGGCCTTACGCGGAGAGTTCATATGAATTGCATTAGCGATCAATTCCTTACCCGTTCCGGTCTCTCCTACTATTAAAACAGTTGTTTTGGAATCGGCTACTTGGGCGATTAAACCGAATACTTCCTGCATGGGTTTGGAATGGCCTATAATATCTATCGAAGGCGCTCGTGAACTACCGACAATTTTTCTCAACCGCCTGTTTTCTTCTTCTAAGGCTCTGACATGCACAAATTTGGCCATTAGCTCCGATACAGCGGAAAGCATTGCCAGCTCCTTATCCAGACTTTCCACTTCGCGTGCAACCTTGTCGGCAGATAAAACACCGACAACATGGTCATCATACATAATAGGAACGCAAAGAAATGCCAACTCCGATCTGTTCAAGTGACGCCGGGCACCGGTACGGTCTAAAAAATGAGCAGCATACCCCAGATTAGCCACAGCCATTGGTCGTCCTGTCTGGGCGACTTTGCCGGTAATGCCTTCTCCGGGTTTGTATGTCACATCCATTCCTTCGATATTTACATCATGGGCAATATCCAGCCAGACCTCATTTTTTTCGCGGTCAAATAGAGAGATCATCCCTCTCTGCATTCCCAGACGTAAACTCATTTCCTGTAGAACTTGCTCCAGTCCATCACGCAAATCTGTAGGCTGGGCTAATATTTTAGCTATTGCGTGCAAAGCGGCCAGTTCTTCATAGCTATGAATACTCAACTTGTGCTCTTTCTCCAAAATAATTTTTGTACTTTTGTTCATAGCAGGTTCAGCTATTCTTGAAAATATTTTGGAACAAAATTGTTCCAAAAGCAATAGTTTTTCGCCTTTTTTAAATAAATTTGAACGAAAAACCCTTGCGGTTTTTGCTTACCCGGTGTTACAGCCTATCTTACCGATTTTCAGAGGAGGTTAAAATCCCTGAAGTGGACATTGCGGCATCGAAAAACCAGGTTTACTCTCTTGAAATAGCTACAGATTAAGAATCAACTCTCTTCCAGAGCCATCAATTCGATATTGGTCAGCCGCAGGCGTTGCGAGATGGTATATGCCAGACGTTCAAAGAATATGCCGGCGATCTCGGGATGGACCTCGACAATCTTTTCAAACTGGTTTCGTGAAAGGATGTAGAGCATGATATCATCTACTGTAACAGCTTCAGCAGAGCGCGCTCCTTTGTCAAGGAATGACATCTCACCAAAGAAATCTCCCCGTGATAAGGTTAGGAGGTGGTGAGTCGTTCCCCCGGTCAATGGCAGGCCAATTTTTACTGCACCCTTACGGATGAAATATATCTTGTCGCTTTTGTCTCCCATTGAGAAAATTTTCTCCCCTGCCTGAAATGATTTTTCCGTAATAGTGGCAGAGAGCTTTTCTATGGCCGCAGCAGGAAAATCGGAGAAAAATTCGAATTCCGGTAAGTTCAGAATATGAAGGACATCTTTTCTGCCTCCGGATGACGCGTTGATGATTTCATCCTCAATCCATTCCAGGGCAGAATCCAAGTCCGGATAAAATTTAAGATTCATTCCTGTCTCAGTAAAACCAAGGGTCGCGAGATATTTTTTAACATTCTGTCCGGTAGGGAGATTCATAGGAATTGAAGAAAGAACGAGATAACCTTTTTTCTTTTTAACGCGGTTATGAATCTGTTTGAGCATGTTGGCGGCTGTATAGTCGAGAGATTGAACCCGTCGCATATCCAGAACAACAAAGGAACATTCGGCAAGATGTGATTCGAGTTCTGTTAAAAGTTGATCTGTTGTGCCAAAGAACAGTTGGCCCTGAAGCTCGCAGATAATCGTGCCTTTCCCGCGAGACTCAAGAATGGAAAGCTCGGAAGTAATGCGGCGTTTTTTGGAAAACTTCTGATTGCCGAATAATTTTCGCCTTATAACGGAAGAACGGATCTGTTCTCTTAGAAACAAAACTATTGCCAGTGCTGTTCCGACTCCGGCAGCAACAATCAGGCTCATGCTGACAGCAGAGACTACAACTGCCAGGATCACAAGGAAATCAAAAATAGTGGATCTATGTTTCAGCAATTGCAAACTTTTTATATCAAGCATACGCACGGCAATAACGATCAGCACACTGGCAAGGGCAGCTAATGGAATCCATGCCATGAGTTTTCCGAGGAGAAGGAGTACCAAACCTGCAAAAACACCTGCAAAAACACCGGATAATCGCGTATGTCCCCCGCTTGCTATATTTACTAAAGTAGGACCCATCGTTCCTGAACCCGGAATACCTCCGATGAGAGATGAAGCAATGTTGCCGAGACCCTGGCCTATGAGTTCCTTGTTTGAATTGTGGCGGGAATGAGTCATAACATCAAGGATCACGCATGTTTTTAAAGTGTCGATGGAAAGAAGAACAGCAAGAGTCAAAAGCGGGATGAGAAGCATGGCAAAGCTTTTGACATCAAGGGTACTAAAATAGTTCCACTGGTTTACGGCAGCTCCGAAGGCTCCGAGCCCTGATGATGATATTGGTCCGATAATCAGAGGGTTATCGATAAGTCTTAAGAGCGCCGGGTTAAAAATAGCCAGGGCAAAATAGGCGCATATCCCGGAAAGCAAAGCGACAATGGCCGCGGGGATGAGCTTGAGGAACCTGGGAGCCAGCAGCATAGCCGCAATTGTAACGAACCCGATGAATATGCACGTCCCGTTCCAGACGACAGGTTGTAAAACACCTTGCAGCAGACTGATTCCTTTTGGAAGCCCCAGAAATTTCGGTAATTGTCCAAGAAAAATCAAAATTCCGACACCGCTCAGGTAACCGGCTACAACAGGATAAGGAATGTATTTGATAAATTTGCCCCCGCCGAAGCTGCCTGCCAAAAACTGAATGATACCGGCCAAGAGGGCGACCAGAGCCACATAAAAGGGGATAACCTCCAATGGTACAGCGCCGCCTTTGACAAGCTGACCGACAAAAACAGAAAGTACAGCAGCCGCAGGGGCGCAGGGGGCCGTGATAAGCCGCGGCGTACCGCCAAAAAGCGGCGCGATCAGCCCAAGGGCAACTGCACCGATCATACCGGCAATAACAGCCTTGCCAGCATATTGTGAGCCCAGAGGAGAATAGATGATGATCCCGAAAGCAATAGCCGAAGGCAGGGCCACCAGCATAGCTGTAAGGCCGCCCAGGATGTCCCCGGTCAGGCGACCGGATAAGCGCCGTCTTTTTATCATAAACCTTACTCCTGCCCAATTAATTGAATGGAAATATTACAGACGTAATATTATCAAGATTCGCGTGATTTGTATAGTGAAACAACAACTATTATCAAGGTTTTGTCGTCTCAGGAAGTCGAGGTTTGCAGGTTATTTTCTATAGACAGGCGTATTGCAATGATATGTCTGCAATCCGAACATTCGAGACTTCTATGGAACCATATAGCGGGTACGATTCAGAACTGACAAAACAAAATGATGCAGATCAGTGCCGGCCACTCTTACCATGATATTCAAGCTTGTCCGTGAAACACAGAAAACATGGCATAGAACAAAAGGATGTGAGATTATCCCCAGGATTATCAAAAAAGCCTTATTCGTTGACAGACAAGGGAATAAAATAGGTATGAGATATGAAGAAAAGGATATTGTAAAATTTTTTAAACAGAACTATTGACAAAATCTCTAATATGTTCGTAATGTTATTAAAGCAACATAGGCTTACTAAAAAAGGAGGGTTAAAGTATGTTAAAAGCAGCAAGGTATTTTGTTTTAGCAGTATTTTGTTTAGGTTTAATGATAGTACAGGCTGAAGCAAGAGATTTAAAGGGCAGTCTGCCGTTGATTCCTCCACTTGTCGAATCAAAGGACAATGGTATCCTCGTTGATCTTCTAAAAGCAATGGCTGAAGAATATAAAGACGGCAAAATTACCTGGGAAGTTTATTCTTTTAAGAAATCTATGGAAAATGTGGAAAAGGGAAGGACTGATTTCCATATGCCTTTTGTCAAATCTAATACCTACGCCGGTGAACTGCCCATCATGTTCTCAACAGAAGTTATATTCAAGGTTGTCTTTGTCTTATACACAAACAAGAATAATAAAAGCATTAACCCCGGGAACGCGCGCAAGTATAAAATTGAGAGCGATCTCGGCACAATGTATTTATTTGATTTCAAGGTTACGGGTTCTCCTGACCTTGAGTCAAGCCTGAAAAAGGTGGATGCTGGAAAGATAGACGGATGGTTGTTTGCCATGCCTGAGAGCGATGGAGCTTTAAAGAAACTTGGCTTGAAAAATATCAAGAGACAGGAGTTTGCAAATTATGATGTGAGAATAGTATTAGACAATAGCACTAAGGGCAAAGAAGTGGATAAGATATTTACCAATCTTATCGGCAAGCTTAGAGCAAATGGAAAATATCAGAAGATTATGGCGCCTATCCTGGATCAGAGATTTGATCCCTGGCAGCCGTAAGAACGATCTGACCACCGGCAGAGGTGGTGACTTGTTAAAGAAATTGTATCTATTGCTTATAGCTCAACTATAAAGTCGCTTCGTAAAGGTGTGGGGCCTTCGCCCCCACACCCCAGTTTTAACCATTAAATAAAGATTTGAACCTGTTAACCTATTCACCCTCTCTTTACCCGTATCAACCCCTGAGGAGACCCGTATCACAGGAAAATTTCTCCTCTATTAATCCAAGAAAAGCTTTGGCAGGCGGGGACGGGTCTGTATCCTTTAGAACTACGAGATCAATCCCGGCTTTTAAATCACCATCGCAGATCGGAACGATCTTCATTTTTCCTAAGGCAACTTCATCTTTCACGTTGGGAGGAAACATGAGGCCCACGCCCTTCCCTTTTTCTATCAACTGCTTCATGCCTTCGATACTGTCAATTTCAGCACTGATGGAAGGTTTCATATTTCTTTTTCTGAATTCCTCCAGGATAAGCATCCTTGACATGGAGCCTTCGCAATGAAGTATAAGCGGATACTTATCCAGGTCCTTCCACATAACCCCCTGCTTTTCTGAAACAGGGTCGTTCGGAGCGGTCACCAGCACCATTTTCTCGGTTTCAAGTATATGTAACGCTCGAACCTGACTGTTGATATTTTCAAAAGTTCCTACAATACATAGATCATGCTGAAAATCAATCAGTTCTTCAATGAGTTGAAGTGAACGCCCTTCTTTTAGCGTCACTTTTATGGAAGGGTGAAGTTCCTTGAAGTAATCAACCACCTGGATGAGATATAAGGTAAGAGCTCCTGAAATACCTATCCTGAGATTATTGTTCCTATATCCCTCAAGCAATGACTCCGCTTTCATTGCCCGAAGGCATACCTCTTCGGCTTGCCAAAAGAGGTCTTCACCTGTCTTGGTTAAATAAACCTTCTTTTTTTTCACATTAATCAGTTTTACACCGAAATGCTTCTGTAGCGCGGCAATCTGCATAGTCACCGCCGGCTGGCTAATACAAAGTTTATCTGATGCAACGGCAAAACTCTTTTCCCTTGCAACAAAGTAAAAAGTGATAAGCTGATCCAGATTAATTTTCGGGGGATTCATTGTATATATTGTACAGGCAACTTAATGTTAAGGTCAAGATAATCAGGGTTGCTTATTAACTCATAAGATAATATGTATTGCAGCAATAATTCAACTTATCTATCATAATACTAATAAAATCGTGTATGTAAAAAGCTGTTTAAAGTTATTTGGAAGGATTAAAAATATGAAACGTTACACAACAAAAATGGTTTTAAAAAAGGAGGCGGAATTATGAGAGAATTGGAGTACGACGGAATTATTATCGGCGCCGGTCCTAACGGGCTTACTGCTGCGGGTTACTTGACAAAGGCAGGCTTTAAAGTTTCCGTCCCTGGAAAAA
>Ga0074195_1000921_pt1 | contig 47952 bp, 41 predicted proteins | sample EPASupsiteHSE623_FD_64525 | JGI IMG/M metagenome (GOLD analysis project Ga0074195, IMG submission 64525) | Bioremediated contaminated groundwater from EPA Superfund site, New Mexico - Sample HSE6-23 | ecosystem: Environmental > Aquatic > Deep subsurface > Groundwater > Contaminated ...
GAACCTGGTAAAGATGAACAAGGATAGCTGGGTGCATGAGTACGAATTCTGGAACAGCTTAAACTGGAATTGATTGATAGAAGAATGGAATGATTTATGAATTGATGAATGGAATTGATTGATCAATGAATGGAATTGATTGATCAATGAATGGAATTGATTGATCGAAGAATGAAATTGATTGATGAATTGACGGATAAAATGTGATGCAGCAGGAAGAAGTGGCCGGGTGGTCTTCGGCCTTTCTTCCTGCTTTCTTCCCGTGATCTTTTTCTACTTTCTTCCTACCGGGATGACTGCAATCGGATCTTCTCCTCTAGCCAGTCCCAGGTATTCTCTGGTTTTGTTCTCATCGAATCCGGCGGTGTAGGTTGCGCCCAGGCCCAAAGACACGACCTCCAGGAGCAGGTTCTCGGATGCAGTTCCTGCCTCGACGTGAACAAACCGGCTCAAATCCTCGCCGGGAACTTTATTGATGCGCTCGAACACGCCCGTCACGATGAAGATTGCCGGGGCACTGGCTCTCCAATCCTCCCTGCCGTTTCCGGATGAGTTGAACAGCTCCGCGATCTTATTTCCGAGCGCAACCGTGCTCAGGTTGTGCCCCTGCGGCGAATAGTGATAGACGCCGGCGGGCAGATCGGTAACATTTCCTGCCAGCAGGTAAACCTCCAGCGGATACGATGCCATCGCGGAGGGCGAGGTGCGGTGGCCTTTGTCGTCCGTCACACCCTGCGCCGCCCAGAGGAGTTGGGAGACATCATCTATCGTCAAAGATTCATTCTTGAAGCTTCTTATCGATCGCCGCTCCGACAGAGCCTTCTCCACGGAGATACCGCCATCGGTGCGCGGCGCGGGCAGTTTTACGACGCCGGAGCCTTCTGAATTGGAGCTGTCGGACAAGGCCAGGGCGGCCATGGCGAGGACGATCAATCCCACGAGAGCGATGAATCCTATTTTTTCATTTTTTCACCTTGTCAGGATAATATCTGTCAATTTTTATGCACTGAAGTATTTCCTGCAATATTTAAGTTGATGGTACACAGGCAAGCCCTTATCATGCAAAGGGCGCAGGGCGGTTGGCACGTCCATTGTTTGCCCGAAAAAATTTTAATTTTGAATTGAAGTGATATTTGAATAGCTCTATTTGAATGTCTCAGTTTGAATAGCTCTATTTGAATAGCTCCGTTTGAATCTGGCTATTTGAATTATGCGGTTTGAATCACGCAAAAATATATTAAAATATAAAAAATGTATGCTCAGAAGGCTTTTCCCGCCGCCTTTGCTCTCTCCAGCAGATCCGGCCTGTCATTGATGGCATGGGGCGCATGTGCATTGCCCAGGCTTATGGTCTCAGTTAGCTCGAATCCGAGCAACTTGAGCACTCCGGCAAATTCCTGCACAGCCTTCTCGTAAGCGGACAGATCCGGATTTCCCTGGCTGGTTACGATTACAGCCTTCTTCCCGGCCTTCAGCCGCGAATTGAATCCTGAATCGATCAGTGAGTACATCCGATCTTCCATCAGCCGGAACTGGCCGGTAAATTGGTAGAAATATATCGGAGATCCGAATACCACGGCATCCGCACCGGCAATCTCTTTAAGCAGCGCCGAGACGTCGTCATCCAGCCGGCAATGGTCATTCTTCTTGCAGTATTCACATGCCTGGCAGCCTCTGTACTTCATCTCGTTCAGGTTGTACTTGGCAGTCTCATAGCCGGCCTCTTTGGCTCCCTGTAGCACGGTTTGCACCAATGTGTCGACGTTGCCGTTCTTTCTTGGGCTTCCCACAATTCCGATGGCTTTCATGCTCATAGATTCCTCACGGATGGGAATGGCATCAATGCTATTTTAACACCATACAGTTCTCGATTACAGTTGCTTACTCTTCGGTTAGTTGCTTTCTGTCGGCCCGGCAATGAATGATTCTCTGGAAATGATGAAATGACGAAATGTTAAAAATACCGGATTTCAGGACTGTTGCAGCAAACCCATTCGCACAACTGTTTAATAGCTTTGGCATCCATTATTAAAATCATGCTGACTATGCAGGAAGGCCGCCTTGCCGTCAGGCTGGCCAGAGATGCCCTCACCAATTACATCGAGAAGAAAAAGATCATCGAGCTGAAGGATTTGCCGCCCGTCTTTAATGAGCTGCGGGGTGTATTCGTGACACTGCACCTGGAAGGCGACCTGCGCGGCTGCATCGGCTATCCGCAGCCCGTCATGCCGCTGGAGAGAGCGATCGTGGACTCGGCCATCAATGCCTGCTCCCGCGATCCGCGTTTTCCGTGCGTTCGACCCGGCGAGCTGAAGCGAATCGAGCTGGAGGTCACCATCCTCACCAAGCCGGAACTCTACGACGCGCCCAAGAAGAAGCTGCCCGAGCTGGTGCGGGTCGGCAAGGACGGCCTGATAGTATCCAGGGGGCCATACTCAGGTCTGCTGCTGCCCCAGGTGGCCCCGGAGTGGGGCTTTGATTCCCTGGAGTTCCTGAGCCAGACATGCGTGAAAGCCGGGCTCTCACCGGATGCGTGGCTGGATGAGGATACCGAGGTGCAGCACTTCGAGGCCCAGATCTTCGCCGAGGTCGCGCCGGAGCGGGAGGTCATCGAGAAGAGCTACGCGGATACCACCTGCGGAACTTGACGAGAAATATATTTTTTAACGTGTACCGGCGGATTTGAACTCGAAGGCACATCAAGCGTATTTACTGATGCGGACCAAAAATTTAATTATTACAAAAGTTGATATTATCCTATCCGCGGGATGGGATGAAATTTGTTGGTCAAACGCATAATAACTTTTTTAATTGTTTTGTTGACTGCTTGCGCATTCAGCATAGCATGCATTCAAGCTCAATCCACATCATCCGACAGTACACCAACTGCGATAAATGGGACGGATGATGTTGCACTGAATAACACCGTAAAAATCATAGGAGTCGATCCTGCCGCATTTCCAAAAATCAGGATCAACGTGTTTATCGATAAAGACTGTGCTCTGGAAGGGAAATTAAAAAAAGAGGACTTTCATGTAACGGATGAACATATTGACGTCAATGCACAGAATTTTTATTTCAGCGGCAAAGCTCCCGGACGGAAGCTTGACCTTGCATTCGTCATCGATGATACGAAGCACATGTCGGGTCAAATAAATGCGCTGCATTTTGAGGTCAAAGATCTGACGGAGAAGATCGGTTCGAGCAAACTCGATACCAGATATTCTCTGATTACCTTCAAGGGTGCTGCAACAACCAGGTCCAACTGGACCAGCGATGCCGAATCCTTCAAAAAGGCGGTGAGCAGGGTCTATGCCGTCCAGGGAAGAGACAACTTGCCGGACAACTCACTTGCCGGAATAAAAAGAGCGTTATCCCTCGGATTCAGACCGGATGCTCAGAAGATCATCGTCGTGGTGACGAATGAGCCGTCATGCCAGAAAGGCGACGGCACTTCTGGGGACTTGCCGTCCGGCTCAACCTATGTCCTGGGAGACGTAAAAGATGAATTGAGGAGCTTGGGTGCGATATTGATTGCGGTATCCCCGGATCTCGGCGATCCGAAAATAAATCCATATGTTCCGCGCTCGGATCTGCTAAAGTATGCGGATATGAGGGAGCTGGCAAACGAAGCAGGCGGCTTATGGATCGATATAAATTCTAAGAAATTCTCGACTATTTTGGAGCAGCTCAGAGGGATAATAACCGGGACGTATGCAATCGAGTATACCTCGCAGACGTCGCAGGGAACGGTGCCATCCGGGATGAGGAATGTTTCAGTTGTTGTAAATGCACCGGGGTGCGTTACAGGCAGTGATCTAAGTTCTTACACCGTGCCTGAGAACGCCACAAAATCTGCAAAGTCAAATAAAATGCCGGTCATAAATGACCAGGACTACAGCTCGGACCGGAAGAGCCACTTAATCGCGGCATTGGGCTATCTTTGCCATCCCAAGTACTGTGTTGCTTTCAGCCCCGACGGGCTCATCATTGCCGCAGGTGGTGAGAATGGAATGATCGTTCTGTGGAATGCAGACAGTGCCGGCCTGTTCAGAACAATCCGGGGCCACTTTGGCTACATAAATAGCGTGGCTTTCAGCCCCCTCGGACGAACTCTTGCTTCGGCGAGCGACGACTGCACGGTAAAGCTCTGGAATGCCTCCAACGGATCTTTGATCAGAACGCTGAAGGGCCACTCCGGTTACGTAAAAAGCGTGGCCTTCAGTCCCGATGGTCGCACACTCGCATCTGCAAGCGACGACTGCATGGTAATGCTCTGGAATGCGACCGACGGATCTTTGATCAGAACGCTAAAAGGCCACACCGGCTATGTAAAAAGCGCGGCCTTCAGTCCCGATGGTCGCACACTTGCGTCAGCAAGCGATGATCGCACGGTACGGCTATGGAATGTCTCTAACGGCATATTGATCCGGACTCTGGTGGGCCATACTAACCATGTAGTGTGCGCGGCCTTCAGTCCGGACGGTCGCACTCTCGCTTCCGCAAGCCTTGATCGCACAGTGAGGCTATGGGATGCATTCAACGGCACATTGACAAGAGTGCTACAGGAAAACTATTCCTTAAACGACATAGCCTTCAGCCCCGACGGCTGCCTTCTCGCAGCGGTGAGCGATGATCGCACATTCAGATTATGGTATCCGTCTAACGGCACGGTGTTCGAAACGCTGGCGGGCGTCCCGTTTGATGATGGGGACGGCCACTTCAATTATGTGAAGTGCGTGGCCTTCAGCCCCGATGGCAGTTCGTTTGCAACGGGAAGCGATGACCGCACTGTGCGGTTATGGAATATATCCAACGGAAAAATAGAACTGGATGAAACACTTGAGGGCGAGCCGAATGACGTAGAGGGTGTAGCCTTCAGCCCGGATGGACGAACGATAGCTACTGCAAGCGACGACGGCACAGCCAGGCTATGGGATTCGTCCGACGGTTCATTGATCAGGATGCTGGTGAGCGACCCTGTATATGTAAAAGAATTCGACGGGCTTAACATCAACGGGAGCCATTCCAATTTTGTTGAGAGCGCATCATTCAGCCCGGATGGACTTACTCTTGCTACGGCAAGCGATGACGGCACAATACGGCTATGGAATGCATCAAACGGCAAATTGATGAGAACGATAGAAGCCCACGCGGATGATGCCGAGTGCGCGGTATTCAGTCCTGATGGTCGCACACTCGTTTCTGCGAGCGATGACGGCACATTAAAGCTGTGGGACGCATCCAGCGGCAAATTGATGAGAACGCTAATTGACAACTCATCCAATGCGACGAGACCACAGCCCCGTCCCGAAGGTCGCGCCATTACATCAGGCCGCGACGACAGTACGATAGCCTTTGCGAATGCATCAAATGGATCGGTTATGGGGCTTGAAGATGATGATTTAAAACATATCGAGTTCGCAGCATTCAGCCCCGATGGACGCACAATCGCTTCCGTGAGTGCCGGCGGCACAGTACTGCTATGGGATGCGGCCAATGGATCCTTGATTAAAACTCTGGGGGGAAATTGTCAGATAAATATCGTCGCCTTCAGTCCCGACGGTCGCACTATTGCTTCGGGGAGCGATGACGGCACGGTAAAACTGTGGAACGTATCCTGCGGATCATTGATCGGGGACCTTGCAGCCGGCTCTGCTGATGTGGAGAGCGTAGCCTTCAGTCCCGACGGTCGCACTCTGGCGGCAGGAGCCGACGACGGCAATGTAACGCAGTGGGATTTATCAACCGGATCTGTGATCAGAACCGTCGGCGGTCACACCAATGATATCGAGAACATAGCATTCAGTCCTGACGGTCGCACTCTCGTTTCAGGGAGCGATGACGGGACTATTCGTTTGTGGAGTTTGGAGTAGATCCAACCACCCATTTTTCGTTGAACCTGGCGGTATCGTTCCGGACCCGAGGGCTCGCCTATCAGGATTGTCCAGGACTGTAAAAGATCAGACCATTGCTCCTGGACATCCTGAGAGATACTCAATCTTTTTTTCGTTCATTTCCCCAAGGCGGCCATCCACGGGAGGACTCCGGCATTCGTTTAAACCTGAGCCAGCCGGCGTGATGGAAATTCAGAATGCCTAAATCCTACTCTCCAATCTTACTGGGATTGATCAAGGACAAAATGTTCCGGTCCGAGTCGTATCTCCAACTGAAGCCGAAGAGCGTTCTCATATCATCGGCAGAGATGAGGAAATTCCTGTCGCTATCGACCACGACGCTATCGGGCAGAGAGATAGTGACGTTATCCTGGGTTGCTTTTGTGCTGCCGTTGGTTAAGACGACGGTATGGACCTCTTCGTCTGACCAGATTATGTTATCTTCATAATTTTCCACAATGAGGGAAAGAGTTTCATCATTGCTGGATACTGATTCTGAACCCCCGAGGAACTCGACCACCGGTTTGATAGGCAAGTACCACGTGTTGTTGATCCGGCATGGAGATGTCGGCATCAAAGGCCGATTGAGCAAAATGCCATTGACGGCCAGCCAGGGCTTGTTGTACCTGGAAGGCACGACCGTGCGCGGCGTATCTCCGTTGGTCCTGTCTATTGTGTAATCGTCGATCTGCGTCCCATCCATCTTGTAGGTCTTTAAATTCATTCTGGACCCGTTGACGTCCACAACGATGTAATTGGGCATGTCCTGCGGGTCAAGGAAATCGGAATTCCAGATCTTTTGCTCATTGTCTTTGAGGCATTTGGCACCGCTCCTTCCCGCTATCACATAAACTGTGCCCAGTGCCGGAGAGCTGACTATCTGATCATCGTTGATGGGATAGCTCCGGGAATATGCATGGTCATGTCCGTTGAACACCATATCCACATGATGCTTGTCGATTATCGGAGTGAATGCGGTCTTGGTTAAGTTGTTTGTTCTGTATGCCCTGGAGAAATAGGGCGGCTTGTGCCAGAATGCAACCTTCCACTCCTTCTCGGTCCGGCTCAGGTCCTTTTCCAGCCAGGCTTTTTCATCATTCAGCAGTTCGGGATGAATTTTCTCTTCCTCACGTAGCTGGCTGTCCAGCACCACGAAATGCACATTTCCATAGTCGTATGAATATGCTTCACAATTTTTGTAAGGACCATTGGGCGGCACTTTGAACTGGCCGATGTATATGGTCGGCTCTCCATGCGTCTTGTTCATATCACGGCACTCGGTATTTCCCTCGACCGGCATATAGGAGATGGAATCGATAACTCCTTTGCACGCGGCAAACCAGTAGTTCCAGTGGACATTGGATCGTCCCGCCTGCGCCTCATCTCCCACTACCGTAAAGAACCTGGCATCCGGGTTGGCCTGGTACGCGTTCTGGACGGTGGACTGCCAGAGGCTGTAATCCGGATCTTTGTCGTTTCCGCTCTGGGTGTCCCCGAAGACCAGAAACTTGAACTGATTGGTGCTACTGTTCTCGGTTGCAAAAGATGATACGTGGCTGCAGTTTTTTGTCCCGTCGCCAACCCTGTAGTAGTATCGGGTTCCCGGTATCAATCCGGTGAGCGTGGCCGTGTGGATTAACTCGTCGCCAAGATCGGTTTTCAGTCTGTTTGCCTGAGCTGTGACCGAGAGCTTATTCTTATCATCAAGACCTCGCTTCGTGCCGTATTGGACAACACCCGTCTTGACCGTGGTATCGGTTCTCCATGTCACGGTCTGGGTCGTTTTGGGATCGCTCGTCCAAGACAATGTGATATGATCCGGAGCCGCTGTTGCATTAACATTAATCGGCTCGGAACCCGGCTTAGCTATATCCATGCTGTTCTGCCCTTGGGCTCCCGATAAACCGGCAAAAAGAACCAGAGCCAACAGAATCTGAAAAGATCTATGCGCGGCCATATTTGAAACTCCACAATATATTTGATGCGTCATTGGGTATAACTATATATAAAAATTTTGTTTTACGCAGTGTGATGAATCTCCATCTATTATCCGTTTCCTGGTTGGGGGAGCCGACAATATCTGCAGATTCCGCCGATCGATCCAGAGCCTGCTCCGTCTATATATTCTTTGTCTATATATTCTTCGTTTATTCAAATCTTCATCTATCTAAATTTTCGTCCACTAAATCTTTATTTATCTGTTCAAATCTTCTAAATGAGAGATTGTCCTTCTCACATCTAGCGTTCGAAGGTCTGATTTGATATTGCCGGTCCAATGCGACCAGTGCAAATCGAGTATATACGAACCGAATCCTGAAGTTGATTAGGGATCGGGGATGATATGCTGCACGGGATTTTTTGTTGAAACCGCAAAAGCGGTGAGTGCACGGGCCGGCCCGTCAGTTTGCTTCCTGTATCTCTTCTATCGCCCTGATCACACTTGGCCACTGCGGACAGAAATATACCTGATCCGAGTAGCTCTCGATGTCTGCGCCGTTCCTGCTCCAGGGGTGCACAAACAGTATTCCTCTTCGGTTCGGATCGCTTTTCACGAATTCGACGATGTTCAGATCAAAGTCGTCCACCAGAACATCGGATGGAATGGTCTGCTTGGAGCCAGTTCTCGCATAGAAATATTTGGTGAGGCCGGGAAAGTGGTGGCCGAGCCACTCGCGCGTGGCCTTCTCAGCGTTCGGCCTTCTGGCAGTCACCACGAAGACGTCGTGGCAATCCTGGCCGGAGAGATGCCGGATGGCGTCCACAGAACCGTCGATGGGTGCAATGCCCAAAACATATTCGTGGTCGTCCAGCAGCCTGCTGATCTCCTGCCAGATGTCCCTGCCGTTGAAGCTCCAGTGGGCGCGGTCTACATCGCTCTTTGAATACCTCAAGCCGTATTCCTGCTCGATCACATTCAGGACGGCCCCAACCTGGTCCGCTAAAACGCCGTCGACGTCAATGGCGATCTTCATAATGCCGTGCTCCTTCTCGACTCCTTCTCTAAATGCTGGCCATTCTCTTGTTTTCTTTGCAGTTGTGCCGTTTTTCGATTTTCACGGCTTTTTCGGCTTCATGCCCAGGTGACTGCAACATCGTCCGTTCTGTATCCGGGCCGCACCTTCGACTCCGCCAGCGGCGTGGATGTGCCGCTCTTGAGCATGATAAGTCCCGTGTAGGCTATCATGGAGCCGTTGTCGCCCATGAACTTTCGCGGCGGCAGGAAGAACTTCGCGCCCCTCTCCTCGCACATAGTGTTGAGCATCTCGCCGAGCCGCCTGTTCGCGCCCACGCCCCCAACGAGCATGGCTTCCTTCTTCTCGGCATGGGCCATAGCCCGCTCCGTGACCTCCACCAGCATGGCGAAGGCCGTCTCTTGCAGGCTGTAGCAGACATCGGCCAGGTCGTGCTTCTTGGCGGCCTCGGTCGCTGCCGTGGATAGGCCCGAGAATGAGAGGTCCATTCCCTTCACTGTGTAGGGAAGGGGAATGTAGTTCTTAGCCTGGCGGGCCAGCTCCTCGACCTTGGGGCCGCCGGGATGGGGAAGGCCGATGTTGCGGGCGAACTTGTCGATGGCATTTCCCACGCTGATGTCCAGCGTCTCGCCGAAGATGCGGTAGTGGCCCTGCCGCAGGGCGAGAACCTGGGAGTTGGCCCCGCTGACGTAGATGACTGCCGGATCGCGGGCTCCGGACTGCCACTTTCCCACCTCGATGTGGGCCACGCAGTGATTGACCCCGATCAGGGGGATTTTATAGCGCAGGGAGAGCACGCGCGCCGCCGTGGCCACAGTGCGAAGGCACGGCCCAAGACCCGGACCCTGAGAGAAGGCGATGCCGTCCATCTTCAAGTCCTGCTCGCGAGCTTTTCCCAAAACATCGCCCACCACCTTTGCCATGTGCTCGGCATGATGCTGCGATGCCTCGCGGGGGTGAATGCCGCCTTTGGCTGGGACGTAGGTGGCGCTCTTCTCGTAGATCACGCCCGATTCGTCCACCAGGGCTGCGCTGAGGTTCCAGGCCGTTCCTTCCAAGCCGAATATGATCATTGCTTCTATTGCTCCTGTATTATCTCAAACATATCCGAGGCCGATGTCTTTTCTGTAGCGCATTCCGTTGAAGCGGATTTTCTTGATGTTGTCGTAAGCCCGGCTCCTGGCCTCGGCAAGGGTCGCGGCGTGAGCCACCAGGGTCAGCACCCGCCCGCCGGTGGTGAACAGGCGGCTCTTGTCTGCGCCCGAGCCAAAGGCGGTGCCGTTGTGGTAGACCAGGATTCCAGGGTCCACCCTATCCAGGCCGTTGATGGGCATGTTGGTGTAGTGCTCTCCCGGATAGCCGGGACGCTCTCCGCCTCCGCCAGACGATAGCGGCTTGATGGCTCTGCCGGAGATGGCGCAGATGCCCAGATAATATTCGGGCGACCACTCGAGCTGCAGCGAGCCAAGCTTCCGGTCGAGCATGGCTTCGGAGATCCGGTAGAAGTCGGTCCTCAGCCGGGGCAATATCACCTCCGCCTCAGGATCGCCCAGGCGCACATTGATCTCCAGAACGGACGGCTCCTTCTCTTCAGAGATCATGAGCCCGAAGTAGATCACGCCCACATAGTCGTGCCCGGTAGCCTCCTTGAAGCCGCGCACGGTGGGAACGGCAATCCTCTTCATGATCTTCTCCGTCAGCTCCTCGTCCAGCCAGGGGTGGGGTGAGAATCCGCCCATGCCGCCTGTGTTGGGATTGTTGTCGAGGCACGGATTTTTGGAGAGCTTGTTGAAGAGCCGGACGGCCACGCCCTCGTCTGCGGCAAAGGCCTGCTTGTAGTCCAGGGCCGACTGCAGCGGCAGGACCGTCTCGCCGTCGCTCAGGGCGAAGAACATCAGCTCGCGCCCTTCCAGCTTCTCCTCGATCTCGATTCTCTTTCCCGCCGCCCCAAAGAGCCTGGGCTCGACCATGATGCGGTCAATGGTGGACAGTGCCTCATCCGGCGAGCCGCAGACCACGGAACCTTTTCCGGCGGCCAGGCCGTCCGCCTTGATCACCAATCTCTTCCCGGGGTTCTCGGTGCAGTACTGGCGCGCATACTCGCGGGCCCCGGCAGGATCTTCGAAGTTCCGGCAGGGCGGCACGGGAACCCTCAGGCTCTTGAGCAGGTCTTTGGTGTAGCATTTGCTGCCCTCCAGGATCGCGGCTTCCCTCTTCGGGCCGAGGATGCGTTGCCCCTCCTCCGAGAAGACGTTGACCATGCCGTCGGACAGATAGCCCTCCGGACCCACGAAGGTCAGGTCGATCTTTTCCCGCTTTACAAAATTTAGCAGTTCGGGGATGGACTTCAGCGGCTTGCCGTTCTCTGCAGCGATGCGGCATTTGTCCATCATCTCGCTGCCTGCGTTGCCGGGAGCGACGAAAACGGACAATACGCTCTCGCTCCGGGCAAAGGCATGAGCTATGGCATTTCCTCTGCCTCCCGAATCTACCACCAGTACTCTCTTGCCGGACATTAAATTCCCTTAAAGACAACAGCCCTACATAAGCATATTTCCGCAAGGCGGGCGAAATTCGTCCTCGCAGATTCTGCCGCTTGCCGGAGCTTGCATTCCGATAGGTTAGTTATATAAAACTCTAGGTCGAGGCTTGTTCATAAAACTTCATAATCACTCGCTCCGACGGACCGGACGTGCGCATTTTGTGCCTATAGATCACGATTCCATGTTGGTCCAAGGAAAGTTGTAGTGCTAGAGAATTAGTGCAGGAGAATGATGTATCAATGTACTCCCAAGAGCAGATGCTGCAGACCATCCAGGAGAAGAACGTAGAGTTCCTCCGGCTTCAATTCACGGATATTTCAGGCATAGTCAAGAATGTGGCCATTCCCGCCAGCCAGATGGGAAAGGCCCTGAAGAGCGGCATATCCTTCGACGGCTCATCCATCGAGGGCTTTGCCCGGATTCAGGAGTCGGACATGGTCCTGCGCCCGGACCTCTCCACCTTCTGCATCCTGCCCTGGCGGAGCAAGGACGGCTCCAACGAGGCGCGGCTCATCTGCGATGTTCATTTGCCTAACGGCTCGCCCTTCGAGGGCGATCCGCGCCATGTGCTACGCCGCCAGTTGGCAGCCGCCAAGGAGATGGGCTACAAGATGAATGTGGGCCCGGAGCTGGAGTTCTTCCTATTCGAGAAGCAGAACGGAGGCTCGGCCACCACGCCCCACGACTTCGGTGGCTACTTCGATCTGGGTCCGGTGGATCTGGCAGAGGATGTGCGTCGCGAGATCGTCCGCGCCCTGACTCAGATGGACTTTACCATCGAGGCATCGCACCACGAGGTAGCGCGCGGCCAGCATGAGATCGACTTCGTTTATGACGACGCGCTCAAGAACGCCGACAAGGTTGTCACCTTCAAGTACGTCACCAAGACCATCGCCATGCGCGAGGGCCTGCGCGCCACTTTCATGCCCAAGCCTATCTACGGCGCGGCAGGAACGGGCATGCACGCCAACATCTCCCTCTTCCGGGGCGAGGAGAATGCCTTTTACGATCCCGGCGGGGCCAACAACATCAGCGACCTGGCCCGGTTCTTCGTGGGCGGCCTGATCGAGCACGCCTGCGCCATAACCGCCATCGCCAATCCGCTCATCAACTCCTACAAGCGGCTGGTCTCGGGCTTCGAGGCTCCTGTTTACATCACCTGGTCCGGGCCGAACCGCTCCTCGCTGATTCGCATTCCTGCGGGCCGCGGCCTATCCACGCGCCTGGAGTTCCGCTCGCCCGACCCCACCTGTAACCCCTACCTGACATTCGCCGTCATCCTGGCCGCAGGCCTGGACGGCATCAAGAGGGGCATCGATCCGGGAGAGGCAGTGGACCTCAATGTCTACCATCTCTCTCCTGCCGAGCGCAAGGCCATGGGAATTCGGACACTGCCTGCCAACCTGAAGGAGGCGCTGGACTACCTGGAGCAGGACAAGGTGATACGCGGGGCACTGGGCGAGCATGTCTTCGAGAACATCATGCGCCTGGGACTGTCCGAGTGGGAAGCGTACAATACTTTTGTCCACTCGTGGGAAGTGGAGAGGTACATCAACATATTCTGAGGCGGTCATTAATCTCTTCGCCGCTCATTTTTCCTATTTTTTTCGTGTCTTTTCGGATTCTATTCTTCTGTGGACTTCCATGTTGGCTGGTTTTTCTCTTGCCGCCTGCCACATTATAAAGAATGGGCGCTTTGGTCATCCCGAAATGTATTTATACAGCATCAACGTTGGGAGTGTCCGGGCCGGTAGCTTAGTCAGGTAGAGCGAAAGGCTCTTAACCTTTAGGTCGGGGGTTCAAATCCCTCCCGGCCCGCTTTAAGAACGGGGCTGTGGCCCAGCCAGGTAGGGCGACGGGCTCCAGCGGTATAATTTAATGATGAGCAACGGGTCTACTGAGGTCTCTCGACGGGGAGGCTGTTGATGATCCGTTGGAGCACTGAAATGGGTTGTTCTCAGCCACCGTTTCTTCGGCTGAACACTTCGGTATCGGAGAGACCCGTCGATCGTGAGTTCGAATCTCACCAGCCCCACATTTTTCTCCACGGTGTCTATCTCCACAGCTTTTAAATAGACTGCAAGCGATCTTCTGCCGGGTGCCGAAAGAATGTACAGCGATATTCTCACTTTATGCTGGTCTATCAAAGAGGTCAACAAGAACCTCGCTGATAGGAAGCCTACCACTGACTACTCGATAACTTATCTCAAGAATGCCTGCTCCAAGCTGGCGGGCCTGGTTCGCGAGGCGGGCAAATCCAAGCCCGGAGCGGTCATTGAGGTTGTCGATAAATCCGGTCAGAAAAAGAGCATTGCCCTGAATGATGTGGCGGAGATGCTCTACGATGCCAGAAAGATCATGGAGCTGAACCTGATCGACAACATCAGCCGATGGGCCAAATCCGGCGCGTCCTCCGGGGGAAAATAGACAATCGCATCGCTGCTGAAAATCAGCCATAATATGTAGCTGTAAAAAGTATCCACAAACCTTTTTTCTTGCTTCTAATTTTAAAATCGCGTGCCTCAGAACTCATAGGGCTCATCATGAACTCAGAGCAATTTTATCATCATCGGCTCCGCACCAATTTCTCTGTTGGTTATCGATTATCTAATTTCTCTTTCCGGGCTTGTCTCTCTAATAGGTCCTGATCAAAACCGATCACCAAGGTAGTTGCCAAGACCTAAATCACCAAAACCTGTCATCAAGATCTGTCTTGGGGCTAAGGTTGATTTGGATGTGCCGCTTTTTAGCTCTCATGGTGCGAATGGGTGTGCACGTCTCCATTGCCGGGGGCATGGAAAAATCGGTTGCCAGGGCGAAGGAAAAGGGCTGCGATGTATTTCAAATATTTTCCTCCAATCCGCGGGGCTGGAAGACCAGGCCGCTATCCGAGGAGGACGCGCATAATTTCTCGGCACAATTCAAAAGCTCCGGCCTCGACCTGGCCGTGGACCACATGCCCTACCTGCCCAATCTCGCTTCTCCCAAGGAGGATGTCTATGCCAAGTCGGTGGATGCCCTCGCGACGGAGCTTGTCAGATGCAAGATGCTCGGCATTCCGTTTCTCGTCACTCACCTGGGAAGCCATCTCGGCTCCGGTTGGGAAGCGGGCTTGCAGAGGATTGTGGGCGCAGTGGATGAGGCATTTTCCAGAGCCGATAACGATGTGATCCTTCTTTTGGAGAACACGGCCAAAACGAAGAACAGCATGGGCGGTTCATTCCAGGAGATCGCTGCCATCATCGATTCCCTGAAAGCCGGACAATCGCGTCTTGGCGTGTGCCTGGATACCTGTCACCTCTTCGCCGCAGGCTATGAGCTGCGGACGCCGGAAGGGCTCGCACAAACGCTGGACCAATTCACGGGCAGCATTAGCATCGAGAAACTGATGCTTATTCACCTCAACGACTGCCGCGGGGAGCTGGGCTCGCACCTGGACCGGCATGAGCATATCGGCCTTGGCAGGATCGGCGAGCAGGGATTCAAAACAATTCTGGGGCACAAAGCCATTCGCAGCCTGCCCATGATATTGGAGACTCCGGTCGATTCCCGGCGCGATGATCTGGGCAACCTGATGGTGGCAAAAGAGCTTGCTTTTGGCTAAAACAGCCTCTCGATGACCTGCATCAGGGCGCTGTTGGAGATGGGCTTGACCAGATAGCTTCCGGCACCGAGGTCGTAGCTCTTCTGAATATCCTCATCTTCATTGGACCCGGTGAGAATGACTACGGGAATCTTGGAAAAACGCGCATCTTTTTTTATCTGTTTAAGGAGATCCATGCCGCTGATATCCGGCAGATTGATGTCCAGCAATATGAGATTTGGATGGCTCTGATCCCTGTCGCATTTCTCCAAAGCCTGCAGGGCATCCTGCCCGTTGGCGGCCAGGACCAGATCCTTTTGCAGCTTATTGAACTTCAGGACATGCTCTGTGAAAGTGGCATCTTCGATGCTGTCTTCCACCAGCATAATCTTGATCTCTCTTCTCATAAATTCACCTGAACTTCGTGCCATCTTTTGCCCAATGTATTCACCAGATCAGAACCTATTTAGACCTACCCGCAAAAATAGTTTTCCCACTGGAGGATTTTGTGCATCTCATCTCATCGCAGTCCCTCAACTTTAAACAGGTGTGGACTGCCCTATCCGGGGCAAGACTCATTTTTCATAAATTATAAATTAATTATATCTTGTTATGCTCCTTATTTCAAATATCTACATTTCAAATATCTACATTTCAAATATCTACACGCCTTCTCTCGCCGCAAAATTGCAATCAATATGCTCTGCTGCGGCTATCAGCATTTGCCGGTCACTGCAGGCCGAGGCTTCGAGGGATGCGACCGCTGCTAAGGAGCGCGACTCTGCTCAGCGGCACGTCTGCCGAAAGTTCGTAGCCCATTGCCTCTCCCAGTCGCTTTGCATAGTCCAATACTTCGGCGTGCTCCGGCATGGCGTCCCTGCTCAGCCTGGCCCGAGAGCGGCCCAGATGCATGTAGGCTTTGACCTCCACAAAATCGGGCTGCGCCGTCTCCAGCAATCGCGCGAACTTTTCGGGCGGCCCCATGTTCAGGCCGCGGGCTATCGTCATGCGCACCACGCTGCGGCAGGAATGCTCCCGGAGGACGGCCAGGCTTTCGCCAATCCTCGGCCAGAAGTCTCCCTGTGGTTGCGAGACGCGCCGGTATGTCTCCTCATCCGGTGCGTTCAGGCTCAGGTATAGCTGCGTCGGCCTCAGGCTCGCCAGAACATCCGGATTTGTCCCGTTGCTGACCACGAACGAGGTCATGCCTCGCTTCGATATCAGCTCGACCAGCTCCTGCAGATACGGGTAAAGCGTCGGCTCGCCCATGAGGGATATTGCCACATGCTTCGGCTCGTGTCCCTCCTTCAGGCGGCTCCGGTCCGTAGTTTCGGCCCCTTTATAGCCGGACAAAATCCGCTGCTGCTCCTTCAGTATGCCGTCCAGGAATGCAGGCGGCTCCAGTTCTTTTAGGCCGGGCACCGGATCGTCGATCGGCCTCCAGCAGTGCAGGCAGAGCTGGTTGCAGGCAAGGGTCGGCGTCATCTGCACGCAGCGGTGGCTGGAGATGCCGTAGAAATGGTGCTTGTAGCACTGATCGCCGCCGCGCATGCTGCGGTTGAGCCAGAGGCAGGGCTTCACCGCGCCGGAGCCGACGAGATGGTATCCTTGCTTGGTGAGGGTCTTTCGCGCTTCGATGCCGTCCATGCTGGCCGTGATAGCGTCGCTTGAGGTAAATAGTTTTGCCGCAGCATCGATTTCGCTTTTCGCGTTCCTGCTTGCGGCTTGAGGAATAAATTGCAATATTTTGCGAATTGGGCGCATTCTGTGAACAAAACAATAGTCTGTGAATGAATCGCAATTTGCGAATGAAGAAAAGAATTATATTTCATTCCGGGAAGACAGCTTGATCGGGAATGTCTCTTGGAATTAGGCTTCTGTTAATCCTGTGCTTGCTGGCGGCTTTAGGTGGTATGGGCATGTGCGATGATGTGCTCGCCGCATCATCCACCAGGGATGTCTTGGCCTCTCAGATTCTCTCTTTGCTGGCTGAGGGCAGGCCGGCGAATTACGAGGGCTGCAACATCGTGGGAGACTTGAATTTGAGCGCCCTTCCGGGAGCAAGGGTGAACAGCACTCTCACGCTCGTCAACTGCACGGTGGACCGCGCCGGTTTTTCCGGCGTCACCGTGGAAAAGGACATCAACCTCGCCGGGACGACCTTCGGCGTCGTCAGCTTCGACCAAGCCGTATTTCTGGAGCGCGCCTACCTCGGCGCGGCTTCTTTTCGTAATGCCAGCTTCACGGGAGCGGTCTTTCGCCAGCCGGTCATCTTTGATTGGGCGCTGTTTCACGGGCCGGTGAGCTTTGTCGATGCGAGGTTCGAGAAGGATGCCAGCTTCAACGGCGTTGATTTTCAAGAGGCGGATTTCAACTATTCCGCATTCGAGAGCTATTCTTTCTTCGCTCAAAGTCGTTTCTCTGCAAATGCCGGATTTTCCGATGTGACCTTTGCGGGATCGTCCGACTTCACCTCTGCAGTATTCCTGGCAAATGCAAACTTTCTTCGCAGCAGATTTGATGGCGGCGTCAGCTTCATGGATGCATCTTTTGCCGGACCGTCTCAGTTCGGCTTGGTCAAGTTCCAGGGATTGTCTTCTTTTGGCAATGCCACCTTTATCGGGGATGCGAACTATGCTCTGGCCCGCTTCTCCGATGCAGCCTACTTCTCGGAAGCAAAGTTCCTGGGGACCGCCCTCTTCGGCCTGACCAAGTTCGAGGATATCGCCAGCTTCCAGAAAGCATCATTTGGCGGCGATCTGATCCTGAAAAGCGCCCAAATTTCGACCTTCCTCATGGATGACGGCAGATACGGGCCCAACGCTCGAATCACCCTGAACGACTCCAGCTTCGACCGGCTCAAGGTACACTGGAGTGAGATAGAAAATCACGTGGTCTGGGACCCCGGATCATATCTGGCGCTGGTGAACAACTACCGCAATTTGGGCTGGTCCAGGGATGAGGACGACTGCTATTACCAGTACCGGTATTTGGATCAGCAGCACAAAAGCCCCGGCTGGTCGAAGTTCATCGACATCCTGGCCTGGTTCTCCTGCGGCTACGGCGTTCGCCCCAGCTACGCTGTGGCCTGGTCGCTGCTGACCATCCTTTTCTTCGCCCTGATCTTCTGGCGGGGCGACGGCATCCGCAGGTCATCCAAGCCCTTGCAGGGTCCGGCTGAACAGGACAGCGTCCCGGAGCGGGCCACTTTGAGAAATGCGCTGTTCTTCAGCACCATGATTTTCCTCTCGCAGGGGCCTATCGATTTCCTTCCCCTGGGCAGGCACAGGTACTATGTCATCATCGAGGGAATATTCGGCTGGCTCTTATTGGCGCTCTTCCTGGTGACCCTGGGAAAGGTGATGATTCGATAGTCCTTCGCTTTGAATCCGTCATTTGAATCGTCACTTGAATCGGTCGCTTGAATCGGTCACCGCCCTAATCAGTCTATTCAAGGAGCTGCAAAACCAAAATAATAAATCCTAACACGTCATCCTCGACATCAGTGACCGGAATCTTCAGATGGACTCTGATAGCCCTTGCTCTCTTGCTCTCCTGCGGAGCTTACCATGCGCAGCCCGATGGTCAAATCACGGCGGGCCAAGGCCAATTTCATTCGACGCTCTCGGCCAGCGAAGTCGTGTCCGCTCTCCGCTCGGGCCAGCCGCTTGATTACGATAACGTCACCATCACAGGCCCGGTGGACCTGCGCGGCCTGGCCGATCCGGTAGCTCAGCCTTTAAAGATCACCAACTCTCGATTTTTGGGTCCGGTAAATTTGGAGGGCGCGACCTTCAATGAGCCGGTGGATCTGCGCGGCTCCGTCTTCCAGGGAAACGTCAGCTTTGCCAAGGTCCGATTCCAGGACGACGCCAAGTTTGCAGGCGCACGGTTTCTCGGACAGACGGACTATGCAAACGCAGTCTTCATGGGCCTGGCGTCATTCATGAGCACGCGCTTCTTCAACGACACCAGCTTTGGAAATGTTCAGTTCGACGGCGATGCGATCTTCATGCAGTCGGGCTTCGCCAAAGATGTGGACTACAATTTCGCACAATTCGCCAGGCTCGCCTCCTTCGAGCTGGCATATTTCAATAACGTGAGCTTCCTGGAGACGCAATTCGGCGGCCACACATCCTTCCGGGCCGTTCGGTTTGCCGGAAACGCCACATTTGCGGCCACAAGCTTCCAAAGCGACGTGGTCTTCCGTGGTGCGACATTCGATCGAGGGAGCACATTTGGCCTCTCCGGCTTCGGGGGCCTGGCAGACTTCGGCAACGTCGTCTTCCGGGAGACTGCCTACTTTGGCGGCGTGAAGTTCACCGATCTGGCTTACTTCGTCAATGCCATGTTCAACAGGGGTCTGATCCTGGAGGATTCCAGGCTCTACAGTATGCAGCTTGACAATGCCACTTTTGGAAAAGACGCCCAAATCAATCTCAACGGCGCAGACTTCACCAAGTTCGTGGTGCGCTGGGATGCCATAAAGGATCGTATGGTGTATAGCGGCGCAGCCTATCTGGCTCTGGTCAAGAACTACAAGAACCTGGAGTGGTTCGACGATGCCGACAACTGCTACTACCAGTACCGCCGAATCGGCCAGGATCAAGCGCCCTGGGGCTGGTCGAAGATCTCGGATATCGTCTCCTGGATCTCCTGCGGCTACGGCGTTCGCGTGAGCTATACCGCCGTTTGCTGCCTCTTAACAATCCTCCTCTTCGGCGTCATCTTCTGGGCGGGAAAGGGCATGAACAAGTTCGAGATTGAGGGAATGGAGCTGCCGGGCAACCCCACCATGCGCCCCAGCCAGCGCGTGTCCCTCACCGATGCCCTTTACTTCAGCATCGCCATGTTCACCACATCTCAGGCTCCGGTCAACACCTATCCGGTGGGCGTCTACCGCCATCTGGCCATGCTGGAGGGCATCATGGGCTGGTTCTTCCTGGGCCTCTTCGTGGTGGTCTTGAGCGCGGTGCTCATCCGCTGAGCGGCGGGGTGCGGCGAGCGCGCTTCACTGTCGCTTCTCCAATCCGTTTTTGCGTTTAATGTCCCTGACCTGGCATAATATATTTTAAAGCAACATATTTATAATTGTTTAGATATCGAATACTTTTGTGTAAGATCAGAAACCAACTACGTTTCTTAATACGCGCTATTAATTATGCCCGACTATCTCTGTCGTCAGACCTAGAATAACTTTATAACTTGGTATTACTAACTACATATCATACAAATAGGGGGATTTGTACTCATGGTTGTCGGACCTGCAGTCATATCTTGCAAGAGATATTTTGAATCAACGGAGGTTTTAACATGAGCCGTGTCGCTATACCTAGTTGGAATTCTCATGGTGTCCTTCCCCCAAATGATTTAGGAAATCCCACATCAAGAAAACGATCGCCTTACACGGTCTCCTCAATGGATTTTGTGTCGCGGTTTGGCACTACGCCAGAGCGCCTAAGCATACTGGACGGTTTCCTTTCGTTTCGCTTGGAATTGTATGGAACAAATCTTATTCGGGGCTTTCAGTGGGTAGATGGAAGCTTTTGTGAAGATATTGAGTCTCTGGAATCCCGCCCCCCCAAAGATATTGATGTTGTCACGTTCTTTTGTCTGCCAAATAATTATACACAAGAAACGTTTCTTAAGGCGTATTCACAACTTTTCAATCATGATTTTAACAAAAATAATTATCACGTGGATGCTTACTTCGTAGATCTGAATGGCGGCGCATCCGAATTTCTAATCAACAATTCTGCTTACTGGTACAGCCTTTGGTCTCATCGCCGTGATGCGCGATGGAAAGGCTATCTGCGGATTGATTTGTCTCAAGTCGATGATCATGCGGCGAGAGAGAATCTTAATCAAATGATGGCTGGAGAGGGCATGCAATGATCTTCGGGGAACGGCATTATCTTCAAGCAGAATTGGCTGCATTGGATGAATTGATAGATCAATTACCAATGGCCAATGTGATTGATCGAATGAGCCTAGAGGCTCGCAAAAAGGAAGTTGAAGCTGAACTATCTACCCAACCATCTCCTTATTATGAGCCTGCCCGCATTCGGTTAACATTTCACGGAAAACCTGTTGTGAAAAGTCATGGAATACTCACTGAGTTTGCTGCAGATGCCTTAGATACTTTTGCCGACATGGTCGCAGCCTTTGGTGCCAGCCAGGATGTCCAACTAGGTATGCGTGGTATGATCCCAAATCGTGATAAGTACCGATTAATGGTGACTGGTACGGCGCTTGGTTCATTCGGCTTTGAACTTGAAGAGGCACCTAAAGACAATAATTTGCTTGTCCCGGAATTATCTCCAACTAAGGCGGCAATCGAGCAAGCAAAGGCAATTATGGAATCCTCAATCGGGTCAGATGATGATCTGGCCGAAGCAATCTCTGAGGCGGAACCACGAGCGATTGATGCATTAAGGGCATTTCTCCAAACAATGGTGGAACATAGTGCAGTGTGCACTCTAGTTTCTGACGATAAGCCGTTCGAATTTGAGAATGTGGATCAGGTTAAATTTGCCAGAGAACGCCTAAGTCAAGAAAACATCCACGAAGATGACAGGGAGATAATTGGCACATTTCGGGGCGTTTTGCCGACGCGTCGCACATTTGAATTTTCGGTCGAGGAAAGTGGTGATATAATCTTAGGCAAGGTCGGGCCGAAAATCGAAGATGCAAGCACAATCAACCGGGTTATCGAAAAACCGATGATGATTCGCGTCCATACAAAACAAGTCGGTATGGGGAAGCCAAGCTATATCCTAAATGAATACGAAGAGATAACTGAGTAGAACGGAAAATAGATCCTCTGTCTTGGGCCGAATGAGTCTGTATCTATGGGCTTCCGACGCAGTTGTTGCCACACATATTAATAAATTACCGAAACGTGCGCCAGTCTCAGTTGCACCAATCTCTAATCAGTGGCGAATACAGGCAAAAATGCAGCCTTCCCTTCAAGAAGAACGCGACGGGATTTTTATGCAGCTTTTTTGAGTGCAGAGCCGCCAATCCGGAAAGGTTGATATACGTGATAGTTATACGAGAAACGGCGAATTGGGCGCGTGGCCTAGTCAGGATAAGGCGGCAGCCTCCTAAGCTGTAGATCGGGGGTTCGAATCCCCCCGCGCCCGCTGTTTTCTATTGCTTTTAAGCTGACTGGTCGTTGCTTATCCGATCATGCTTTTTGGGCTGCTTGGCGGATCACGCGCCAGACTGTTCTCGAAAATTCCTGAAAAAGAAATATCTAGGGAACAATCTTGGAGATGGCCATCTCCAAAATATCCTCCGCCCCGGCTTTCTTCAACTGCGGGACGAGCAAATTGACCTGCGATCGGTCTACCACGGTCTCCACGGCGTAGTAGCCGGAGTTGTAAAGCTTGGAGATGGTGGGATTCTTCATGCTGGGAAGAATGCCGATCAGGTCGCTGATCTTGGCTTCCGGGACGTTCATCTTCAGCAAAATCTTGCCCTTCGCCCTCAGGACGGCGGAAAGAAGCGTCTCCACAGCCAGAATGTCCTCGCGTTTCTCCTCGTCCGCCCAGCTCTTTTTGTTGGCGATCAATTCCGACGTAGACTCCAGCATGACATCGATGATCTTCAGGCCGTTCTTTCGCAGAGTCGATCCCGTCTCGGTGAGGTCCACGATCACATCGGTCAATTCCGGGACCTTGGCCTCCGTGGCACCGAAGGAGAACTGAATCTCCACGGGGATGCCGAGCCTCTGGAAGAAGGAGCGAGTGAGGTTCGGGTACTCTGTGGAGACGCGGCTGCCCGGCTTTATCCGGCTGGCCGAGTGAATGTCCTGGCTCTCAGGCACAGCCACCACCAGCTTCACCTTGCCCGGCCCCATCTTGCCGTAGTTCAGCTCGCAGACCTTGGATACGACTGCACCCGACTCCATCACCCAATCCGTTCCGGAGATGCCGAGGTCGAAGTAGCCCTTGGCAACATAAGTCGGAATCTCCTGGGGGCGCAGGATCTTCACCTTGCCGATGCGGGGATCGTCGATGCGGGCGTTGTACTCCCGTTCCGTTCTCTTGACCTCCAGGCCGGCCTGCTCGAAGAGCTGCAGCGTCTGGTTTTGCAGGCTGCCCTTGGGAATGGCGATGTCGATCATCTTGGAAATTTGCTTTTTGGCAGAACATATTTTTGCCTTTTGCTTGAGGACGGATGCATCCACCGAATCATCCACTTTCGCCGGAATTCGATTTTGGCTCATAATATTTATAAATAATAAAAGTAATTATAAAACGGGGAGACTTGAGGGGGAAACGGCAAGCTTGGCATCCATAGTGATCTCAGATACTCACTTCGGCCTATCACCGGCGACATTGAACGACCAGGGGAAGGTCGAGCAGTTGATGCAAGAGCTGGCGCTTTTTGGGAGCGACTGCGACGAGGTTGTTCTCTTGGGCGACGTCTTCGATCTGTGGCGGGTGAATCCGGAGAAGGCCATTCGAGATTCTCGCCCTTTCTTGAAGCGGCTCACCACTGCCTATCCTATGGTCCGTTACGTTATCGGCAATCACGATCACCATCTGGTCGTCTTGCATCAAGAGGACGAGTTCATGGAACGGGTGGCTCGGAGCGATCTTTATCCCGTTTATATTCCTGCGTTGCATTGGCAGCAGGTTCTTGACAGCATGAATGTCGATATGTTCTATCCCTTTTATCGGACCCGATGCGCTCATCGCAATATCGTGTTCACGCACGGCCATCATCTGGGCGGCATCCAGGCCTTCTCCATGCAGTTGGTAAAAAAGCTGCGCTGCCTATCCGGTGAGGAAATGCTGCCGTCAGACCTTGAGACCATGATGACCTACGCCTATGAGAGCATCTACCGCTCAGCTTCCATCGGAGAGATGGTAAACATCGAGGATAATCTCTGGAAGGCCTCCGGCCTCCTGCAATGGTTCAAAGCCGGGGTCACGCACAGCTCTCGCTTCACGCCTGTGGAAAGGCAATACCCGGCCATATTGAAGTTTCTTCGCGAGCAGAATCTCGGCAAAGTGGACTGCTTCGTCTATGGAGATACCCATCGCGCCGGAATTTATCAGCGCAAGGGCGGGCCGCTGGCCGTGAATGCAGGCTGCTTCCTGCCCGACGACGGCTGCGGCTCTATCCCTGAGCTGCCCAACACTTACCTCATCCTCGATGACGACGGCATAACCATGCGGCAGCTTGGACGTCCTGAGCCCCTTTTTCTATGCGAGCTGCTGTGACGCTCTGGAAAATTTTCATATCCCATCAGCCTGCATATCTCTTGCTATGGAATTTATGCAAGTCTTGCAGGGAAGGCGGTCCGTACGCAGGTATGGGGACCGTCCCGTTTCTCGCGGGCTGCTGGCCGTCCTGATCGAGGCCGCCGAAGCCGCACCATCCGCCGGTAATCTGCGCGCCCGAAGGTATGTGATCGTAACCGAGCAGGAGACGCGAGCGGTTTTAGCCATGACCGCCTACGGGCAAAAGCATGTCAAGAGCGCCCCTGCGCTGGTGGTGGTCTGCGCGGATGTCCCGAGATCCGCCGCTCGCTACGGCGACCGGGGAAGCCTTTACGCCATTCAGGATGCCGATGCCGCCACGATGTGTCTTCTCCTGGCCGCGCACGACATGGGCCTTAGCGCCTGCTGGAACGGGGCTTTTGACGACGCTCTCGTGCGCGAGGCCCTCGGGCTTTCGAAAGGCATTCTGCCGGTGGCCATCGTCTCACTGGGATGGCCGGATGAGGCACCGGAGGCTGCGCCCCGCAGGACGGCGGAAGAAATAGTCCGGTGGATCGAGTAGTCGAATGAGTGAATTGGGTAAGATTTGGGCCGGAATATGCCGGTCGGCTGAAAAAATGAACGGGAACCATTCCGTATTCCGTCAAAGAGTACTCCACCGCGGCGGAACTTTCTGCAAATGCGACTCGATTTATGATGCAGCTCCCCCAGGTCGCGGGAGGTAAGGCCAAAGCTGCCAAACCTATTTCATCATGAATTGTCAAAGCCGTTGTTATGTTCGATCCAAACGAGGAGTCAATGGTCCTGGAGATTGTGCGCGGCTTCTTCGACATCCCTGCAGAAGAGCTGATCAAGATCGGCGACCAGATCAAAAATGTGCTATTCAGCCCGGAAGTCGGCAGCGAGGAAGAGGCAATCTCAAGGCTCAAAGAGGCGCTGAAAGAAATGCCCGCCGAGCGCGCCCTCATGGCAGGCATGTTCCTCTCCGGTCTCTTGCGCTGTAACATGGCCAAACAAATTGAGCAAGAGTACCTGAACGCACAGGCCAACGGAGAGTGTGAGCCGGAATAATCGAGCGGAATCGATCGGAGCAGCATCTGAAAATTGCAGCGGTTTAGCGATTTTCGTTTCGCTAAACCCAAAAGAATATCGACAATGCCGTCCCCTGCCGCGGCCAGTTCCCAACTGTTCTTCATTTCATCATTGTCTGCGGGCGTATTTTGCCGGTGCATGAGTCAATCCAAGACCATCCAAGACCATCCAAGAGCTTAACTATTGCGTGCATTGATCTGATGAGGATGAAGGAGGCAATTCTCGCGTGCCGGGATCAAGAGGCTCTCGCGCTTGAGCTGAGGCGGATAGTCGACGCCATCCTGGCCGGCGAGGTCAAGACCGAGGCGGATCTGGAATCCCGCAAGAAGGACGCCTCATCTCGCCTCCGTCTTCCCTCTTTGCCGAGCAACGCCGACATCCTCGGCATAGCAGGGCCGGAGGAGCGGGCGCGTCTGCAGATGCTGGTGCGCAAGCCCACGCGCACCCTCTCCGGCGTGGCCGTAATCGCTGCCATGACCTCGCCCGCCCGCTGCCCGCACGGCACCTGCGTTCCCTGCCCCGGCGGCATCTCCTGCACCAGTCCGCAAAGCTATACTGGCCGGGAGCCTGCAGCACTTCGGGCCGCGCAGCATCACTTTGATCCCTATGAACAAACCGCCGCCCGGCTCGCCCAGCTTTACGAGATCGGCCACTCCCTGGACAAATGCGAGCTGATCATCATGGGCGGCACGATCACCTCCCGGCCTTTGGGCTACCAGCACTGGTTTATCAAGCGCTGTTTGCAGGCCATGAACGATTTTCCGTCAGCATCCGCGGGCAGCCGCAAGTGGCAGTCCTTTGCCGATGTGGCCGCGGCCAATGAGGCGGCGCTCGCCCGCAACATCGGCACCACCTTTGAGACCCGTCCCGACTGGTGCGGCCCCAGGGATATCGAGAACATGCTCCTCCTCGGCGCGACCAAAGTGGAGCTGGGTGTGCAGAGCACCAGGGACGACCTCCTGCGGGCCATGTCGCGCGGCCATACCGTAGAGGACTCGGTTCGGGCCAATCGAGCCTTGCGGGAGGCGGGTCTCAAGGTCGGCTTTCATATGATGCCGGGCCTTCCCGGATCCTCACCTGATTTGGACCTGGAGGTCTTCAGGGAGCTGTTTTCCGACAGCCGCTTCCGCCCCGACTATCTCAAGATCTATCCCACGCTGGTGGTGGAGGGCACGGAGCTGTTCCGGCGCTACCAAAGGGGTGAGTATATTCCCCTGAGTGACGGGGATGCGGCGCTGCTCGTTTCCCGCATCAAAGCCATGCTTCCCGGCTACGTGCGGCTGCAGCGGGTACAGCGGGACATCCCGGCTCATTTGATCGTGGCGGGCGTGAAAAAGTCCAACCTGCGCCAGCTTGCCCGGCAAGATCTGCTGTCGCATGGCGGACGGTGTCGCTGCATTCGCTGCCGTGAGGCGGGATTGCGAGGCATCGTCGAGGTTGACGTATCCCTGAAGCGCGAGGTCTACGATGCCTGCGGCGGAGAAGAGCACTTCCTATCCTTCGAGGGCGAGGACGACACGCTGGTCGGATTCCTGCGCCTGCGCCTGGGTCCGGGCTCATGTGCGCGGGTGCGGGAGCTGCACGTCTACGGGCCGATGGTCCCCATCGGCACTCGAAAGGATGGCTGGCAGCACCGCGGATACGGAGCAAGGCTGGTGGAGACTGCGGAGAATCTTGCGGCGGAGAAGGGGTACGATCGGCTGGAGATCACCAGCGGCATCGGTGCCAGGGGCTACTACCGGCGGCTGGGGTACGAATCGGTCGGGCCTTACATGGGCAAGAGCCTGAAATGAAGTGTTTGCCGGTCATGAGCAAATATCCATTTCTCACACTCCCGTCCCTCATTCACCTGCATTCTCCCGCCGGTATCTCATGCTCGTCCGGCTTTGGCACCTGTCTGGCGTTCGCACGGCGCAGGGTGCCGGACTCGCGCCAAGCCCGCCTCTTCCGGCGGAAAGCTTTTTGATCTTCGGGATTGCCATAGGTAAAGAAGAACCACAACCGTTAAATATCGCGCGTCAGAGAGAATTCGCGATCTGAGGAATTATATTATGCGTTGGCAAGGAAAGTTTGGCAGAAAGTCCACCGGCGGGAAGAGAATTCCGGCCAGAGGAAAGAGAAAATACGAGACCGGTCGAGAGCAGAGCGATACCACCATAGCGCCCGTCAGAACCAAGAAGATCGAGACCTTGGGCGGAAACCTGAAGATGCGCATGCTGCGTGGGGACATGGCCGCAGTTGCAGATCCCAAGACCGGCAAGACAAAGACGGTCAAGATCGAGACTGTAAGAGAGAACAAGGCCAATTTGCACTACATGAGAAGGAACATCCTCACCAAGGGAGCCGTCGTCAAGACTGAGCTTGGCGATGCCAGGATAACCAACCGGCCCGGCCAGGATGGCGTCATCAACGCAATTCTGCTGCCGCCCCAATAAATCCTTTTAGCTTTTGATGTTCGTCGTCTTCCGGTGCAGTTGCGGCAGGCATCTTTATGCCCCGAAAGACGCCAAGACCAGGACCTGTCCTTGCGGGAAGCGAACTGTTCTTCGCAAGGCGAGGATACTGGCCGAGGCCGATGATGCCGCCATAGCTGGCGAGATAGTTCGAAAACTGCAACTGGGCGGGCAAGAGATGACCGGATTTCACACCGCTAAATTATAGGTCGGAATCAACAGGCTGAGTGCAGCCTCAACCTTCTTGGTCCCGGTTCCTGTGTTTCTATCCATCATTTTTCTCTTCTTCGGCAGTCTTCCTCAGGCTTTCATCCTTTAAGCGTCGGGGCCTTGACCGATCTGCTCAGTTCTTGCGGAGAATCGTGAACGACTCGCAGGTCTTGGATAAAATTGCGCCATCGTCGGATCGCATCACAGCGCCTTCCGTGAATGCGACATTGCGCGTCTTCCTGGTCACTTTGCCCAAGGATGTTATCTCGCCGCCCCGGACTCCTTGCAGGAATGTCGTGTTCTCCGAGATGGTGGCGATGCGTTCCTCTTCTCCCAGCACCGTGAAAAGTGCAAGAGCCATGGCCTCGTCGCACAGAGCCGTATACATGCCGCCCTGCAGCCATCCTGCACCGTTGAGCATGTCCGGTCGCACCTGCATTCTCAGTTCCGCCCGGCCTTCGCCATAAGAGCCGAGCTGAATTCCCATGAGGACAAAGAATGGATTGGCGTCTCTTCCTTTGAGCCTGATCTGGTTCATGTATTCCATTTTCCATCGACCTTCCATCGACCTTCCATCGACCTGGTGGCGTAGCTTGGTCCTGGAATTTATAAGGATGGTGGGATTTTTCCGGCAAAGCGATTCCGGTTGGTTGGGTCCGGGTACGGTTCGGGCTGAATGGTTGCCGGCTGGTCAGCCACTTTATCGAGCAGGTCAGACGCCGCGTGGAGGGATTGTAGCGGCATCAGGGCGGTGGAGGCCAAGGTCCTGGATTAGCCCTGGAGCTGAGACTGCTTCACAAGAGGGCAGGCTGCGCAAAAACAGAATAACAAAAATAGAATAAACTACTTATCACGTGCCAATTATTTTCAGGACCCGAGGAGATAGAACTATGCTTGATGAAGAGATCGAGATGCTGGGAAAGATGGCCGTGGCCCTGAACATCCTGGAGGGCTGTCAGGACTTCGCGCCACTGATCCCGGAGGTGCGGACCAACCTGGTCTTCGCCCGCAGGGAAGCCAAGACGCGCTTCGAGGTTCTGGGCATCGAAGGGCGCATTACGGTCGTCGGCGACCTTCCCCACGCCGCAGGAAAGCCCCGCTTTGGAGCCTCCAGCCACATGGCACGTCTGCTCATCGAGGTTCGAAAGGTTGATCCGACGGTAAGGGCGGGCATCGATTTCGCCAACGACCCGCGACTTGCCGGATGGCTGGAGAGCTACTGCCGAAAGCTGGGCTGGACCTTCAGCGTCATCGACCGCAGAAATGAGCCTGTGGAGATCCGAGACGCAGAGGGCGCATCCATGCCCTGGAAGGTGGCCGAGGCCATCCGGGCGGCAGGCGGATGTGTGCCCAAGATATTCTATGAGACGGGAGCCGTGGGAAAGGAGCCCGTGTCTGTTCTGGTGGGAAGGGACCCGATAGAAGTCGTGGAGCAGATATGCGAGATCGCGAGGCTGTACCGTGAAGAACGAGAACGCTGATACAAATACAGGCAAGACGGCAAAAGCAGACGAGAGCGATATGCCCCCGGGCGGGTCCAAGATCGGCAAGATCGACCTCGACACATTCAACTCTTTCCTCTTGCCGCGCCTGGGCAGGAAGGATGATCGCGTTCTTGTGCCGCCTCAGACGGGAGTGGACGCCGCAGTGATCGATATCGGCAACGGAAAGGTGCTCATCATCGCCGAGGACCCTATCTTCGCCGTGCCGGGTCAGCCCTGGGAGATGTTCGGATGGTACACGGTTCACATCGGTGCCAGCGATATTGCCGTCATGGGCGTTCCGCCCCGGTACATGACCTACTCGCTGCTCATGCCCCCGGAGACGAAGGACGAGGACTTCAAGACCATCGTCGATTCCATCCACCGGGCGGCTCTGGAGCTTGACATCGCCATCGTCGGCGGCCACACCGGCTACTATCCCGGCTTTGCTGCGCCCACCATCGGCGGAGTTACAGTCTTTGCAGTGGCTGAAAAAGGGAGTTACGTAACCCCTGCCGGAGCAGAGCCGGGAGACGACGTGATCCTGACCAAAGGCCCGGCCATCGAGACGGCGGGCATCCTGGCCGTGCTGCGGGAAAAGGAGCTTTTGGCCCGGTATCCGGTGTCGTTGGTCGAAAAGGCAAAGGCGCTCTGCCGGGAGATGACCGTGGTCAAAGATTGCGCACTGGCCATGCAGGCGGGAGGCGTGACCGCCATGCACGATGCCACGGAAGGCGGCGTGATGGGCGGCCTCTTTGAAATCGCCAGCGCAAGCAACGTGGGCATGCAAATCGACGAGAGCCTCTTCGTCTATCCGCCGCAGGTCAAGATGGTCTGCGACGCCTTTTGCATCGATCCGGTGGCGGCCATTGCCGAGGGTTCGCTGCTGATCACAGCCAAGCCGGACTATTCCGCAAAGATACTGCAAAAGCTGTCGGCGGAGGGAATCGAATCCTCGGTCATCGGAAAAGTCACCCCGAACACGTATAACAGAGCCATGTTGCGGCTTGACGGAAGAGTGGTTCCCCTGCAAATACCAAAGCAAGATCCCTTCTGGCCGGTATTCTTTGAGGGCGTGAGCAGGAGCCGGTAAAATTGGCAAAAACATGAGTCAAATCGGGAGATAGAACGTGGAAATCGCAAGATCGCTCTTCTTCTTCATCCTCGCCGGTCTCTGTGAGATCGGCGGCGGATACCTGATGTGGCTGTGGCTGCGAGACGGCAGAGCCGCATGGTTTGCGCTTCTCGGCGCTTTAGTCCTGGCAATCTACGGCATCATTCCGACCTTTCAGCCGGCATCCTTCGGTCGCGTCTATGCGGCATACGGCGGCATCTTCATAGTCCTGTCTATTCTCTGGGGCTGGCAGATCGACAAGGTTGTGCCGGATAGGTTCGACCTCCTGGGCGGCCTCGTGGCATTATTTGGCGTTGCGATCATCATGTACTGGCCCAGAGGCTAATGCTCGGCATCGTTGGCATTGTCGGCACCCTGAAAACCCCATCGTCCAAATGATATCGGTTGAAAAGCAAATATTGATATGTCTTTGGCCGGATTTATTTACGGGACAGCTCCTGCCAAAAAACAGTTGGCAGACGAAATCTCAATCGACAAAATTGCAATTACAATAGGTTAGAATGACAATGAAATCTCCCTGCGAAATCATCGTTTGGGATGTCCTGCCCAGTATCAGAGCCGCGCTGGCCGAAGAACTGGTGCATCGCGATATCTCGCAAAAGGATGTCTCCAAGATGCTGGGGATCACGCCCCCGGCGGTATCACAGTATGTCTCCAAGAAGAGAGGCTACCGCATCGAGTTCGACGACGAGGTCAAAGCGGCCATCGGCCGACTGGCGGACGATCTGACGCAAAAGAAAGCCGGCAACCTTGTGCTGAGGATCTGCGAGATCTGCAAGATGGCTCAGGGCGATGAGCCAACCTGCGGAGCAAACGCGGGCGAATGCGAATGAGGCCGGAGAAAATCAGCCTCAAAGCTGCTTGCCTCTCATAGCCCAAAGGTTTGCTCTTTTATATTTCCTTGGCGAAATGAGGGCTCAAGGTCTGAGAAGCAACCATTGATAAAATGTGATGAAAAAATGGTTTTAAGCAAATGGGATGAACTTCGGGAGAGCATTGCGAAGAAAGGAAAGCTCCTAATAGCGTTTTCCGGCGGCGTGGACAGCAGCCTCCTGGCAAAGATTGCGCATGACGTTTTGGGAGAGTGCGCTCTCGCGGTAATTCTCGACACCGAGACCATGCCCCGAAGCGAGCTGGAGTACGCCTTGGATCTGGCAAAGACCCTCGGCTTGAATTGCATTACCGTAAAATACACTATGCTCTGCGATGCCCAGTTCGTAGAAAATCCCGCCACGCGCTGCTACATCTGCAAAAAAGAGTCCGCACGCAAGCTGAAAGATGTGGCATTGGCGCGGGGCATCAGCGTCGACTGCATCGCCGATGGTCTCAATCTCTCCGACTACGAGGATTACCGTCCTGGAATCAAAGCCTGCAATGAGGAAGGAATTTGGCATCCCTTCGTTGAGGCGAAGATCACCAAGGACGACATCCGCGCCCAAGCCCGCCGCATGGGTTTGCCCTTCTGGAACAAGCCTTCCTCAGCCTGCCTGTCCTCAAGAATTCCTTACGGCGAGCGTATCACCAAAGACAATCTGGGAATGGTGGAAGAGGCGGAGGACTTTCTCAGGGGCCTGGGCTTTTGCCAGCTCCGCGTTCGGGCGCACGGCAAAGCGGCCCGAATCGAGCTTGTGGGCCGGGATATGCAAAAGGCTATTATGGTCCGGGATGAGATCGCAGGGAAGCTCAAAGAGATCGGATTTAAGTATGTCACGCTGGATTTGGAGGGCTTTCGCAGCGGCAGCATGAACGAGGTACTATGGACGTCCAAAGAATAAGAGTCGATTTTCCCATCTTAAGAGAGGTCATCTACCTGGACAGCGCCTCCACCAGCCTGACCCCGGAGCCGGTGCTTCAGGCGGTTCTCGATTACTATCGCGGCTACAAGGCCAACGTGGGGCGCGGCGTCTACCGGCTGGCCCAGCTCGCCGACCAGCGCTACCGGGATGCCCACCGCAAGGCGGCGGAGTTTGTGGGCGCGAAGGACGCAGGCTCCACGGTCTTCACCAGAAACACCACCGAGTCCATCAACATCGTCGCCCGGGGCCTGGATTGGAAGAGGGGCGATCGGGTAGTTACTACCCTGATGGAGCATCATTCCAACCTCCTGCCCTGGATGAGGCTGAAGAATGCCGGTGTCGAGTTGAAGGTCGTGCCGCCGGACCGAGAGGGAAGTTTTGATCTGGCCGACTTCGAGGCTGCCATCGTTCCCGGCACAAAGCTGGTGGCCATAAGTCAGCTTTCCAACGTCCTCGGCACGCTGCCCCCGGTAAAAGAGATCTCCCGGATCTGCCGCGACCGGGGTGCGAGGCTGCTGGTGGACGGGGCGCAGTCCGTGCCGCACATGCCCGTGAATGTGAATGATCTTGACTGCGATTTCCTCTGCTTTTCCGGCCACAAGATGCTCGGCCCCTCCGGCATCGGAGTTCTCTGGATGAGGAATGCGGAAGATGTCGAGCCGCTCCTAGCTGGTGGCGGCATGGTGGAGGAGGTCGAAGGCACCGATTTCAAAATCAAGTCCGGCTACGAAGGCTTTGAAGCCGGGACACCCAATATCTCCGGCGGCATCGGCCTTGGGGCGGCTCTGGATTATCTAGGCAAAGCGGGAGTCGGGGAGATTCAAGGCCACGAGCGGCGGCTCACGGAAAGGCTTCTCTTGGGTCTGGCCGAGATCAAAGGCGTGGAGATCATCGGCCCGCAGCCTCACAGCCCGGCAGAGCGGGGCGGCGTGGTCTCCTTCAACGTTTGCGGCCTGCTTCCGCACGAGGTGGCCATGATGCTCGACCAGGCATCGAGCATCATGGTGAGGTCCGGCCACCACTGCTGCATCCCTCTCATGAAGTATCTGGGGATGAAATACGGCACTGTGCGCGCATCGCTGTACCTCTACAACACCCCGGATGAGATTGATAAGCTGCTGGCGGCAATGGAGCAGATCGTCAAAATGGCGTAGGCATAGCGGTAAACGACAAAACCGCGATGCACAGCAGAGATCAGCAAAGGCGGATAGACGGAATGCAAAAAGAATTCAATTGTTTGAGGCTGGACGGCGAAAAGGTGGATGAAGAGACCTGCCAGGTTGTGGAGGAGGTGCCCCTCTCCATTTTCATCAACGGCAGGCACTTTGCCACGGCCATGACCAGTCCGCAGCTCCGGGCGGAGTTCGTTACCGGGCATCTCTTCACGGAGAGGATTGTCTCCGGGCCGCAGGAGATCGAGTCTTTGGAGATCGAGGGAAACGTGGCCAGGGCTATCGTCTCCAATCCCATGCGGGCCATCGTGCCGCGCCGACCGATTGTGAGCGGCTGCGGCGGTATCGCCTCATTTCTGGACGAGTCAAAACTGCCGGAGATAAACTCCGATCTGGCGATCACGGTACAAGACGCTCAGGCCGCCATGAGGGCCATCTCCCTCTCCGATATTCACATTGCTACGGGCGGAGTTCACTGCGTGGGCCTCTTTTGCCAGGCGGGGCCCGTGTGCATCATCGAGGACATCGGGAGGCACAATGCCCTGGACAAGGCCGTCGGCTACGCGCTGGGCAGGGATGTGGACCTGAGCCGGACCTTTGCAGCCAGCACGGGCCGCATATCCTCGGACATGGCCCTGAAGTGCTCGGTGGCCAAAATCCCGGTCGTCGTCTCGCGCGGGGCCACGACCAGCCTCGCCATCTCCATCGCAGAGCGCACGGGCCTGACAATCGTCGGTTTCCTGCGTGGTAAGAGGCTCAACGTCTACACCAACCGTCAGAGAATAAAAATCAGCCCGGTCCCAGGCCAGGGATCAATATCCTGCGAATGAGCTTGAATGATGGTGGATGATGGTGGATGATGGTGAATGAGCCGCAGGGAATGATCTGTTCCAAGTGTTCTGAGAGGGCCGTCGTCTCCCAGCGTTATTCCGGTTTGCATCTCTGCCAGAATCATTTCATTGAGGACTTCGAGCTAAGAGTGGCGGAGACGATCCAAAAGAACGGCATGGTTCAGGACGGTGAGAATATAGCCGTGGCCGTGAGCGGCGGCAAGGACAGCACCGCTCTCCTCATGAGCCTGGACCGAGTACTGGCCGGACGGGATGTGGAGCTAGTGGCGGTCACGGTCGATGAGGGAATCGCCGGATACAGGGATGACACGATTTTAGCCGCCAGGGCGATCGCAGACCGGCTCGGCGTCAGGCAGGAGATTGTCTCCTTCCGGGATCTGTTTGGATACGACCTGGATGAGATGGTGCAGGGAAAGGACTCCGCCCTCCGCGCTGCGGCCTCCGCCAGGAATGCGGCTCCCTGCACTTACTGCGGCGTATTTCGCAAGAATGCGCTTAATCGCACGGCCAAGCTCATCGGTGCCGATAAAGTGGCCACCGGGCACAACCTGGACGACGAGGTCCAGTCCATCATGATGAATTACCTGAAGGGCGACATCGAGAGGCTCATGCGCTTTCGCCCCAGGCGCGCCCAGGCGGGGCTTGTGCCGAGGATCAAGCCGCTGCGGGAGATTCCTGAGAAGGAGACCGCCCTCTACTGCATGGTAAACGGGGTCTTCACCCAGTCGCGGGAGTGTCCGTACGCCGATCTCTCCCTGCGCTCCGATGTTCGTGACATGATGAACAGCCTGGAGAGCCTATTTCCCGGCACGAAACGGTCCACGCTGCAGGGCTTTGAGAAGATCGCAGAGATTGCGAAAAAGAAGGGCAGATGGGCACAGATCGACCTTGGCGTCTGCCGGAAATGCGGCGAGCCGTGCGTCAAGGATCTATGCAAATCCTGCGAGCTGCTGGAAAGACTGAAGCGGTAGACTTCAACCAGCTAACCGACACGCATTGTGGGGCGCGATGGATAGGTCGGATAGTCCCAGGCGCAGCAGAGGACCTCGTAGCTGTTGACCGTGTACTCATAGCCGCCGTAGGTAATGTCCGCGCCTGCAAAGGCCGGGCGCACTTTTCCTATCTGCAGGCCGCCTGCATAATACGCCCTCGCAGCGTAAAGCGGCTCACCATTCGTGTCATATCCACAGATCACAGCGCCCGCCGGGACGGCACCGCCTGAGGCCGAGACCCACATTCCGCCGCCGCAGTAGACATCGTAGGGATTGACCTTTACTTCATCGTCGCCGTAAGCGATATTTGCGCTGCCGAATTCCGATCGCACCTTTCCCGGATGCAGTCCGCCGTTGTAGTATGCCCTTGCCAGATAGAGCGGAGTGCCGTCTGATTCGTGTCCGCAAACCACTGCTCCGTAGGGAATGCCGCCGTAAGAAGCTGAGACCCACTGAACCGGGCAACTATCCAAATTTTGGGAAGACACTGTGCTTGATAGGGATAGGATTGCAGTTAGAAGAAATAACGATAAAGCGATTATTTTTCTCATTGTTTCCGCCACCTCATAATCATAATATGCTTGACAAAGTTATGAAAGTATTGGTTAAAGTTTGATTGCGGCAAAGGGCTTAAATCAAATTGCATAGTCTGCGAGACAATATGGCGAGGAGCTGGACATGAGTATTTTAGAGAACATATCTATATGATGATTGGCAATAAAAAAATTAATATAGGAAAATGTCGATAAGGATGAACGGGACCGCATGACGCCAGAAGATCTCAAAGCCAAACTCGTCCAATTAATGATGCTTCCTTCTGAGACTGAATGGGTGGAATTCAAGGAAGCAAAGAACAACTACGACTTTGACGATTTGGGTAAGTACTTTTCAGCTTTGAGCAACGAAGCCAATTTGAAGGGTATGAACGAGGGTTGGCTGATCTTTGGTGTGACAAACAGACCACCTCGCCAATTCTGCGGCACTAACTTTCGGCTGCATGAACCTGGTTTGGAAAGACTCAAACAACAAATCGCTCAGCATACTAATCATCAAATAACATTTATAGATATCTATGAATTAATGAACCTCTCCCATCGAGTAGTTATGTTCCAAATACCACCCGCATCAAAAGGGACTCCAACTGAGTGGAAAGGAATAGCTTATGGGCGTATCCATGAATCCCTGAGCCCGCTTGGCCTCCACGAGATCGATCAAATTCGCAGGCATTTGACTCTTGAGGATTGGTCCGCCCAAATTTGCGAAGGGGCAACATACGGTGACCTTGATACTAATGCCATAGACTTCGCTAGGCAGGAGTACAAAGAGAAGAATCCCAAGCTGGCTTTTGAGGTGGATCAATGGGATGACATCACATTCCTTAACAAGACCAAGGTTTGCATTTCTGGGAAGATAACCAGAACCGCCATTGTTCTCCTGGGAAAGAATGAGGCGGAGCACTTTTTATCTCCCGCGGTAGCCAGGATTACCTGGATACTCAAGGATGCAAATGGTCTGGAGAAAGATTACCAGCACTATGGGCCTCCGCTCATCTTGGCCGTAGATCAGGTTTTCTCCAAGATCAGAAACCTGACTTATCGTTACATGTCTGATGGTCGCTTGTTTCCTATTGAAACCACTCAATATGATCCCTGGGTAATTCGCGAGTCTCTACACAACGCTATTGCGCACCAGGACTACTCCGAAGGAGGCCGCATTAATGTAGTAGAAGAACCTGATGCACTTCTCTTCACAAATCTAGGTGAGTTTCTGCCAGGGAGCATTGAGGAAGTTATACGTCAGGATGCTCCGCCGGAACTATACCGAAATCGATTATTGGCTGAGGCAATGGTCAACTTCAACATGATTGACACCATCGGAAGCGGGATCAAGCGGATGTTCACGAAGCAGTGGCAGCGAGGTTTTCCCATGCCTGACTATGATTTAAGCGAGCCGAAACGCGTAAAAGTACGAATCATAGGCAAGGTACTCGATGAGAAGTACACTAGGATGTTGATGACTCGGACTAACCTCCGTCTGGCAGATGTAATTGCTCTCGATAAAGTTCAAAAGGGAAAGCAAATTGCAGAAGATGAATTCAAATCTCTGAAAAAGAGGCAGTTTGTTGAGGGAAGACGTCCCAATCTGTATGTATCGGCTGAGGTCGCTGCGGTTACTGATACCAAGGCAGATTATATCAAGAAGAGGGCATTTGATAAGGAATTTTATAAGAAATTGGTTGTTGACTATTTAAATGAATTTGAGACGGCATCTCGATCTGACATCAATAAGCTTCTAATGAATAAAATATCTGACGCGCTTCGCGACGATCAAAAAAAGAATTTCATAACTAATTTGCTTCAAGAAATGCGACGAAACGGGACCATAGAACCATTTGGCAAAAGTAAGGGTGCTAAGTGGATTATGTCTAAGTCCGCCTCAAAATCTTCGCGTTAGACGCAGATTTATGTATAAACCTATATGCTTGAATTCCATAGATTCGATATCAATAAGACGTTTACTGGTATCAACCATGATAGCTAAAATGATTCAAATTCGATTTAAGTTATACATAAAACCAGGACTGCACCATTCGCTGCTTACGGTCCTTCCAAGGAGAAGATAAATAGAATATCTAGGCTGCTATACCTAATGGTTGATACTAATAACCGCAAAGCTTCGATTCACCAACGGATTTTATGAATATAAATCCATTAGATTCTTGACTATAATCAGTTGCCCAGATTACCAACTCTCGCACTCACCGCCCTCACCCCGACCGATAAGCCCTCTCCGCCTGATCGCATATCTTCTCCCAATCATATCTCGCAGCCAAAATCCTGCAACTCTTCCGCATCCGGTCGCTCCTTTCCAGCGTATCCATAATCGCCTTTGCCAGGGCCTCGGATGAAAGCGCACAGACCGCCCCAGTCTCCCTCGTGACCAGATCCGAGACTGCATTCATCCGGTGGTCGACGGTCACCACAGGCAGCCCGCAGGCATTGGCCTCCAGGGCCGCCATGCCGAAGCCTTCTCGAATGGACGGCGAGGCAAAGACGCGAGAGGATTTCATGAGCGCCAGGGCGTCATCATAATCCTCGACAAATCCACAAAATTCGATGTTTTTCTCCAGCTCTAACTGGCGGCAGATCTGCCTTTGCCTCGCCGCCTCCGGGCCGTCTCCGATTATCACGGCTCTAATGTCCGGAATCGATTTTTTGCAGATATCTATCGCTTCAATCAGGAGGTTCACATTCTTGTGTTCCACCAGCCTCCCCACAAAGACGACATCCGATTTCCTCGGTGAAGCCGGTATTCTCTCAATTCTCTTGGTGTCGATGCCGTTGGGAATGACAAAGGCGGCATTTCCGCCCAATCCGATCAGGTCTCTCTTGGTCCTCTCCGAGACCGCGATGTTCCTTTGCGTCAGGCGGACGGTGAGCTTCTCCACCATCCGGCCCATGAATCCTTTTTTGCCCAGGTATTCGTGCCAGTAGTCCCCCCAAACCTCATGCCAGGTGATGAAGAGCCTTTGACCCCGAAGGCTGGAAAGGAGCTTTGCCGATAAGCAGGAGAGATAGGGAAAATTCTGGCAGTCTACCACATCGCAATTAATGTCCGCAGACAGGACCCTGCCCGCGAAGAAGGTCGCCTGGCTAATGGACCGCTTGCCGTTCCTGTAAAGAGGCATGGCCGGACAGATGCCGTGAAGATGCACTCCGTCTTTCATAGCATCCCTGTCGCCGGGCCACCACTTCATGCCGTAGCAGTGGACCTCGTGCCCGCGCCCGGCCAGCCTGGTGGACAGTTCGTAAATCCTCTTTTCCGCGCCTCCCTTCACCCAGGGGTAAACCGCGTCATAAATGTAGGCGATCTTCAACTCGGACTCCGAGGGCAAGCCTAGTCCTCCTGCCATCCGCTGTTCAGCAGAAGCAGGCTGATGAACATCCCTGAGAATATGGTCTGAATTCCCAGGATCGAGAGTATCATGGCCATCATGGCATTTTGGGCCGCATCCAGGGCTCCGAAGCCGGAGGCTCCCCAGCTCATGAGAATTCTTGCCCCAAAAAAGATGCCTGCCGCGAGCAATGCCATCCCCAGGAGCAGCTCCTTTTCCAGGGAATGATAGCTCATGATCTTCTTTACGGCTTTAGAACCGGACAGGCCGTAAGCGGCTCCGAAGGCCCCAAAATGCAGGCCGGCCAAAAGCATCTGATAGCCGATGACCAGCAGGAGTCCGCCTAATGTCAGGGAATGCATCCTCGACTCGCCCTGCAAATACACACCCGCCGTCAAGATCAAACCCATGACCAATGCCAGCAGTCCGGGAACGAGGAGAAAGGGAACAGGGCGGTAAAGCATCATAAAACGCAGGTGTCTCCAGCCGTCCGTGAAGGAATTGAGCTTTGAGGCACCCTTGCGGGGGTGGTAGGTGATGGGAACCTCGGCAATCTTCAGCTTCTTGGAAGCAGCCTCAATCACCATCTCTGACGCAAACTCCATCCCGCCCGACTTGAGGTTCAGCTTTTGCAGCGCCTGGCGGGTGATGGCCCTCATGCCGCAGTGGGCATCCGATATTCCTGCAGAAAAGAGCCGGTTTAATATCCCGGTCAGCAACGGATTCCCAACGTATTGATGAAGTGGCGGCATTGCGCCCGGCATGATCTTTCCCTTCAGCCGCGACCCCATGACCAGATCATAGCCGCCGGCGAGAAGGGGAAGCATCTTTGCCATCTCTTCGGGGCCGTAGGTCAGGTCGCCGTCCATGAGCACGATCCAGTCGCCGCGCGCTTCCTCGAAGCCCCGAAGATATGCATTTCCATAGCCGAGCTTGTCCGGCTTGATCACTCTCGCGCCTCGCGATGAAGCAATCTTTGAAGTGCCGTCGGTAGAGCTGTCCAGGACCAGAACTTCTCCCTCTAGATTCATCTCGGCAAAGGTCCTTTGTGCTCTCTCTATGCACTCGCCGATGGTCTCCGCTTCATTCCTGGTGGGAATGACAAGGCTTACTACAGACACAATCCTCTGAGTGATATCTTCATCTGTTAAGACTTTTCCTTCCCATCAAGTATTGTTCCTGTCTTTCTGGCAATGGCCGGGTCGGGAATGCTGTCTGTGACCTGATCGGGCCGTTCCAACCCTTGCTAAAACCTTTTATATCATTATTTTCATTATCGGGGAGCATGGATCGAGGCAAGAGGAGCGAGGGCGCGGAACTGCTGGCGGTCGTTCTCGTGGGATTTTTAGTAAAAATGCTTGCAGGAAGATACTCTCTTTCCGAGAATGGGATCATCCTTTCAGGCTATGATGATTATTATCATATGCGCAGGATCTTATACACTGTCCATCATTTTCCCGGCACGCTCTGGTTTGACTCCTATCTGAACTCACCCTATGGATTGGGTATCACCTGGCCTCCTCTATTTGATCAGCTCTCGGCTGCGCTGTCTGTAGTCCTGGGTCAGCATACTCAAAGCGGAATTGAGATGGTATCGGCTTTTGCTCCCGTCATCTTCGGATGCATCGCCATAATTGTTGTTTACTACATGGTTCGAGAGCTTTGTGATCGCAAAGTGGCTTTGCTTGCTGCATTTATGACGGTTCTCGCTCCATATTATCTCTTATACACTCTCTTTGGAGCCACTGACCACCACTGTCTCGAAGTCCTGTTGCAGCTCGCTTCTCTTCTCTTCATGATCTATGCCTTTTCCAGAAGCGAGAAAAGATACCTATTTGCGGTTCTTTCCGGCCTGGCAATGGCTGCATTGGCATATACCTGGCAGGGTGCAGATGTCTATTACGGCATTTTCCTGATATTTGCCGCAATCAAAATTACAATCGACCTGAAGAACGGCTCTGGATCAAAGGATACGGCAGCAACGCTTCTCGCGGGCTACGTCGTGGCTTTGATTTTGGTCTCGCCCTTCTGGAATACTCCCTGGATGTCGCCATCATTCTTGGGATTGGCTGCCATGATCGTTGCCGTCCTTGCAATGCTAGGCATCTCAAGTCTCTTGGCGGCGAGAAATATATCCTGGAAAGCTTTTCCGCTTGGACTGGTGGCTACTGTAATTGTGCTTTCTCTGGTCTCTCCGCTGGTAGGCGGATTTTTCGGGGTCAGCGGTCTGATAAATACCGGCCTTGATTATATCTGGGGCGGCAAAATGACGGGAAAGATTGCCGAAGCTGCGCCGCTCATCTATGACCTGGATACCTTCCGCGAAGTTATATTCTCCGGGCTCGGACTTGCAATTCTTCTGTCCATTGCGGGAATTGCTGCCACGGCGATCATGATTCGCAGAAGTGATGCTTCCAAGAGACCTGCTCAATTGCTGCTGCTTGTTTGGGCAATTATGGCGCTTCTTCTCACCATCGGTCAAACCAGATTCCTGTATCTCTCCACGATCTCAATGGGTGTCATGATCAGCATCCTTTTCTTCTTGCTTCTGGATTTGATCAATAAGAATTTTGCCGATAGAGAACAGAGGACTCCAAAGTGGGTGGCACCAGTTCTCTTGCTGATTTTAATAATGCCGACAATGGCAGATACAATGTCTTTTACGGCAAGCACGCCTCCTGCGATCGATAATGATTGGTATCAGTCACTTAATTGGCTGAGAGACAACAGCAATGTTACCAGTGGATTTGATGATCCCGTCAAGAGCGCGGAATATAGCGTGATGAGCTGGTGGGATTACGGCAACTGGATTCTCTATATCTCTCAAAGGCCGGTTGTGGCGAATAACTTCCAGGCGGGAGCGGAAGACGCCGCCAGGTTCTATCTCTCCGAGAGCGAAGAAGATGCAGCCGCCGTGCTGGATAGCAGAGGCTCTCGCTATATCGTAACGGACTATAATTTGGCCTACGGCAAGCTGCCTGCCTTAACACTCTGGGCAAATGAGGATGTCGACAGCTACATGAAAATGAATGAATACGGGACACAGATTGAAGCCATTCCGACTCAGAGATTTTTTAACACGACACTGGCACGCCTTTACTTCTTCGACGGAGCGGGCACGGGCCATTTCCGGCTGATCCATGAATCATCCACTTTCCTTGGCGAGAGCCCTGCCAAGAGCGAGGTCAAGATCTTTGAATACGTCCCCGGAGCATTGATCAGAGTAAAGGCAGGACCGGACCAGAAGGTGGGTGCATTGCTGAATATGACATCTAACCAGGGAAGGGCTTTCACTTACGTCAACGAGGGTATTCGAGACGGCGACACTTTCACAATCAGGGTTCCTTATTCAACGGTGGACCGCTATGAAACTCGAGCTACTAGCCCCTATCTGATCTTCTCGGGCAACGAGGCCGGCATTAAGACGAAGAATGTCGATGTGAGCGAGGAGGACATTCTCCAGGGCAATACCTTGGACGTAGTCATGTAATGCTCCTGCAATGTCTTGGGTCAATATGCGGTGCGGGTTGGGACCGAACCCTTTTCAAATGGTCCCATCTCTCGCATTTCTTTGCCGTGATTCTTGCGTCGCTCAGTTGATCTCGTATTTTGCCTCATTCTTTGGATTGTCATCTCTTTGTCTTCTCTTTCCTGGTGCCGTCCCCACTAAGTCCATACCTGGTTAAGGTAAGGTGCTAAAATAGTGTGACGTTCCCTGATTTGTTTTTAATGCCAAATGTGCACTGCAAAAAATTTGAATCATCGCGCCAAATGGCAAAAAAAGAGACGTCCGCTGCAATTGGGCGGCAGCGGTCCGCTATCCACGGATCTGTTTCGCTATTTATACACAGGGCAGCCAATCAACGCTGACTGCGCCGCATGTAGAGTTGCCCCAAAGCTGGATGAACTTCTCAATGGAGAATACACCAGTCAGGTCCTCGACAGATCTGCCGTACTCGGCGTGGCGGCCTTTGAGCTGGTTGTCGGCGCTTGGGTCGCGGGAGATCCATCCTATGTGAGCGACACCGATTACGTTGCTGTTGATATTTGCCTCCAGGACACCTGTGCAGCAGGTGGTTGGTGAAACGTTGTTATATTCTCTGGTCTTTACCTCGGTGGTCTTCTGCAGGTGCTCGGCATGGGTGTACATTTCGGTCAGAACAGCTCCGATCTTGTAGTTTTGCACACAGAGCTTGTCTACCCATTTCTGGTCATAGGTGCCGGTCTGGTAGGATACAGGCATGTACTCCAATTCCTGCTCCGATGTGAAGTTGATGTAGTCCATAGGATAGGTGCCGGTCGGCCAGGCGCATGACAGGTCCTTGGGCTGTCTTTCCGCCTCAAGCTCGATCCTCGATGTAATCACGTTTCCGGAACCGGATTGTTTCTCTACCAGCTTCACTCCGTTAAAGCCGGACTCAGTGGAGATAACCATCTCCAGGTTTCTATATCCAACTCCCTTAACCGACGATTTCTCATACATGTAGTTGGCAGCACTGACCATGCTAATTGTTGCCACGACAAAAATCGCCAGAATGATAAGTTTTCTCCTCAATCCACACTACCTCCGTCTTCCTTTGGCCTGGATTGGTATCTGGCTCACGGGAACTCCGGTCATCGTGTTACTCATCGTCGCCATATTTGGTGATGACAAAGCTTGTTCGTTCCCTTTTGATGCCAGGCCAAAACCTCTCCCGGATACCCTAACACCCTTCTTCCTGGTTCTCAGGTGTCTATTTTAAGGTTTTGGCCGCTACTTTTTTGGCAAAATATGAATTATTTAAAATTGATATGCTGTCGTTGTCTGGATTGGAGCGTTGCAGATTTTGAAGAGATGCTTTAAGGAAAAAAGGTTACTTGCGCTCACGTTGAACTTGCGAGCGCATTCAATTTGCTTGTGAAGTCGCTACATGAGCTGCTGAGACACGGGCTTGAGAAGCTCGGACTGATGGGACTTGGGATAGTCGGGCTCGATGGGCCGAAGCAGTCTATTCCCGTGCAGGGATTTTTAGATGTTGTGCCATCCCGGAAGAGTATTCTCCTGTTGATCTCGAATGACCCTATGTATTCTTCGTGCTCTTTCAGGTTCTTTTGGCCCGGTATGCTCTGCTTGGCGTCGATGAGGTAGTATCCTGTGAAGTTGTCCGCGGTCTTGAACTCAGCCATCTTCTTCAGCGATCCGGTCTGATACAGCGTAAAGTCCTGGTTCTTGAACTCCATCTGCTGCACGTCGTAGCTCTCTTGAACTCTTGCGCCCACTCCGCCGAAGATCGCGGAGCTCTTGAAGCTCTCAGTGCCGATCAATGCGTCTCCCGCACTGACGCTGTTGTAGTTATCTACTGCATCTTTTTCCAGGAAATTCGCGTTCTTTCCTTTGGCCTGGTCGATCAGGTACTCGTTTTTAACCAGGGCATCAACGCTGCCGCTGAACAGCACATTCTTGGATGATTTGATCCCGGAGTTCATGGATCGGATATCTTTGTTTATCTGGAACTGGCCGGTTCCGCTTACTGCCGTCTCCGAGGCATAGTCCAGCGCCTGCACATTGAATGTGGCATCCTTCGAATCGGAACGGCGACATTTGGCGGAGGCTTCCACACCGAATCGGTACAATCCGGCCACAGCATTTACATCCGGTTGAATTTGCAGTGTCTCAGAGCGCGAGACTCCGGCAGGTATTTGCATAGTGGTGCTCGTCCAGCCGAACCAATCGATAGAACAGTCTTTGGGCTTGATGGAGACGCTTGCCTCTACATCGGCGGAGCCGTCGTTTTTCACGCTGATGATGAAATTGATGGCTTTTCCCTGGCTGGTGTATGATTTGTCCTTTTCACCTTCCGGTCCCGTGAGCCCTACGGTTACGTAAAGCGAACCGGTCGGATTTGGGCAGGGACTTGGCAGATATGACGGCAAAGACGGCGTCGAGGGATTGTTCCAACTGTTGGCCGATACATCGCTTGATGCAACTCCCGAATCCTCAACGGTTGCCGAGGCTTGGAGTATCATCAAAGTCATCACAATCAATACTAATTTTTTCATTGCTACCCCCCACAAATATATAAAAAAAGAATAACTGCTTGGCTATATCAGCCTAGCAGTCGATGCCTTCGCATGGTGCCGGGATTCTATCTGGCACCGGATTCTCATGGAACTTGATGGTCTTGTCGGCCTCGAATGTTCCTGTGAACATCTCGTGAGCCTTTATGTCCTTGTAGAATATCCTGTGCCAGGTGGCATCTGTGCCCCAGGTACCGTTGAATGTGTTCTTGGTCTCAAGGCCGATCAAATGAGTTGGAACGTAGATGTCGTTGCTGGCCGTCATCAGTTCCTCGACCTTTTCCGTGTCTCTGCCCGCATTCTTGAGCAAGGATGGCAGATCTTCCGGCTTGACGCCGTTTGCCGGCTGGTAAGGCGTTGTTGACGAGAAGAATGCCGTCTCATCCTGTTCCATCTCGTTTACCGAGTACAGCTCCTGTACATTTGCCCCGATGCCTCCGTAAAAGGCTTTGGAGTTGAGGAGCTTTCCGCCCGTCAGGGGCGTTATGCCGGAATAGGTCATCTTCGTCGTCTGGATGAGATTTAAGCCGGACTTGTTTCCGCCGTTGACTGAGGAAACATTTCTCTTCAGTTTGTCGGCATTTTGGGAATAGGCGGTCTCTTGATCGAGTTCAAGGTCGCCGTCGCCATTCATGGTATTGTAGTATTCCAGTGCAATCTTTTTATCAATTATGGATGTGCTGACGTCAACTACTCCGGTTCCAGAGATCTTATGATTTTCACAAAATTGTTCATACTGTACGGGTGGAACAATAGGCGGATTGGCCATGACGGTTCCACATAACCCTGTAAGGGCAATCGCTAATATTATCGCTGCTACTACTCCCTTCATGTTACATTCACCCCCGATGATGATATAACAAACTATAGATCCCTTCTCACCAAAAATGGTGAGATTGCTCCATTAGAATATGGAGCATCTATTTGATATAAATTTTTTGGTTAATTTACACGCATGGCAGCCAATCAACGCTGATTGCGCCGCATGTGGAGTTGCCCCAGAGCTGGATGAACTTCTCGATTGAGAATACACCAGTCAGGTCCTCGACGGATCTGCCGTACTCGGCATGGCGTCCCTTGAGCTGGCTGTCAGCGCTTGGGTCGCGGGAGATCCATCCGATGTGGGCGACACCGATTACGTTGCTGTTGAGGTTAGCCTCGAGTACACCGGTGCAGCAGTTTGTCTGTGCAACGTTGTAAGCTCTGGTCTTTACCTCGGTGGTCTTCTGCAGGTGCTCAGCGTGGGTGTACATCTCTGTCAAGACAGCGCCGATTCTGTAGTTCTGGACGCAGAGTTTCTCGACCCACTTCTGGTCGTATGTTCCGGTCTGGTAGGACACGGGCATGTACTCGAACTCAGCTTCCTTGGTGAAGTTGATGTAGTCCATAGGTACAGTGCCGGTCGGCCATACGCAGGTAGCCACACCATTAACCACACCAATCTGAGTTCCATCATGGTTGAGCTGCCTCTCGGCCTCGAGCTCGGTCCTCTCGGTGATAACGTTTCCGGAACCGGACTCTTTCTCTACCAGCTTGACTCCAGTGAAGCCGTACTGGGTAGAAACAATCATTTCTACGTTCTTGTATCCTACGCCCTTAACCGATGCCTTCTCGTACATGTAGTTGGCTGCACCGGCCATACCTACCAGGGCCATGGCGATAATAACCAAAACAGCTATGGTCTTTCTCATTTCTTTCCCTCCTCCTTACACGAGGATCTGAGGCCGCCTAATGGCAGCAACGAATGATCCTATGCTTACATCAGACTGATGTCTTTTTCTTGGGTGATAGCTCCATAATAGCGATGAAGCTATTTGTTGAATGATTATCTGAAAGATATGCGAACCCATCGCACCATATCTGATGCATAATGCCTGTGATATCGAATCCTTTTGGGATATACGAATATATCTCTCAGGCATAACTTCTCTCATTAGGTTAATAGCATATAAATCTATCGAGCATGAAAAATGGCGCCAAAATAGTCACATTTTTGCGTGGATTATTCGGGATTAATGTCGCATAGATACGGATTTTATAAATCTATCTCCGCTCAAAATGCGAAACTTTGACCGATCGTCGTAATTGGTTGGTTGATGTTTGCTTCTAAAAATTGGAATAAAATATTTGCTCCGGGATTTATGCCCAGAGCGCATTGCATCTATTTTTTGGTTAATTTACACGCATGGCAGCCAATCAACGCTGATTGCGCCGCATGTGGAGTTGCCCCAGAGCTGGATGAACTTCTCGATAGAGAATACACCAGTCAGGTCCTCGACGGATCTGCCGTACTCGGCATGGCGTCCCTTGAGCTGGCTGTCAGCGCTTGGGTCGCGGGAAATCCATCCGATGTGTGCGACACCGATCACGTTGCTGTTGAGGTTAGCCTCGAGTACACCGGTGCAGCAGTTTGTCTGTGCAACGTTGTAAGCTCTGGTCTTTACCTCGGTGGTCTTCTGCAGGTGCTCAGCGTGGGTGTACATCTCGGTTAAGACAGCGCCGATCCTGTAGTTCTGGACACAGAGTTTCTCGACCCACTTCTGGTCGTATGTTCCTGTCTGGTAGGACACGGGCATGTACTCGAACT
>Ga0074195_1000923_pt1 | contig 47896 bp, 62 predicted proteins | sample EPASupsiteHSE623_FD_64525 | JGI IMG/M metagenome (GOLD analysis project Ga0074195, IMG submission 64525) | Bioremediated contaminated groundwater from EPA Superfund site, New Mexico - Sample HSE6-23 | ecosystem: Environmental > Aquatic > Deep subsurface > Groundwater > Contaminated ...
TTCTTCCGAGCGAAAAAAGGGAATTGCTTCCCTTTTTAGAACCCTATTAGTTTAAGTTACATTTTTTTATATAGTTTTTTTTGAGATTTTTTTAAGATTTTAATCAATTTTCATCTGCAAATATTTGCATATATCATTGATATTTAGTATAAGTGATAATAAATTTTTATCTCCTAAACCCTGAGCATTAAAAGACTTCTTTTAAAAAGAAGCAAATCTTAGTGTCCTTTCAAAAAAAATCAAACAGCGTTTCATTTGCCTAAAATTGATTAGGCATGATCCATTCAAGTAAGCTTATTCCATTAATGGAAAGAAAGGACCCTAAGGGCAAACCTGTTCCATTCAGCATCAAGTTTAGAAAGAAGAGCACCGGCGAACTTGTTACCGCTAAAAATGTAACCTGCACATCTACATTTTACCAGGAAGGAAGAGTGAATATCCTTTTTCCCAACAAGGAGATTAGAAGGATTCTGCTATGCCTGATTGTTGAATTTAACGGACAGGAGGTCTTTATATGAGCCAAGTATACGATTTTGAGTCAACCGCTTTTTTGGGTACGGCCAAGGCGGTTGTTACCATTGAAAAACCCAAATCTCTCTTTGTTAAACCGGTAAGAGATCCACAGGAGTTTACCATTGAGAAAACAAAAAAGAAATACAGGGGCTTTGTGTTCTGGGGAACCAACAACAAGCTGCCCATGGAGCTGCTGGATAAGATCTATGCCAACCCCATTGTTTCTGCTGCCATGGAGTTTAAAGCCTTGCTCACCTTTGGTGATGGCGTTCTGCCTATACGCAAGAAGGTTGTAAACGGAAAACTTGTTGTTGAACCTGCGCTAGACGTTCCTGAAATCAATAAATTCTTTGATGATAATGATATTCAGGGTTACTTTCTGGAGCAATCAACCGACTTACAGTTTATCTATAATATCTTCCCGGAGATTATTCTCAACAAGGAGGATACTCCTAAGATTGTTCAGCTGAATCATAAGGAGGCCACATTCTCACGCTGGGAGGAGATGAACCCTGATACAGGGCAAATTGAAAACCATTTCTACAGCGCAAAATGGGGGGAGCAAATAACCCCTGATGATATTGTGGCAACCCCTGTTCTATCCAAAGATAATCCGATAATGGATCTGAAGTACAGGCTGGGAATTGAGCAAGATCCTTTTGGAAAAGTAAAAAAATCAACCGAGAGAAGGTATATTATTCCGGTATCGTTCCCATCGCCGGGAAGATTTTACTATCGTAAACCCTACTGGGTATCGATTCTTGAGAGCGGATGGTATGATTTTGCGCAGAAGATTCCTGAGTTTAAGGCTGCCCTTTTGAACAACGGCATGGTGATAAAATACCACGTGGAGATCCACCCCTCATTCTGGGAGAAATTATATAAGAACAAGAATTCAAAAACTGATAAGGAGAAGAAAGATGCCCGCACTGAATGGTACACAGGGCTAGATTCTTTCCTGAGCAAACCAGAGAATGCCGGCAAAATATTCTCCTCAGAATTCTACCTGAACGAGAAGATGGAGGCTATTCCCTCCATCAAGATCACCCCGTTAACCAACGATTTTAAGGGTGGCGAATACCTGGGAGACCTGGAGGAGGCTTCTAACATTCTCTCCTACGGTATGGGTGTTCACCCGAGCATGATCGGGAGCCAGCCCGGGAAAAACAAAACCATTAACGGAACGGAGGCCCGCGAGCTATGGATCATCAAGCAGGCCATGCTCAAGCCGTTCCGCGACAGGCTGCTATTCCCGCTATACGTAATTAAAGCCATCAACAAATGGCCGGAGGATATCTACTTTACGATACCCAACATTGAGCTCACCACGCTCGATAAGGGTACCGGTGCCAAAAAAACTATTTCACAACCTGCGCTAGAGGAAGGAGAATAAGCCATGCTAATAACAACCCTACAAGCCAAGGAGTATTTAAAGATAAATGCCACGCTGGACGACAGCAACTTCACTCCGTTTATCCCTGATGCTGAAGAGAAGTATTTAAAGCCAGTACTGGGTGATGAGCTATTTGCCATCCTCGATACCTGGGCGGATGAAAAGAATCCAGAGGATGATGATTATGAGATTCTAAACGCCTTATACGAGAAGGTTATTCCTGTTATCGCAAGATTTACCCTGTTTATTGCCGCTCCACAGCTGGATGTGAATATAGGCGAATCTGGTTTTACTGTTCTTACCTCAAATAACTTGGTCCCTGCCAGCGCGCAGCGCGTTGATAAATCAATAGCATCCATGGAGCAGCTGGCGTGGAATAGGGTTGAGATACTCTTAAAATTTTTGGAGGAGAACAAGGATGATTACCCTGAGTGGGTTACCTCCGATGCCTACACCATGCAGCTCCGTAACCTGATCAACTCCGCTGCTGAGTTTGATAAGTACGTTGATATTGACAAGAGCCGGCTCACCTTCCAGAAGATGCGCCACGAGATGGACAACATCGAGCGGATTGATGTTATTCCGGTGATATCGCAGGAGATGTTTGATACCCTGATGACCAAAATCAAAGGGGATGAAGAAGTGTATGGAGAATTGGAGGAGATGACTGAGCAGGAGCAAAAACTGCTTACACACCTGCGCTACTTTGTGGCCAACAAGGCTGCTGGTAAAGTGCTTAAAATAGATACTTCGCTGGTGGCAACCTTCCATATCAAGGAGGCCAAGGCGCTGCTCAACCTTAACCCTGATGATTTCCCCGATTTTAGGGATAGCGGGCTGTACGATGAGGATGATCCGGATATTCCGCCATTCTCAGATTACGAGAATACCGAGGATTCATCAATATTTGTGGCATGAGCATAATCCGATTCCAACAGGACAGCTACACCATTCCCGATACGTGGAATGAGCTAACCACCCCGCAGCTGGAGCTGATTGCTAAAATTGTGCTATCCACCGTTTACCCCCTTCAGCTGCTGGTTAAGCTGGCCTTATCATTTTTAGGAATGCGCCTTAGCAACCGCAAACCCGTTTACGTGAACGATGAGCAGTACCACTATATCCGGCATAGCTGGAGAAAGGTTTACCTGGTTAACTCGGTTCAGGTGCATGAGATAACCAAGTGCGTGGAGTTTATTTTAAAGGATGGACAGGTGGCATCGGAGCTAACCAAAAACCCCTACCCCGAGATCCATTTCAGGTTTTCTCGGTTGATTGGCCCTGCCGATAGCTTTGCCAATTTAACTTTTGGGGAGTTTATACAGGCGGAGATTGAGCGCAACCAGTTTATTAAAACCGATAAGCCGCAGCATTTCCACCGGCAGTTAGCCATTCTTTGGCGACCAACATTCTACCAGCACCCCGATAGCGACCCGCGTACCCCATTACGCATGGATGAGGTGGACCAGCGCGCCAGAAAGGTTGCCCGGCTACAACCCTACCAAAAAAGGGTAATCCAGTGGTACATTGATGGCTGTTTGCAATCATTGTACAAGCAGTTCCCGGGGGTATTCTCAACAGGTGAGGGATCTGGCACGGGCACCGTTTTTGAATCGTTTATGAAGATGGTAAATCTTTTAGCAAGGAATAAGCTGGTGGACGTGGAGAAGATCCGCGAGGCCTATTTATACGATGCCCTATTCACCCTGCAGGGGATAATTGAGGAAAACGAAAACAGAAAGTAACCATGGAAACAACTGACCCATACAACCACCATGAGTACATGGAGGATGCGGCCACCAAGCTGAAGGCGATTGCCCATAACAGCAATGCGCCCCGCTTCTTTAAATCTACCGGGCTGGCCAGCTTGGATGAGCTGCTCTCCCGCATTGGTAGCGTACGCCTGCCCGCGCTGATATCCGAGGATGGGAGCGACCAGGTGATTACCGATAACGGATCTGATAACCCGCTGGCCAAACCCTACTACACCTTTTATATTATCTACCCTGCTAAAGCTGCCGATGACAGCACCATATTTACAGCACGCAGCAATGCGTTGGCAACCGCCAAGAAGGTGATAAGCCGAATGCGGACACACTCGCGCGATTTGCAGTACGGGCTAAAGGATTTGGATTTTAACACCATACGGATTATGGGCGTTGGCCCCATTGGGGATAATGGCCACGGGGTAATGGTAACCTTTACCCTTTGGGAGCCGGCTGATATCTACTACAACGCGACCGATTGGGATAACTAATAGATGAGCGAGAATACCAACATAGGGCTAACCGCCCAGGCGTGGGCTGATATTGTGGTGGAGCGATGGGAGCAGAAGATTGTTACCATGGGCATTGGCTCCACGCAGGATCTGCTTAAATCTTTTACCAGCCAGGTGATAACCGACTCCGGTGGCAACCCCGAGCTGATCCGTTTTGCCTTTAACTACTACGGCCGTATGGTGGATATGGGCGTGGGTAAGGGGGTAAAAGCCTCTGATGCCGGCCTGAGCAACACCACCCGCAAACCCAAACCCTGGTATAATAAAACCTTTGCGGCCCAGGTGCACAAGCTGGCCGAGATACTGGCCGAGAAGTATGCTAAAAAAGTCAACCTGATTATTGTGGAGACCATTACCGATAAAACTACCCTCTGATTTTTTTTTGTAAAATCTTTTTTCATAACTTTGAAATAAAAAGGGTATGAAAAATATTATTTTAATCACTTTATTGGTTGTATCGGTTCAACTTAATGCACAAAGAGATACAATACATTTATCGTCAATATTTCCAGTAATTAATGACAAAATAAATTATAGTGAAATAGTTATTTTGAATGATACTTTAAAGAAAGAACAGCTTTACAACAAGCTAAAGCAAATCATTGTTTCTACAATTAAATCTGATAAAAACATAATTCAAAACGAAGACATCAATATTGGAATAATTCAATCTACGGGTTATATTTTAAAAGGGCATAACCCTTATGTTGAAAATCCGCAAATATGGTATGTATTTAAAATAGAAGTTAAAGACGGTAAATTTAAGTATTCTTTGAGTGATCTAACTTATAAATTTGATGTGAAAATAGCCACTGAATTTTATGGTAATACAATAACTAATAATAAAAATCTTAATCAGGCATTTGAAGAATGGATATCTCCAAGTAAAAAGAGGGGTAGCTTAGATAGAAAAGAAATAGAAAACTTTTTGCGTAAAGTTGACTTAGATCTAAAAACAGTTATAACTTCAGTTGTAACTCAAATGCAACAGAAAGAAGAAGTTTGGTAATCAGTATCTTATAAAATTTTAACCTAAACCCTTGACTTTTATCAAGGGGTTTCTTATTTTTGTCATGTCCAAATAACAAACAATGAAATCAAAAATCCCTGCCGGGAGTTTCATTTTAAGAAGAAAATATTATGGGGAGCATTCGGGTGTAAGTCCCGTCTTCACCTCTACTTTCGTAGAAAGTTCTGTTGTTTGGACAGTGACTCCCCACCCATTATTAACCAGTTCCACAAACAAAAAAAGTTATGTCCAAACAACAGATGAATGTGGGTGCAGCCGGCAAGGAGCCGGATAACCCAACCATGCTCGTTCCGAGCAAATTTTACGAGAAGCTAAAAACCTTTGTATGGAGCAACAACCCGGAGCACTGCAAGTTCGACCTGCAGAATATGCTGGTGCTATCGCTCCGCGCCAACGAAATGGATGGCAAAACCTACTCTGAGATGGCTCAGTTTGTATTTGAGCTGTAAGAGCTTATAGATACGCTGTACCAGAACATCCCTGATGAATTCCCCGAGAAGAAGGTGGCGTAAGAACACCTTTAACTTGCTGATCAAAAACCGTTTAACTTGTTGATAACTAGATAGTTAAACTATTGTTTTTGATAAAATTGGTATTTAACTTTACAGTATAATTAATCTAAAAACAGGGAACAATGGAAAAAATTTTTAAGTACAACGAAAAAAATGCTATTAGAACCGTGATTGGCGATGATGGCGAAATTTGGTTTGCTGGTATTGATGTTTGCAAACAATTAGATTATGCTGATCCAGACAAAGTAATAAAAAAACTGGATGAGGATGAACGAAAGCTGAACCGACTCACAGACGGTTCAGGTCAAAACCGAAAGACCTGGACGGTAAATGAGTTTGGTTTGTATTCATTAATTTTAACATCCACAAAACCAGATGCTAAGATGTTTAAAAGATGGGTAAACCACCAAGTTTTGCCAAGCATCAGAAAAACTGGAATCTACTCTTCCGATAGGGACAAAGCAAAAACTATTCGTTTACAGGAACTTAGAAAATTAATGGAAAATAAAAAAGCAAGCATTACTGAGGCGCAAAAAGTTGTAAATGAGATTAAAGCAGAATATAAGAAGCTGGAAGTAGAGTTTTGGGAAATATTCAACACCAGCTCCGATCAGCTAAAGCTATTTCCGCCTGATGAAATGGAAAAATTAAAGGTAGAGAACTAATGGATAAACTCCAGCAACGGGTTGAAGAATCGCTGGCGGTTCTCGACCCAACCAATACTGAGGCAACGCTTGCCGAAAAGGAGAAAGCGTTCCTGGTAATAAAAGAAGCCCTGAGTATTATATACGAATGATAAAAACCCACCGGTTAACCGGTGGGTTTTATACCCATTTTTTAACACTCTTTAACACTATTTTATTAAAATAATTATATCATATATGATATAATTAAAAATTAATAGCTATATTTGTTGTGTCAAACAATTAGAACTGGCGGCAACAGAAATTCGGCATCAAAAAAATGACAACACAAAATGTTACCCTCGAACAATTAGCTGAGAAATTAGGCTATACCGTATGGTCAAAAGACGACCTTAAAAGAATCTACTTAAACGACGAAGGATACAACACTAAGAAGATGAGCACCAAAACGTTTATCTTTGAAAAGGATGGTGAATTTATTGTTAGCTGTAGAATTGATTGCCCATCACAAGCAATACAGTGGATTGATTCACAGGAACAAGAGATTAAAGATTCTGTATATAAAAGAATCGAAAGAGCCATTGATTTTATAGTTAATCCTGAGAAAGAAATTGAAGAGCAAAAATTGGAAGCAAAAGAGCAAGCTAAATGGGCTGCTGAAAGAGAACTAAAAAAATCACAAGAAGTTGAAAAAGTTGTAGTAAAATCAGAACCAAGAGAATTTATTAAATCGTTTGAGATTGGTGAAACTTTAACTCATAAAGCCTTCGGTCAAGTAACTGTAGTTAGTGAAGATGAGAACACCGTTACCGTTGATACCAATGGAGTTCATAAAAAACTTCTTAAAAAATTTGCTCCATTATCACGATGATAACCAAAGTATTAATACGATTCGAAAAGCTGCGAGGGGAAACCCCCCTTGCAGTTTTACTCCTAATCGAAGGAGCTGAATACTGGTTTCCGAAACGATTTTGTTGGAATTTTATACTTAACAAAAAACTTGGAGGTAATACAGTAATTCCAACCTGGTTATATAAGGAGAAGTTTGGAGAAGATCCGCCCGAAGAAGATGCTGCTGTTATTGTTGAAAAACATATTCCTGAACGCATAGAACCTAAACCCATTGAACCACATGCAGACCTTACTCGTTAATCAATCGGATGCTAAAGCGCATTTACTACCCTATAAAGTAGGTGCGCTATTCATGGAGCCAGGAACAGGCAAAACACGAGTCGCTTGCGAGCTGGTTAAACCTGTCAAACCCGATTTTGTTGCTTGGGTTGGGCCGTTGAACACCATTCGCCCAAAGGATGGCTTATCCTCAATTATTGATGAGGTAAACAAGTGGGGAGGATTTGAGGCCGAAACGATATACACAGGCATCGAAAGCCTACAAAGTTCCGATAGGATATACTTACAACTTTATAATCGAATTCGAACAGCGTTGAACCCTTTTATCGTTGTTGATGAAAGTTTAAAGATTAAGAATTCGGAGGCAAAACGCACTAAACGAATGCTTGAACTTAGCAATATGGCTCAGTATAAGTTAGTGCTAAACGGTACTCCGTTAAGCAAAAATCTACTGGATTTAAAGCCTCAAATGGATTTTCTTTCTCGGAATATACTCAACATGAGCGATGCCGAGTTTAAGGATACGTTTTGCGAGAACACCAAGGTTACCAAGTTCTTTGGAGGTAAACGAGGATATACCAAGGAATTCATTACCGGTTACGAAAACATCGATTATCTATACTCGCTCATTCGCCATTACGTTTTTGAGTGCGATTTGACACTTTCTGTCAAGCAGTACTACAACAACATCAACTACCATCTATCCGAGGAATGCTCGGAGGAATACTACGCATTAAAGGAGAAGTACTTGGATAACGAGATGCTGCAATGGAAGAATAACAACATCTTTTTGGAGATGACCCAAAAGATGCAACATACCTACTGCTGCACTCCAAATAAGTTTGAGGTACTTGATAACCTTTTTAAAACCATTGATGAAAGCCGAACAATCATCTACTGCAAGTACATCAGTAGCCGTGAGGCGTGTGAGCGATACTTTAAGAAAGCAACCGTTCTGAGTTACCAAAAGGAATCGTTAGGGTTAAACCTTCAGCATCTTTGTAACACGGTTTACTTTGATAAGATTTGGGATTACGCGCTACGCACTCATTCAACTCGCCGAACGTTTCGCCAAGGTCAGGAATACGATTGTAGGTACTGGGATTTAACAGGAAACGTAGGCTTGGAATCGTTAATCGATAAGAACATTATCAAGAAGGTTGATATGGTGGAGTATTTTAAGGGAAAAACGAAAGAACAATTAAAGGAGGAATTATGAACAACGAATTTAAAAGCCCTGTATACAATGTTATAGCAGTACCAATAGATAAAATAGAAGCTAATGATTATAATCCAAATCATGTAGCAAGGCGTGAAATGCAACTATTATATCAAAGCATTAAGTGTGATGGATATACAATGCCAGTTGTTTGTTTTTATGATAAAGAGAGAGATAAGTATATTCTTGTGGATGGTTATCATAGATGGTTAGTGATGTTTACTCATAAAGATATATATGACCGAGAAAAAGGTATGCTTCCAGTTTCTGTTATTCATAAAGATTTAAATGATAGAATGGCATCAACCATTCGGCATAACAGGGCTAGAGGAAAGCACGAAGTGGAACTACAGGCTTCATTGGTTGGTATGCTTAAAGCAGGATGGGATGAACTAAAAATAATGAAGGAACTTGGAATGACACTCGAAGAGGTGCAGCGATTGATAGGATTAAAAGGAATTGCATCCGAAATTAAAGGAGTTCCTTACTCAATCGAAAGACAAATCGTAGAGGCTGGTGAAGATATTATTCATGATGATTTTAACTAGTAGCAATGGCAAGAACAGTAGCAAGAGGCATTGAGAATGTTCTTGATGCCACACAAAAAAGAATATCATACTTATTTGATAACTATGATAATATTTCTCTTTCCTTTTCAGGAGGAAAGGATAGTACTGCGTTATTTCATCTAGTAAATAATGAGGCTATAAAAAGGAATAGAAAATTTATTCTTTACTTTCAGGATCAGGAGGCAGAATATCAAGGAACAATTGATTTGATAGAATGGGCAATGACACAGCCTAATGTTATTCCATTATGGTATCAAGTTCCCATATTTATGACCAACGCAGCAAGTCAGCAGCAACTATTCCTTTGGGCTTGGGGAGAAGAAGAGGAATGGATTAGAGAGAAACACCCTATTGCAATTCATAGCATTGAGAATAAATATCCTAAGAGATTTCACAAGTTTAATTTATGGATAGGTCAAAATCTAAGAAAATTAGAGGGGAGTTGCGTTTCTATAATTGGTTTACGCGCAGAAGAAAGTCCTGATAGAAGATTTGTAATGTTCGGTGAGGATAGCAATTTATTTTGGCTTCGAAGAAAAAACGAACCTCATAAGGCCTACCCTATAATCGATTGGACTTATACGGATGTTTGGAAATACATAATTGAGGGCAATTATAAGTACAATAAGATTTATGATAAAATGTATATGCTTGGTGGTAATCTTAGATATTTTAGGGTTTCAAATTTAGTTCACGAGAAGGCTTTCAGATGCCTTACTGATTTGCAAGAACTAGAGCCTGAAACATATGATAAATTAGAGAAACGATTATATGGGGTTCATACTGCTGCAATTTACGGTAAAGAAAATTTAATCTATTCTATTAAGTCTTTACCTGATAATTTTAAAACATGGAAAGAGTATAAAGATTTCTTACTGGAAAGCATCCATCCTGATTTAAGTAAACTTTTTAAATACCAATGGAGTAGGTTTGGTGATACTGATGATGTTGGTGCTTGTAAGTATATGGTGAAAAGAATTCTGCTATGTGATTGGGAGGGTAATATTACTTGGAATAGAGATTTTGATTTCAACTATAGCAAAGATCAAATACTTCAAAAGAATGTATTGAAAAGAGAAGATGAAATAATTAAAAAATGGATGGCAACTTTATAATAACTTAAACTTATGACAACAATCAACGAAAATTCATGGAAAGTCCTAGTATTAATGCTTAAAAATATAGCCGAAGAAAAGGGCATTACGCAAGAGCAAATTGCATTAATAACGGGGTTTACCCAGTCAAATATATCGCGGATATTTAGCTTAAAATATACCCCTACGCTGCAAACATATCTTGCCATTGCGAGTGCTGTTAAGGTAAACTTCTTCTTTGAAGATCAGGAATCAAAAACAGAGCTGAACGTAATGATGGAGAGGGCAATGCTAGAACTCGGGCGACGACCAGAAAGATTGCCAAAGAACTGATTGACAAAAACCCACCGGTTAACCGGTGGGTTTTTTTGTGCTTCGCACTCCGAAGCCGAAGGCGTAGGAGTGTCCTTTCTCCCGCCTACTTTTCCCGCTACTTTTCGGCAAAAAAGTAGAGTATGGCCATTCATGAAACCGCCGTTACCGATGTGGAAGTTAACGGCCAAAATGCCGAGCAAGCCCTTAAAAACCTGGCAACAGAGGCAAATAAATATAAGAACGCCATGGTTGAAGCCGCCAAGGCGAATGATTTGGCGGCGTTCAATAAGGCCGAGGCCGGGCTAAAGAAAACCGAGCGCGCCATGAACGGTGTGCGTAAGGCTGCGTTTGATGTTAATGCCGTTCTAAAAAACCTTTCGGGATCTACCCTAAAAGATTTAGCCAAGGCCAAATCGGAAATTACCCGGCAGCTGGAGAGGATGACCCGTGGCACCAAGGAGTATATAGCTGCGAGCAAGAACTTACAATCGGTAAATAAGGAGATTAGTAAAGTTAAAACCGAGATGAACGGGGCGGCAGGGGCATCGCAAGGATTTTTTGGGAAAATGGGGGTTGGGTTAAAAAGTTTTATTGGAGGGATAGCAATTATTGGCGCAGTAACAGCCGCATTTCGTAAGCTAATAAATACTAACCGGGAATTTGAAAAATCAATTAGCGAGCTATCCTCTCTTACCGGTGCCACTGGTGATGATCTAAAATACTATAAGCAGCAAGCCGAGCTAATTGGAAAAACCACAACCGTTAGCGCGCAGGAGGCGGTAAGAGCATTTACCATTATTGGCTCTGCTAAACCAGAACTATTAAAGAGCAAAACAGCCCTAGCCGAGGTTACAAAACAGGCCGTTGCCTTAGCCGAGGCAAGCGGAATGACTGTTCCAGAGGCTGCCGACAATTTAACCAAAGCATTAAACCAATTTCAGCTACCCGCCGAGGAGGCGGCAAGGGTTATTAACGTACTTGCAGCCGGATCAAAAGAGGGTGCTGCTGCAATACCTGCGGTAACGCAGGCAATGGTTGATTTTGGTACAGTGGCAAAAAATGCAAATATCACCATAGAGGAGAGTACGGGGTTAATAGAAACATTGGCAGAGCGTGGCTTGGTGGGAAGCGAGGCGGGAACTAAGCTGCGGAATGTGCTGGTTACACTACAACAAGGGGCGAATGATACCAATCCTAAAGTTGTTGGTCTGGTTAAAGCCCTTGATAACCTAGGTAAAAAACATCTTTCTACCGCCGAAATGGCTAAACTGTTTGGTAAAGAGAATCTGGTTGCCGCTCAAATACTTGCCGAGAGCGCACCAACGGTGGAGAGATATACCAAAGCTGTTACCGCAACCAGCGTAGCCTATGAGCAGCAAAAAACCATGACCGATAACCTGGATGGATCAATTAAACGATTTAATAATAGCGTTGATTCGCTGGCATTAAGTTTTAACGGGAATGGAGGGTTAACTCGAGTTGTACGCGGTGCGGTTGATATGTTTAGTAATTTGATTTCAATGATTGCCATGTCTAATAGATCAATTGCTGAAATCAAACAATTAGCAATGGATGAGGCGTGGCAAAACAGGCTAAAAGCCGATAGGAAAGAAATTAATAAAAATGCTGATGCGTTCTTTAAATCAACGGAGAACAGCATTAAGGCTGATGAAGAAAGATTAAGATCGAATGATGAAATACTAAAAAATGCAGATAAATCGAAAGAAACATGGGAGGATTATTACAATACTATCAATCTACTTAGCGATGAAGAAATTAAGAAAATAGAGAAAAGGCTAGAGCTTAACAAGCTAAGTTTAATCGAAGGAAGAAAATATTTGGAACAGAAGAATCAAATGGCTGCAGCAGCAAACGCAGCAACTTCTGGTTCGGATACTGAAGGTGCTGATGGCAAAAAGGTAGACCCAATTAAGATATTGGAAGAGGAGCATCAAAAAGAGCGTTTCCTTATAATGATTAACTACCAGCAGCAGGCAATCGATAAGGAGCAGTTTGACCAGCAAATGCTCGAGGAGGATATGGCCTACCTAATTGCAAAAATGGCTATTCTCCAAAAACTTAAAGAATCTACCACTACGGTTGAGCAGGAAATTGCTCAAAAGGGAATTGATATTCTTGAAAAAGCCAATAAGGAGAAGCTGGATAAGGCTGAACAGTGGCTTCAGAATTGGCTTAAAATTAAGAATAAAGAGCGCGAGGAGGAGAATAAGCGAAGCGAAGAATCTGTTGAAAACTATGCGCGCATGATGGATCAGTACAAGTCTATTACCGATCAGGTAGGTTCGTCTATGGGTGAGGCCATTGGTAATTTTATTGCTGGCAATGAGGATGCTGCAGGGGAATTTGGCAAAACAATGGTTCTTACCATGCTCGATGCTGTTCATGCAGTGGTAAGAATGTCGTTAGTGCAAATATGGGCGCAATCCCTAGCCCAACCCGATAGCATTGCCACATTTGGAGCTACAGGAGTTGGCCGTGCCCTAATTATTTCTGCTCTAGTTGAAGCTGCTTTTGCTGGGGTAAAAGCCCTGGTAAGCTCAAGTACTAAAAAACGTACTTCCCAGCATTTCTCCGGTACGCTAGATGCTGTGGGTGCGGAGGATGGCCGCAGCTACCACGCACCATACGTGGGCTATACCAACGAGCCCACCTACTACCCCAACACCTTTATTGGTAGCGAACGGGGTGGGGAGATTGTGGTGGATGCCAACCGCAGCCGGAATATCCGTATGCGCTACCCGCAGCTGATGGAGGCATTAAGGGCCGTTCCGCAGCATGCGGCAGGTACGCTTAGCGCGCCTGCGGGCAATAGTGTTCCTGCTCCTGCTACAGCAGATCCGCAGATGGTTGCCGCCGTACGCCAGATGAGCGCCATCAACGCCGCGCTGTACGCTGAGCTTCGCAAGGGTATTCAAGCAAAACTAGGGTACGATAACTTTAAGAGCGACCTGGATAAGGCGGAGAGCGCCATAAGCGATGTTACAAGATAGTGTCCTTTAACCAAAAAAAATATTAACCTTTTTTTGATAAACTTTTTAACCATGCCAACTAAAACCAGATACAGACCTGAATCGATAGGAGAAGTTAAAATTAAGATGCTTAGGGCGCAGATGATTCTTGTAGAGGAGAATCAGAATAAGATGGATAAGGCGGTGCATGATAAGCTGGAGCTGATCCTAGAGCAAACCACCAAAACCAACGTTTCAGTTGTAGAGCTGAAAAAGGATGTTAAAGAGCTGCAAACAAAAACGCATGAGCTGGAGCTGGCTGACGTGAAACACGAGAAGGATTGTCCGCTTGCCAGCGAGATCAAGGATATTCATCAAAACCTTATTGCCTACAACTTTTTTAAGCAAAACCCTGTTTTTGCATGGGGAACCATAGTTTTTATAGCAGCATCGGTAATTATTGCAGCAGTATCACTACTTAAATAAATAAAACAATGACACGCCAGGAGATTATTAAACAGCTAAAGCAATTCTTTGAAATCAGAGAGCTGGTTTGCCCGCACGTATATAACAAGTTTGGGGAGAATGGCTGGCAGTTTTTTGATAGAGATTTTTTAGAGGTTCTGCTTATTGTTAGGCGAGACATTCTTAAGGTTCCTATGCTGGTGAATAACTATAATGGTATTGCAATTCCACAGTTTACCCAGCGAGGCTTGCGCTGCAACCTTTGCCAGCTGGTACGCGGAAAAACATTAAGAGAGGAGCTGTATATGAGCGCGCACATGAACGGTGCTGCGATAGATTTTGATGCCAAGGGTATGACCGTGGATCAGGTTCACCTGAAAATTAGGAAGAGCGCTAACCTATTGCCCGTTAAGGTACGAATGGAAAACGGGGTAAGTTGGAATCATTTAGATATTTACGATAATCAAAATTCACCGGAGAAGTTTTCCGATTTTAACGCCTAATACTATGTCACTAAAAACTACAATAAAAAACGGGGTTAAGTCTATTTTTGGCAAATCAACCCTAGATATTGGGAAGGTATTTGATACGCTTACCACCAAGATGGACGACTGGAAATTTACAGAGGCTGAGCGTATGCAGTTTAACAAGGAGGCCGCCGAAGGAATGGCCGCTTTTGTTAAGGACACCATGAACGAGAGTACCGAGAGGGCTCAATCGCGCAGGGAGATTGCCAAGCTGATTATTTACTGGTACCTAATCCTTTCGCTTGTTGGGGTGATATTCCTGTTTATCGATTCTGCTAAAACAAAGCTGATTATTGAATTCGCTGATCAGATGTATCTAACCATCGCTTTTATAAGCATTATCGCCTTCTTCTTTGGCGGGTACTATATCAACCAGTTTAAGGGCAAAAAATAATTAGCCATGATAACCATCACCCGTGATCTTCCGCTTGTCTCCTTTGCCGGTAACCCCATGAATATTATTGTGGCTACCGATAACATGTACGATAATTCCACCGGTTACGATGTGCTCAGGGAGTTTTACACGCTATTCCTGGAGATATTCACAACAGATCCATCGGGGGGTGGGGTTGATCCCATTTGGACGGAGAGCATTGAACCCGATGAGAATGGCAATGCCACATTCAACATTTCACGGATTTTAAAGAACTTACTTACTACCACCCCGTTATATCCTCAGGATCCATTAACCCTATATGCTAAAGATTCCGGAGCAGTTCAGGAATTCTGGATAAAACTTGGCGATGGTTATGGAGTTCCTTTTGAAAGGCAAGCAATGCAGGATGATGAAGGACCATATTACGCTATTCCGGGAGGTTTAGCCGATTGGTTGCTGGAAGAAATTGAAGCCGAAGGAGGCGATTCATTTACCTTTTTGGTTTTAAATAAGATATTTTTAACGAATCAGCCTGAAAGTAAAAGAGTAAAAACGTTACAACCCGAATTCTTAAGATATTTTAATATTAGCATTACATCCATGAGTGTTGATTTAAAATTAAAGCAATACTCATTAACAGCCAACGGCACCGAATCTGTTATACTTAGCGAATCACTTGATGCGCTAAGCATGTATAATTTTGATGTTACTCCCGGAGTTGCTTTTACCCTAGAAAGTGATACTGATACTTGGGAAATTTGGCTCGAATCTGAAGGGTTGATTCTTACAGAGGTAATAAGCTACAAAATAGATGAGCAGCGCGAACCACGTACAAGATTCTTTATTTTTCAAAACTCGTTTGGCGGCTTTGATTCAGTTGCCGCAACGGGTAAAAGATTTAAAGGAATAGAGGGAGAATCATCAGTAAATTTGCTTCCAATATCATCCAACCTTAGATCATCATTTACTATTAACCAAGATAGACCAGTATGTAGGGAAATTTATAAAGGGTTTATCGGGCTATTCACCGAAACAGAATCGGAGTGGCTTCAGGAGTTTTTTAGAAGCGAAAAACGATATACCATAGGAGATCACAGGCTTGAGCTGGTTGGGTTAAAAACTACAGAATACCCTATAACCAACGATGATCCAGTACCACAAGAAGTTGAGATTGAAGCTTACGTGGGAATCCCAGACTTTTTTTTTTCTAGGCTAAGGAGTAAAAAAATATCTATTATTCCAGAGCTACCTACATTAGAAACAGTAGAAATAACAGCGATTACACAATCCACAGCAACATCTGGAGGAAACATAATTGCAGACGGCGGAGCAAATATACTAGCAAAGGGAATTTGTTGGGGCACTTCGTCCAATCCTACAATTAATGATTCTAAAACCAATGATGGTACTGGAATAGAATCATTTGTTAGCAACCTATCAAATCTTGATCCTGAAACAACTTATTATGTTAGGGCTTATGCTACAAATATTATTGGAACAGGTTACGGAGATGACGTTTCTTTTGCTACCGCTGCAGATGTTAAATATGGTCGGCTTTATAATTGGTATGCTGCTAACAATTCAGCCTCTAAAGGATTACTAATGGAATCTGGATGGGTCGTTCCGTCAAATACTCAATTAACTACATTGCAAAATTATTTAGGTGGATTATCCGTTGCCGGAGGACCTTTAAAAAGTACCAGAACAGATCCAGATTCACACCCAAGATGGGATTCGCCAAATGCTGGGGCTACTGATTTATATGAATTTAGTGCCTTTCCTGGAGGAATTAGAATATCAGGCGGTGTCTTTTCTTCTTTAGGTACAAATTTTAGAGTTTGGTCTATAACTGCTGCCAGTGGAGCAAGTGCATATTATCGGGGTATTATTAATTTATACGATAATATGTATTCTAACTACCAAACAAAATCCTATGGGGCATCTTTGCGTCTAATGAAACCATATGTTGAGGGTGATCCAATTCCCAACTTGGTAACAGATTACGATGGGAATAGCTATGGAGTGGTGCTTATTGGAACTCAACTTTGGATGGATAGCAATCTGAAAACAACACATTATGCAGATGGTGATGCAATTCCAGAGGTTACCGATAATGCAACCTGGGATGCCTTAACTACAGGGGCAAGATGTAATTACAATAACGATGAAAATAACGTTTAGCCATGCTTAGAATAACAATCCCTAACGGCACGCTTGTAGTTAGCAAGGAAACCGCCATCCCCTTAACCATTACCAACCCAATGTTTAGCGATAGGGGTAGCGGATCATTGCCGTTCAGCGTTCCTGATTGTGAGCATAACCAGAAAGTGCTGGGTTACCCCAACCGAATAACGCGTAGCGGGCAGAATGATACTTCCTACGCCGTTACCGTTGAAACCGATATTAAAACCTTAAAGGGAACTCTTAAGTACGTAGATACATCTGATGGGAAAATCAGCTTAAATTTTTACTACAACGAGGGCGATTTTTGGTACTGGGCAAAGAATACCAAGCTCAGGACGATAACTACTCTTGCCAACAAGGAGATTGACTTTGTAAACGAGCGTGAGAACTACTTCAACAACATCTGGCCAGCGGTTGAAATGGCCTTTTTCCCCATTGCCGTTAACCTTGTTGCGTTAGATAACTATATTCCTAGTGGTGGCAATGATAATCAATGGTCTAGTAGAAAACTTTGCATATCCGATTATATAATTACCAACAACCCCAGCGATCTATTCCGCGATGATTACGCCGATTTTTTAAACGGAGGGGATGTTTCTGGTTATATTACAGGATTTCTCTACGTGAACGAGGTACTGCAATGGATTGCTAAAACCTATGGGCTTAAGATCAATGCAAATTTTTTGGCATCCACCGATGAGCTAAAATCTTCTGTTGTGCTCAATAACGCCACATTTTCCAACTTATACACCGGAGGTTACCAATCCGTTAATTACTCCTATCTATTACCTGATGTAACAGTTCTTGATTTTCTTGATGCTGTGGAGAAAAAATTTGGGTGTTTGCTCTTTGTAGATTCACCAAAAAAAGAGATTAACATCAAATCAATTAAATCAATTTTTTCTGAGATTTACTCCAAAGTGGCTAGATGTACTGTTAAATTAAATAAGCATACAGATGCTTTGGGAATAGCACTCAAATCGGCCCGATCTAGCTCTCCTTATATAGCTATTAATGAAAATTATGTTAACAATTTCTTCTTTAATTACTTCGATACCGAGGCGATTAGCAGGGTTGATGGAAAAGTTTATGTTACCGCAGCATCCCCAGATTATACTAACTACCCAAATAAGATTGTTTTATGCACATCAACGCAGTGCTACTTTAGGTTGGAATGGGTGGATGCAGGGGATGATTATGAGTATACCGCCACTGCCATACATAGCAACTACTATGATATAAGCAATAACGAAGATTTAGATCAAAAAAAGGTTGAGTGTGATGGTGAATTTACCCCGATGATCCCGGTTATCTGCAGGCAGTTTTATAACTACCCTGATAATGATTTCTTTGATATGAGCCTTACAGTTCCACATTTTGAGAAATGGGATAACCTTTTAGAATTGCTAACAGGGGAAGAAATGGATACGCCAATTACATTTGCCTTTTACCGTGGCAGAATTGAGCATGTTGATTTTCCCGAAGAGCTCTTTGGGATAACCGAATTTGATCTACCCGTTGGAACTGTTGATGTTTACGATAAATCTGGCAACGTAATAACCGGTGCTACTCTGGGCATGCGCTGGGCTGGCGATAATGGTATTTATGAGGCGTGTTACAAGGAGCTGGAGCAGTTCTACCTAAAATCAGCCAAGGAGGTGAGCGTTTCCAACATTAAACCGCAGGATTTCATTGATGATAATATCTTTGATGTTTACCAGAACCAGGAGAATGTAAACTTTATCTTTAAGGAGATAAAGATTACCATAGATCCGTTTAGCGTAAGGTTTGATTCTGCTATCGGTCTTACTGTTAAGCCGTATCATACTGATATGCCTATAAGCTAATTTTTTCCCAGCACTTCTTCATCTGATCCACCTTTTTGCTCTCGCTCAGGTGCACGTATATCATGGTTTGCTTAATATCGCTATGGCCTAGCAACTTTTGCAATGTTGCCAGGTCATCGGTTTTCTCCAGGAATAGGGTTGCAAAGGTGTGCCTGGCGGAGTGGAAGCTTAACGGCTTATTGATTCCGCAGCTATCGGCAATGGTTTTAAGCATCCGGTTGGTTACAGGATCGGCGTAGGTTTTAAAAACAACCCCTTTAACCCGTAAGGGTGCAGCATCCTTGATCAACCTTTTGGTAAACCCGGTTAGCGGGATGGTAACCTGCTCGTGGCTGGTGTTCAACGTCTTTTCTGGCTTGAGAATGATCATATCGCCAACAATCTGCTCCATGCAAAAAGTCTTAACATCGCTAATGCGCAGCCCCGTACCGCAGGAGAATAGGTAGTATCGCAAAACCTCATGCAAGTTATCCTGAAGATGCCCCCTTTTATATATATCAATAAGGTGTAGCAGCTCCGGTTCGTTTAGGAACAGAATATTCCCCTTCTGCCGCTTGAGCTTGATAAAATCGAATGGGTTATCCTTGATGAGCCGCTTGCGCTTGGCTATATTGATGTACGCTTTTATGGTGGTTAGCGTTTTATGGGTGGTGTTGTTGTTATTGCCCAACTTTGTTTTTAGCACCTTTTGCATCTCCATAATGCAGTCCACGTTGATATCCATAAACTGCAACCCCAGGAAGTAAGGTTTTAACTTATTCAGGATGGATTGGTGCCCGTGGGTGGTATTTAGGGCAATCATCCCTTTGCGCGAGTGCAGCTCTTTTTCAAAGAAGTCCCAAAAATCGGTATAATCTGTTGGGTTGGAGAATTCCCTATTAAATGCCTCTTGAGTTAATGGTCGGCCTTCCAGCTTAAACCTTACAAAAACGTTATGGATCTGCGAGAGGGTATCGTTAATAAGCAGATTGTAGTCCTTATGCTTTTTAGCCGATGGGAGAACCCTCCCTTTTTCAGAATCGAAATCGTTCGAAGAGACGCTTACCCCAGTAGGAATTCTGATCTTTCTACGCCCTGCGTAGAACGTGCAGTATATTGCCGATGTGCCGTCGGCCTTAATGTAATTATCACGTTGATAAATCTTTACAGTGACCATAAAAAATTGAGTCTAAATTGTGACTACAAGCACAGCTTTATCAGCCAGTTACACCCACCACACCCCTTACCAACCGCCTAAAATACCTAAGCCCACCTGTTTCAGGTGGGCTTACCGTGGTGCCACGTGGAAAAAAACCCGCCAGTAGTTATTGCTCATCCTTAACTTATTGCAAACTTTGTAGGCGCAATTGTGCTATAATTGGGACTACAATATTTAAGTTTCCTTTAAAACTCTTAATGCGTACTCGAAGATTTTGATCATTTTTTGATCAATTACCTCTTTTCCTTGATAGATTACACTAGGTTCACTAATCACATCGTCCCTTCTCCCCTTCTCTATTTTATCTCCGTCCCCAGTTATTAACCATTCTAAATTATACTGAGGCCATCTTTTGTATACTTTTATTATATAATTAATTTTTGGTACAAATTTTCCATTCTTCCATCCATTATAGGTTTGTACAGAAACGCCTATAAATTCACAAAACTTAATTTGATTAATTCCTAGCTCTTCTCTAACATTTTCTAATCTGTTAATCAGGGCTTTATCCATAACAATAGTTTAAAAATTAATTTTATCATTAATATTTATTAATGTTTTCTTGCTTTTTAATTAATTATATCTTTAATTTGTCCTTACAATATACGAACAAAAATACAACAGAACACTAACAAAGTAAATACCTAAAGGTTGTGATATGAGCAAGGAAATTAACCGGAAAGAGATCAAAAAAAATCTACAGAAAGGGGATATTAAGGAAGTTGCCGATAATCTTCAATTCTCCCCAGACTATGTAAGCCTTGTGCTTAAGGGCGAAAGAACAAATATGGAGGTGCTCGAGGCGCTTATCGCCAAATCGGAGGAGAACAAATCAAAAAGGGAACTACTCATTACTAGATCTAATAATCTATAAACTTATGGAACTACCGGCAGGGTTAACGGATAAAAACGTGGAAATCTTTGTGAAGGACGATGAGATTTTTGCCATTCATAATGGTAAAGTGCTACCATTCGACTATCTCCCCACTGAAATTGTTGAACTGTTTATGGATGATATGCTCCATAACACCGGTGCGGTTTTTTGCCTGCACAAAATGGGCATGAAGAACATCAACGATATGCTTAGGCAGTACGTTAAATGCCGCTTTGGTGGGCTCGATAAGCGTGCCGATTTGGACACTACCCGCAAGGATATTAACCCCGACTACTGGGACTGCGGCAAGCGCGATAGCTGCCCTTACCAGTTCGCAATCTGCGATAGGGTTCGCGTGGGCGATATCTACCTTACCATAAAACAGATTGAGGTGGTAAAGCATATCGCCGCAGGTCTAACCGATAAGGAGACCGCCGTTAGGCTGAACATCTCCATTGATACGCTGCACACCCACACCAAGAATATCCACTACAAGCTGGGCGTGCACAGCCAGAGCGAGGTTACCACATTTGCCTTAAGAAATAACCTAATTCAGTAGCCGCCATGACAGATGTTGAAGCCCGTAAATGGTTACGAGGTATAGTTAACCAACGCTTATACCTGATCCGCACTGAGCGGAACCACAAGAACAAGCAGCTGATGATTGGCATTGCCACACGCCTGGATGCGCTGCTCAAAACCTACACGTTTAAAGGCGATAAGATATTTGATCTGGTGCAACGCCACAAGGTGGATATTATGATGATTATCCCCGCCAACAACGCTGAGCAGAAGAACTACCAAACCCTAAATACTTTATTACTATGCGACCCGATGAACAGGAATTCATTAACGAGCACAAGGCAACCATTGCCTACCCAATTGCAGCTGCAGCTATCATAGCAGCCATTGTAATACTAGTGCTAATATATAAAGGAATTGTATATGCATTTTTTTAGGAATAGCAACGGGAGCAAGTTTATCTACACGGATGATAAGCAGTGCATGATCATCAGCTTTACGGAGACCACCTTTAGCGTTACCGGCTACCAGTTCCCGTTTGCCAAGCTGGAGGGTGAGGTTCTGGAGGATAGCTCCTACGATGAGTTCTTTGGCGCATACGATAGGATCACCAGCCGGTTTACGGGGGTAGCAATTAATAAACCAAATAAAGGGCTAAGGGCACTTCTAAAAGATGCTCCCTATAAGCATAAGGCAACATTTATTACAAAATAACTCACTAACTAATAACTTAATAACTACACCCAATGGACAAGCTAGGCAAAAAAGGAAAAGACAAGATCACCGGGTTTACCGGGATTATCACCGCTAAAATCTTTTATCTATACGGGTGCGCCCAGTATGGGCTATCGCCTGAGATAGACAAGGATGGCAAAAAGCCACAAATGGAGTGGTTTGATGAGGGCCGTATTGAGATTATTGGCCCTGGAGTATCCGCCCAGGAGGTACAGGCTGATGAACCAGGGTGCGAGTTTAACGACCACCCATAACCGCACACGCGGGAGGGTGAAAAGGCTTACACGCTGGGCTCATAACCCAGAGATATTGGGTTCGAATCCCATTCCCGCAACAAGGCAGTTTAGAGCCTAGCCGTAGCATGCTTGGCACCGAATCTAAATAAAGCATGTACCGAAGCGGTAGCAATACCGCTTCTTTTAACCACAAAAAAAGGAAGGAACTATGAAATTCATTAACTCAAACTACAAGGCCTGCGTTCAGCTGGCTGAGAGCAAAAGCGACGAGGAGAAAACATGGCTTATCAACCAGTACCCCACCCTTAAGAATATGGTTTGCGGCCTGGTTGGGCTTATCCGCGCGCAGAAAGAGCAGGACATCTCCGTGGATGACTGGGAGTGTGATTTTTCCAACGCCATCTGGAGGGATATCCAAAAAAAGGAGCTACCCGATTTCCATGCTGAAATGGTAGAGAAGCATTAACTCTATAAAATCGTAAATACCAATGAAAAAACAAAAAACAGCATTAGATCAGTGCAAAAATTGCATTCACTTTCAATGGAGGTCATTTGGTTTCATTAAATGCTCATCAGAGGGAGTATTATTGGTTCGTAGATTAAGAAAAATTCTACACTGCGCGGCACAATCGTATCTCAAATTGTAAATCTCAAAATCGTAAATCTTACATCTCACATTCTCTCCCATGTTTATCCCAGAAGAAATTAAAGAAACCATACTCCTCAAAGCCGAAGGTAAGCTGAAAGAGGTTATCGAGGATTTTACCAAGCTGCGCAAGGAGGGTGCATCCCTCAAGGGCAAGTGCCCTATTTGCCATAACGAAAAGAGCCTAGCGATTACCCCGGCCAAGGGAATTTTTAAGTGCTTTAAGTGCGATTTTGGTGGCAACAACGCCATCACCTACCTGATGAAGGGGCACGATAAAAGCTACCCCGAGGCGTTGAAGTACCTTGGCGATAAGTTCAACGTGTTCTGGGATGATAAGCCGGTGGTTCTGGCCCCTGCCAAGAACAGGAAGAAGGACGATAAGCAGATCTCCTTCTGCGAGAGAACCCTCTTAGCCTCCGGGCTAACCTCCGAGGATGTTAACGCCACGCTAAAAACCGAGGATGGTACCATAAAATCATACCGTAGGCCAACCTTTAGACCCGGTACCATAGACCAGTTTGGCCGCTTGGTGGATGGCGACGATATCATCATAGAATACTACGATCTGGAGGGTGCGCAGATCACCTACCAGAAGAAGAACTCCAACAAGGAGGAATCGTTTTTCCGTATTCGCTGGCAAAACCCCAGCCTGCACCTCGATAAGGATGGAACACCCTACAAGTACAAATCCCCAACCGGTGGCGGAACTCACCTTTACATTCCTGATCGGTTAAGAGATCTATACAAGCGCAAGAGGAAGATTAAAACGCTATTCATCCAGGAGGGTGAGAAGAAGGCGGAGAAGTGCTGCAAGCACGATATTCCCAGCGTGGGCATTGCCGGAATCCATTGCATCGCCATAAATGGCGCATTGCCATCGGAATTCCAGCAGATCATCCAAACGTGCCAGGTGGAGAATGTTTGCTTTATTGTGGATGGCGACTGGGATGAGCTGAGCGCAAACCTAAAAGTGGGCGATAGGGTGGACAAACGCCCGCGCACGTTCCTTAACGCAGCCATCAACTACAAGAACTACTTTAGGGCGTTCTACAACCAGGGCATAAACATCGAGATCTACTTTGGATACTTGACTAAAGGGCCCGATAAGGGCACCGATGACCTGCTGGCCAACACGCTCAAGGGGAAAGAGGGAGAGCTCATCAAGGAGATTGAAGCCCTGATGAACCAGAAGGAGATGAAGGGGGAACACCTTGAGCTGCACCGCGTAAGCGCGTGGAATGACTTTAAGCTGGAGCAGCTCTGGAGCCTGGATAACACCTTTGAGTTTGCCAAAAGGCATAAATCAATTCTGGAGAATTTGCCCGAATTTATTATTGGCAGGCATAAGTGGCGTTTTACCGATGGCAAATTTGAGAGCGCACAACCGCTGGAGAATGAGGAGCAGTACTGGGTGATTGAGGAGTGGGAGGATAGAACGGGCAAAAAGCGCAGGCAGGAGAACTTTGACTACGCCAACTGCTTCAACTTTCTTTTTAACCGTGGGTTTGGCAGGGTATCGATGTACAGCAGCGATTTTACCTTTGCCCGCATACAGCAAAAGATTTTAGTTCCGCAGGAGCCGTGGCAGATCAGGGATTTTGTAACGGAGTTTACCAAGGCTGTTGCGCCTAAAACAATACTTAACATGATTTACAGGGGTGGTCCCCAATACCTAGGCCCCGATAAGCTGAGCAACCTCGATTTTATTAACCCCAACTACATCAAACCCGAGAAGGATAGCCAATTCCTATACTTTAAGGATTGCGCCTGGAAGATCACCGCCCATGGCATCAAGGAGGTTGGGATTAATGATATAGATCATCAGGTTTGGGCGGAGAGCGTGATGGACTTCTCCGCCAAGCTGATGAGTAAACCCCTGCTCGATGTGGAACGAATCACCCAGGAGTTTATTAGCCAGCTCCCCTCCGATAAGAAGGAGGCCTACATCGACCTGAAGGGTAATTTCCTTTACGATGTGAGCGACGATGGGCTCAAGTGCCACTTCCTAAAATTCTTGGAGAATACGAGCGATTTTACGTGGAGAAAATCCGATAAGGAGGTAACCATTGAGGATAAAACGGAGAATGCCCATCACTTTATTGCCAAGCTTTGCGCCATAGGCTATTTGCTTCACGGGTACAAGAACAAGAGCATCACCAAGGCGGTGGTTGGGATGGACGGGAAGCAGAGCGAGGTGGGAATATCCAACGGCCGATCGGGAAAATCATTGCTGGGCAACGCGGTTGGTGAGGTAATTCACCAGTGCTACATCCCGGGCAAAATGAAGAACCTTACCGATGATGCCTTTATCTTTGATGGGGTAACCGAAAAGCACAAGAACGTATTTATTGACGATGTGCGTACCAACTTCGACTTTGAATTCCTGTTCCCATCCATCACCGGCAACATGTCCGTGAACAAGAAGGGCGATAGGCGCTTTGTGCTGCACTTCGATCAGTCGCCCAAGTTCTACATATCAACCAACCATGCCCTGAATGGCGATGGGAGCAGCTTTAAGGATAGGCAGTGGCTAATTGCCTTCTCCGATTTTTACAACGCGGAGCATAAGCCGGTGGATGATTTTGGCGTTCCGTTCTTTGATGAGTGGGATTACGATCAGCGTAACCTGTTCTACAACCTTATGGCCGTGTGCATTCAGCTATGGTTTAGGTTTGGCGTGGTGGAAAGCCCAAGTGAGCGCCTCGAGGCGCGCCGTTTACGCCAGCAGATTGGGGAGGATTTTCTGATGTGGGCCGATGAGTACTACAGCGATGCCAACCGGATCAACGCCCGGCTGATCAGAAAATCGATGTACGATAACTTTATGGAATCGTTCCCTAACCAGCGCAAGTACTGCACCGCATCAGTATTCAAGAAAAAGCTGCTCTGCTACTGCGAGTACAAAGGTTACCGGTTTAACCCGCACAAGTTTGACCCCAGCAACGGTGAGCCGCTATTCCGCGATAAGGACGGCAAGGCCATATCGGACGATAAATCGGGCGGGATTGAGTTTTTTACCGTGGCCAACGAAAACTTTGATATCAACCGCGAGGGCTTTTTTAAGGAGGATCTTTTATGAATCAGGAGCTAGACCCACGCATGACCACCTGCAACAGCACCCGTGGCGATTACATCAACAACGTGTACCGCTACCTGAAGACGTTGGCACCCGGTACCAAGGTGGAGATTGCCAAAGTATCCAAAAACCCAGAGGAGTTTACGGAGGCGGTAAAGTTCATAATTGATCTGCGCATGACAGAGGTAGTATTTACAAACGACTATAAGTGTATAATTAAAAGGGAGGAGATAAGCTATGATGAGCATAATACAGATAAGCGTGTACGCGATGCCGGGAGTACCCAAAGAGCCGAATGACATTGCAAGGCGCGTGATTAAAAATGTATTTAAGATTGAGCCAGACACTATGCTACAAAAAACCAGAAAAACGGAGGTTAGGTTTCCGCGCCAGCTGGCGGTAACGCTTATATTCTGCTCCGGGGTTTCATGTAGCAAAACGGGGTGGATGTACAGGATAGACCACGCCACAGTTCTACATTCCAAGGATAAGATTACCGAGATACTGGAAACAAAGTTCCCTAAGGAGGATTACAACAAGGTGATCAGCGCAATTCAGGAGTACAAAACCTACTTCCCCAATATCGATCTCACCGATCTACCTGGCCCGTGGAATGAAGAAATTTTAAGCCTAGAACAATGAGCGAATACGAGCTAACCTTTGGGCAGATCCCAATAAACGCCAGAATAAACGCCAAAAATAATAAAAAGCCCTGGCGTAAGATCGATTGGACACCAGCCATGCTGGAGGCGGTGCGCACGCGCTACCCGGTGGAGTTTAACTGTGATCTGGCCAAGGAGCTGGGTGTTGGCTGGAGAACTTTGATCAGGAAGGCAAGAGAACTGGGTGTTGAAAAGGAGCCCGATTTCTGCAATAAGCATCGGGCTAACCCGGTTAACCAAAATTAATTTTAGGTAGTATGACATCTGCTGAAAAATACTTTAATGATAGGTCACGCGCGAAGCGTAAAGAGCTACTTGCCTATTACCAGAAGCTGGTAGATATAGAGGAGGGGCGTTTAACCCACTTCACGAATAAAGCGGGTAAGCAAACCCCATACCTAAAAATGCCCTGGATGCTACCCCACTGGAAAAAAGGATTGGAAATATTACAAATAGTTATGAAGAGCAAAGGAGAACTTAATAACCAATAACTTATGAAACTAGATGAGCTAATTGAAAAGTTAACTGAAATCAAGTTGGAACATGAGCATTACGGAAAACTTGATATCATCAGAAAAACAAAGAAGGATAATACCAAAGATTTGGTTGATATCCGTGTAAAATTCGGAAACTGTGTAATTATGAGAGATTCAATAATACTTGAATTTGACTAGTAACTACCCATAAACCCAGAACTCAAAACCAATAACTTAATAACTCAATAACCAATATGAAATACCACCCCATTCTATTCAGCACCCCGATGGTACGGGCAATTCTTGAAGGAAGAAAAACCCAGACCAGGAGAATTCTAAAACGTCAACCATCTAGTAAAGAATTTTACATTAATGATAAATGCCCATACGGTCAGGTTGGGGATTTACTTTGGGTAAGGGAAACAATTCGTTTAGGTGCTTGGAGAGAAGATGGTAGAATGGCCTTTGATTATAAGGCATCGCCAGAAATAAAAAACACACCATGGGTAAATTTTGATAACGTTGATGATGGAGAAAAGTTTGAAAAATTTTGGATTAAAATATGCAACGAACTTCATAAGAAAAACATTTCTCCAGATAAACAAGGTCATTATACATGGGAGCCTGGTAATTCTCCTTTGAATTGGATCCCATCCATTTTCATGCCCAAAGCAGCCTGCCGGATTTGGCTGGAGATAACCGATATTCATGTTAACCTCTTAAATGATATCAGAAGACAGGATGCTTTAGCCGAGGGTATTTATGAAGGAGTTGAACTTGAGGATACCAAGCACGAAGAAACTTACTACCAATACATTTTTGGAGGTAAAGAATTTAAAACTGCTATAGATGCTTATAAAGCACTTTGGCAAAAAATCAATGGTAAAGACTCCTGGAATACAAACCCCTGGGTTTGGGTAGTTGAATTCAAACGGGTGGAGAAACCAGCTGAATTCTGACTTCTGAATTCTTACTTCTGACTACTAATTTACTTAACATAATTAACATGAAAACCAACCGAACAATCGTGAGCGCTGCCTACGGTACGCATATAACCCCGCTAGTAGCAGCATTTTTGAATACAAAAGGAGCAGTTTTAGAGCTGGGAATGGGGGATTACTCTACACCGGTTTTGAATATGCTCTGTAAATCACAAAAAAGACGTTTAATTTCAGTAGAAAGCGATATAGAATGGGCTGAAAATTTTATTGATCTTAATATTGATGATCATTTTATAATGATGTATGATGATTTTAATTTAGACGATAACGACAAGATGAAATTCGGCTTGGTGCTTATTGATCATGCCCCAGCCGAAAATCGGGTTAAGGATATGATCCGTCTGCGCGCTAGAGCCGATGTTTTTGTGGTGCACGATACTGAGAAAACCAAGTGGTATGGCTGGGAGCCCACCCTCTCCAGCTTCAAGTACCGCTACGATTACCCCCGATACGCCAAGCGCACCACCCTGCTCAGCGATACGATAGATGTAAGCAAGTTCTTTTAACCCTTATACTTTAACCTTTATCCTTTAACATATGGCTGATACAAAAATAGAATGGGCTACCAAGGTATGGAACCCCGTAACCGGTTGCACCAAGGTAAGCCAAGGGTGTAAGAACTGCTACGCAGAGAAGTTTGCCAAACGGATGCAGCACCACCCAAACCAGAAGATAGCCGATAAATACTTTTATGGGTTCAACCCATTTACCCACCCTGAAACACTTGGTGAACCCTACCAATGGAAAAAGCCACAGCGAGTATTCGTTTGCTCCATGGGCGATCTGTTTCATGAGAATATTCCGTTTGATTTTATTCGTGAAGTGATTGGCGTGATTCATGATAACCCTACGCACACCTTCTTAATTCTTACCAAGCGAGCAGAACGAATGAGCGAGTTTTTTAAATGGCTTGGCAACTCTAACCTTACAGTTAACTTCCCCAATATGTGGCTTGGCGTTACTGCCGAAAATCAGGAAGCCGCCGATGAACGAATTCCTGTTCTTCTGCTAATACCTGCAGCAGTTCACTTTGTTTCCATAGAGCCAATGCTGGGAAAATTATATTTGATGCCTTATTTAAAACTAAGACAAGGTTTGGCGTTAGATTGGGTTATCTGTGGTGGAGAAACGGGTCCAGGCGCAAGGCCAATGCATCCAGATTATGTTAAATATTTACGTAATCAGTGCGAAGCAATCAATATACCATTCTTCTTTAAGCAATGGGGTGGTAAAACTAAAGGTAGTAGCATTGGCGGAATTGAATACAAGCAGTTCCCTAAATGCGAGGGAGGGAGATAACGTGACTGCGCTAAGAACAGCACCCTGCTTGGGAATCAGAAGGTAAAAAGCGGAAATATAATTTGTTTTTAAATTTTGAAGGGAGGGTTTTTATTTTTTATTTTTTTTTGACGAACGGTATTGCAAATAAAAAAAACGTGTGTATCTTTGACGTATAAAATGCACACGAAACGAATGAGAAGATTTCATTTTTTTATAGAGCAAGAATGGCTTGATAGATTAAAAAGAGATGTGAAACTACACGGATTTACAAATGTTTCATCTTTTGTAAGATATATTATCATTAAGTTCTTTGAGAAAAATAAAAAGCAGTAGCGATAGGTGAGTTACTTCATGGATATTTGTGTCGTTGGTTCGAATCCTTCTATCCTGTTTACAGGATATAGCTCAGCTGGTAGAGCAAAATAATAAAGCTCTCACTTAGACTTTCTCTGCTTTTTTAAAATATTGCGAGTGGCGAGAACAATGTTACTTCTTTGGCGAAAAACACATTGTTCATTTTACCCTTGCAACTTATTTTCGATGGCGATGATAAAGGATACTTCTGCTAAAAGTTAACCCCTTAATCAAATTTACCCCGAAAACATCTTGTAGGATTGTAAGGCTTTTCGCTTTACAGCCCTTTTTTTTTATCCACTAAAACCAAATAATATGTCAAGATTTAATTTAACATCAGAAGGGTCTAAAACCGTAAATTTAGCAGGCGGACAAGCATACTCGCAAACACCTGAATTAGAATTAGTGTCAATTCTTTTGACCTCATTTGCAAACGACCAATTTTATAAATCGGCAAACAATACATTTGACCGATTAAAAGAATTAGTAAGGATTTGTGACAAACAATTTGTGGCGCAAGCTGCAGTTTATGCAAGAACAAAATTTGGTATGAGGTCAATTACTCACGTTGTTGCTTCTGAATTAGCAAAATATATCGGCGGCGAAGTTTGGGCTAAAGATTTTTACAATACAATAGTTTATAGACCTGATGATATGATGGAAATACTTTCGTATCATACCGATAATAATGGCAAAATACCCAATTCAATTAAGAAAGGATTTGCAAAAGCATTTAACAAGTTCAATACTTATTCATTAGCAAAATACAGAGGAGAAGGGAAGGGATTTAAACTGATTGATATTGTTAATTTGGTGCACCCTATACCATGTGAAAAAAATGCTGATGCAATAAACTCTTTGGTTAAGGGTGAATTAAAATCATTTGATACATGGGAAACTGAACTTTCAAAAGCTGGGCAAATCGCAACAAATGAAGATGAAAAATCTGAATTTAAGAAAGATGTTTGGATTAAATTAATACGTGAAAGAAAACTAGGTTATTTTGCTTTACTTAGAAACTTAAGAAATATTATAAAGCAAGCACCAGAAATAATTGACGAGGCTTTAGAAACGCTAACCAACGAAGAAATAATAAAAAAATCACTTGTTTTGCCATTCAGATTTTTAACTGCATTTGAGGAAATACAAAAGTTAAACGATGGCAAGATTGTTAGAACTGTGCTAATAGCACTAAACAAGGCTGTTGATATTGCGGTTAATAATATACCTAAGTACAATGGCGAAACATTGGTTGTTTTAGATGTTTCTGGTTCTATGTCTGGGAAACCTGCTATTATAGGATCTTTGTTTGCATCTGTTTTGATTAAATCTAATAATGCGGATTTTATCACATTTTCAGATATCGCAAACTACAGAAACATTAATCCAATGGACTCAACAATAACCATTGCCAATTCTATACGATTTGCTTCTGGAGGAACTAATTTTAGGTCAATATTCCAAGTTGCAAATAAGAAATATGAAAGGGTAATTATACTTTCAGATATGCAAGGATGGATTGGTTATGAAACTCCAACGAAAGAGTTTAATTATTGGAAACAGGCGACAGGTGCAAATCCTTTTGTTTATTCCTTTGACCTTAATTCGTACGGTTCAATGCAATTTCCTGAAGCGAATGTATTTTGCTTGGCTGGATTTTCAGAAAAAGTATTTGATATTATGAAGTTACTTGAGTATGATAAAAAAGCATTAGTAAATGAAATAAAGAAAGTTCCTTTTACCAACGGCTGCGAAGCAGACGAAGCGGGCGGGAAAATTTAAAAAGAAATTAAGTAAACGTAATGCTTTATCCCATGAAACAAGATGTTAGTGTTGTTTTTAGCGCAAGTTATGTGGCGCATGGGGTAAGGCTTTTAATTTATGTTCTTTATAATTTAAAAGCGTGGGTGGGTTATGTTTTGCTGCCACAATTAGGCATCAAATAGCAATAAATAAAAGGCAGCAAAATGGCACATAACAGTAAGATAAAATTGTGTCACGCCTTGGCGTGATGAATTTTATCGCTCGTTATCGAGTCGTGCCGCCGTAGGCGGTATGACGTGCGCGAGGGCAAAATTTTTTAATATAAATTTATGGAACCAGCAAAACCAAAAACCAGAAAGCCACGCAAGCCCAAAGCAATCGTATTGGTGGAAGAGAAGCCCTTATTTAGGGTAACTATCAACGGCGTGCAGTTTGTGCAGCGGGAAGCAAAAAAGATTGTTGTAGATAAATCCCCTTGCCTATTGTCAGTTCCACCCAAGGTAGATATCATCAAGGAGTATGGGCTTATTGGACAAAAGTTGTCCAAGCTCACCCGCGCGCAGCGCGAATGGGTGATCAAAAAGTTTGAGCTGAACTTTGAACTAATAAAATAATTTAATCATTATGCTACTACATGGATTACAACCGCCATCAAAAACAATAGATTACAATGAAGTTTTTGATAAGATCACCAAGGAAAAATATCTTGGTGAAGAACCTTTTTTAATAAAACTGCTAAAATTAAATCATAAAGTGATTGAAAGTATCTATTTTAATAATGGTGAATACCTTATTAAAATAAAAGATATTTATAAAAGTCCATATTTCTTGCCAGATGACGTTACGCTATGAGAAAAAAGTTAATTACTTCACAGCGCGGTAAAACCTGGAAGGGTGAGCTGCTCACCGAAGAAAACCTCTACGGAAGGCTTAAGGTGAAGTACCATGGCCAGATCTATAGAACCGGCAACAGGAGGCTGGGTATGGTGGAGCTGTATAACCACGGAACATTTATCCGGATGGTTAGAATAAGCCAAATCTACCTACTTAAAACTATTACTGTAGACAAATAATCCGTTAACCTAATAACTTAATAACCAAAACCCGCTACTGGCGGGTTTTTCCTTTTTCAAAATCGCGCGCCCTCTCTCTTTTTATTTATTTATTGGTGCAAAATTGCTAAGGTGCTCATATATAATATTTTATTTATTTTAATGCGTTTTTTTACAAACCACTCCTTGAAAATATTTGTAAATAATTAGTGCTTTAGTACGTACTTTTTTTATTTACTGTGAATCAGGTTTTTACACCGTACTTTTTCTGCACGAATTGCGCACTTTTTGCACAGAGTGCGCACTAGTGCAACCCAAAAACTATATATCTAATTAACTATTAACCATTTAACTATACCGCTTGTACTTTTGCACCGCTGCACTAATTTTTTGGTGTGCATTACTAGGGGTACTTTGTACTTTAACGGTTAATACCTTTCTAATAACTAGCCCTTTTGCCCTTTCAAATAGCCCACCAATTGGCTTACTTTTGAAGAAAAAAGGGGTATGTGTGAGAATTTAACGGTAACCATCAAGCTAAAACCTTACCTAAAGGAGTATATCCAATGCAAGTTTAACGGGAGAATGGACGAGCGGAATAACCTGATCATCTCCATCATCAAACCATTTCTGGAAAGGATTCCTGTAGGGTATCGGCATAAAAAGAATGTAAACACGGAGGAACTGCTGATAATCCCCCTACCGGTGATTGATAAGTTCTGGGATGGGAAGGTATACGTATCGGATGAGAACCTGGAGAATATTGAGCGGATAATTTACGCCCATTTCAAGGATGCGCTCTTCAGCTACCTCGATGATAAGACCAGGTACACCCCCGAGATTAAAAAGTGCATCCTGCAATTCTGCTCCGACAACAATATTACCTTCAATTCTACCAACTACGATACCCTAAAAAAGGCGTACTACCGTGCAAGAAAAAAGCACAATATCTTTAAGCAAACAGTCCCTGTAATGTCCCTAATATTTATGCTATGATTGCCCCTGAAAATAATATCAATCTGGGTGGAGTGGTAAAGCTGGAGCTTGTACCACTGGCCAACGCAGTTTCTGTTCGCGAGAAGAACCTGAGCTGTATTCTAACAGTAACCGATGGCTTTACTCCAGCCGTAGTCTACAGCACCTATAAGAGCAACCGGGTGCAGAATGAGCCCACCAGAACCGATGGGGGAACCAAGTACCCGAGCGAGGTTCGCTGGCTGGTTCCTCAGGATCGATTGGCGCTATGGGAATCTATTCTCCCATACCTAAACCAGCACGTGCTAATTATAGCCACGCTCAACGATGGAAATCAGAAGCTGTATGGAACACCTGATTTTCCGCTGCTGCTCACCGCCAAGCATACCCCTTACACCACGCCCGATAGCTGGAATGGTGCAGAGATCATCTGCCAGGGTAGTGATATTCTTCCAGGAAGATTTTTACTGAATATTTTTGAATATGTAGAACCAGAGGAACCGGTAGATCCTGATCTACAGCTATTGCTCAGGGCTGATCAAGTTGAGCTATCATCGAGCCGTGTAACTAGAGTTATAGATCAAACCGGAAACGGTTTTGATGCGATTACTAACTTTGGGTATGCTGGACCATTGGTAATATCAGATCATTTGAATGGTCATCCTGTATTTGATTTTGATTCTGCTTATAATAGAGTGGGGTTGAAGATAGTCACTGACTATTTTGGCAAAACTTCTTTGTGGGGTGGTGGAGAAAATGGAATTTCTGAGGAAGATTCTTTCACTCTATTTTTTGTAGCAAAACATAATGATACTCATTCGGACATACTAAGGTTATTTGGTAATAATAATCTGGAATTTCAATTCAAGCAATTTAGTGGGGATGATTGTATAACCATTTCTGATAAAGGGGATATCACTACTGATCATGCTTATTTAAGAGGACATGACAGTGATTTCCATATTTGGGCTATTGTTCAATCAGAAGGGGTTTGTTCTATTTATTTGGACGGGGTTTTATTATGGGAACCAGCCCTCACTACGGAAACAGAGAAGTCAGGTGATTTTCTAATTAATAAGATGAATTGGATTGGTGAGGCAACCAACAAGTTTATGATGGCTGAGTTGAGAATATACGATTCATTGCTAAGTACATCAAAATTGGCTAGTATCATAGCTGAGCTTAAATCGTACTATGCAATTTCTTAATCAATTTATCTTAATTAATGCGCATTGCACACCGTGCGACTACGCTGTAGCTTCGGCGCAAGCGTAAACTTTAGCGTAGGTGTGTCCTTTCAACCCCTTATATAATGCCATAGCATTGCATCAAATTATGATTTGATTCGCAATGCACTACCTACTTTTACAAGTTTTCCGTTCACCCTGGATGATCGACCCTAGCTATGCTCAGTCATCCCATATTTTTATTAAGCAGCTGCTGGAAGGCAAGCTGGTATTCGAGGGCAACCGTGAGGATTTTAAACCCAAGATGTTTTTTGGTTCAACCCCTTTGAATGTTAAGGCATATAACAACAGCGCACAGCGTGGGAGTTCACGTAGTAGCGTGGTTGCTGTTATTCCCGTTAAAGGTGTTTTGCTTAAGGATGATCAGGAGTGTGGACCGGTGGGCATGGATACCATTGGTAAATTTATTAAGCAGCTGGATGCCGATCAATCGGTGGATGCCATTATGCTCAACATCGATTCCCCCGGCGGAACTGTTTCCGGTACCGCCCAGCTTGGTGAGGTAATCAGGAACACCAAAAAACCAATCGTTGCCTTTGTTGATGATTTTACCGCAAGCGCAGCTTACTGGCTGGCATCACAATGCGATAGAATTATAGCCAGTACACCTAAATCAGAGGTTGGAAGCATTGGGGTAATGCTATCATGGGCTGATATGCAACCGATGTGGGAAAAAGAGGGAGTTGTATTCCATGAGATTTATGCCGATGGTAGCGAGAAAAAGAACCAGGATATAAAAGAGATCCGCGCAAAAAAGTATGAAGGGTATAAGGAAAGAGTACTCAACCCGTTACTTGAAGATTTTGTGCTTGCTGTAAAGCAGGGTCGTGGCAAAAAAATTAAGGATGAGGCTGCTTTTGATGGCCATATAGAATTTGCCGAAGATGCCATTAAAACCGGATTGGTAGATCAAGTAGCCAATTTTGAGGAGGCGATAGATATTACCCTAGGGTTGGTAAGCAACCAGCCCATTTCAAAAAGTGAGATCCCAAAACCAAAAATAGAAACTATGACAAAATTTGCTCGAACCGCTGCTGTGGTTGGAGTACCCTCGTTTGAGGTGGCTGATGGCGGTATTTTCCTCACCGAGGATCAGATGACCGCCAATGAAGCCGCTTTGGAAAAAGCCGAGGGTGACCGTATTGCCTTAGAGCAATCCCAAGCACAGGTGCAAGCGCTGCAGGGTACAGCTACCCAGCATGAAAGCACCATCGCTGAGCGCGATGCAACCATTGCCGCACAGGCAAAGGAAGTTGACACCCTTAAACAAGCTGCTGGTGCACAACCGGCAATTGTAACCTCTAAATCCGACCTTGAGAGCAAGGAAGGCGAAAACCCCATGGTGGCTGAAATTAATGCTACCAGTGATACCGCTGAACGCATAGAGATCATGCGCAAGCATGGATATGGAAAGCAAACCGTTAAAAATTAAATACAATGCCTCCAGTAGTAGTAAATATTGACTCATTAACCCGCGCAGCGGTTGAGTATGATAACGTGCTTCGCACGCTTCCTTATATCACCTTGGAAGAGGTGGTGAGTACCTTCAAGTTCAACATGAAGGAGATTGCCAACAAGCATATCCTCACCTCGTTTGAGCGCAAGGGTGGAATTATGAAACCCTACGGTGCAACAGTAACCGAGGACGAAGAAGAAGAAATTGGCAAGCTAAAAGAGAGTGAACTCGAGCTGAAAACAGCTTATTGTAATTTGTTCGACAAAATCACCAATTATAAAGCTGTAAAAGTTCTTAGCAATGCCGGTGAAAAGGTAAACAACAAAACCAAAGAGCATCCGCTAAACCAGCAAATTCTCGAGACAGTTGTTCGCACCTGGTCCGAGGATGTTGTTGATGCCATATTCCCAGGCGAGCGCGACGAGGAGAATAAAAGCCCGCTGGGTGCATTTGATGGTTTTGATACCAAGCTGGCTGCGCTAGTTTCTGATGGCGAAGTATCTGTAGCCAAAGGTAACCTGATTGAATCTGGTGCAATTACTGAACCGGTTGATGGTGATGACACCGACGCGCTCGATGCCATTGTTGCCTGGTTCCGTCAGCTGGATCCTAAGCTGAGGAATGTTCCTAAGTTGTGGTACGTTCCTGATGCTGTTCTTTTACCAGTGCTTATGGCATTGGAAAATAAGTTCAGCAACCGCAAGGAGGTGAACTTACAGGTGCTGTTGGATTACCTAACCACCCATGCGCTGGTTCGCAACTTAACCGTTGTTAACCATGTTTGTATGGGCACCGGACAAAAGTTTTATGTAACCATTCCTGGCAACTTTGATATTGGAGTTAACACCCAATCTGATGCTCAGTTTGTTCAGGTGCGTAACATCAAAACAGATCCTAACATAGTTCAGTACTGGATTCAGGCTGAATATGGTACACGCATCAACCTTTGGAACAAAAAGGTTCTTGCAGTGAATGAGCTTGCCGCTGTTGGTAACCAGCTTTCGGGCGATTACCTCAGCTAACTATAAATTCCGTTTGCCTAGTTCCTTTTCCCTGACCCTTCCAACCACCCCCATACAGCGGGGTGGTTGGTTTAAAAAAAAAACGACTAACATGTTCAACATAAAACTTAATACAAAAAACGTGCTGCTGCTCATTGCGGCGCTCGTTTGCGTTGCATTGGCCTTTGCCATGCAGGATGTATCCGGGTTTGCCATGGCCTACTTTCCATTTGCTGCCGTTGGGCACACCGATGGGGAGAGCAACATGCCTGGTACCAGAATTACCGCATACTTTTGCCCCATCGCAGGCATTACCACATTCCCGAGTAGAGTAGCCGTACCAACCACCAACGATGAGCGGATTAGGCTACAGGGAACGTATGTGTGCGCGGCGCAAATGAACTTTGTGGCGCTTTACCTATCCTATAAATCGGGAACGTTCAAAGCTGAACCAGTAGGCGATATTGATGGAGGAGCATACAACCTAAGCGCAGAGCTATTCCACCCGGGCAGTAAGGATGAAGTGGCAGGTTTTGCTGCTGCAATTCTTAACACTCCTGGCGTGCTAATCCTAATTGAGGAGAATGGAGAGAGGCTGGTGATGGGAAGCGATATTCACCCATGCTACATTAAGGGCGCCTTTGATCTGGGTAAAGCAACACCCGATCGCAAAGGGTTTACCTTTACCGCTGAATCGATCTCCGATAACCCATTAACCCGCTACCACGGGGTGATCCCAATTAGCGGAAGCAGCGTTCCAGCAATAAGCTAGTACCATGAAAAAGTACACGCTTAAGGGGATTGATCCCCCTGGAACAGTTGACCTCTATAAGGTGGGTAAAGTGAACCTGGAGGATCTGCCGGAGGAAAAGCTCGATGAGCTTTACCAACAGGGTAATCCTTACCTAGAGCTGATAACCGGGGATTACCAAAAGGTAATCTCAAAAAAACCGCCGATTACCACCAAAAAAACGCCCATAAGAGCAAGTCATCTAAAACCCCGGTAACGGGGTTTTTTTTGCTATAATGTGCTTTGTGTGCCGTAGCTTTAGCGTAGGCATGTCCTTTTATTAATACCATTCTCGCTATTACTTCGTGCAAAATGTAGAACAATGAGCTACTTTACAGCGGGTACTAAAATCGAAAAAATCTTCTGGATCGAAAATGCAGAAACCAGCGAATCGGTGGATATATCCGATGTAGTTGGTTCGCTCTACGAGGTTAAAACTAACCGCGTGGTACAGCGATTCGATAACGAGGGGGAAAACCCTGCCCCTGAAGATTTAGGAAACAACCAGTTTAAATTCACGTTTACCCCGGAGATCACACGCCGGTGCCCTATTGGAGTTGAGCTATGGTTTGATGTTTACGCAGGTAATATTGAGCGTATTTTCCGTGGAAAATTTGGTACAGCACTTCAATCCCCCCTAAGCAATGAACAAGTACAAATGTCATGAGATCCCCCAACCCGACTTTGATGCATCATTTGATGATGACATGAAGGTGGTTGGGTATATGGCTCCGGGCGGTGGAATTGAAGAAGCCCCCGAGGATGATATAGCCTATTCCCGTAAAAATAAGGATTGGGTAGTAGCGACAGAAGGCGGTGGTGGTGGAGTTAAGCCTTATGATACACGTGAAGAATTTCCAGAAACAGGAGAGACTGATGTACTTTATTTAGTAACAACCGGTGATGATGCTGGAAAAACGTATTATTGGGACACCGATGATTATTACCAAACTGCCAGCGGAGCAAGTTCTAAGGAGGATATTACTGGGTTAAAAATTGCAGATTCCCCAGAGTTTGCCAATATCCAGATAACCACACTATACGGAGGTGAGCCAGCCGGAGCCCTGGACGATGACTCGTGGACATGGCTGGGGGCAACAGCAAAGAGTGTGTTATCAGTACTTATAAAGATCATTCAATACCTTTATTCCGTAAAGGATGTTATTACCTACTCTACCAATAGAACAGGACAGGCATTTACAGGCGTGGTGCTATTGGATAGGGATTGCACGCAGTACAACTCATACACCATGGTTGGTGCATTAGAGCTATCAGTTGGGGCAAACCCAGTGGTTGGTGGTTTTGCCGAAGGAATTATAGTTGGTAATGGGGTAAATACCCCAACGCTGAATGGCATTACGTTATGGCCAGAGAGTTTAGCATTTGATCCAACGGCAGCAAAGCAAAATAAATTTATTGTGGTGAAATACGGTGGTGGGGTGTATATTAAATGGACGCAAATGAACTAACAGATGGGTAGTAAGAAGTTTTCCATGATGGCAGCCAATCTTGATCCGATCACAATAGCCTATGTGAACGGAATGACTACACGCCCATCAGCCGCATTCGTTCAAATCATCAACCAATACTTTGTTAAAAACAAAAAAACCGTTAACGGGGTTGTAATTACCGCCAAAAGTATTATCGCCAAAGCAGATGTGATGTACCTTGGTAATATCAACGATTCCGATGATTCCTTTAGAAACCTTGCTAAAAATGCCCATCATGGGACAAAGCAGGGTAGTGGTTTGGTTTGGGATGCCTATTGGGGTTACTCCAACCCAGCAGGAACAGGGTATGTTGATACCAACTACAACCCATCAACACAAGGGGTTAATTATACACAAAATAATGCAGGTTTTGCAATAAATCTACACAATAACATAGCAGCATCAGCGCAATACCCAATTGGGGTAAAATCAACAAACACAATAGGATTTAATGTCAATACAGATTCATTTGCAATTAACCAACTAGCATTGCTTGCCAGAACAAGCATTCCTTTTAGGGCAGGATTACACGGATTTTATAGAACGCTATCCAACGCAATTAATGCTAAAAATCAAAATTTAGCTAACACTACAGGAACAAATGCAAGTACCTCTATACCAAGTGGAAATATACATCTATTCAATTGTAATGGGTTAACGGTGTACTATCTAGGGGGTCTAAACTTCACTTACATTGGAGCATCCCTTTCTGATGATGAGTTTACAGCACTCAATTTAATTGTAAATGAGTACCTGAAACAATGCCTATATCTCAAATATGGTGCAAGTAACTGGGGTGTGCAAATGGCAAAAAGTTACTTTGATACGCTCCATAACTTTGAACCCTATGAGGCTTTTGAGATTTACGAGTTTATTAAAAGGCATCAGAGTGATTATGTAGATAGTTCTGGAATAGGTTACTATTACAATACTTTTCAACCCACAAAAACAGTTGCGGATTACATTATGCTATTTAAGGCAGGAGGAAATTTAGTAGTTGGTACGTGGGTAAAAACAGGGGATACCACTCGATGGAATCATGATGGAACAATTACTTCAATAAATTCATTTCCAGCTTATACAAGAGGCACAAATTTGGGAATTATAACGGTTAGTAGCACAGATGGATGGAATGCTTTGAGCCTATTATTTGTACCACAAACATCTGGTTCAGTTAATTGTTGTTATGGTAATTTTCCAATGTTTGAAAAAATTAAATCAACAAATACCTACTTATCTATTGGAAACACAAGATGGAAGGCAGATTTAAGAAATTCTAATTTTAGTGTTGGTTTAATTTGTTCAGGAATATCTAATCCCGGGTATGTAAAAATCAATATGAATAGATTTGTTGGTGGACCAACTTTGTCGGGATATTTATATATTTATGCTATAACCAGCCCCACTAGTGAGATCACAGGAGATATGTCATTGTGGACGAATGAATATATTTCAACAAGAGCATGGCAAGTTTATACTTCTACTTCTAATAGAATAATGGAAGGTCTTATTGGAACTTTAAATAACTTCATTCTTAGCAATAATACTAATACAATAAATTTGTACTGTACGGGAATTACAGGAGGTTTTCTTAATTGGAATAAAAACCTATCGAGTTGTAATTTGAGTAATAATTATTTTAGTACAACTGCTGTTGATTCTCAACTATCAGTTATTAATACTTATTTCGCAGCAATTACTCCAATACAAAATTTAACATTAAACCTTAGTGGTGCAACAATGGGCATCCCAACTGGCGGGGCAAGCAATGCTGATCTATTAGGGATAGTAGCAAAGCACACAGCAGCCGGATTTACAGCAACAATAACAGTAAGAATAGTTTAAAAATAAAAATATGAGAACAATTCAAGTGGCAATAGTAAGTTTCCAGAAACCTTTTTTCACGTACAATGAAAAGGGATGCAAACATTTACCCACCTCAGTAGATGCTGGGAGTGAGGCAATATCCACCTTGGAGAATGGGGATCAGTACTTTGAGGGGGATACCATTGAGGAGGTGATGGCCGAGTTTGATCGGTTGGGGTTTGTTATGCCAGAGGATGATCAGTGGGATTTTCCTGAGCGAAAAATTAAGGTAAGCATACCAGATTCTAATCTACTGGATATGCTCAAAGCCTACCCTGAGCTGATTGGTTTTTTGGATATACTCAAGGAGTTTATTATCAAGCGAAATGGGAATCAGCTTATCTACCTTGAGGAGATATACCCAGAGCATAAAGAACTTTTCAACGCTTTTGGTGCAAACATTACTATAGGTTAGTGTCCTTTTGCGGTAACTTTTAAACGGCAATTTTAGCTGCAAATAACAGTAATTACTGAAAAGCAGAATGAAAATTGCCTTTCTTATTACCACCTACAACCGCCCCGATTTGCTCTCACTGCTTATTGATGATATCCTGGCAGAGCAAAAAAACCACAGCATAGCTCTAATTATTGCCGATGATGCCTCCAAGGAAAGCTATAGGCAAGTGTATGATAAGCTGGAGAAATGCACAACAATCAGTTTTATTTTACTCAACTCTCAGGTACACCACGGCAAGCAGCACTACTACAAGCTGATAAACCGTTTGTTTTTTGAGATCAAAAACAAAACTTTCGATTACTACATACAGCTCCCGGATGATGTAAGGCTGGTGGCTGGCTTTTTTGATAAGGCCATCTACCAGTTTAACCATATCAACGATCCGCGCAAGGTATGCCTTAACATCCTCAATGATTTCTCGCGCAAAGGGCCTATTTGGGTGGGCTATACTCCCCATGAGTTTGGGCATGTGATTAAAACAGGCTGGATGGATATGTGCTATATCGCCAACACCCGGTTCTTTAAAACCCTAAACTATTCTGTTAAGGTGGATGAAAGTTTCTCCTCCAAGCCGGGGCTGAGCAGCGGGGTTGGGATGGAGATATCAAAGAATATTTTCTCCAAAAAACTAGGCATGTACCAGGTAAAAAAGAGCTTGGTAAAGCACGGATTCCACAAAAGCGTAATGCATATGAAGCACAGAGAGAAGATCCCGCTCATCTCCAACCATGAGCATGTTACGGCCAACGTGGCCAGCATCCCACAGCGGGCAAAGGCTCTGGAGGAGATGGTAAAGAGCATCATCAACCAGGTTGATGAGCTGAACGTTTTCCTGAATAACTACCTGAGCGTTCCGGCATTTCTAAAAAACCCAAAGATTAAGGTTTTTAGGAGTCAGGATTACGGCGATATGGGTGATGTGGGCAAGTTCTTTGCCTATAACCTGTGGAAACCCGGGTATATTTTTACCATGGACGATGACCTGGTGTACTTCCCCGGTTACGTAAACAAGCTGGTGATTGGTATTGAAAAGTATGAGAAAAAAGCGGTGGTTAGCCTGCACGGTCGCAGGTTTACCCAGCTGCCAATTCATTCATACTACCATGCCAATTGTACTGGTTTTCGGTGTTTGGGATCTCATCCCAAGGATGAGCCTATTCATATTCCCGGAACGGGGGTTCTGGCATTCCATACCGATACCATTCTGCCAAAGATTACCGATTTTAAGGCGATCAACATGGCCGATATCTGGATCGGAATTCTGTGCCAGAAAAAGAGCATCCCGGTGGTTATGCTTGCCCATGAGGCGGGTTGGGTAAAAGACTCGCCACACTATGATCATAAGTACACCATCTACGAATTCCTTAAAAACAAGGATAAAGTACAAACCGATGCGGTGAATAGTACCAAATGGATCCTGCACAAAATTTAGCCTTTGCCTAGACATATAACCCACCGGTTAACCGGTGGGTTATATGTCCTTTCTACTCTTAAAAACTTACCGCAAACTTGCAGCTGATAATTATCAACCTAATTTTTAACTAATAAATACAACCATGAATGATCTGCAGATAATTGGTGGATGGGTAAAAGACCCAAAACGTAAATTCTCCGATGGCCTAGCCATGCGCGAGAAGTATAAGATTAACAACCGGATGGATGATTTCTTTGCCAGAGCAAATCCTGATAAACCCTCCAGCACCGAAATCAACATGCTGCTGCAGGAGATTACCAAAATATGCATTAAGCTGCGCAATAACCCGAGGCTAATTGAGGCAAAAGCGGAGCAGCTGATGGCACCCAAAAAGCTGATTGATGTTACCCCGCTAAAACCCATCAGGCAGGGTAAAGTAAAAATTGAATCCAGCACCATCAAGGAGGATGATCTACCCGATTCGTTAAAACCAACATTTTTACGCATTAAGGAGATTATGCCATTGCTTAGCGCTAATCACGCCAACCTTAAAGCAGCCAAAAGCGATGCTGTTGCCAAGCAGCTATCGGAGGAGATTGTTGCGCTCGATGCCGAAAAAAAAGCCCACTGGGCACATATTGACAAGTACTACAAATCCAGAAGCGTTACCCTAGTGATTAATTCAGATGTGCAAGAAGAAGTTGTAAAAACTCCTCTGGAAAAGATCATGGAGATACAGAACATCGAGGAACGTATGCTTGCCATCAAGAAACGCGAAAAGGTTGTAGTTGATGATATCGCCAAAGCCCAGGAGAAACTTGAGGAGTTTAAGAAAAGTAAACCCCACATGGTAAAAGACAAGGAAGCATCTATTGCCAAAAAAGAGAAAGAGCTTAAAGCGTTGAAGGATGCACGAGCAGCTAGTAAAGGAAATAAGTAGCATCGCCCCTAACCGGGTTGTGCCATTCTTTAGTGAGGGAAGGTGGAGCTTATACCACCTTTTCTCATTTATACTATCCATTACCGGTCCTGCCAACGTTAAAATTTCATCGTTTAGCCTTTCCGAGGCAGCCATAAGAACATTTTTTACCGAGAAGCAGAATGGCAATATTTTGGACATTAAGCTGCTAATAGATACTACAATTCCAAGCCGCAAGCCGGATTTAACCCTTTTTGTATCGGATTTTATTAAGGATATCAGGCTAATTCCCAACCATAGCAAGCTGGTGCTGGTTCAAAATGATACTTGGAATGTGGTAATTGTAAGCAGCCAAAACCTTACCCCCAACCCACGGTTGGAATCTGGTATAATTTTTACCACTGCAGCAGAGTTTGATTATTTCAATAACAAGTTTGATGAGTTCTACTCAAAAGCACTCCCGCTTAATCTTTTCTCCCATGGATCCTGAGCAGCTAAAACAGATAGAGGAGATGGCTCAAGCGTTGATGACCCCCGAGGAAATTGCCGTACTGCTTGGTTTAGATACCAGAAAGTTTGTTTACCAGGTTCAGAAAAAGGAATCGGAGGAGTTTAAGGCCTACAATAAGGGAAGGTTGTTAACCAAGCTGGAGCTGCGCAGGAAAGTTATAATGCTGGCAAAAGCCAGTAGCCCACAGGCCGAGGTTTTGGCCGATAAGTACTTAATTGATACTGAAAACAATGCCTAAAAAAGACATAACCCTTGCCGATAAGATTTGGATAACCCTGTACAAGAAGCCGGATGAGGTTGATATCACCTTTACCCCTGGTGAGCTGGAGATAAAAAAAATGTACGAGGATGTTTTTGCCAAATGGCTGGACGACCCGTTGATACAGGACAAGGATATGCTGTTTTACCTGGAGAACGATCACCATCGAAGCAGATCACAAGCCTACCGTGATATAGTTAACATAAAATCAGTTTTGGGAAATGTAAAGAACGCTACCAAGGAGTGGCATCGGTTTACGGTGATTGAAACGCTCAAGGATGCGATAAAGCGAGCCAAGGCAAAGAAGGATTACTACGGGATGATCATGGCTGCCGATAAGCTGGGGAAATACACCAAGCTTGATAAGGAGGAGGCGGAGGAAATTCCTTGGCACGAGATTATTCCACCGGAATTTGAGCCAACCGATGATGTTACGGTGCTGGGTTTAGAAAAGATTCCCAACCTATCGGAAAGGCGTAAGAAGTTGGAGCGCAAATACCTATCACATGTTAAGATCACCGATGCTAAGATAGTTGATGACGATGAGTAAGGAGCTGAAATACTTCAATAAACCACAAATGGAAGCCATGGCGGTTAACGCCCGGGATGAGTTTATTGTGGCCAGTCGTGGTTTAGGTAAATCAGAAGGTTTTGATGCCAGAGTAGTGATTCGAAATGTTTTTGCCATGCCCAAGGGTAATGGTGCCGTTCTCTCCCCTACCTATTCCAAGCTGCTTCAAAATACATTGCCAGCAATTGCGCATGCACTGGCTAACTGGGGTTATCATAGAAATATTCATTACTACATTGGTCGTAAAGCACCAAAAACATCAGGGTTTGATAAACCATACATAGAGCCATTCAGCTACGAGCATGTTATTAGCTGGTTCAATGGGTCTATTCAGCACCTGGTTAGCTTTGATCGATCCATGAGCACTAACTCCATGAGCTTAGATTATGTGATAGGTCCAGAAGCTAAGTTTTTATCGCATGAAAAAATTAAAACAGAGGTTAACCCAGCACTGCGCGGTAATCGGCAGTATTTTCAGGATTGCCCTTGGCACGGTGGATCATTCTTTAGCACCGATATGCCCACAAGTAAAATGGGTATGTGGATTCTGGAAAAAGAAAAGGAGATGGATCCGGAGCTCATTGAGCTGATTAAGCTGACCTACTTAGAGTATAAGCGTTTAAAAGCAAAACCTGAAACAGTTTACAGAAATCGTGCGCTTGACAGAGTTACCAAGAACTTAGCCTATTTACGAAAAGAGGCCTTATTCTTTGCCGAATATAATGTTCTGGATAATGTAGAAATTTTAGGCGAGAAATGGATAGCACAGCAAAAGAGGGATTTACCACCGTTAATATTTAGAACGGCTATAATGAATGAACGCCTTGGGAAAGTACCCAACGGGTTTTACTCATCCCTCGAGGAGAGTATCCACTTTTATGTGCCACGGGATAATGGGTACCTAGATACGTTGGATTACGATTTTAGGAAAACTAAAAAATCGTGCAGCCTCTGGGATGGCGATGTGATACCTACTGAACCATTGCGCATTGCGTTTGACTATAACGCTCCTATTAACAATATGGTTATTGGTCAACCCGATAATAACAATCTGAATACACTCAAGAGCATATTTGTTAAGACTCCCCTTAAGCTTAGGGATTTAGTAAATGCTTTCTGTGATTATTACGCTTTTCATCAGAACAAGGATGTTGTCTACTACTATGATGCTACTGCTGTTGGTGGTAATCCGGTTGATGGAGAATCGTTTGCCTCTATTATAATTAGCTCTTTAAGCAAACGTGGATGGAATGTTATTCCTAAGTACATAGGCGGAACGATGCGGCATGATCTCAAGCATCAGTATATCGATGATGCTTTTAAGGGCAATCCTGAATATCTCTTCCCTCAATTCAACCTGCACAACAATGAGTACCTGAAGTTAGCCATGGAGCAGACAGGGATCAAGCAGGGGCGCAATGGCTTTGAGAAGGATAAATCAGCAGAGAAGGATCCTGATAGCCCAGAGCAACCCGATGAGACAAAGACACACATAACGGATGCATGGGATACATTGTTTATCGGTTGTAACTTCTACCCTGTGGATGTAGGCGACAATACAGAACCAAGTAATATCATTGGCAAATAGCAGGGCGTTCCCTTCGCTTTGCTCGGTCGGGCTTTCCGCTACTATCTTTTACTAAAAGGATATCCGCTTCAATCCCTAACGCAATAGAGGGCTACTACACGCAAACACATTCGCTTCACTCCTTTCATTAGCGCATCAAGCTGCACTTAACTCATTCGCTCAGCAAAAGAGTTTGCTATCCCATTACCATGCAGATTGTTTGTTCCAAACAAACATCATGAGAAAGGAATGTGGTGTAGCTTCGCACGTTATAAGGAATGTGGTGTAGCTTCGCACGTTATAAGGTATCGCCCATGAAAGTTCACATGTGCGATCTGCTGCTGGTAGGGGCAAAACCCACCGCACTCCGCAAAGCCCCAGCATATAACACAACAACAAAGGGGGCAGCCGCCGCCAAAAACTTCAG
>Ga0074195_1000924_pt1 | contig 47889 bp, 39 predicted proteins | sample EPASupsiteHSE623_FD_64525 | JGI IMG/M metagenome (GOLD analysis project Ga0074195, IMG submission 64525) | Bioremediated contaminated groundwater from EPA Superfund site, New Mexico - Sample HSE6-23 | ecosystem: Environmental > Aquatic > Deep subsurface > Groundwater > Contaminated ...
AGAGAAGAGGGAGAAGAAAAAATTGAAAGATTATTGTCAGTTTTACAAACTATAAAGTTGCAAGAAGTAAATCCATTTAATGGAGCTATGGATTTACTTCAGAATACTAAGTAGATACGTCATATAGTAATATTTATAAATCAGTTTTTTGTTTATAGTTGATGGGAAGAGGAAAAATAACAGTACTATTGTTAGTAAGTGTCTTATTATTAAGTTGTATAAGTGCATATATGTCTCCAATTAAAATAAAAACAATGCCTAATCATGAAGTTCAACTAAGTGCTTTTGATCCTAGTTCACCGAGTTTTGTAAAATATGATGGAAGTGTAGGAGTATCAGATTCTTATGGAGATTTTTATTGGAATTTTTCTTCAGAGAAATCTAAATTTAATTTACGTATTTTTATTAAAAAAGATGGAGAAAAAGTAATGGGTCCTGAAGATTATGAAGACTATAAATCAGGAGACAGTGTTTATATTGAAATTGCTCCTGACTGGTTTGAGTTTATAGATAGTCCAAAACCAGTATCAGAAATTAATGAAACAAACGTTACACTCTCAAATATAACTATTGAAAACACAACAATTCAAGAGACTCCAAAAACAAATACTTCTGTAACAGGAAATGCAATTAATCTGTTTTCTGAAGGAGGAATTTTTAGAAAAGCTACAACTTATTATATTGTTGGTGGAGTTGTATTATTAGTTGTTGCTTGGTTTATTATAAGATTAATATTAAAAAATAAAAATATGGAAAGAATTCCAAAAGAAATTAGAATAAGAAAATTAAGTGAACTAAAACAAGAACAAGTTCAAAAACAACAAGAAAATAATGAATTAAAAGCAGCAGAAGAAGAACTTAGATTAGCTCAAGAAAAAATAAGCACAATAAGAAATAAAGAAAGAATTGATGAATTAAGACAAGAAATAACAGGTAAAGAAGAAGAATTAAGAAGATTACGAGGAGATAGTAATTAATTCTTTAGTATAATAATTCTTATAAAGCACATTTAGTTAAAAAAATTATGAGTGAAAATGATGAAGTAATTAGATTAGATGAAGGATTAGTTATAAAAACATTTGGAAATGAGGCTACTCCTGAATTTATTAATATGCTTAGACTAGGAAAAGCAGCTTATGAACATGGTTATCATGGATTTATTTCTGAAGAAAAAGTTGTTGAATGGGCTAAAAAAATGTATATCGCAGGAAGACAACAAAGAGAAATTAGAGATAGAAAAAGGCATGGTAAAATAACTATAAATTCTTCAGATGTTATTAGTGGTGGTTCTTATTTAGATGTTTTTGGTAAAAGAAAAGGTTTTCTTTCTGAATAAATAATAATTCAATTAACAGAATATTTAAAAAGTAATTCAAGGGAGTTTTGAATTCTCTCCCCGATTACTTTTAATCTATCCCCCCACCCAGAATCGAACTGGGGATCTCCCGGGTGCTGCACATTTCTGTACCAGCATTAGGATCTGGCTTCTTAGGTTTCATTTAATTTCCATGAATATAATGGAATATCCACCCTATTCTACAGCCAGGCGCTCTAGCCGCTGAGCTATGGAGGGCTCAAACATTTAGAAATAGAATGTTTTGTTTTTAAATATTCTTATTCTTTCAGCTCTCTCTCAATTCTTAATATATCTTTCTTTAGATTAGGTAAATCTTTAATTAAAATATTCCAAACAATATTTAAATCAACATCAAAATAAACATGAATTATTCTGTCTCTTGTTCCAGCTATTTGTTTCCATTCAATTTGAGAATATTTGCTTTTTGTTTCAAAAGAGATATTTTTCACAGCTTCTCCTATTATTTCTAGTCTACGAATACAAGCATCTTTAGAATCTTTTGATTTTTTGAATTCTTCAAAAGAAAATTCTCTAATAGAATCTTCTATATCATTAATAGCTTCAAGTATATGCTGAATATAAGCCAAATCTTTATGTGTCATATTATCCTTATCTCATCATTTAAAATTTCTTTTTTAATATGAGGATGAATATAATTGTATGTAACTAAATGCACTTTTTTACCTAGTTTTTTCTCTAACAAATCATTTATTCCAAAAAAACCAAAACCCATCTCTTTTGTTGGTTCTATTAATATATCTATGTCACTGTTTTTTCTTTGCTCTCCTCTAGCATAACTTCCAAAAATTCCTGCTTTTTTAATATTATTTTGTTTAAGCACATCTAAAATTTTAGATTTTATAATATTTACATTATTTTGTATTTTTTCTTTTAAAATCTCTTTATCTCCATTATCTTCTTTTTCTTTAATTTCAAACTCTTTTAAATCTCTGCCTAAATAGACTCTTTTTTTTGTTATTTTTTTTCCTAATCTTACAGAAAGTACTCTATAATAATATTTATTTCCGTTTCTTTTTTGTATTTCAGTATAAGTCATAATATCTGTATGTCTACATTATTTATAAATATTTCTATGTAGACATACAAAGTATATTAATGTAATCAAATTTAAAAACCATTAATAACTCTCTGAAAAATGAAAATTGAAAATGAAACTTCAAGAGTAAGTGCAATATTATTAGGAGAACAAGAAATTAAAAGAGCTATTTTAAAAAACCCAAAAATAATAGAAATAGGATATCAAAAAGTAATTCAAGTAACTAAAAATGTAGAAGAGCTAACAAGAAAAAGAAACCTATCAAGATTAGAATTAGAAGATGTAGCAATTGAATTAAAAGAAGGAGTAACCAATCATTTGCCTACAATTCAGCAAGCCTTAGAAAATTTAGCTTCTGAAAATTATAACCCTTCAATAGTTGCTTATGCTCTCTCTAGTTGTTGTGCTACTCTAAATTATCTTCAAACAAAATATAAATGAAAAGATTATCTAAACTGTCTCAAGAATGTATTGCAAATAATGGATTATGCTGTGAAAACAGAACTCCTCCAATTCTTCTTCCAAATGAAAGAAAATTAATAAAAGGAAAAGCATCTAAAGAGTTTACATTTGGAAAAGAAATTGCAATGCCTAAAGGATTATGTTGCTTTTTTAAAGAACCATTTTGTTCTGTTTATTTAAAAAGACCAGTTGATTGCAGAACCTATCCTGTTTCAGTAGATTTTGAAAATGGAAAAACAGTTTATTTAATTGATAGAAATTGCCCTGCTGTAAAAAAAGGATTAGTATCTAAAAGGTTTATACAAAAAGCAATTAAATTATGGACACAAGCTAATCCCACTCAGAAATGGATAAGCGAGTATATTAATAGAGATAATCAAGCTAATTATGATTGGATTTCAGTAGAAGAATACCAAAGAAGATAAAAGTTAAATAATTAGCATCCAAAGTAATATTCTCATTAATTATTCACTATCAGATATTCTAGGTTCAGCCATGAAAAAAGCAATATTTGAATAAGAATCTTTAAACTTTCCTTCTTTTTGATATGTTGCTGTTGCAGTAGGAAGAGCAAACTTTCCTAAAACACCAACTTTAGAGTAAATTAAATAAGAAGCAACTCTAACCTCTCCAGCTTCAAGCTTTTGGAAATCCCATTCAATTCTTCTCTTTTCTTCAGAAAAACTTGAAGGAGATTGTCCTCCAAACTGATGATATAATCTTACTAATGCTGGAAGTCTATCAACTAATTTAACTTTTTCAATATATCTTCTTGCATGCAAAGTTAAAGAAACTCTTAATGCAAACTCTCCACCTTTTGAATGAACAAATTGTATTCTCTTCTTAACTGTTAAATCATTTCTTGAATAATTACTAATTAAATAAATTATAACTGCAATTAAAATAGCCAAAATTAATGGGAAAATCCAATTAGTCTTAACAACTACTGTAAAAGATTCTCCTGGTTTTATTAATTTCTCCCAAGTATATTCTACAAATATATTTTTTCTCTCAGTTGTATCTGGTTTTGGTTCAAAACTAGTGAATAGTCTAGAAATAATATTCTTCTTAACTTTTATCTGAGTAGAATAATCAATATTTCCCTGATTCTCTTTTTTAATTATTTTAGTGTCAATCAAAATTCCAGAATCTTCTGTTGTGGATTTTATCTCTGAATTTTCCTGAAAATTGATTATTCCTTCAACAACTGCTGAAGTTTTACTTGAAACAACTTTTGCACTTAAAGTATAAAATCCTGCACTTAGTTTATTGAAATCTTCTTCTTTTAAAGAAACTTCAAATTGTTTTTCTTGATTAGGCCCTAAAGAAAACTCTTTATTTGTCTTAAAAAAAGCAGAAGAAAACTCTACATTTAACTTTCCAAAATCAAAGTTTTCTTTATTATGAATATAAACAATAATTTTATTTGATTCAGAATCAAACTCTTTTACACCTACTTCAAAAGCATCTTCAAAATCAACTATTTTAACAGTTAATTGAGGGCTTATTGTTCCTGTGTTTCCTTTAATTGAATAAGCAAAAGTATAATATCCTCTTACTGGAAAATTATCTCTAGGATAAATCATGACACTTACATCAACTGTCTCTCCTCTATCAATTTTAACAGTTCCTTTTGGAGCCATACTAAATCCAACAAGATTAAAAAATTCAAAATTATCACTCTCTCCTAGATTTTTTATAGATAAATTAAAAATAGAGGGCTGGTTTATTTGAGGAATCATAACCTCTCCAGAACTCTTTTTTTGAATATCTAAACTAATTGCAAGAACACCTGGTAAAACCAGTAACAACAACAATGAAATAAAAATTTTTTTCATGATAAAAGTTAAATCTATTTATATTTAAGTATTTCGGTGATTTTAGTGACGAACCTTTCCTTCTAAAGCTAAAAATGCCTTTGTCTCTCCTAAAAATTCATCGCAATCACCAATTATTTTTCCTTCAAATTGATCTACTCTAGTAGGAATTATCCACTTCTCATATATTGCTCTTAAAAATTTCTGGAAGCCGTTTTTCTCAAACTTACCTTGCCAGTCTCTTACTAATGTTCCTTTTACTCTCATTTCAAAGCTTCCTTCATTTGTTTTGTATTTTTTTCCATCTTTGGTTATTTCTACTTCTTTTAATCCTAAAATCTGCATTGTAACTTTAATATCAAATCTAAAATAATCAGTAAATTTAGTAAAACCTTCCCACTCAAGATCTAAATCTCTTGACTCTCCTTTTAATTTTTCTACATATTTTGTTTCAGTTAAAAGCATTCCAGTTTCATCTACAAGCCAGTCATAACAAAATTTATACACACTTTTAAATGAAAGAATTCCAACATATTTGAATTTTGTTGAGAATAGTGTTTCTTTTTCTGACATTTTAATATAATGAGTTTCCTCTTTTTAATAAGAGCAAAAGTTTATTTAAATATCTTTCTTTAAGGATATTTAACAGGTATTACCTAGATATTATCCAAGCTTTGCAATAAAGATAAACTCCACACGAATTGTTTATACATTACTAACTGCTCCAAATCTTACTTCGCTGAGATTTTACGCTTGAATATCTATTATTGTGTAAATGGTTTTTAGTAGATTAATGATAAAATTATGAATAACCACATCAACTTCATCAGAGTTCTTACACATTATCAACATTTCTCGAAAAAGAATTAATAGGAAATTAACTCATGTTTCCTTATTAGGAAAAAGAGGTGATAATTAATTTATTTTTACAAGACAGGTTGGTAATGCCTAAAACCTATTATGAATTTTATCTTATCAAGTATATGCAAATTACATCAACTCAGCAATAATTCTCTACATATTACCAGCCCCTCCAAGGCAGTTATTATTCAATAAGAACTCTACTGGGTTTGTCTAATCATCGTTGGTTTATAATAATCTACTTAAGAACCATTTACTCCTTACTAAATCTTTTTTAGTAGCATTTTGACAAAGTCAAATGCGATTACTATCTCTAACAAATTCCTCCCAAATTAACCTTCTTCTCCCACCCAAAACCTTTAAAATATATCTTAAATTAGATTAGTCATGAACAAAGAGGCTTGGTGGACAATTGCAATAATAATCTTAGTTATAGGCTTAGCTTATTTTATATTAACTAAAGAAAACCCTCAAACAGATTCAGAGATAGCAAAATGTATTGGAAAAAATTCTGAGTTATATGTTCAACTAGGATGTCATGCTTGTAAAACACAAGAAGATTTATTTGGAGAAAATTATCAATATCTAAATGTGATTGATTGTTTTTATGAAAAAGAAAAATGCATTACATTACAAATAACAGGAACACCTACCTGGATAATTAAAGATAAAAAATTAGTAGGAGTCCAATCATTTGAAAAATTAAAAGAGCTAACAGGATGTTAAAATGTCAGAACTAATAAACTTTGCTAGAATAACTTCTCTAGCTTTAGCTGATTCTGTAAATCCCTGTGAAATAGCAATTTTAACAATGGTTTTAGTTACACTTTTAATACAATTCCCAGATAAAAGAAAAAAAGTTTTATATGCAGGATTAGCATTTTCTTCAGCAATTTATATTGGATATTTAGTTTATGGAATAATTATAATTGAATTCTTTAAAATTTTTGCAGAATGGTTAAGAACAAATTCACATTATGTTTTTAATGGATTAGCAATATTTGCAATGATTTTAGGAGCCTTAAATATCAAAGATTATTTTAGATATGAACCAGGAGGAGTAGCAACTGAAATGCCTCTTTTTATGCGTCCAAGAGTAAAATTAATTATTCAGAAAATAACCTCTCCATTAGGAGCGTTTTTAATTGGTTTTATAGTAACTTTATTTTTGCTTCCATGCACAATGGGCCCGTATATTGTTGCTTCTGGACTTTTAGCAGAACTAGGAATTTTAAAATCAATTCCCTGGTTAATGTATTATAATTTAATATTTATTCTTCCAATGTTAGCAATAACTTTTATTGTTTATTTTGGATTATCTCAAGTTGAAGATGTTAATGGATGGAAAGAGAGAAACATAAAAAGACTTCACCTAGCATCTGGATTGCTTTTATTCTTAACAGGATTAGCTTTGTTAATGGGTTGGTTGTAATCTTTTCTGGTTTTCTAGATAATTACTCACTTCATTTACCAAAACTCCTAGATGTAGAGTAGTACGGATATCATATAATTGCTCATTCCCTTCTGAAGAGACAAGAGTAATTAAAGTTCCACCAAAAGCTCTTCTAAATAAAACTTTATATTCATTAATTTTTGTTTCATCAAAAATAGGAAATTTAGTTAAATCTATTTCTGTTTTTGTATCAATTGACATTTAAATCACACAAAAATTCTATTTAAAAACCCTCTTAATAACTTGGTAAAAGTTTGTTATGTCCAAACTGAATTACCAAATCAATATTTTTTTCTAAATCTTTACCAAGAACAGGAGTATCACAAGCACCATAACAGCTTCCAAGCCAGATTAAGAATTCTGCATTTGTCTTGCTCTCTAAGAAATCAACAACAGAAGTTGCATAAGGCTTTAATCCATCAGGAAATTGTAATAAAACTAATTTAGATTTTTGCTTTTTTATTTTACTAATAACTTGCTCTAATTCTAAATCATATTTCTCATTTAATTCATTTAAAGTGTAAGCCATGATATTAAATAGAGAAGGAGTATAAAAAAGTTTGTATAAAAGATTTAAAAATATGCGAATTATCTAATTAAATGAAAAAGAGGACAATAGGATATATATTTGATAATAGATCTCTTACTAAAGAAGATAAGTTTTTTATAAACTCTGCAAAGAGAAATAATGCTGAACTTATTTTATTTAATCTAGATAAAGGTTCAGATGAAGAAGAGATTAAAGAAAAAGCAAAAAAGTGCGATATAATCTTTAATAATAGTGCAGAAGAATTTGCAATAGAAATGGCTAAAACAATTGAAGGATTGGGAAAGAAAGTTATTTGCTCTTCAAAAGATTATTATAATATAGAAGATAAATGGATGTTTTATTTAAAATGCAAAAAATATCAAATTCCTACTCCAAAAACAATTATTCTCTCAGAAAATTTAAATCACGCTGAAAAAGAATTAATTAAGTTTAATATTTGGCCAGTTATCTTAAAAAGAATTGAGGGGACTTGTGGAGATTATGTAAATAAAGCAGATAATATTAAAGATGCAATTAAAATAATAAAAAGCTTTTGGAAAAAAGGAAGTCAAAAACTTCCAATCATTGCTCAAGAACTAATTAAATCTTCAAGTTATAGAATTTTGATTATAGACGATAAAATTGTACAATCAATAATTAAGACTAATAAAGCTGGCTGGAAATCAACAGGAGTTTATCAAAAAAAATTTAAGAAATTCATTCCAGATATTATCTTAAAAAAAATAATAAACAAATTATTAAAAGTAACAAAACTAAAAATTTGTGGTATAGACTTGCTTAAAAAAGGAGATGAATGGAAAGTATTAGAGATAAACTCCTCTCCTGGTTTAGATTTTGTTAAAAATGAACAAAAACAACTTATAAAAAAGATAATTGAATTTTTAATAAAACAAATTAAATAGGATAAAGTTTATGATAGTTTTCTATTTCTTTTAAATTAATCTCAGAAACAATTAAACCTTCTTTATTAGATATTTCTTTAAGAACTTTATGAGGAGAGACAATAGCAGAATATGAAACCTGTTCAGATTCATATTTTCTAACTGGATTACATAAAGCAATAAAATATCCATTTTCAAAAGCTCTGCTCAAAACCAAAGAACGAAGAATTTCTATCTCTCTTTTTTTATGTTGAGATTCATGTGCTTTTTTCTCATAAGCCCACTGAGCAGGACAAAATACAATCTGAGCTCCAGATTTTTTCATTTTTTTAAACAAATCAGGAAAAGCCAAATCCCAACAAATAACAATTCCAACTTTACCAAAATCTGTTTTAAAAACCTGAGTTTTTTTACCTGAGTTTAACCCATCTTCATCATAAAGGTGTATTTTTTTATAATTCCCTTTAATTCTACCCTCTCTATTAATTAAAAAGGAAATATTATATGGTTTATTCTTAAGAATTATATCTTCTGTAATTATCGCCCAAATTTTGTTTTTTTTACACTCTTCTTTTATTTGTTTAATGAATTCATCATCAAAATGAAGAGTTTTTGTTTTAGAAACACATGATTCTGGAAAACAAACAATATCTGCATGTTTTTTCTTAGCTAATTTAATATATCTCTTTATTTTTTCAACATTATTTCTTTTATGAATATCATAATATTTTATTTGAGCTACTGCAATTACAGGATGTCTTGTTCGTTTTTTCATCTTTCCTCTCTACTCAATTTAATAAACACCTACATTTAAATATTCTCTTTTTTAATAAAAATCTTATGTCTCATAGAAAATTAAACTTACAAAAAGAACTTGAACATTTAGTAAAGATTTGCTCTAGTTCAGACACTCCTTCAGAATATTGTTTTTTAAATGATGAAAGCCAAGTTCAGTGCAAATATAGAGGAGAATCAGAAAGATACCCCTCAATAGATATGTATATGCAATATTCAGTAAAAGAAAGACATAAATGCAAGAGATATAATTAAACATCATTTCCTTAATCTTTAAAAACAGATTTCTATTCTAAATTACATGACAATTCGACAACCAATAGTAACAATATGTGGGCATGTAGATCACGGAAAAACATCTATTCTAGATAGACTTAGACAGAGCTGTGTTCAAAGTGGAGAGGCTGGAGGAATAACACAAAAAATATCTTTTACTCTTTATCCTATTTCAAAACTAAAACAAGCCTGTCCTTTAATTGAAAGCTCAGGAATTAAACTAAATATTCCTGGATTTTTATTAATTGATACTCCCGGACATGCAGCATTTACCAATTTAAGAAAAAGGGGAGGTTCATTAGCTGATTTAGCTGTTTTAGTAATAGATATTAATGAAGGAATAAAACCTCAAACAGCAGAAGTAATCTCAATTCTAAAACACAATAAAACGCCTTTTTTAATTGCTTTAAATAAAATAGATAATATTAGTGGGTGGCGATCGCCTTCGGGAGAAGAGATTGATGAACAAAGTGAAGGCCATAAGTCGAGCGGGGGCGGGAGTAGAACAGATAAGAATTTGGGATTAAGAGATTCAATTGAGACTCAGCCAGAAAATGTAAAACAACTTTTTGATGAGAGATACATGACTTTAATTGGCTCTTTAAACTCTTATGGATTTGATGCAGATTTATATTATAATATAGAAGATTTTTCAAAAAAATTAGCATTAATTCCTACATCTGCAAGAACAAATCAAGGAATTCCAGAATTAATAATGATGCTTTGTGGATTAAGTGAAAAATATCTAACAAATAAACTAACTCTAGGAAAAGATGCAAGAGGAGTAATTTTAGAAGTAAAAAAAGATAAATCAATGAGTTTATCTGAAGCAATATTATATGATGGAGAATTAAATAAATCAGACGAAATTATAGTTGGAACATTAGAAGGAGAGCCAATTATAACTAAAATAAGAATTTTAGAAGAAATTCAACCTCTTTGTTCAAAATTCAAACCAAAAGATAAAGTTCAGGCATCAACAGGACTAAGAATGCAATTAATTGAAAAAGCAGAAATTCTTCCAGGAATGCCTTTTGAAATATACAAAAATAATTTAAATGAAGTAAAAGAAAGATTCAAAAAAGAAATATCTGAAAATATAGCTACACAAAATAATGGAATAATTGCTAAAGCAGATTCATTAGGAAGTTTAGAAGCTCTATTAATTTTATTAAAACAGAGTAATGTTCCTGTTTTAAAAGCAGGAATTGGAGATATAAACAAAAAAGACATAATCTCTGCAAAAGCAAATTTAGATATTAATGAACTAGATGCAATAATTGTAGGATTTAATTCTAAACTAGATGAAGATGCTAAAGAACTTGCAAAACAAGAAAAAATAAAAGTAATTACAGACGAAGTAATTTACAAATTAATTGAAAACCTAGAAAAATTCAGAAAAGAAAAAGCACAAGAAATTGAAAAATTAAGAATGATGGAACTTGCTACAATTTGTAAATTAGAAATACTGCATCAATATGTTTTTAGAAATTCAAATCCAGCTGTTTTTGGAATAAGAGTTTTAAGTGGAACATTAAGAAAAGAAATACCTTTAATTGATGAAACAGGAGAAAAAATAGCAAGAGTAAAAAATATAGAAGAAAACAAAAAAACAACAGACGAAGTAATTACAGGAAAAGAAGTAGCAATCTCTCTTCCAGGAACTAATTTTGAAAGAGCTCTTAAAGAAAGAAAGTTTCTTTACTCAGATATGTCTGAATTCCAGTTTAGACAATTCAAAAAAAATAAAGACCTTTTAACTCAAGGGGAAATGAAGACTTTGCAAGAAATAGCTGAGATGAAAAGAAAAACTCATTCTGAATGGGGAATGTAATTTAGTTTTTCTTTTTGTAACTCACACCAACCCCACATGAATTCTTGATACATTACTAACCTTCTCAAGAGTAGTTGTTATCTAGTAAAACCTCTGATGAAGTTTATCTTATCAAGTATATGCAACTAACATTAATATAACTTAAATTAGTTTACTCAATACTAAATGATTTAAACGAAAAATCTAAGCGAAGCAAGATTTGGAGTAATGGTTAATATTAAAAAAAATTCTTAATACATTATCAACACAATAATTCTTAAAAACTCTAGAAAATAATAAGAATTATGATTGGACTAAGGATGAAATTGTCTCTTGGAGATATTCCTATACAACAAGTAGAAATAAGAGATTTGGGAAGTAGTAGAACAGAAATAAAAGAAACAGTTTTTCAAGATGGACGAGTATTCAGAACAGCAGAAGAAGTAAGACTTATGAAACATATTGCAGTGAGAAACGAATATTCAAATCTTTATTTTGCTGCAGCTATGTCCAATGAAAAACTTACTTTCTCAGCAAATTCTTTTTTATATGATTTAAAGGAATAAATATTTATTATTTCCTAAGAACTCAGATGAAGTTTATCTTATCCAGTACATGCAACTTACACCAACCAAGCAAGAAACCCAAAGGGTTATTTTCACATTACCAACCTTCTCCAAAACAGTTGTTATCTCCTAAGAATTCTGATGAAGTTGATGATAATTACTAGTTAGTTTAATTTATTTTTGCAGATAAGTTGAATATACTTTAAAATTTGTTTGTACATTAATAACCTATCCTTCCAAGCATTTCAGCTAAGCAGAATGCGACTTTCCTCACCCCCAAATATTCAAACCTTCTGGCTTTTCTGATTCATCTTTAATGCCTTGCTCTAATTCATTTTCAGGTTTCTTAAGATGATGTTCAATCTTAGTTTGTCTCTCATTAGGACTTCCTCCAAAAGCAGGACACATTGATTTATATTCACACCAATCACACAAAACAGAAGTATAAGTTGGAAATTCTTTTGCTGATTCTATTTGCTGAATCAGATCAATTGTCTCTCTTCTTAACTGTTCTAATTGTTCTGAAGTTCTTTTAGAAACTATTTTTGTATTATGAGCAAGATAATGCCAGACTAAATTAATATTTGCATTTGTTTTAAATAACTCTTTTATTGCAATTGAATAAATTGCAAGTTGTCTATCTGATTCTATTTTTTCTCTACTTGGAAGAGAATTTGCTGTTTTATAATCATGAATTTCATACTCCCCTGTTCTAGGGTTTTTAACTAATCTATCAATAAACCCTTGAATTTTGTATTTCCCCTCTTTATCTAAACTAACAAATATTCTTTTTTCAGTTTCAATTGTTCCATCATCAAAAGGTTTGTATTTAAAATAATAATCAATTAAAAATTTCACTCCTTTATTAAAATAATCTTTTGCTTCAAAATTATTTTTAATTATTCTTATTGAATCTGAAAATTCTTTTGTCCATTCATCAGTGTATTTATCAATTATCTGAGAAATTGTAGGAACAACTCTTTTTTTAGTCACCTCAGTATATAACCATTCTAAAACTTTATGTACACTTCTCCCAAGATGAGACTCAATTGTCTGCTCAACCTCTGGAATTATCTCGTCAATATATCTTAACTTAAATTTAAATGGACATTGTTCAAATGTACTTATTCTTGAATGAGAGTATACTGGCATGAATTGAGGAATTATTTAGGGGTTATAAGGTTTGTTCTACTGTAAACAGAGTAAAATAAAAACATCATAAAAACCTTTAAAAACCAACCTTCTTATTCATATTTATGGCATTTAAAGTGAACATAGGAACAAAAACAGGAAAAACTTTCAAATTAGAAACAGAATCTCCTGAAATAGAAGGAAAAGAATTAGGACAAAAAATTAAAGGAGAAGACATACTTCCAAGTTTATCTGGATATGAATTTGAAATAAAAGGAGCTAGTGATTTAGCTGGATTTACATCAATGGAAAATGTAGAAGGATTTGCTCTTAAAAAAGTTCTATTAGGTTATGGTAAAGGAATGCATAAGCGTTCAAAAAGAGAGGGTAAAAAGCATAGAGCTAGTTTCCGTCCAGGAGGATTAAGATTAAGAAAAACAGTAAGAGGAAAAGTTCTTTCAACTGCAACAGCTCAAATTAATTTAAAAGTTATAAAAGAAGGACATAAACATCTTTCAGAGATTTTTCCAGAGCAAAACAAAGCTCCTGAAAAACAAGCAGAAACTCCAATAGCCGCTTAATTCTAAAATAATAAGACTTAAATATAAGTTATACTTCAATAAATAATGGGAATTGAAGATAAATCCCAAATAGCTTATGAGCAGTATGATATTTCTGAAACAGATATTGTTGGCGCTAGATTAGAAGGAAGAATGCATTCTCAAAAATATCAAATAGAAACAATTGATAAAGATGTAACTCTTACAATTAGGCAGCATAAACATCCAGAAAATATACACTTAAAAAAATGAAATCCATAGACACAGAATTAACTAGTGAAAAAACAAAATCAGAACTTCTTAAACAAGGATTTAGAAATTTTGTAAGAGATGGTTATGATATGATGATTGGAACAATTGTTCATAAAAGTGGTTTTCTTGGAATTAACAAGAGAGAAGAAGTAGTAGTCTATGAGTTTAATTCTAAAACAGGAAATTATCAATTGAATTAATAATCTTTCAAATTTTTAAAACAAATCTTTTTATACTATAAAATTAATATGCATTTATGAAAAGAGGGCAAGTTACAGCTATTATTATAATAAGTATAATTACTATTGTAGCATTAGGAGCAATTATTTGGGGAGGAATTGCCTCTCTTCAAGAAAAAGTAGGAGACATTGAAATAAAACCTCAAACAAATACAAGTATAACTGCTGAAAAGGTTTTTTATGATACAGAAGAAAAAGTTTCTTGTGTGAATATGAAAAGACTAGATTCTCCTGGAGAATTTACAAAAACTCAGATAATTTTTACTATGAGTGATAGAGAGGTAAGATTTGATTTAAATGAAACTGAAATACCTGAAATTGGAGAATCAAAAACTCAGTGTTTTGATTTATCAGATTATTCTAATCCAGAAAAAGTAGAAATTTATACTGTTAAAGAAAAAGAACAAGGAGAAATAATACCTCTTAAAGAACTAAATGAGAATACAATTATTATTTCTACAACACAACCAACTACAACTCAAAGAAGTCATGGTGGAGGTGGAGGAGGAAGTAGCGGAGGAAGTTCATCAACTAGTTCAAGTTCTTCTACAACTCAAGAGACAACTCAAACAAATATAACCAATGAAACAATTTCAAACATTACTGCTAACAATGAAACCACTGAAACAAATTTAACAGTAACTTGTGAACAAGGGTATTATAATTTGAATAATACTTGTATATTAATAATAATTGAACCTGAGTTAATATGTAAAGAAGATGAAGCATTGATTAATGGAGAGTGTAGTGAAATTCTCGTTCCTCAACAAGAAACTTACTCAAGTTATACTCAAGCAGAGAGAGCAACTCCCCTATTAATCCCTATGAATATTGATTTTAAATATACTGAATCTGGAATAAAGGATATAGTTGAAGATAATAATGGAAATAAATATGTTTTAGGATATTTTTCTAAAGAAGCAAATTTTGGAAGTATAAATGTAAAAACCTGGGAAGAAAATCATCCAGATAAAGTTTTTAGACCAGATGAATTTTGTATTAGTATGGGCGGAATGATGTGTGAACCTGCAATTGATACATTTATTGCAAAAATTAATTCTGCTGGAGAGTGGCAATGGGTAAGAACAATTGGGAGTGATCCCAAAATAGGATATAATTACATTACTTATGGAGGAAGGAGAGTAACTATTGCAGTATTTGTATTTTCAAGTAATTTGGGAATTGATTCAAACGGAAATGTTATGTTTACAACAGGAAGCCAACAAAATTTATTTTTTAGTGATACTACTAAACTTACTGGAAATTTCTATACTGGAAATGTTGATGGAATATTATCTACTCTTGTAAAAATATCTCCAAGTGGAGAATGGATAAATGCAACTAGAATTAAAATTCCTCATGAAGAAGGTGCAATCTTAGAAGAGTACCATATTAATTATAATCAAGACTCAATTGATTTTGTAGGTAAAATAAAACATAAGAGTAAAGTCAAACATTATTATAATGGAAATGTTACAATACTTGAGTTAAGAGTTGTTGAAGCAGCAGTAGGAAAAATGAATTTAAATGGAACATTTACCAAATTACTTTATTTAGAAAATAAAAGCAATGAAAACTCTCCAAAGGTAGAAGTACTTGATTTTAAAGTAGATTCAAATGGAAATATTTATGTTCTAAGCACAATGTCCAATACTCTTTCTAAAAGTGGACTTAATAGAGATATAGAAAAAGAATCAACAATAAAAATAGGAAATCAAATTTTAAGTTTAGATTATACTCCAAATCTTAGTTCTGAAGGATGGATTACTCTTTCAAAAACATTTATAGTTAAAGTAAATAAAGATTTAGAAATACAAAAAATAATTGAAATTTCTGGAGAAAATTTTACTGCTTCGAATATTGAAATAGATAATGGAGATATTTATTTAGCTGGAAGATATCCTGGAACTGCTATTTACTCTGGAACTGGAAACGCGATTATTCAAGGAAATTTATTAACTCCTCATCCTTATTCAAGAGGAAACAAAACAGGATTCATATTAAAAATTTCTGAAAATGGAAATTCTCAGTGGATTAAAACATTTTCAAATCCAATTAGCGTCTCTCTTATTGAAGGAATGATTTTAGACAAAGAGAAGAACATAGCAATTCTCGGAAGTTTAACAAGTATATATGGAAAATCTTATTTTGGAAATTTTGAAGCAACTTCTTATGGAGGAGTACTTCCAATTAATAATCCAGGTATAAATTCAGATATATTCATGGCAGAATTAAATTCTAATGGAGAGTGGGTTTCTGTAAAATTATTTGGAGATTCAAAACAAGAAATTTATAGAAATTCTAAAAAAGTGGGAAATAAAATAATGGTTATTGGAGAATCTTTAAAAGATGATTTCAAACCAACTTCTTTTGTTTGGGATTTAAGTTCAGAATCTAGTTCAAATATCCTAGGAAATATAATAAAAAGTTTTTTTAGAAAATAGTTAACCAAACACTTTTAAATGAACTTATTCTGAAGAATATATGGAAATACCAGAAATAAATATTGGAGTTGTAGGACATATTGACCATGGAAAAACAACATTACTTAGTAAGCTAAGTGGTAAATTTGCAGATACTCATTCAGAAGAGCTAAAGAGAGGAATTACAATAAAGTTAGGATATGCAGAAATAACTATTTATGATGATAATGGTAAGTTTAATAGTTCTAAAGGAAAACCAATAAGATATGTAAGCTTTATTGATGCACCTGGACACGAGATGCTTATGGCTACAATGCTTTCAGGAGCAGCAACAATGGATGGAGCAATACTTGTAATTGCAGCAAATGAAGGAATAAAACCTCAAACAAGAGAACATTTAATGGCCTTACAAGCAAAAAAAATTAAGAATATTATAATTGTTCAAAATAAAATTGATTTAGTTTCTAAAGAACAAGCATTAAAAAATTATAAAGATATAAAAGAATTTGTTAAAGGAACAATTGCTGAAAATGCTCAAATAATTCCTGTTTCTGCTCATCAAGAAATAAACATAGATAGAATTTTTGAAGCTCTAGCAAAAATGGAAATTCCTAAAAAAGAAATAAATACAGAACCAATTTTTATAATTGCAAGAAGTTTTGATATTAATCGTCCTGGAACTTCAATTAATAATTTACATGGAGGAGTTTTAGGAGGAATATTAAAAAAAGGAAAATTAAAAGTTGGAGATGAAATTGAAATTAAACCAGGATTAAGCATTAAAAGAGCAAATCAGCATTATTACGAACCACTTACAACTAAAATAATATCTTTGTATAAAGGCAAAGAATCATTAAAAGAAGTATTTCCAGGAGCAAGCATTTCTATTGAAACAGGTTTAGACCCATTTTTAACAAAAGCAGATTCATTAACAGGATGCATTGTTTCTACTAAAGGCTCTTTACCTGAAATGAAAAACAGAATAAAAATAAAATTAACTTTATTTGAAAAAGTATTTGGAAATTTAGAGAATTCAAAAGTTGAACCAGTAAAAACAAAAGAAATGCTTATGCTTTCTATAAATACAACAATTAGTGTTGGAATAGTTGAAAGAATATCAAAAGACGAAGTTGAACTCTCTTTAAATGTTCCATTAGTTTCTTTAAAAGGAGATAATGTAGGTGTTGCTAGAAATATTAGTAATCACTGGAGATTAATTGGTTATGGTGAGATAGTTTGAAAGTGACGATTTAAAGAACAGAAAACATCTTTCAAGCTATCGAATTGAGATATTATAATCCTAATAATAATCTACTTAGCAATAACTGATAATATAACCGGATTTTAATGAGGCGATAATTATATATTCTTCAAAACTGATTGTTATCTACTAAGAACTCCGATAGGTTGTGATGATTACAGATAATAATGATAATACTTTGCAATTAATTTAAATCTAACTTGATTTTGAAAAAGAGCTAACAGGAAATTAACTTATGTTTCCTTATAGGAAAAAGAGGTGATAACTTACTTTACAAAGTAAGTTTAAACAGACTTAACTCCCACACTCACTACTAGAATCTTCTCTTGGATCTACCCAATCATCTCCATGTTGTGTAACAGCTCCAGTTATTGCTATTTTTTTAGTAATATTATTATCCTTATCACAACTAATTAAATAATCCTGACAAAAATTTGATTCATTGCATATTGCTTTAGTATAAGTATATTGTTCTGTTTCAATTATTTTACCTGTTTCTGTAAAATTTCCTACAAAAAATACACCAATTAATGCTATTCCCATGAATAAAAGTACAGAGATTCTTATTAAATTTCCCATATTTAAGAAAGTGTTAATGTTTTTATAAACTTTTCTCTTTATCGTCGACAAAATTCTAGAAAGCTTTATAAACCAAGTTGTTTTTTAACTATTATAAACTTGGAATTTCTATCCAAAACTTCGAAAAAAAATGGCTGAAAAAAGTGATTATAACGCAGAAAGTATAAAAGTTCTTGAAGGTTTAGAAGCAGTTAGAAAGAGACCTGCAATGTATATAGGAAGCACTGGAAAAGATGGATTACATCATTTAGTATATGAAGTAGTTGATAACTCTGTTGATGAGGCTTTAGCAGGACATTGTACTCTTATTGAAGTTTCTATAAACAAAGATGGCTCAGTTACTATAGTAGATGATGGAAGAGGTATTCCTGTTGAAACTCATCCTCAATATAAAATGCCTGCTTGCCAATTAGCTTTAACAAAACTCCATGCAGGAGGAAAATTTGATAAAAAATCTTATGCTGTTTCAGGAGGATTACACGGAGTAGGTGTTTCTTGTGTTAATGCTTTATCTAAAAAATTAATTCTTGAAATTTGTAGAGATAAAAAAAGATATCATCAAGAATATTCAAAAGGAGATCCAACAACAAAACTTCAAACTATTGGAACTTCAGAAAAAACAGGGACAAGTGTACAGTTTTGGCCTGATGAAGAAATATTTTCTACAGTAGTCTTTGATTACAAAGTTCTTGAAAATAGATTTAGAGAAATTGCATTTTTAAATCCAGGATTGAAAATACAATTATATGATGAAATAAAAGACAAAAAAGAAGAATTTTTTTCTTCTGGAGGATTAATTGAATTTGTTAAATGGGTTAATCGTTCTAAAGAAGTTATTCATAAGCCAGTTTATTTTAAAAGAGATACAAAAGATATGAATGTTGAAATAGCAATTCAGTATAATTTAGGTTATCAAGAAAATATTTTTGGATTTGTAAATACTATTAACACAGTAGAAGGAGGAACTCATGTTTCTGGATTTAAAACAGCTATAACAAGAGTTATAAATGATTATCTTAAGAAAACAGGAGCATTAAAATCAGATTCAATTGTTGGAGAAGATACAAGAGAGGGTTTAACTGCAATATTAAGCATTAAAATAGCTAATCCTCAATTTGAAGGACAGACTAAAACTAAATTAGGAAATTCAGAAGTAAAAGGATTTGTTGATTCAATTGTAACTTCTGCTTTATCTGAATTTTTTGAAGAAAATCCTCCTATTGCAAAAAAGATTTCAGCTAAAATTTTAGATTCAGCTAAAGCAAGATTAGCAGCTAAAAGAGCTAAAGAACTAGTAAGAAGAAAAAATGCTTTTTCATTAGGTGGATTACCTGGAAAATTAGCAGATTGTTCAAAAAGAAAAGCAGATGATACTGAATTATATATCGTTGAAGGCGAGTCAGCGGGGGGTTGTTTTTCTGGAGAGACTAAAGTTGCATTAGTTGATGGAAGAAATCTTTCTTTTAAAGAACTTGTTGAAGAAGACAAACTTGGAAAAACCAATTTCTGTTATACTATTAAATCTAATAAAAGTATTAGTGTAGAAAAAATAGAAAATCCAAGAATTACTCAAACAAATGCACAAGTAATTAAGATTATTTTAGATAATGAAGAGGAAATAATCTGCACTCCCAATCATAAATTCATGCTTAGAGATGGAACATATAAAGAAGCTATAAATTTAATTAAAACAGATTCATTAATGCCATTTCACAAGAGAATTTCTAAAATAAAAGATAAAAAATTAAATAATCATAAAATAAAAAGTATTCAACTATTAAACCAAAAAATTGATGTTTATGATTTAGAAGTTCCAGAAACACATAATTTTGCTTTAGCTTCAGGCATTTTCGTACATAATAGTGCCAAACAAGCTCGTAATAAAGAAATTCAAGCAATTCTTCCATTGAAAGGTAAAATTCTAAATGTTGAAAAATCAAATCCTGCTAAATCTCTTGCAAGTGAAGAGATTGCTAATTTAATTGTTGCAATTGGAACTGGAGTTGGAGAACAATTTGATATTTCTAAATTAAGATATAATAAAATTATAATAATGACAGATGCAGATGTTGATGGAGACCACATTAAAACTTTATTATTGACTCTGTTCTTTAGATTTATGCCTCAGCTAATTGAAAATGGAAGAGTATATGCAGCAATGCCTCCATTATATAGAATTAGAAAAAATAAAGATTATTTTGTTTATTCAGATAATGAACTAAAAAAACTAGCTGAAAAACTTAATGTTAAAGAAGGAGGAGTTACTAGATTCAAAGGTTTAGGAGAGATGAGTTCAACACAACTTTGGGAAACTACTATGAATCCAAAAACAAGAATGTTAAAAAGAATTTATATTGAAGATGCAGTTGAAGCAGACCAGGTATTTTCAATGTTAATGGGTGATGATGTTCAAGCTCGTAAAGATTTCATACAAGAAAATGCAGAGGAGGCTAAACTAGATGTGTAGGCGTTAAGCCTCCATAGTCCTCACTTTGTTGTGGATTCAGATTAAAATCTGCATAAGGAGGCTAAACTAGATGTTTAAAATGGCAAAAAAATCAAAACTAGCAACACCTGAATGGATACTTCAAGGATATGATTCTATTGAAGAATATAACAAATCTAAAGGTGTCTCTACTAAAAAGAAACAGGGTAAAACATTCAAAGTTAGAGAATGCCCTGAATGTGGTTCAGATGATGTAGGAGTTGTTTTATCTGAAAGCGATAAAGAAGAAGATAGCGGAACAGGACAAGAATGGGAATGCAGGAAATGTAAATGGAAAGGACAAGATATTGTTGTTAAAGAACTAAATGAAGACGAACTAATGGAATATATGGATAAAAGAGGTGAGGAAGTAGCATAATGGCAAAAGATGAAGAATTTGAAGATGATGAAATAGAAGAAGAAAATGGTAGCTTGAATAATGAAGAATCTGAAGAAGAAGTAAAAGAAGAAACAGAGGAAGAAGAACTAGATGAAACTCAAGTAGAACAAACTAAAGATAAAGTTCAGGTAGTTGAGAATTTCAATAAGTCTGAAGTAGATGAAAAAGGAATTCTTCCAACTGAAGTTAGTGCTGAAATGAAAAAATCATATCTTGATTATGCTATGTCTGTTATTGTTTCAAGAGCTATTCCTGCAATTGAAGATGGTTTAAAACCTGTTCAGAGAAGAATTCTTCACTCAATGAATTTAATGGGATTAAAACCAAATACTCAAACTAAAAAATCAGCAAGAGTAGTTGGAGATGTTATTGGTAAATACCATCCACATGGTGATTCTGCTGTTTATGAAGCATTAGTTAGAATGGCTCAAGATTTCTCATTAAGATATCCTTTAGTATTTGGGCAAGGAAATTTTGGTTCAATTGATGCGGATCCTGCAGCTGCAATGAGGTATTGTGTTTCTGGGGATAGTATGATTGTAACTGAAAATGGTTTGGAGAGAGTAGATAATATCTCGGATAAAGAAGAGATAAATATAAAAGTACTAAGCAAGGATAAAATAGTAAATAATGCTTCGAAATTATTTGATTCTGGAGAGCATGAAACTATCAAAATTACTACAAATAAAGGATATTCTTTAACAGGAACTAAAAACCATCCAATTCTTACTTTATCAAAAGATAATCTTGGGAAACCAATATTTTTATGGAAACTTTTAGAACAAATCAATCAAAGAGATATTGTTATAATTGATAGAAGGGAAGATAATTTTTGGCCAAATAAAGAAATTGAATTAGTTGATTTTTATCCTCATATAAAAAATGGGCATCAGCATAAGAAAATACTCCCTCAATTTTTAGATGGGGATTTATCCTTTTTGCTTGGAGCTTTAATTTCAGAAGGTTTTATTTCAGATAATAAAATAGAATTCTGTAATACTGATAGGGAATTTATAAACACTTTTGAACAAAAATGGAGTAAAGTTTTTCCAGATAGCAGGTTACATAAATTTGAAAAAAAACCCTCTTCATATGGAAAAAAGAATTATTGGAGATTAGAATGCCACTGTAGATATACCCTTAAATTTTTGAGAAATATTGGATTATTGTCTGTTAAATCTAATAAAAAAACAATTCCTTTTAGTATATTAAAATCTCCTAAACAAATAGTATCTAAATTTTTGAAAGCTTATTTTGAAGGCGACGGTGGAATTACTTATTCAAAAAAGATGATAGAGTTGTCTTGTTGTTCAAAAAGTCTCAAATTAATAGAGCAATTACAAATATTACTATTAAGATTTGGAATAGACAGCTTTATAAGATTTGACAAATATAAAAATATTAATAAGTTATTTATAAGAAATAAAAGGAATATATTAAGATTTTATAAAAATATTAACTTTGCTTTTGAGAATAAAAGAAAAAAATTAGAATTTGTTTTATTAAGTTATAAAAAAGATTATTCAACTACAGATTATGTTCCATTTGTTTCGGATTTTGTAAGAAGTCTTTCACATAATGAATTTATAGCAAAGAATAATTTTGATAGATATGGAAATATGGAACAAAATTATCAAAAAGTATGTTCGATTCTTTTGGAGAAAACAGGAGTAGATTATTCTTCTATTTTTGAATATTTCTTAACATATAATTATCTATTTGATTTTGTTACAAACATAGAAAATGCTGGAATTCAAAGAGTTTATTCACTAAAAGTTGAAAGTGATTGTCATACCTTTATTTCTAATGGTTTTATCAGCCATAACACTGAGTGTAAATTAATGCCTATTACTTCTGAATTACTTCAAGATATTGATAGTGAAACAGTTAATTTTATTCCTAATTATGATAATTCAATGAAAGAGCCAGAACTAATGCCAGGTAAATTACCTACTTTAATGTTAAATGGTGCAACAGGAATTGCAGTTGGAATGGCTACAAATATTCCTCCTCATAATTTAACAGAAGTTTGTGATGCAATTATTGCTTATATTAAAAAACCATCAATAACTATACCAGAACTCTGTGAAATTGTTCAAGGACCTGATTTCCCTACTGGTGGAGCTGTTTCTGGAGATATGCTTGAATTATACAAAACAGGAAGAGGAAGATTAATTATGAGAGGAAAAATAACAAGTGAGACAATCAAAGGAAGAGAGTATGTTGTTATAACTGAAATACCTTATATGATTGATAAATCTGTTTTAATCACACAAATTGCAGATTTTATTAGAGATAAAAAAATAAAAGATGTCTCTGATTTAAGAGATGAATCTTCTAAAGGAAAAATAAGAATTGTTTTAGAATTAAGAAAAGGAGCTAATTCCAAATTTATTAATAATGCTTTATTCAAACACACCAGATTACAAGATTCTTTTAGTGTTAATTTCTTAGCTTTAGTTGGTGGAAAGCCAAAAGTATTAGACTTAAAAACAGTTTTAGAAGAATATGTTAAATATAGAAAATTAATAATTACTAATCGTTCTAAATTTGAATTAAAAAAAGCAAAAGAAAGATTAGAGATTGTTGAAGGATTATTAATTGCTTTGAAAAATTTAGATGAAGTTATTGATTTAATTAAAAAATCAAAAGGAATAACAGAAGCTTTAGAAGGATTAATTAAAAAATTTAATCTTAGTGCAAAGCAAGCTAAAGCTATTTTAGAGACTAAACTTCAGCAATTAACTTCTTTAGAACAAGATAAACTAAAAAAAGAACATCAAGAACTAAAAGAGAAAATATCTGAACTAGAAAAAATACTTGGAGATATCTCTGAAATATTAAAGATAATTACAAAAGAAGTTAATGAATTAAAAAAGAACTATGGTGATTCAAGAAGAACAACTGTTTTAAAAAATATAAGAGAGATATCTGAAAAAGATTTAGTTCAACAAAAAGATGTTGTTGTAACAATAACTGATAAGGGATATTGCAAAAGAATGGATGTTAAATCCTATAAAGAACAAAGAAGAGGAGGAAAAGGAGTAATTGGAAGTAATCTAGCTACTGGTGACTTTGTAAAACAAATGCTTACTTGTTCAACTCATGATTATTTAATGTTCTTTACTAGTAGAGGAAAAGTATTATGGTTAAAAGCATATGATGTTCCTGAAGCTGAAAGATATAGTAAAGGAAAAGCAATTGCAAACATGCTTAATCTAAATGATGAAAAAATAACAAATGTAATCTCTGTTGTTAATTTTGATGATGATTTATTTATGTCAACTAAAAATGGAGTGGTAAAAAAGATTTCATTAAAGAACTTTTCAAATCCTCGTGCTTCGGGAATTAGAGCAATTAATCTTCCAGATAATACAGACTTTTTAATTGGAGTAGAAATAGTAAAACCCGGACAAGAAGTTCTATTATCAACTAAAAAAGGACAGTCAATTAGATTTAATAGTGGAGATGTAAGACAAATGGGAAGAGCAAGTTATGGTGTTGCTGGAATTAAGCTAAATTCAGGAGATGAAGTTGTAAGTATGGATATATTAAGAACAGCTGCTATTGTTACAATAACTAAAAATGGATATGGTAAAAGAACTTCTGTTGAAGATTATAGAAAAACAGCAAGAGCAGGAAAAGGAGTTATTAATTTAAAAGTTTCAGACAAAACAGGAGATGTTGTTACAACTGTCTCTGTAAATGATGATGATAGCATAATTATGACAACTGCTAAAGGAATGGTTATAAGAACTTCCTTAGATAATATTAGAGTAATGGGAAGAGCTGCTCAAGGTGTTAGAATTGTAAAGCTTCATGATGGTGATTCTGTTACTGATTTAGTTAAAGTGCCTGAGAAAGAAAACTCTGATGAAATTTCTGAATAAGTTTTCATTCTGCGTTTCCTGTACAACTTATTTTGAAATTGTTGTTTCGTAAAGAGAAGGAAGATGAAGAAATAGAAGAAAAGAAAGAATAAAAAAGCAGGTTGTTAACAATTATAAATTCTTTTATAGACTTTCATGTAACTCGCCACTAATATTACATTTAACTTTGGATTTATGGTTTTCTGGAAAATAATTTCTTCCTTGCCTTGTATTATCTGGTTTATCATCTGGATGTGGATCTGGAGCCAAAATAAATTTTGGTAAGTTTAAAGATTCACCATCAATTCCTACTAAAATAGAGTGTGCTAATCCTTTTAATTTGCCTCTAATATCTGGAACTCTTTTTTCATTTTCCCAATAATGAATACAACTAGTTATATAAGTAGTAAATTGTTCCTCCACTTCTTTTTGAGTATATTCTCTTGATTTGTTTCTTTTTACCATAATCTTACTACTTTAAAAATAGCATATAAATCTTTCTAATTTCACTAGACACCTTGAAAAAGAATATCTAATAATAAATATTCATGTAGGGTTCTCATATGCAACTTACACCAAACAAACAAGAAACCCGAAGGGTTATTTACACATTAATAACATTATTAAATATACGAATATTGGTAGTACAAGCAATCTTCGGATTGTGAGTATGATCCCCGGTGATCTTAAGGTTGCCGGATGATTTAATTTTGTAAGAGATATTAATCTAACTTAAAAAAAGAGGTGATAATAAATCTTTCTCAAAAACATCTAGTATTATCTAATAAAAAATCTACTAGGTTTGTCTAATCATCTTTGGTTTATCACAATTAACTTAAGAACCATTTACACCATAACAAATACCTTCTCCAAAGCATTCTGACAAAGTCGAATGCGGTTAGTAATGGATAAAGAATTCTTGTGGGGTTTGTCTCATTTGCAAAATAAATTATCATAACTATCGATAATCATTACCCCTAACAAAATTTTATTTATTACCAACCTCTTCAAAAACTATTTAATCCAACACTTGCTTAATTCTCTTTTGAAATTCCATCTCTAAATTAAGCTTCTTTCTCTTCATATCTGCTTCATGCTCATCAATCTTTTTTCTTAAATTCAAATCAAACTCATTTTGCAATTGTTTCTTAATAATTACCTCTCTCTCTTTAAGCTCCTTTTCTAATTTAGAATGAAATTCACTAACCAATCTTTCTTTCATAATTTTTTTATCAATATCTTTTTGAAGAACAAAGTTTTGTTTATCTTTTAAAAGTTCATCTTCTTTTTTCTGCATCTCTCTTCTTATTCTAATCTTTTCTATTCCTAGTTTCTTCATTAACTGAGATAAAATACCCTCTTTTTTCTTTAGCTTTTCTTCTTGCTCTTTTCTTTCTAAAAGCTCTTTCTCTTGTATTTTTTGCTTTTGTATTAATTGCTCTTTAATTTTTTCTAAATGTTCATGTTTTTCATTAATCTCTTCTAAATCTCTTTTCTCTTTTTCATTAAGAAGATTAACTTTATTTTTGAACTCCTCTTCTAATTTTTTAGATTTTTCTGTAAGCTCTTTTAATTCCTTTTCTTTAAGCTCCTTTTCCTTTTTCTGTACCTCAATATTAAGTTTATTTTTAGAATCTACAAATTCTTTTTCTTTTTTATGCTGTTCTAAAGCAATTTTATCCTTAGACTCATTTACTTCTTTTTTCCACTCTTCTTCTTTCTTAAGAAGCTGTTCTTTTTTTTCTAAAAGAGAAGCTTCATTAAATCTCTGTTTCATTAATAATTCCTTTTTAAGTTTATCAACTTCATCTTGTTTTTTCTGAAGTAAAACTTTTTTTGCTCTTTTTAATTCTTCCTCTCTATACTTTTGCTTTTTCATTAACTCTTCTTTAAAATCATTTAACTGTCTTTGTTTCTCTTCTACAGAAGAAAGAACATTTTTCTCTTTTTCATCAAGCATTAAAAATTTATCCTCAAATTTGCTTTCTAATTCACGAGCTTTTTCAGAAAGTTCAGATTGAGTATTTTTTCTTAATCTTTTTTCCTCTCTTCTTTGTTCAATATATGCTTCTGCTTTTTTTCTATTTAACTCTTCTTGCTTTTTATTTATTTTACTAAGAAGTACTCTTTCTTTTTGATTAAGATTTTTAATTTTTTTATCAAATGACTCATCTAAATTTCTTATTCTTTCAGCAAGCTCTTGCTTAGCTCTTCTTTTTAATTCATATTCTTCTTTTGCAAGATGTCTCTGATTATGCTGTTTTACATAAGCTAGATAAATTTTAACTGCTTTTTCCTTTTCTTCATTAAGCTTTTTCTTTAATTCCTCATCAAATTTCTCAGAAACTTCTTTATGAAGCTCTTCTTTTACTTTAATTTTATATTTATTTCTTAATTCATCTTCTAATTTTCTCTTCTTAAGATTAAAATCTTTTGCTAATCCTAATCTTTTATCTTTAAACTTATCTTCTAATAACCTTAGATTAATATGGAATTTTTCTTTTAAATCATCTTCTTTGTCCTTGACTTTATCAGATAAAGAAGCTTTAAGCTCAGTCAAAAATTCAGAGAATTTATCATCTACAACAATACCTACACCACTATCAAATTTCATCTCAACTGCTTTTTTATGACTATCAAAATCATTCTTCAAGTCTTTAAGATGTTTTTCTAAAACAGGTAAAGACTTTACTTCCTCAACCTCATCTTTAGAAAGTTGTTTTTTCTGAGCTATTTTTCTATTCTCATCAATTTTATTTTCAATATCAGAAATCTTTCTTTTCATTACTTTAGTATCTTCTTCTATTGATTTTGATTTTTCTAAAAGCTTTTTAGTACCAACTCCAACAACTCCTCTAGCATATTTATGTCTAATCTTAGTTTTCAACTCTTCTAATTCTCTTGTTATCTGAGGAATAGCAGAAGTATCTTTTAGTTTAGCTTGAATAATTTTTACCTCTGTTTCAAATCCTCTTGTATCTAATGCATCAAGCTCTTTTTTCAAAGACTCTAGTTTAGCAACTTTTCTTGCAAAATAATCAAATTCCTTTTTTACAGAATTATCTTTAGCTAATTTCTTTTTCATTTTTCACCCTTTTTATATTCAAATAATGACATTATCATTTTTAAAGCTATTTGTAACCTTGTTTTTTCCATTGAGTTAAAAGATGTTTCATATCACCCGAATTTACCCCTTTTAATTTAGATTCAAGCAAGATAGTATTATATCCTTTAGACTTCCACTCTTTTAATTTATTTTTTACTAAATTCTTTTTATCAACTGGTTTTTTCTGTTTATTAACAACTTTAATTACCTCTCTTACTCTCTTTTCTTTCATCTCTTTTAATTCTTGTATTTTATCATATACATCTCTTTTAATATCTTCCTCAGAACATCTCTTATTTTCCAATAAATATTTTTGTTGTTCAAGCAAGAATTTTCTTTGCTTTTCTAATTCTTCATCATTATAAATTTTTAGTTCTAAAAGAACTTTATCTCTATCATGAATTAGATAAATAAAGAAATAAGCTCCTCCACCAAGAACAATTAAAATAAATATTGCCAATAAAATTGAACTCCCGCTTGAAAAATTAAATAATTTAGAACTTGATTCAGAGACATCAAAAATTCCACTTGCAACTCCTATTGAAGTTCCATATTTAATTACTGCTCCAACAAAATAAATTCCTTCTTTTAATTCCTTTGGAAGATTAATTGATTTAGTGATTGCTAAATCTTTATCCACAACAACACTATCTGATTGAGAAAGAATCAAAGTTCCGTCATTTTTATAAATAAAATACTCTAATTCTACACTTTTTGGGCTAAGCCCATCATTTCCAAAAGTTAAATCATAAATTTGTATTTTAGCAACTAACTGGCTTCCTGGAGAAACTAAAGAATATGCAGGTGGAATTTCCAGAGTTCCATCAAATAATAAATCTTTTGATTCTACTTCTAATAAAACAGGAAAATTAACAGATGATTCTTTTGTTTTTATTTTAATATAACCTGCATAAAGTCCAGGACTTAAACCAGTTGAATCAAAAGAAACATTAATTAAATATGACTCTCCAGAGTTTAAAATTAAAGAATCAGGACTAAAAGACACTCCTTGCAAATTAACTGCCTCTAAACTAACTGCTCCTCCTTTATCAGAAAAAATTGAAAAACTATTTGAAGATTTTTCAGATTGCTTCATTGAAACTTTTAATAAAGCAGTATCTGTATGAACACTTGCATTTACTAAAGAAATAACAAATAATAAACTAACTAGTAAAATTACAAATTTCAAGTACTCATTCCCTCTTTTCATTTTATTATTAACATTTTCAGTATTTTAAATCTTACTAATCTATATCCATAACCCTCTTTATCTAAAAAATACAAAATTCTTATTTATATATCATCAAGTTATCTATAATGATAACTTAGTATTAATATTATAAGAAATAACGCTTTTATTGAACTTTGCACTCTTTTTTTACCTATTATTATACTCTCAAATCAATATACCCTTTAATTACAATTTTAATAAAATAAAGGGTAAGTTATAAAAATAAGTCCCAATAACTTCCCGTCATTTCATCAGCACAAAAATCAATTAACTCAGAGTAATCTTTTTTATCAAACTTATTAAAGTCGCTTTTATCTGCAACTCTCATTGCTTCAAGATATTCTTTTCTTGTTTTTTTATGAATTATGACGGGAGGATAATTTTTGCTCATTAAAATATAATTCATAATCATTCTTCCTGTTCTTCCATTTCCATCCATAAAAGGATGAATCTTTTCAAGTTTATGATGAAATATCACTGCTAAAACAAATGGGTGAAGCTTTTGTCTATTAAGAGCATACCATTTTAATAATAAACTCACATCAGTTTTAACATATGGTGCAGGAGTTGCATCAAAATTGCTTTTTATAACTCGAACATCAGTTGTTCTATATCCTTTTCTTACATCTATTCCTTCTAAAAGAGCATCATGGATTTTTATGATTAAATCGTGATTTAATTCTTCTTTAAAATTAGAGTTGTACAAATCAAAAAAGACTTTTTCAGTATTCTGTAAGTCATATATTTCTCTTAAAGTCTTATCTTTAGGAGTTAATCCTTCATTAAGAAGATTTCTAGCTTCTTCTAAGTTAATTGTATTTCCTTCAATAGAAGCAGTATTAAACGAAAATTCTATAACAAAGTTCTTTAAAACTTCTTTTTTAGTTGTTTCATCTTTTAGATTAAAGACTTTATTAAAATGCAGTTTGCATGATTCTATTTCTTCTAATTTTTCTTGCAAATACTCCTCTTTTTTTAGTTTTAATTCTTTTATTTTTTCCAGATAGTAATTTGTTTCTAAAAAAATATGAATTGTATGATATGCTTTTCTTATTTCATCTTTGTACTGCGATAGTTTCTCTAGATTTTTCCTAACTTCTTTAATATTATTTCCAAGATAAGCAATATCTTTTGTTACTGATTTTTTACCTTTTTTTTCAGATGCTCTCAAGTAATAATAGTTTTTATTCCCAATAGGCTTTTTGTATAAGTATACCATTAAATATTAAGAAGATACTACTATTTAAATCTTACCCTTTAATTACGATTTTATTTAAATAAAGGGTAGAACAATATACTGTTCTATATTAAGTCAAGTTTATAACATTTCACACGAGCATAAGGTTTATTCTAGTGAAAGTATTAAAAATAAAAATAGTGTGTCTGAGTCGGCTCGGGGGAACTCGACTCTGAAAACCTTTTTATCCCCCAGGTACTAATTCAAGATGAATTAATCCAAAATGAACTTTCTCGATTGGGTCAAGACACAGCATATGGTAATGATAAAAACTATTTAAGTTTATCTCAAGATAAATCTAAATTGTCTGATTCTGAAAATACAGAATCAACTAATAATTACAAAAACAATTCAATCATATCTCTTGTTGAAAAAACTTTGATTTCTGATTGTTCTTTAAATGCAGGTTCGTTAGACCAAATAGGACAATTGAGCTTTAATGCAAGTGCGAATATTGGAACATCTTTGTCATGTATTAGTTCTTTGGCTTGCGATTCAAATTCTTTGCTTAATTCATCGGGAATTATTTTCACAAAACCTTTTAAATTTTCTATAGCTAAATCTAACTTATCCGGTGATAATTTTGAATATTTTAATAATGCTGATTTTATATTTATTAATTCTTTCCAGCAGTGTTCAGGAAAGCATAATTCTAATTTTAATTGTGCAGAATTTAAAATAATAAACTTAACAGGATTATCCCTAAAGAATGAAATCAATATATTAGTATCAACAACTAATTCCATAAATTACCAACCCTCTTTTTTCAATTTCTCCCATGCTCTCTGCTTAATTTCATCCCCTATTCTAAGGGCTTCTTTATCAAATTCTCTTTCAGAATCTAATTGTTTTATAAGTTGCTCTTTTAGTGCTAATCTTTGCACTTGTGATTCTAATAATCTTCTCATTAATGCAGACCAATTTATTTCTGGAAACTGCTCCATTTTCTTTCTTAATTCTACAGGAACTGATAAAGTAAGGTTTGTTGTTGCCATTTTAAATGAATCTTGTTTTATTCACAATAATTCTGTGAACTCACAGATTTATAAATCTTTCTCTCTAAGAAAGATTTCAGACGTTTATTTAGATATAAATTACGGAAAAGATACATTTTTGAACTCTACTAAACCTTCTTGGAAAACAAATTTTTAACAAATTCCAAGAATCTCTGCCACCAACTAAGATTGCTTCCAACAACCTCAAATTGAGCAGATGATGTTGCAAATGCTCCAGGATAAACAATCTCTAATCCAATCATATATCTTCCTTTAGGTAAATCAGAAGTTTTAAATTCTTTAATATAAGTCTTTTTATTAAGTACATAAAATGTTTCACTTTCTTCTAAATATTTATTTCCCTCTAAGTCTTTTATTACATATTTAGCATTAACATCAACTTTTTCTTCTGGACCTACCTGCAATAAATCAATCTGAGTTTTTAATTTATCTCCGCTATTTATTTTTTTAGAGTCTTCAAATACTAAAATAGAAGCATCAAATAAGAAATTCTCACTCTTTACATTAATTATTACAGGAGTTTCATAAACAACATCTCCAGAAGTTAAAACTATTTTTCCTGCTAATAATCCCTTTTCATCAGAATTAATTTTAACTGCAATATCTCTACTCTCTCCTGCAGCAAGAGAAATTGTACTTGGAAGTTCTACTACTCCGTTTAAATCTTCTCCAATAATAGAGACAGAAAATACTAAAGCTCTATTTTGATTATTTTTAACTGAAATTATTCTAATTTCTTCAACACCTTTTACAGCAACTACTTCTAAAGATTCCTGAGCAACAGAAACATCTGCTGTTCTCTTAACAACTCCTCCGCTTCCTCCACCTGCTCCACTACTAGCTTTAACAACTGCAACTTCTGCTGCAGGAACATTAATAGTAAAGTTAGTAAATTCAGTATTATTCATATTTCCACTAGAATCATTACAATAAGCATTGAATAAATAATTTCCATTTGAAAGTCCAGCTAATGTTCTAGTAAATTCTTTGTTGTTTATATTTGCAGTTAAACTATTATTTGTTTCCCCTGAATCTAAACTATATCTACAACTTCCATTTTCACTTAAAGTTATATTAATATCAACTGAACTTGTTGTGTATGTTGTTGCATTTAATGGAGAATTTATAGTTACATTTGGAGAAATTGTGTCTGTAATATTACTTGCATTTATCCAGAAAACTTCTGAACTTACAGTATAATTTTGAGTCATTTCATATATGCAAGTAATATTAAACATTCCAACTATTGTAAAATTAGTTGAATTTCCTATTGAAGAAGTTCCATTATTAATTAAAGTTCCATTATTATATAATAAAATTCTCTCTCCATTATCTCCAGATATTTTAGAGCAATTCAAATCTATAATTGTATTATCTCTTATAGTGATATTCTCTTTTTTATTGTCCACACTTAAATTAACTTCTGAGGAAGTTCTATTAATTTCTAATTTCAATAAATCATGGAATCCAGTATAGTTTTGAGTTTCTGAAACAGAATAATTTACAACCCAATTTCCAGCACCCCAAGTATAATTAGCTCCAGCATTAACAATACTTTCATTTATCTTAATTAATAATGTTGTTGCATTTGTTCCAGTATAAGAAGCATTAATTTGCTGAGGATAAATTACAGATAAATTTGCATTATTTCCATTTAATAATGAAGTAATAGATTGTGATGCTGAATTTATCTGTATATACCAAATACTTTCATTAAATGAAGAATTTTGATTTCCTAATGAAGTTACATTCACTTTCCAATATCCAACACCAAGAGTATAATTTACTCCAGGACTAAATGAAGTTCCATTTACACTTATTGATAAATTAGTTTTATTTCCAGATATACTAATATTAACTTGTTGAGGATAATTTATAGTCAAATTATTAGCAACTCCATTTAATAAGATGTTTAAAGGAGTATCTAAAATATTAACACTATAACTTCCATTTTCAGAATTATTTCTATTTCCTAATGTATCATTAACATACCAAGTATAATTATAAACATCTACTCCTAAATTAATTGGAAGTGTTACATTGTAAACATTGCTTTTATTTGAAGCAGTGTAATTAATTCCATTAAACTCTAATTTTGCTATGCTAATTAAACTTGCATCACTAACACTAATATTAAATCCATAAGTTCCTAATCCAGTTGAAGAATAGGTTGCAGGATCTGTTGGACTTTCAGTTAAAGAAGTTACTAAAGGTGCAAGACTATCAACATTAAATGTAATACTACTTGAATTTTGATTTCCAACTGAATCATTACAATAAATAGTCCAATTATTATTTCCTTCAACAGAAGTTATGCTTGTGAAATTTGTTCTTGCTGCAACTTTAGTTGAATTCCAAGTTAAACCAGAATCATTACTCCACCAGCAAGAACCTGCATTTGTTTCGTTATAAGTATAATTCATCTCAACAATATTACTTCCATAAGTTGTTGCATTTAATGGATATGTAATACTAATAAGAGGATTTGTTCTATCCACTTCAATTGTAAAATTAGCACTTGTTGTATCAGATGTTCCTAAATTACCAACCCAATCAAAAGCTTGATAAAACCAAGTATAAATTCCCTCAACTAATAATACCTGAATACCAACCATTCTTGTTAAAACTCCTCCAGCAAATTCCATTATAGTAGTATTGTACAAACCTGTTTGATTATAGATATACAAAGTTGCATTTTTTATTCCAGTTCCAACATCAGTTATATTTGCTGTAAAGTTAAACCAAGTTTCATTTGTTATTGTTAAATTTGAAGGAGTGTTAAGAGTTACATTAGGAGCATTTATCTCAGTAACATTAACCAAGAAAGTTTCAGAGTAAGAACTATAATTCTGACTAGCGAGATAAATACAAGTTATATTATGTATATAGTCATTTGTAAAGTTAGTAGCATTATACAAAGGAGATGTTCTATTATTAATTAAACTTCCATTATTGTACAGATTAATTTTAGTTCCAGCATCTCCATAAACCAAAGAGCAATTCAAATTAATAATACTGCTCTGTCTTATTGTAATATTATCCTGAGTATTATTCAAAGTTAAATTTAAAGAAGTACTTGAATTTTTCAAAATAGTATACATATAAAGTTGAGAAGCATTATACAAATGTAAAGTTCCATTTCCTTTAGCCCACCATTGATATGTGAAATTACCTGCTTCTGTATTTACTAAAGTTACATTAAAGATATTTCCAGACAAATTAGTTGCAGTATAATTCACATTATTAAACTCTAATCCTACACTTGCATTTGTTGAATTTATTGATATATTAAATTCATATTTAGCATTTGGATAATAATAACTTCCATTTGCAGGTGTTTCAATAGAAGAAAAGAATAATGGATAATCTGAATCTCCACTTATTACCTCAACTTGTTGTAACTCAGTATAATTTACATTACCAGCTGTATCTTGTGCATATGCTTTGAATGTATGATTTCCTAAACTTAAAGCAGTATAATTCACTTCCAAATATTTCGAAGATGTATTAGCATAAAGTGCTTGAATCTCTCCTGCACTTAAACTTCTATTGAATATCATGACATCATCGATGGAGCCCCGGAAAAAATTAAGTGAGGGAGACAATCCACCAATCCTAATTCTTCCAGAAGAAGTATTTAAATCCGGTAAAGAAATACCATTAATATCTGTTAAAAGTCCATCAATATAAAATTTTAAAGATTTTGTGTCATTTAAAGTAACAACTACAAACTGCCAATTACCATTAGTAGTAATCCCAGAATTTCTCGCAATTGCACCATCAGTAAAATACCATTTTTCATCATCTGCTTCTACCCTAACTGCAAACATTTTATTCGAACCAGTAGTTAGTAAGTTTAGATTAAATATATATGCATCATTAATGTAATTAATTTGATCAGTTTTTGCCCAAAAGGTTATTGTTCTAGCAGAAGATTGACTAATAGATGAATTAAAATCAGTTACAACATAATCCCCGTCCCCATCAAAACTCATCGCCTTCCCCATCTTACCATTTGCAACCTGCGAAGCTCCACCAACAGCTGTTCCATTATTCCTACCAGTATAATCCACAACTCCTCCACTTGCATTCAAATCATCCATTCTCCACCATCCAACTAAAGAATTATCTAAATCAATAAATGTTGAAATATTATTCACACTATCAGAAGCAGAAACATTCACATAAATCGATGTTGCAGATTGAGTTGAAGCATTATCTGGAGTTGGATTTGTGAAATTAACTTGAGGGAAAATTGTATCAACAAAGAAACTTACACTTGAAGAATTTGTATTTCCAGTTGTATCATTTGTATAAATTGTGATATTATTTATTCCCTCTAACCAAGTTAAAGATGTTAAATTAGTTCCACAAGTTAATGAAATATTTGTTTTTCCTGAATCATTTGTATACCAACAACTTCCAATATTTGTTTCAACAACAGTATAATTAATTACAACAGATGTTCCATTAAATAAAGTATTATTAAAAGGATAAGTGATGTTGACAAGAGGATAAACTACATCAGGAATTGTAATTGTAAAGGTCACACTACTGAAATTTACATTTCCAACACTATCATTACAATAAACAGTCCAGTTATTTTGTCCAAATGTAGAATTAAATTCTGTAAAATTTGTTCTTGCATCTACTCTAGTAGAATTCCAAGTTAAACCAGAATCATTACTCCACCAACAAGAATCAACATTTGTTTCAGTATAAGTATAATTAATTTCAGTTATATTTGTTGTATAAGTTGTTGCATTTGCTGGATATGTAATTGTAATTAAAGGAGAACTTCTATCCACCTCAATTGTAAAATTAGCACTTGTTGCATCAGATGTTCCTAAATTACCAACCCAATCAAAAGCCTGATAAAACCAGGTATAAATACCTTCAACTAATAATACCTGAATACCAACCATTCTACTTAGCACACCAGCAACAAACTCCATTGTTGTTGTATTATACAAACCAGTTTCATTATAAATAAATAAAGTCGCATTTTTAACACCAGTTCCAACATCACTAATATTTGCTGTGAAATTAAACCAAGTTTCATTTGTAATAGTCATATTAGCTGGAGTATTTAGAGTTACATTAGGAGGAGTGCTCTCTCCAATTGAATAATTACTCCAACTTGTTACATTAAATACAACTGTTCCTGCATTTAAACTTGTAAAATTAGTACAAGCACCACCACATCTAATTCCATCTTTTAATATAATTGGTGAAGTATAATTTCCTCTAAGTCCATAGAGAGTTACATTTGCACTTCTATTCAAACCAATATTTGAAGTCAAATCTATAACAACTGAATTATTTCCAAACTGAATATCATTTGATAAATTAGTTCCACTTCCATTTACAGGATTTAAGAACTGAATTTGTCCATATTGAGAGTTGTTTATAGTTAGGGTACTTCCATTGCCTGCAAAAGAATAACCTTGTATATACTGATTTATCAAAGTGGTGCCATTAATAGACTCGTCAGTAAAATTAAGATATGGTCCTGTAACATTTCCAATAATACTATTATTTATGATAATATTATTCAAAGGAGAATTAGTAGCTATGTCCAACAAGAATAAACTTCCAGAGACATTTAAAAAAGTATTCTCTATTATTGTATTATTTCTTGAACCTCCATCAATAACAAATGCATGATTTCCTGTTGCAGTTGCAGTTCCGGTATTTTGAATAGTATTATTCTGAATTGTGTTATTTTCTGCATTTGTTATATAAAATGCATATTGCCATTGATAAGTTCCATTTCTTATAATTGCATTTTCTCTTATAACATTATTATACGCACTAGATAATAAAAAAGTAATAAGATTATAATTTCCTCCACCACCAGTAATAGTATTGTTATAAACACTGTTATTTGTTGCTTCATTACTCAAAAAGAAAGTATAACTTTTTTCCCACCCAGCATAATTTCCTCCTCCAACAGAAAAGGTATTTCCATAAAAAGAGTTATTTATTGCTCCAGCTCCACTGGCTCCAACTCCAAAAACATATCTCCAAATATTACCATTAGTAACATTATTATACTCAAAAACATTATCTCTTCCAGAAATACTCACAATTGTATCTAATCCATTAAAATAACCAGGAATAGTATTGTGAGAGATATTATTTCTATTTCCAGCAATAGACATACAATAATCATCATTAGTACTGCTTACAGTATAAGTTGTGCAAGTATTATTATATACAAGATTCTCATCTGAATTAGCGTTAATAACAATAGTGTAATATTGGTAAGAATAACCTCTGCTTTCTATAATATTATCTCGGATTTTATTATTACTTGAGCTTACTAAATAAACAGCATAAGCTTGAAATCCAGAATAACCAGTTATGAAATTATGTTGTATTGTAGCATTATTTGAAGAACTTAAATAAAGTATATGATTATACCTATCCCATCCAGTATTGTTTATAGTGTTATTTATAATTTGAACAAAATCAACTCCAATAAGATAAACCCCATAATCATAATCTGCTCCAGATAGAGTAGTAGCAGTATATACATTATTATCTCTAATAATTGTTCTATCAGCATCTTCATATACTAAAATCCCATATTGATAAGAACCATAACCAGTAGCTCTCACTGTATTCCCAGTGATATTTGAATCAGCAGAGGTTCCATTTAAAAAAATTCCAATGCTATTATCAGAACCATAAGAGCTAATATTGTTGTTATAAATTGTAGTATTTGCTGCACTTCTAATCCAAACTGCCCAGTTATTATCATGTGTTGTTGAAGAGTTTATTGTTCTATTTCCTTTAGTTATATTACAATTTTTAATTGTCAGATTATGTGAATTAATCTGATTTTTAATTCCATATCCAGGAACATTGTCTCCATAACTGATTGTATATCCAGCACAATCTAAAGTTATATTTCCTGCACTCATATTAAAACAAGTTGAATTACTTGCAACATCATTCACCAAAGTATAAGTTGTTCCTGTTACATTCAGCTCTCCGCAAGTTGTATAACCTGGACCTGTTAAAGCAACAGAAGGTGCAGTTATCTCCACCTCTCTCACCTCAGTATAATTCCAATTATTGAAACTATCAGAAGCCATTGCTTGATAAGTATATTTTCCTGTTCCTAAACCAGTTGTTGCATTTGTTGATTGATTTGCAATTAATAAATTCCAATTTGTTGAATTATATTTATTCAAATTAGAAACATATTGTTGATAAACCTCAGAAGCAGAAAGACTTCTGTTCCAGATACGGACTTCGTCAATTGAGCCGTTGAAATAACTGCCACCAAAAGAAATTCTTTCCCTGCCAATAAATAAATCTATATCATTATCGTAAATTGTTGTAAAATCTGCGTCAATACCTGCAATCACAGATGCAGTTTCCTTATTTCCATTAACATAAAGTTTCAATCTATCGCTGTCATTATTTCCTAAGGTAGGATTCGCGTTATTTCCATTCCAGGTAAAAGTCAACATATTCCAGCGGTTAATATCTAGAATTGTATTTCCTGCGTATGCTTTTCTATTAGCTGAACCGCCATCAGTTGATAAAATAATCGCCAACAAATTTGTTGCACTAATCCGCATCCTAATACTTTGTTTAGTAGTATCCGTATCTTTGCCAATAAACTCATAATCATTGTTAACATTTGGATTAACCCATGCCGAAATAGTTACTTGTTTATTTGAATCGCCAACCAATGCAAAATCAGTAATATTCACATAATCATCCACCCCATCAAAATCCACTCCAAATCCATATTTACCACTTGATGAATTAATATCTGCTCCTCCACTCACACTTCCATTATTTCCCCACTTACTCAAATCCTTAACATCACTTGCATTTTCACCTAAAGCAGAAACATTATCAAAATTCATCATCAACACAAGAGAACTATCATACATTGTGAAATTAGTTCCATTCCAATTATAAGTTATATTTACAATTTTGTTTTGTTCTACAATTGAAACATTAATTAAAACAGAAGTATTTGTTGTTTGAGTATTATTTGGAGGAGTTGGGTCAGTAAAGTTAATAAGATTTATACTTCTATCTATAGTTATTGTAAAGTTAGCACTTGTTGCATCTGAACTTCCTAAATTACCAACCCAGTCAAATGCTTGATAAAACCAAGTGTAAATACCTTCAACTAAAAGAACTTGTATTCCAACAACTCTCGATAAAACACCAGCAACAAACTCCATTGTTGTTGTATTGTATAATCCTGTTTCATTATAAATGAAAAGAGTTGCATTCTTTATTCCTGTATCATCTGTTATATTAGCTGTAAAATTAAACCAAGTTTCATTAGTTATAGTCATATTAGCTGGAGTGTTAAGAGTTACATTAGGAGCATTTAAATCAACATATAAATCTCTTATCTCAGTATAATTCCAATTATTGAAACTATCAGAAGCCATTGCTTGATAAGTATATTTTCCTGTTCCTAAACCAGTTGTTGCATTCTGTGATTGATTTGCAATTAGCAAATTCCAATTAGTATTATTGTGCTTGTTTAAATTTGAAACATATTGCTGATAAACTTCATCTGCGGATAAACTTCTGTTCCATATTCTGACTTCATCTATGGAGCCGTTGAAATAGCTTCCTCCAGATGCTCCAACATTCAGATTTACAGCTGTTTGTTTAATTCTATAATCTGTTGAAGCAGTTCCAAATGTAGAATTCATACCATCAAGATATAAAGCACATACTGTTCCAGTTCCAATATCATCAAGTACAAAAGTCAAATAATGCCATTTACTATCATTAATTGGAATTGAAGTTCCCGAACTAGGATTACATACTATATTTAGACTCGGCATTGTTCTGAACTCAGTAGAAAGAAATCCGCTAGCTACAGATTGAATTGTAAATTGCCTATTAGCTTCTTCATCTGTTCTTCCAATTAATGATCCAGTAGTATTAGAATATGCATTAAACCAAAGACTAATAGAAAAATCCTGATCTTGAAAATTTAACATGCTAGAACTCCCCAAATCAAAAACATCATTAATTCCATCAAAACTCATTGCTCCCCCATATTTTCCACTAGAATTCCATAAAGCTCCAGTTATCGTTCCGTTATTTCCATACTTACTTACATCAACAGCATAAGTTGCATTTTCACCAAGAGAACTAATATTATCAAAATTCATCATTAAAACTAAAGAATCATCATACATTGTAAAGTTAGTTCCATTCCAATTGTAAGTAATATTCTTAACTTTGTAAGATTGTTCTACAATTGAAACATTTATTACAACTGAATTGTTTATTGTTTGAGTATTATTTGGAGGAGTTGGGGCAGTGAAACTTATTAAAGGAGGAATTGCAGGAATAACTTCCATTTTTCTAATTTCAGTCATATTTGAATTTCCACTTGAATCCTTTGCAGATGCAAAATAAGTATAATTTCCAATATCAAATCCAGTGCTAGCATTCTTTGATTGATTTACATACAAATACCATTGAGTTAAATTATACTTTGCTAAATTTGAAACATATTGTTGATAAACCTCATCTGCACTTAAACTTCTGTTCCAGATACGGACTTCATCTATAGAACCATTAATATAAGCAGTACCATCGTCTGCTCCAATATATAACGGTGTTGTAGAAGCTCCAACAATCCTGTTTGATGCACTAGTAACACTATTTTCAAGAACACCATCAACATAAATTTTACTAATATTGGGCATCAAGAACACCCCCATAACAAAATGCCAATTATCATTATTAATAACAGATGTACTTAAGGCACTTGAACCTTCATAATCATTTCCATGCCCTATTTTAAAATAAACCTTTCCTTGTGCGGAAGTCGTTAATCCATACTGTCTATAATTTGGGTCTTCATCCCATTTAGCAACAATACTCTTGCCTCCTCCAGCAGTAGTTTTCACCCATGCACCAAAACTAAAGTTTTGTTCATTAAAATTGATATTATCTTTACTATCTATTTTAATATAATCATCAACTCCATCAAATTGATACGCCCCACCATATTTCCCGCTAGTATTCCATGAAGCTCCAGTTATTGTTCCATTATTTCCATACAAACTCAAATCCTTAACATCACTTGCATTTTCACCAAGACTAGAAACATTATCAAAGTTCATCATCAAAACTAAACTATCATCATACATTGTGAAATTAGTTCCATTCCAGTTGTAAGTTATATTTTTTATCTTGTTTTGTTCAACAATTGAAACATTAATTACAACTGATTTATTTATTGTTTGAGTATTATTTGGAGGAGTTGGAGAGGTGAAATTAATTTGTGGATAAGTTAAATCAATAACATCATTAAAATCAATCTTTGCATTATTCAATAAAAAAGGAGTATAAAACTTATTTGAATCTGATTTTAAATTAAAAACAGGATATGCATTTGTTGTCCCAGAAGGCAAGGGAAATAAATTCTGTGATTTAAAGTCACTTGCATTTAAAGTAGTTAGGTTTTGTTCAGAAGTATATTCCCACTTTGCTCTTCCTTTAGTATAAAGCTCTTTAATCTCTATATCACTTAAACTTCTATTGAATATCATGACTTCGTCTATGGAGCCGTTGAAATAATAACCATCACTAGCATCATCATATCCAATTCTCCAATTTATTGATGTTGTGTTTAATTCCCTAGAAGAATAAGAAGTAGTTGATAATTGAATTCCATCCAAATAAGCAACAGAGTCGGTAACATTAATTCCTTGTTGTATAACTACCAAATAATGCCAAACACCATCATAATGATTTGTTGAAGTAAATAAATGATTTCCGCTTTGAACTCTCAAAGCAATTTTATTTGTTTCTGAATAAACATGCCAAGATTCACCTGCTCCAACACTCCCTTGACCATATAGAAGTTCAGTTGAATTATAGTTAGTTTTAAACCATAAAGAAAGGGTCCTATTTACACTTCCGATAATTGGTGCAGATTCTCCCAAGTCAATATAATCATCCACCCCATCAAAACTATATGCACTTCCATATTGTCCAGCTGAATTCTGAGTAGCCCCGCTAACACTTCCATTATTCTCTCCTTTAACAGCATCAATTGCATTTCCACTTGTTTCATCTAAATGCCAATAAGCAACCAAACCATTTGCAGAAGAATTCAAATCAGTATTATTATATCCTTTTGAAACATCCCAGTATCCAAGCTTAGCAGAAATATTTGTTCCTTGTTTTCTTTCATAACTAGCTGTTAAATTCACACTATTCAAAGTGCTTCCAAAATTCATCTGTTTATATTCAATATCTCCGCTTGGCTTAAATCTTGCTGATGAATTATTATACAAATTAGTAATTTGTGTTTGAGTTAATGATGTATTGAATATCATTACTTCGTCTAATTTACCTTGAAAAAACTGATTATCTGGATCATAATTTAAACTACCAATCCTAAAATCTTCAGCATCATCCATCAAAGAATGTGCGCTTATAGTGCTATTTACTATAACTCCATCTACATAAAATGAAAAATTATCTCCATTACGATTTACTAATACTTGTTGCCAAGTATCATATTGAAGACTGGCAAAAATATTAACAATAGCCCAAGAACTACCAGTAGAAGAAGAAAGAAAATACCAAACATTACTTGCATATTTAATAAGAAATGGCCCAAATGAACTACTTTCTGATTTCGAGATTATAGTTGATTCTGTATCTCCTGTTCTAGGGGATACCCAAAAACTAATTGCAAAATCATTACTTCCAAATTCAAGAGAAGCTGAATCAGGGACAGTAAAATTATCATCCACTCCATCAAAACACCCACCATCATCATACAAACCACAAGTTGAATTAAATACAACTCCGCTCACAGTTCCATCATTCCCCCCAGCTAAATCAAAACTAGAAGATGAATTGTCTCTATCAAAACTCCAATATGAAACTAATGAATCATAAGGAGCATTAGAAGCAAGATTATTAACTGAAAGATAATTAAAGTCTTTTTCAAAGCTCACATTTGTATATGTTGCATTTCCTCCAGTTACAATTATTAATTCATAAGTCTGATTACTTAAATGAGGAACGATCCACTCAATATAATCTAATATTCCATTTGAGTCTAAATCATAAGCAGTAAAGTTAGCTTCTTCTTTAACAATTACATAATTATCTTCAGAAACTGCATTTCCAGTTAAAAAAGCAGAGGCGCTCCAGCCGAGAGTTTTGACTTTACTATCTTGATTATTAATTTGGAAGTCAGGACTTGAGTAGGGAATTGAACCCGGATGTCTTGGGATAAGACCTCGCTCATCAGGCGAGTGCCTTACCATTGAGGCTACTGGAGCACCCTCTGCATAATTATTATTAGTAGAAAAGTTTATATAGTTGTTGTCACTTGGATTATTAATATCTTGGGATAAGATAGGCATTACCATTGAGGCTACTAATTTTTCATCGCGACTAATCAACGCGATATTATCTTTTTTATAACTTAAATTTTCTATATCATTACTAACCTTGTTTGAAAGCTCTTTTTTTATCCAATACAACTTAATTGAATTATTATTTGTTAATCCATAACTTTCATTAATTAAACTATAAGCTAAAATTTCAGTATAATTTAATTCATCAGCAGCAGAGATTATAATTTCTTTTCCATTTGCTTTTTCAGTTTCAAATGATTGAGGTGCTTCTGTATAATATTCAATTGCAATCTCTTGTGTTTCATTTCCAGACATTGCAGAAGAAACATCAACAACCTTAGAGTCAGATGTTTCACTAATTTCATTTGCAATTTCTTCCTCAGAAATTGCTTTTCCTGTTAATGAAAATGATTTTATCCAGTTAATTAATTTAGTAAAAACTCCAGTATTTCTATCAATATCTTGAGAAACTCTTCCAGTAATTTCTGAAATTAATTCTTGCCTATCTGAATTTTTAATTAAACTTTCATATTCATTAATCTGATTCAAAGCTTGTTGAATTTCATCTCCTGTTTTAACACTAATATTTGTTGCTTGTTTTGGAATTTCAATCTCTGAATTATTCTCATTAATTGTAGCTGTTTTTATCCATTTTACTGGTTTTCCAATAACTGCTTTAAATTGTTTTAATGTAACATTTGTTTGTAAAGCAGCTATATTAACTTCTGTTAAATTAGATTCAGTAATATTAGAAAGTGTTTCATTTGAAAGAGTAAAATTAGATTCAGTAATATTAGAGACAACAGTTTCATTAATAACAGGAATTGTTATGTTTGTTTCTGAAGTTGTACTTTCATTTATTTGTATTGTTTCATTAGAAACAATAGTTTCATTTACAGAAGTATCATTAACTAAAGGAACATCACTAACATTATTATCAGAAGAAGAAATATTATTTTCAGAAGTTGTAATATTTGCACTCTCATTATTAGCAGGAACATCACTAACATTAGTATCAGAAGAAGAGATATTCGACTCAGTTGTTTCTTCTATAATTGTTTCATTTACTTCAGTTTCTTCTTCTAAAGTTGTACTATCAGAAGATTCTTCTTCTGCTGGAGTTTCTGTAGTTGTTTCTTCTTGAGGTGTTTCAGTTGATTCAGTAGGTGTTGTAGTTTCTGTTTCCTTATCTTTGTTTTTATCTTCTTTTTCCTTTTCTTCATTACCATTATTTTCAGAATTAGAATTTCCTTGAGAGTTATCATTTTCAGAACTTGATTCAGAACTTGATTCATCACTTGAACTACTACTTTCAGAATTATCTTCACTTCCTTCACTTACAAAACCAATAATTTTTAAAATAGAATTTTTAGCAGACAAAAAAGCAGAACTAGTTATTTTTTGAATTGTTTCTTGAGGTAAAACTTTTACAGAATCACTTACTCCACTAAAAGTTTTTGAATTTTCAAAAGAAGAAAAAGATTCCCGGGGATAGAATTGAACAACAGCAAAAACAACAGCTAAAATAAGTAGTGTAACTCCAAAAAATAAAATTAGATGTTTTTTATTATTTTTAGGTTTGTCGTCGGGTCTTCCAACATATTCAGAAATAACTTTTCCATCTACTTTTTTGCTATGGTAAATATAAGGACCATACAAATTTCCATTCCGTTTAATATACCTCTTATAAACCATATCCCCTCTATTTAATGAAAATATAGAGTAGTGTAACCTTTTAAAGCTTATTCTTCATGACAACACATAATTTTTAATGAAAAAATGAGTAAATTCTAACAAAAAAGTTTACACTACCAGGAAAAATATCTTAGTTTTAATAAAATTATGCAAATTATAATTAAAGATTATAGAATTTTAAGAAAAAATAACAAATATTAAGTTTGATTAGAGACTTAACAATCCGAAACCTTTCTTAAAGAGAAAGATTTATAAATTTCTATGCTTTATATTGTCTATGAGAATTAATCTTAATGAATTCATTGTTTCGGATAGTGAAATTTGTGGTGGAACTCATACTTTCAAAGGAACAAGAATTATGGTTTGGCAAGTTATGGAATTGCTTGGAGCAGGAGTTAGTATTGAAGAAATTCTCCAAAACTATTTTCCACAAATTACAAAACCTGCTATCCTTTCTGTTTTGACATATGCTTCTAAACTCATCGGAGAAGAGAAACATGTTCTCCTTCAAGAATAAGCTTAAATTTATTTCTGATGAAAATTTTCCTAAAGCAATTAATGAGTTATTATCACAAGAAGGACATGACATTAAAGAAAGTCCATTAGGTTTAACAGATAAACAATTATCCAAACTATCTAAATCAGAATCAAGAATTATACTAACATTTGATAAGCATTTTCTTAATAAAAGGCTGTTTCCTCCAGAAGAACATTTCGGAATTGTTGTGTTTAAAATTACTCCGCCATTAATTGAAACAACATTTTTGCTATTAACAAAATTACTTAAACAAATTAAAGATTCTGAATTTAAAGGGAGATTATTTGTTGTTTCTCCACTTAGATTCTTGTCATATCCAGATAAATTATTTAAATAATTCAAAGAAAAATAGAATTATTTAGAAACTACTAAATCTTCTTTCTTTGTAACCCATCTAACTTTCTTTCTCTTCATATGAAAGTTCTTTCTACATTTAGAAGAACATAAATATTTTACAGCTCCATCTTTTAAAACAAAAGTAACACCTTGGTGTAATTCATAAACATCTCCGCAATAAGAACATTTAGGCATGGCAATCACTTCTCCTATAATGAATATGATGAACCTCTCCATTTTCAGTATTTGCAAAATCTTTAGAAGAATAACCTAATTCAGTTAAATCCTCTCTAAGTTGAGTTAAGTATAAACCTGGATTTGATTCTCCTCTTAAATTAACTACCATAACTCCACTTTCTATATGTGGTTCTAATATTTTTAACAAACTTTTTTTTCTTTTATCCATTTTAACTATAACTCCCCTTATTAATACTTGATTTAATTCTTCTAGCTTCAATTTCTGTCTCTCTAAGCATTAATGTATCTCCTACTCTTGAAGGACCTTTAATGTTTCTTCTCATACTTCTTCCAGAGTCTCTTCCTTCTTGAACAAGGCACTTAACCTGTGTAATCTCTCCTCTAAAACCTGTTCTACCGATTATTTCCTGAATTATAGCTGGAACAGCGTGCTCACTTAGAATTCTATCTGTACCTTTAGTACTATTTTGCTGTTGTTGTGGTTTTTGTTGAGTATTCTGAGTCTTTGCCATTTTTATAAAAAATCCTTATTTATTTCAAAGCAGTAATATCTTTTTCAGCACTTCCAGCATTAATAACAGCAACAGAAGAGCATGAAACTCCAATTCCAACTGCAATTCCTAATTTTTGCTTGCTATCAACTTCAAAACATTTAATATTTTTTTCCTTACATAACAAAGGAAGGTGCTGTGTAATTTCCTTAGGTTCAACATCTTTAGCATAAACTACTAATTTAGCTGTTCCTCTCTCAATGGCTTTAGTAACTTCGTTAGTACCTTTCTCAACTTTTCCAGTTTTTCTTGCCTTTTCTATTACAGTGTATGCATCCATTTTTAAAATTCCGAGAACTATTTATTTCCTCTCAATCAAAGATTGTTCATCGGATATAATTTAGGGATAAAATGAGTTTATAAATGTTTTTGTGAAATTGACTTTGCGTCTAAATTAACTCTTTAACCTTGAATAATAATTCTGTTTCCTCAGATTGTGAATTATTATTCTAGCAGTAAGTTGAATAAGCTTAGATAAAGGATTAATTTTCATTAAAATTTT